>Ga0224508_10002339_pt1 | contig 16156 bp, 13 predicted proteins | sample SF_Jan12_sed_USG_4_FD_170157 | JGI IMG/M metagenome (GOLD analysis project Ga0224508, IMG submission 170157) | Sediment microbial communities from San Francisco Bay, California, United States - SF_Jan12_sed_USGS_21 | ecosystem: Environmental > Aquatic > Marine > Sediment | place: USA... | reverse complement strand
CCCGGGCCGGCGGGCGGCGCGCCAAGAACGACCGGATCGACGCCGAGACGATCGCGCGCTACCTGGCAACCTTCACGCTGCAGCCGGCGCGCATCGATCCACCGATCGAGCGGCTGTGCGAGCACGTCACCTACCGCCGTCAGCTGATCGAGGAGCGCACGGCCGTTGCCAACCAGGCCCGCCTGCTGTGCGATCCCCGGCTCCGGCGCCTCAGCCGCCAGCGCCTGGCCCGGCTCGACACCCTGATCCAACGCCTCGACCAGAGCCTCGCCGAGCAGATCGCCGGCGACCCGAGAATCGCCGCCAAAGCCGCGGTCCTGCAAACCGTCAAGGGGGTCGGCCCGATCCTGACGGCCACCCTGCTCGGCCTGCTGCCCGAGCTCGGCACCATCTGTCGGCGCAAAATCGCCGCCCTGGTCGGGCTCTGTCCCTACGACTTCGACAGCGGCCGCTTCGCCGGCCAACGCCATATCGCCGGAGGGCGCAAGCACGTCCGCAACGCGCTCTACATGCCAACCCTCACCGCCATGCGCTTCGATCCAGCCATCAAGCCCTTCTACGAACGATGCGTCGCTGGGCGCAGCGATAAAAAGCCTGCCGTAATCGCCGCCATGCGAAAACTCCTCACAATCCTCAACGCCCGTATGCGCGACCATCTCGCCAGCCTCAACCACCTCAACCAAAACCTTCAGGCAGCCCAATGACAAAGACGGTTGCTCACCCGGCGCCCGCACGCACGCTCCCGTCGCGGCGGTGGACGACGACGGCGACCCGCTCGCGGCCGGCGCGTACGCGGGCCGCGGCGATGGCGGCGCGCTGGGTCTCGTGACGGGCACTCGCCCGGCTCGCCCCCTCGCGGCGGATGGCCCAGCCGCCCGCCGGGTGCGGCACGACATGGATATCCTGCTTCTTGACCTTGCCCGCCTTGGCTTCCGGCGCGCCCAGTACCCGCGGCACCACGTCGGGGTCGCGTTCGATGACCGCGAGCAGCAGGCGCGCGGGCCCCTCCGGGCGCCGCCTGCCCTGCTCCCAGTCCTGCACCGTGCGCAGGTTGACGCCGAACCGGGAGGCGAAGGCCGCCTGCGACAGGCCGAGCCCTCTCCGGACCGCCTTCACATCGACCATCGGAACCGGGCGAAACTCCTCCAGCTCGCTTTCGGTCGCCGGTCGTGCGTCCTCGTCCGACCGGGCGGCCGCAAGCACCTCCTCCTCGGTCATGGCGCGCAGCCGCTTCCAGTCGGTTCGGTCGCGGCCATGCTTCGTCTTCGCTCGAGGCTTCATTCTAATTCCCCAGGCTCTCGAGCAGGTCCTTGATCAGGTCCTTGGGCTTGACCTTCCGGGGCGGCGGCGGCGCGTCGGGGGCCGGCTCGCTCTGCGGCTGGTCGCCGCCGGCACTCGCCGGCGCCGGCGCCTTGCGCTGGAACGCCTGCCCGCCGATCTTCACGTCGGGCTCGTCGAGCGGACCCTTGAGCCGGGCGGTCAGGTAGGGCGTCTTGGGGTCGGCGGCGCGGAATACCTCGGTCCGGCTGTCCAGGCGCCACTTCGGCAGGTCCGCCCTGGCCCGGGTCAAAGCCCGGGCGTCCCGACCGTCGATCTGGGTGTCCTCGGTCACAACCACGCCGTCCTTCACCGTGAAGGTGCCGCTGAGCGCGGCCGGACCACCGGCGAAGGAGCCGAGCAACATTGTGGTGGCGTCGGCAACGCCACGCACCTCCTTGACCTTGGCACCCAGGATGTTGAGCGCCAGGGCACCCAGCTGCTCCTTCTTCTTGGGCTTATAGGTGAGCGTGCCCTTGAGATTGCCCGTGCCGGCCAGCGCCGCGATCAGCTCCGCTTCGCTGGCTCCGGCCGTGGTCAGGTCGGCGGTCAAGTCGACGGGTCCGGACAAGCGTTTGAAATCGGCCTGCTCGCGCAGCAGCGGGCCGAGCTCGACCGCCTGCGCGGTCAGCGCCAGGCCAGCCTTGAGGCGTTTCGTCGCCTCGAGCTTGCCGGCCAGCCGGACCGCGCCGCCGTGGAGCGTGCCGGTCAGGCGCTTCAGGTCCAGAACGCCGTCGTGCAAGACGGCCTGGAGCGCGGCGTCCTCCAAGCGCAGATCGTCGAGCAGCAGGGCCCGTGCGGTCAGCGCCAGCTCGGCGTTCAGCGCATGGAGCCCCGCCAGGTCGATCGGCGCCTCGGACCAGCGCGGCTTGGCCGCCTTGGCGCCGCCGCCGGACCCGGGCTGCTTGCGGTCCGCGGCCGGCGCGAACAGCTCGGCCAGCGACAGCTCGCCGGTCGCAAGCGCCGCCTCCAGCACCGGCTTCGGACCGCTCAGGTCGGCGCTGATCCGCCCCGAGAGATCGGTCCCACCCAGCTTGCCGGACAGTTGGCTCACCGTTAGGTCGAGCGGCGTGCCCGCCACTTGGCCCTTGAGGTCCAACGCGCCCAGATCCGGCTTGAGGTCCTTCGGACCACCCAGCGCCGCGACGAGCCCGGCCAGATCCGGGTGCCTGGCGGTGACCGCGACGTCGAAGGCGAGCGGCCGGGCAGTCGGCCGGGCGGTGCCGGCAAAGCCGAAGCTGCCGCCCAGCGCCGCCAGTTCGCTGTCGAAGCTCAGATCGTCCGGCGAGCCCTTGACGGCGCTCTTCACCGTGAACCGACCGAGCCGGGCGAGCGACGCCGGGTCGATCCCTAGCGCCTTGGCCAGGCGTCGCGGCCGGGTCACTTCGAACTCCAGTTCGCCGTCCACGGCCGCCCCCGTGGCAAGGCCGCTCACCGTCCCCGAGAAGCCCGCCCGACTGCCGGCGATCTCACCGATACCGGCCTCGCGCAGCACGAGGGACCCGTCCTGCAGCGTGCCGCTCAGGCGCAGGTCCTTGGCCGTCTCGCCTTTCCACGCCAAGTTGCCGACTCGGAGGTCCAGGTTGGCGTCGACACGGTCCAGCAGGGCCAGCGGGCCGGCGCCCGAGCCGTCCCCCGAGCCGGCGCCGCTCCCCGCCTGCTGCGCGGCCGCCCCGGCACCGGATTTCGGTGCGCCTTTCTCGGCCGGCAGATAGGCGTCCAGGTTCAGCGTATCCAACGCCAGGCCGATGCCCAGGCCCAAACGCTGGCGCAGCGCCGCCACCACGCCGCCGGTCGCCCGGCTCAGGTCGACCCTCAGGTCGATCTCATCGACGCTCACCTGTTCAGCCGTGGCGTCGATCAATCCGGAAAAGCTCATCCGCCGCAGGCGGTCGGCGGGCACCGCTCCGAGGGAACCGCCCAACCACGCCACGAGACCGCGCAGGTTGTCGGAGGTCGCCTCGAGCCGGCCCTGAAACCGCGGACGCCCGCCCTCGGACGAGAGCACGCCGTTGACCGACAGGTCCGAGCCGCCGGGCAGAAGAGCCCTGGCGCGGCCGATCGTCGCCCGGCCGTCCTTCAAGGCGGCATCGAAGCGGATCTGGCGCACCGCCTGCCCGCGGTAGACGACCCCTTCCACCGCCAGCTCGAGCCCGACCCTCACGTCTTCCGGCAGCTCGAAGCGGGCCGCCTCGCCCTGGCCGGCCTTTATGCCGGCCGGCGCCGGGGAGGTCGGCTTCGCTGCCTGCTCCACTGCCGGCTCGGCCTGGCTCAGGAGCAAATCCAGATCGATGCGGGTGGTGCTGAGCGACACGGACAGGTCCGGCGTCGGGCCCAGCTCGAGCAAGGCATCGCCTTCGAGGCGCGTCTCGCCGAGCCGCAACCTGAGCTCCGAACCCTTGACCTGGGCGAGATCGCCGGAAAACTCGGTCTCTACGGCAAAGGGCTGTTGCAGCGGCACGGGCAGGGCGCCGGTCCGGCCGGCCGAAAACATGCGCAGGGCCGCCGACAGATCGCCGCCCTCGCCCTTGACGCGACCGCGATAGCTGAGCGTCTCCGGGTGGTTCGACAGCGACCCGGCGAGGTGTATCCGTGTATCGGCGGCCGCCCATTCGAGGTCCAAATTGATCGGCGTGGCCCCGTCCCGCAGCAGACGGCCGATCGCCAGTTCGAATCCGGTTTCGACGCCGCGCAATTCCGCGTCACCCCGCGCCGTGAAAGGCCCGGCCAGCGACTCGGCGACGACCTGGGCATCGAGGCTTTCGATGCGCTCCTCCCGGCCGCTCGACACATCGCGGTAGATCAAGGTGCCGGATTCGATCGTGAAGCTGTCGAGCTGAATCTGTCCGGACATACCCTGCTCCGGATCGGACTCGCCGGGCCCCCCCAAGCCCTCGGCCTCCGGTGCCTCGGTGTTAAACTCCCAGTTGCGGCGGCCGTCGGCCAGGATCTCGAGCAGGATCTTCGGCTCGACCAGGGAGACGCTCTCGACCTGCATCCGGCCCACGAGCAACGGCAGCAATGCGATCCTGACCCTGAGCTCGCGGAGCTCGGCCATAGTGGGTTCCGAGCCGCCCGCGACATTGGCAAAACGCACCCGATCCGCCGAGAGGGCCGGCGCCGGAAGCACCGCCAGATGCACGTCGCCGTCGATCATGAGATCGCGCCCCGTGGCCTTGCGGACTTCCGCGGCGAGCCGGTCCTTGTGAGCGTTCCAATCGACCAACCCCGGGCCGATCAGAGCCGCCGCAACCACCAGCACGATCAGCCCGAACAGGCCATAGAGGAAGATTTTCACTGCTGCACCCTTGTCAACGACGGCCTAGCGACACCCGGGACGCCCACCAGGCATTGCTTACCGGGTCGTTTCGTCTAATCTTAGAACAATGGACCGGTCTGGGAAACGGCCACGTCCTTTAGCAGTCGGCGGAACGACAGTTCCATGGGCGACGTCATAGATCTCGAAAAGTACCGCCAGCGCCGCGCCCGCGAAGCGGCCAGGGCGCGCGACGGCAAATCGAGCCGTAACCGCCGACGAGAGCGCAAGGCGCCGCTTTCCGAACCGACCGAGCACGTCGAGGACGGCCCGGACGACGATTCGGAAGACTGAGCGGCACCGCCCGCCCGCCTCGTTAGAGATAAGCTCCTTTGCCACGCTCTTGAAGTCCTGCTGCCGCGTCAGCGGAGGCGCGGCGCGACCAGCAGCTTGTAGAGCTCGACCACGACCAAGAGCGACAAGGCGACGGGCGCCACGATGAACCAGTCCGCCAAGCCGATCGGCTGCACGTCCAGCACTTCGCGAAGCCCCGGCAGGTACATGGCGGAGATGTGCAGGACTTGGGCGCCCAGCGCGGCAAAGACCGCGAAGGGATTGGCCGCAACGGAAACCTTGAAGACCGAGCGCGTTTCGGACCGGGCGTTGAACACGTGCACGTTCTCGAACAGCACGAGGAGCAGCAGCAGGAGGTTGCGCGCCTCGGCCGTAGCCATGCCCTGATCCAGGCACCAGCGATAGAAGACGAATGCCGCCGCGCCCACGTAGACCCCGGATACCAGGACCTGAACGATCATAGGCCGGTCGAACAACGGCTGACCCGGCGGCCGCGGCCGGCGCTGGAGCACGCCGGGCTCGCCCTGCTCGAAGGCCAGTGCGACGGTCTGGGCCCCTTCTGTCACCAGATTGAGCCACAACAGCTGGACGGCGAAGAGGGGGATCGGCAGACCGGCGAGGATGGCGAGGAGAAACAGCGCGATCTCGGCCAGACCCATGGCGATCAGCAGGAAGATCAGCTTGCGTACGTTGTCGTAGGCGATTCGGCCCTCCTCGACGCCGCCGACGATGGAGGCGAAGTTGTCGTCGGCGAGCAGCAGGTCGGCGGCGCCGCGCGCCACGTCGGTCCCGCCGCGACCCATGGCGACGCCGATGTCGGCGGCCGAAAGCGCCGGCGCGTCGTTGACCCCGTCGCCGCTGACCGCGACGACCTCGCCGGCGCGCCGCAGGGCCTGCACGATGGCGAGCTTCTGTACCGGCTCGACCCGGGCAAAGACGCGTGCGCCCGCGACCCGCCGGTCGAAGGCGCCCTGGTCGTCCCCGGCCTCGGCCAGCTCCGCGCCGGTCGCCACCTCGGCCGCGTCCCGGGCGATGTCGAGCTGGCGGGCGATGGCCAGCGCCGTATCCGGATGATCGCCGGTGACCATGACGACGGTGATCCCGGCGGCGCGGCACCGCCCCACGGCCTCCGGCACCTCCGGGCGCACCGGGTCGATCAGGCCCACCAGGCCGAGCAACTCCAGGTTGCGCAGTGCCTCCGGCGCCGCGGCGAGCGCAGCATCCATGGCCACGGTGCCGCGTGCGACCGCGATCACCCGGTAGCCATCGGCGGCCAAGCGATCGGCCTCGGCGAGCGCGGCGACCCGGTCCAGGCCCGCGCACATGGGCAGCAGGATTTCGGCGGCCCCCTTGACGTGAGCGACGGCCTGCGCCTCGCCCGCTTGGTCATCGCGGATGAAGCCGGCGCCATAGCGCCGGTGCGGCTCGTAGGGAATGAGACCCAATTGCGGCGCCGAGGCGCGCAGCGCCCGCGGGTCGAGACCGAGCTTTGCGGCCAGGACCAGGAAAGCGACGTCCACGGTATCGCCCAGATGCTCCGCCTCGCCGCCGGTAAAGCGAATGCTCGCCTCGTTGCACAGCGCGCCGGTCTCCGCGAGGCGCAGGAGAGCGGCCCGCTCTTCGGCCGCCGGTTCGCGTCCCGCCAGCACGACCGCGCCCTGCGGCCGGTAACCTTCCCCGCCGACCTCCGCCAGTAGCGGCGGGGCACCCGCGCCGAGGCGCCCGGCGCCGAACAGGAGAATCCGTTTGACCGTCAGCTCGTTGCAGGTCAGCGTCCCCGTCTTGTCGCTGGCGATCAACGTACAGGCGCCGAGCCCCTCGACCGCCGGCAGGGCGCGGACGATCACGTTGCGGCGCGCCATGCGCGTGCTGGCGATCGACAAGGCCACGGTGATGGCCACCGGCAATCCCTCGGGGATGGCCGCCACGGCGAGCGCGACCGCGAACAGGAAGACTGTGACGAGCGGCAGGCCCTGGGCCAACTGGGCGCCGGCGAGCAGGACGATCAGACCCAGGGTGACGAGGCCGACCACGCGGCTGAGCTGCTCGAGCCGAACCACAAGGGGCGGCGGTGCGGCCGCCCCGGACACCAAGGCCGCGGCGATCCGCCCGACCTGGGTCGCGCCGCCGGTTGCCGCGACCACGCCGGTCACCCTGCCCAGCAGCACGGTGGTGCCGGCGTGCAGCATGTTGCGGCGCTCTACAAGCGGCGTGGCCGGCGCGAGCACGGACTGGGCGTCCTTTGTGACCGGTGTCGATTCGCCGGTCAGCAGGGACTCGTCGACGGTCACCTCCCACCCCACCAGCAGGCGCAGATCGGCCGGCACCAGCGTGCCGGACTCCAGCTTCACGACGTCGCCCGGCACCAGCTCCAAGGCGTCGACCTGCCGGGGTGCGCCGTCGCGCAGCACGACCACGACGTTGCGGATCAGCGCGTCCAGCGCGGCGGCGCTGGTCTCGGCCGTCCATTCCTGGTAGGTGCCGATCGCCGCGTTGGACTGGAGCACCACGAAGATGAAGGCGGCGTCGGTGAACTCGCCGACACCGAGCGACACGGCGGTCGCGCCGAGCAGCAGGTAGACCAGAGGGTTCTTGAACTGGTGCAGATAGATCCGGACCAGCCCGGCCCGGGCGGCCCGCGGCAGCTCGTTCGATCCGTAGTCGCGGCGCCGCGCGGCCGCATCGTCCTCCGTCAGGCCGCGCTCGGTGGAGGCCAGGGTCGCCAGGGCCTCCGACGACGTCAGCGCGTGCCACGCGCGCGAGGCGAGGGTCGCCGGCCGCGGTTCCGGAGGATCCGCCCGGTCGGTCGCGCTTGGGGCCTCGGACTCCATCACGGGGAGCAGCATGCGAGGTTCCGCGCCGCGCAACAAGCGCCGCGTCAGTTCACGAACTGGCTGAGGCCCAGAAGGACGAAGTAGAGAACCAGGGTCGTGCGGATAAGCATCGTCGGGCTCGTCCGAAATGCGTCTTGAGAAACGGTTGGTTTGCTACGACCGCCCCGTTTTCAGATACCCGGCTCGCCGGCCGGGGCGTCGAGGCTGCGCCACTCCTCGCCCGCGGCCACCAGGCAGCTCACGCCCTTGGGCGAGGTCACGATGATGGTCCAAGTGCCGCCACTGGTGTTGCTGAGGACCTCGACCAACTTGCCGTCGTTGCCCACCCCGATGGCCACCGAGGTCTCCTGATACTTTTGCGCCAGCTGCTCGACGATCTTCTTCCGCGTCTCGCAGGTAGGCGCCGCCGACGCGGCCGAGGCCACGATCGACAAGGCCGTGCCAAGGGTGAGAATCTTCCACATCGCTGCTTTTCCCGGTTCCGTGGTGTCCTTAGGGTTCGACTCGAACGCCCCTATCTAGGCACCAACTCCCCGGCCGGCTCGAAATGTGGTTTCGGGGTCTTCGGCCCCGTTCCTCTCGCCGCTCCCGGCGCACGCGCTCCTGCCTTCCGCCGAGCGACTCGAGAGCGTCCTGATGCCAGAGTTAGCGGAATGCGGCCACGGATTGAATCAGATATTCTACGGTCAGATATCTTACTTATGCGTCGGACAGCCGCCCCAAGGCCCGGGGCGTTCAGCGGACCAAGATCGCCGAAGAACGGGACGACGGTCGGCCGGGAGGACGAGTAGGCGCATCCCGGCGCGTCTCCACCGTCACACGCGCAGCACCTTGCCCGGGTTCATGATGTTGTCCGGGTCGAGCGCCTGCTTGACCTGGCGCATCACCGACACGGCCTCGCCATGCTCGGCGGTCAGGAAATCCATCTTGCCGTAGCCGATGCCGTGCTCGCCGGTGCAGGTGCCACCCATGGCGAGCGCGCGCAGCACCATGCGGTCGTTGATTTCCTGGCTTCTTGCCATCTCGGCCTTGTCGTCCGGATCGAGGATGAAACAGACGTGGAAGTTGCCGTCGCCCACGTGGCCCACGATCGGCGCCAGGAGGCCGGACGCCTCGATCTCCTGCTTGGTCTCGGAGATGCACTCGGCCAGGCGCGAGATCGGCACGCAGACGTCGGTCGCCCAGCCCTTTGCCCCGGGCCGCAGCGCGAGCGCCGCATAGTAGGCGTCGTGGCGGGCTTGCCAGAGCTTGCTGCGCTCCTCCTGCAGGGTCGCCCAGCGGAACGCCCCGCCGCCGTACTCGGCGGTGATCTCGCCCACCGTCTCGGCCTGCTCCTGCACGCCCTGCTCGCTGCCGTGGAACTCGAAGAACAGGGTCGGCAGGACCGGGTAATCGAACTCCGCGTACTTGTTGATCGCGTCCATCTGGACCTCGTCGAGCAGCTCGATGCGCGCCACGGGGATGCCCATCTGGATGGTGGTGATCACGGTATTGACCGCCCCGTCCAGCGTCTCGAAGGAACAGACCGCCGCCGAGACCGCCTCGGGGATGCCATAGAGCCGGAGCTGGATCTCGGTAACCACGCCCAGCGTGCCCTCGGAACCCACCATGAGCCGGGTCAGGTCGTAGCCCGCCGCCGACTTGCGCGCCCGCCCGCCGGTCCTGATGATCCGCCCGTCGGCCATCACGACCGTGAGGCCCAGCACGTTCTCGCGCATGGTGCCGTAGCGCACGGCGTTGGTGCCCGAGGCCCGGGTCGCGGTCATGCCGCCGAGCGAGGCGTCGGCCCCGGGGTCGATGGGGAAGAACAGCCCGGTATTGTGCAGGTGGGTGTTGAGCTGCTTGCGGGTGACGCCCGCCTGGACCCGGCAGTCGAGGTCCTCCGCGTTGACCTCGAGGACCTGGTTCATCTGGGTCACGTCGATCGAGATGCCGCCGTGCAGCGCGGCCACGTGGCCCTCGAGCGAGGTGCCCGTGCCGAAGGGGATGACCGGGCGCTTGTGCGCCGCGCAGATCCTGACGATCTCGGCGACCTCCTCGGTGCTCTGGGCAAAGGCGACCGCGTCGGGCGCGTGGGTCGGGTGATAGGATTCGTCGTGCCCGTGCTGCTCGCGCACCGCCGCCGAGGTCGACAGCCGCTTGCCGAGCAGCGCCCGCAGCTGCTCTACCACCGGGTCCTTGAGCGATGTTTCGGCCATGACCTTCGTCTCCCCGCGCAGTCTCGCTTCATCCAGATCATAGCAGAGGTGGCCAAGGGACGCACCCTCGGGGAAATCGGGTAATTCGGGCAAACGAGCCCATGCAAAGGCAAGCGGGCGTTCGCTGCCACGGACCGGCGCCGAACCGGTCATCCTTGCGGTTCAGCTGGCGGTGTCCCTTGGTGCCCGATCTCGGAGCAGCGGCTGCAAGGCCTGTTCGACTTTCTCCATGGCGACTCCAACGGCCATGATTTCGCTCTGCTCGATGGCTGAAATCATCTTGTCGACCACTTCTGTTTGAGCCGCCAGCGAGGCCTCGACGATCTTCCGGCCGTGCGGGGTCAGGAAGATCCGCCGGATGCGGCGATCGTTCTCGTCCTTGGTCCGCTCCAGAAGTCCGCTCTTCTCCATACTCGACAGCAGCATGCTGACGTTGCTGCGCGCGACCAGTAGACGGTCGGCGATCTCCTGTTGGGTCAGGCCCGGGGAATGCACCACGTTGGCCAGCACGTCGTGTTGGGCAAGCGATATGCCGAGCGGCGCCACCCTCTGCGTGATCGCCCGTTCGCAGAGCTGATAGGTCCGCGCTATGGTCAGCCAGACGTCGAAGCCCGGGACGTTCCAGGGCAGGCCTTGAAATTTGTTCAGCTTTGAACTATGTTGTTCAGTCATGAACAACAATAATGGGGATCCGTGGCGATGGGAAGCCTGGAATCGCGAATGACCAAAGCCGCCGTCGGCGCCGCGAGCGCGGTCGCGCCGGCCATGGCCGGGCGCGGGGCCGCCTGGTTGTTCTTGACACCTTTCAAGCCCAACGCGCTCACCCGGCAGCAGAAAGCGCTCATGGCGCGGGCACAGAAGCATCTCGACAAGGGCGAGGCGTTTCGGGTCCGCCACCCCGGCGGAACCCTCCAGGCCTATCGATTTCGCGGCTCGGCAGGCGGGCCTACGCGCGGCACGGTGATCCTCGTCCATGGCTGGATGGGCCGTGCCGCCCTCATGGCCGGGTTCATCAACCCGTTGACGGCCGAGGGCTTCGACGTCGTCTGCTTCGATCTGCCGGCACACGGCCGCTCCGACGGCCGCCAGACAAACGGGCTCGTCTGCGCTGCCGCCTTGCAGGCGGTCGCCGCCGAGGTCGGGCCCGTGGAAGCCGCCGTGGGACACAGCTTCGGCGGGTTCGTGATCGGACTGGCCGCCGAGGGCCGAGCGCCGATGAAATCCGCGCTCGATGTCAAGCGCATGGCGCTGATCGCCGCGCCGAATTCCTTCACCGACCTTACGACGCGCTTTGGACAGGAAATTGGCCTCGGGAAACGTGCGCAGGCCGTTTTCGAGAAGACCCTGAAGAAGATCGGGAGCCGCAGGCTGAGCGAATTCGACGGCAACCGCATACTCGGCGGGATCGACCGCCCCATCCTGGTCATCCATTCCCGCGACGACGAGGAGATCCCCTTCGCACAGGGTGCCACCTTTCAGGCGCTCGGCGAGCACGTCACCTTCCTGCCCGCCAACGGCCTGGGACACCGCCAGATCCTGTACGCCCCTTCCACGATTCGATCGGTTAGGGATTTCGTCGCTCGTCATGGCATTCGGACTGACCGGCAAGGCGCCGTTCGCCAGAATTTTCAGTAATTGAAGTGTATTCTTAGAGGCCTCGTCGGCTCCCTGGCGAGATCCGAGGTGGTATTGCGCGCGTCTTCCCACGTCAAACCGGGGCAAAGGAGGCGGGTGGCGGCGATATCTCCCGCGTGCCACGCTGCTTGACCGACCTTGCATCGTTCCATACTTGTCCCTTCTGTTATGCTTGCGCCCGAAGGCGTGCCGCGCGGCGCGGCCGGAATGGAGAGTCGATGTTCCCGAAGTTGTTTGGTACACGCGCCGGCGACATGGCGATCGATCTGGGGACCGCCAACACCCTGGTCTATATGAAGGGCCGGGGCATCGTGATCAACGAGCCGTCCGTCGTCGCCATCCTCGACGCCGGCGGGACGCGCAAGGTCCTGGAGGTCGGCGAGGAGGCCAACCGCATGATCGGCCGCACGCCCGGCAATATCCGGGCGATCCGGCCGATGCGCACCGGCGTGATCGGCGATTTCGAGGTCGCCGAGGAGATGCTCAAGCACTTCATCCGCAAGGCCTATCGGCGGCGCCTGCTGGTTCACCCGAGGATGATCGTCTCCGTGCCGTCGGGCGCCACCAAGGTGGAGCGGCGCGCGATCAAGGACGCCGCCGACGCGGCCGGCGCCAGCAAGGTCTACCTCATCGAAGAGCCCATGGCGGCGGCGATCGGCGCGGGCCTTCCGGTGACCGAGCCCAGCGGTTCCATGATCGTCGATATCGGCGGCGGCACGACGGGAATCGCGATCCTCTCGCTCGGCGGCATCGTCAACTCCCGGACCCTGAGCACCGCCGGCTACCGCCTGGACGAGGTCATCAGCGCCTATATCCGCCGCGCGCACAACGTCGCGGTGGGCGAGACGACGGCCGAGCGGATCAAGATCGAGATCGGCTCCGCGCTGAGGCCCGAGAACGGCGCGGGCAGGACCGCCGAAGTCAAGGGTTTCGACCTGTTCCGCGGCGTCCCGCGGGCGCTCGAGATCACCGAGCGCGAGATCGCCGACTGCCTTGCCGAGCCGGTCGGTGCCATCATAGAGGGCGTCAAGCAGACCCTGGAGCAGATCGCGCCGGAGCTGTCGGCAGACATCTCCGACCGAGGCATCGTCCTGACCGGGGGCGGCGCCCTGCTCGGTAATCTGGACACCACCCTGCACCTCGCCACCGGATTGCAGGTCACAATCGCCGAGGATCCGCTCACCTGCGGGGCGATCGGAGCCGGGCGGGTGCTCGAGGAGCACGAGGTGCTGAGCGACTTCCTCCAGGACTGATGCACGATGCCGAAAGTCCAGAGATTTCGGTTTATCCTGGAGTGCCGAGCGCGCATGATCATATGCGGCGCGAAGCCGCGGGCCGCGCCGCAGTTCGGTGCATGCTTGGCCGCGCAGGTCGTGCCACGACTCCTCGCTCTGGTCCCATGAAACATCATCTCAAGGCCATCTTCGCTTCCGACCAGCCGGGAAAGCGGCGGCGCGGGGTCGCACTGGTCACGGTGCTCTGGGTCCTGGCCCTGCTGGCCCTGATCGCGGCGAGTTTTGCCACCAACACCCGAATCGAGGTCAACCTGGCACGCAACCTGGTCGAGAACACCAAGGCCGAAGCGCTGGCCGAGGCCGGCGTCTATCAGGCGATCGTCGGACTGATGGCGGAGGGCGGCGTCGAGCCCTGGCGGGTCGACGGCACGGTCTATGCCTGGCGCTTCGCGACCGGCGAAATTCGCGTGGCCATCCGGGATGAAGGCGGCAAGATCGATCTCAACACCGGAAGGGACGATATTCTGCGCGGTCTGTTCCGCGCGATCGACCTCGATCTACAGGAAAGCGACGCCCTGGCCGACGCGGTCCTCGATTTCCGCGATCCGGACCACCTCCGGCACGTGAGTGGCGCGGAGGATTCGGATTACGAGGCCGCCGACCTCGAACACGACGCCAAGGACGGGCCCTTCGAGATGGTAGAGGACCTGCAGCAGGTCTACGGCATGACCCGCGAGATCTACGAGCAGGTCGCCTCGTCCCTCACGGTTTACTCGCGCAAGCCCGCGCCGGACCAAAAGGTCGCATCGCCCCTGGTCCTGGAGGCTATCTTGGGCAGGGACGACACGGCGGAAGACGAAAATGCGGATGGCGACGACCTGCAACCGGGCGAGGTGTCGCCGGAGGACATCTCCGATACGCCCAGCATCCTGCGGCTGGGCGACAGCAATGCCCGTTCCGGTGTGTCGGTCTACACGATTCACGCCGAGGGGCGGATGCCGAGCCGCGCGGTCTTCGCGCTGGAGGCGGTCGTCCGCCTGGGGGTGGCCGCCGACGAGCCCTACCAGTTCTATGCCTGGCGCCGCGCAAAGCGTGAGCTCTTCGAGGACGAGAGGAAAGAAGACGAGGAGAGCGGTTCCGGTGCGTGATACCAAAGGTCGCTGATACCGACTTTGGTATGACCTGCCGGCGCGCGCCAAGCCCCCCGAAGCACGCCGCCCCACGAATCCCGGAGCCCCGTTTGGCAGAGATTCTCCGACCCGAAACCCTCCTGTTGATCCTCGCGGCGCCCTGTATCGGCAGTTTTCTGGGAGTGATCGCCGAGCGCCTGCCTGCCGGCCGGCCGCTCGTCTGGAGCCGCTCGTGCTGTCTCCACTGCGGACAGACGCTGGGCGCGCGCGATCTGGTGCCGATCGCCGGATGGCTGATCAACCGGGGGCGCTGCCGGCACTGCGGCCAGGCGATCGCCGCCTTCTATCCGGCGATCGAGGTGGCGGCCACGCTCGTCGCACTGTGGAGCCTCCTGGTCTTGCCCGGCTGGCTGGCGTGGGCCGGCTCTGTGCTCGGCTGGACTCTGCTCGCGCTCAGCGTGATCGACGCCCGGCATCTCCAGCTGCCCGATGAACTCACCCTGCCGCTGATTCCGGCCGGCCTGGCGGTGGCCTGGGTCGTCGATCCGGCGAGTGTGCCGGAGCACGCCCTGGCGGCGCTCGGCGGTTTCCTCCTGGTGGCGGCCCTGGCATTCATCTATCGGCGGCTCAGGGGGCGCGAGGGCATCGGCCTCGGCGACGCCAAGTTGCTGGCCGCCGCCGGGGCCTGGGTCTCGTGGCAGGGGCTGCCGGGGATCGTGCTGCTGGCCGCCGCCGGCGGCCTTGCGGGCGCCCTGATCAAGGGTTTCCTGGCGGGCCGCCTGGAGATCCGGCAGGAACTGCCTTTCGGCCCGTATCTCGCCGGCGGACTCTGGCTGGTCTGGCTCTACGGCCCGATCGGATTGGGTTAGGGTCCGCTTTCAACCGAGCTCGGGCCGCAGATAGCCGAAGAGATCGAAGCGGATGACCAGCTCCGGGTCCTCATCGGTCTCCTTCTTCGACTTGCGTGCCCGGCGGTTCTTCACGTCGAGGTTATCGATGAACACATAGGGCTTCCCGGATTCCAGGGCATATAGGATCCGGGCGAAGGAACCGAGCGTCGCGGTCAGCTGAACGCGCACGCTCACCCGTTTGAAATCCCCGTCGGCCTTGACCGGCAGAATCTGCATGCTGCGCACGTTGCCGCCGTTCTTCTTGATTTTGGCACTGACGTCCTCCTGCAACCCGGCCGCCGCCAGCGCGTCGGTGTCGCCGGCTAGGTAGACGCCGCTCCGCGACTGCTGCTTGGAGAGCTTTTCCAGCTCGGCCTTGCGGTTCGGATTGGTCTTGGAGATGTGCTCGTAGCGGGCCAGCTGCTCGAGCGCCTCCTGGGACGCCTCATCGGTACTCCGATAGGCCTCTATCACAGGCGAGACAAGCAGCAGGTAGAGGGCGCCGATCACGAAGACCAAAAGCGACAGGGCAGCGGTGCGGCTGACCCATTTGGGCAGGTCCATCATGCTCGTTCACTAACACCAAAGGTCATTGGTATTGGTCCGGCCTTGCCGGACATCTCCGATAGAGGCGCCAATCTCGTAACAGGCCGCGAGTCTAGTGTGCGTGCGCCGCCAATGCCACCCTGGGGCCCGATCATTCAGCCACCTTGTCGGTGATCTCCACGCGTCCGCTCAGCCAGTCTATGAGGATGTAATAGGTGCTCCCGTCGCGCGCCAGTGTGATCTGGCCCCCTGTCGACGTGCCGTCCGGGAAGAATCGGATCCGCCCGACGCCCTCGCTGTCGACCTCCGTGGTCGCGGTCAGCAGCTTGAGGTCGATGTCGGGATGGATCTCCCGTGCATCGGCCTGGCTGTCCCGGCGATACCAACCTTCCTCCACGTCGAGCGTGAACGCCGCGTCCCGGTTGTCGCGGATCGCCGCGCCACGTGTGCTGCGCAGCGCGCCTGCGACCTCGCGCGTCGTCGTTCTGAGCTCCAGGCCCGGCATGGCGCGGTGAAGAGCCATGGGCGCCAGGGCCAGGAGCAATCCCAGGATGAGCAGCACGACCAGCAGCTCGACCAACGTGAAGCCGTTGGGTTCGCGGGGCGTGTTCATGGCTGTTGTCGGGTCCGGCCTCTGCTGGCGGGCTACCAGTTCGTGATGTCCCGGTTTTCGTCCTCGCCGCCCTCCCGGCCGTCCTTGCCCAGTGAGTAGAGGTCGTACTCGCCGTGGTCGCCCGGATGGCGGTAGACGTAGGGGTTGC
>Ga0224508_10002338_pt1 | contig 16161 bp, 19 predicted proteins | sample SF_Jan12_sed_USG_4_FD_170157 | JGI IMG/M metagenome (GOLD analysis project Ga0224508, IMG submission 170157) | Sediment microbial communities from San Francisco Bay, California, United States - SF_Jan12_sed_USGS_21 | ecosystem: Environmental > Aquatic > Marine > Sediment | place: USA... | reverse complement strand
AAGAACAAAACAGGGGAATTATTCTTTATTATGGCCATGTAATTTGCCCAAAATTTTTAGATAAGAATCTACTGATCATTAGTTAAAAAAATTCTAGTAATCTACCAATTAACATATTTTCAATATTATACAGTATTATTTTAAGCCCATCATATTAGATTCTAAACTCTTTTCCTAAAAAGTTCCAATAATATTCCCATCACCATCTAGAATTTTACCATGTGCAATTGGCATAGGTTCTTCAGACACAGGTTCAACAGTAATTTTAGATTCTTCAAATTCTAATCCTTCTTCATAGACTTCAATATTCATCTTGATTAGTTCTCTAAGTTGTTCTGAAATACATTGTCCATCATAATTACACATTTCTTGGAATTTATCAAAATCTTCTTTAGATAATTTAGTGGATACGGTTTTCAGATGGGTAGACCCCCGAATAGATTTGAATAAACCACAGTAAATCAATTATTAGTTAAAAATAATCTACCAACCTACTGATCAAATTCAAAGTATTATTTACTTTAGAATCTCAAGAATTGTGCTGATGATTATATCAACGGGTTCTCTCTGATTTCCTCAAAATTGATGAACATTGCCGAATTATGAAGCTATTTCTTATTTTATAAAGAACAAAAGTTCAAGCCACCATACATACCCACTAATCTGTAAATCAAATGTAAAAATGAAATAATTTTGTGTTTAAAAATTTAACAAAAAAGTAATTATTTTTGGCCCCGATTTTTTAACAAAAACATAGTCTTAACAGCATTATTGAGTCAGAGACATCTTACGGTGTTAGCTGGAAGAGCCCAATGCTCACGTAAACTAGTTAATACATTTTAGAGTCTCCACAGTAAAGGAGACTGACTTTTTTTCCAGGATAGCAAAAAACAACTATTCTAAATTTAAAAAATTTTCATGACATAATTTCACTACAAATAGTATTTTAATAGCAATCAGAACATCTATGTAAATTGACAGAATTGAAAGTAGAAGGTTCAGGCGGTTACATAATAGCTGACTTGACAGATGAACAAACAAAAAAAGCAGATTTAGGAGTTGGTAAATTATTTTTGGCCCCAATTGGAAAAATCGAGACAGAAAAAATGTCCAAACATTACTGCAAGAGTTGTGAAACTGAATTTGATAATCCACCAAAAATTCACCTAGAAGAAAACAATAATGAAGAAATTGCAGACAATTTGATTCTAGTAGAGAGAGGGCAATACACTTGTGAAAAATGTAGTGCGGTTATTGGAGAATACAGAGTGTTTAAGAAAAATGACGAATCAAGAGATATTGGAAAAGCAAATCCATCTGAATAATTCCAAAATTTTCATCATTTTTATCAATCTAAAAAATGCGCATTCATTAAATAAAGCAATTTTTTAGATACAACATGTCAAATCAAAAATGCGTATCATGTGGAATTGGTTTCTTTTCCCCAACGGGTTCAGACAAATGTTCCAAATGTGCAGGAAGCGAATCACAAGGGCAAGAAAGTCATGATTCCTGTGGTTGTGGACACAGCCATTAGTTTCTTTTTTCTATATCATGCATATATTGAACAAATAGCAACCAAACTTATGACAAAAACATCAGATCAAATGAAAGGGTTGGTTGAGGATTTTATCAAAGTTACAAATATCAATTATGAAGATCAAACAGAGAAAATTAGAAAAAAAAGCAATCTTATTGATTGGCAATTTCATGTAGGAACAAATGTGATAGTTAGTAAAAATGCAAACAGAGAAGATAGAATACATGTTAACGTAAACATGAGATTTTCGTCACAAGATGCAAAATTATTGGTTATGAAAAACCCATCATTTTCCAAAGCAATCATGGAGATTAGTGAAATTTGTACGACATGTGGGGTTGGCCATCAATGGATAAAAAATAATGAAGACATAGTAGGTTTGGCAATATTCTCACATGTAGACGAACAAAAATTAGATAGAATTTCATTTCATAATACTTGGGACAACGTATCAAGAGTATCAAGTCACGTTCAAAAAATACTACGTTCAAATTTTAATGGTTTTTCAGCACAAAATAATTCAATGGATCAGACAATAGATAAGTCAATGTATGGATAAACACTGATGAATATTTCCAACTGGTTTGATACCGAAATGAACATACACTAGTAAATTACATCACAAAACGAAATGATTTCTTTTGATCACAGGGTTCTTAGCGAATACCGAATAAAAATTGCAAAAATTGAAACACTTGCCAAGGTCATAATGACACACCCAGAGCCTAAAGGAGAAGAGGCCAGAGGAGCTTCAAAATTTCTTGATGTCCTAATCAATGAAACAGACAGATTCTATGAAAATAATAGTGAAATTTTGTCAAATCATGGAAAAAGACCTCATGACCGCTCCCGACTAGAAGAGACAAAAGCATGGAATGAGAATATTGAGCGTTTTTACGAGAAAAATCCACGTAGAAGGCCCAGAAAATAATCAAACATTAGTTTTATTTTTGAATTCATGAAAATTTTGGCTACATTTGAAATTACACATCAAAATCACAAAATGAATTTGTCCCTACACTAGATTTGTAAAAAGTGTTTAGAGTACAGGTGATTTTGGGAATAATTCTTTTAGCCCATCCAAAGTTAATTGTTGTAAAATTGGCTGTCCAAACCGATAAGTTTCACCCCATGCATTTTTTAGATTTATTAGTTTTTTCTTGAATATTATTTTATGTTCCTCAGATAGGTTAGGTTCTTTATCTACTTCAAGAATCAATTCATCTATTTTAGTTTCAAAATTTTGGACATTTATTTGTCCAATATGGATTTGGCTAAAAGATTCAACATTAGTTGGTAGTTGTACAAAATTAGGATGAGTATAAGTTTCCCCCAAAGAAGTAATTGCATGACGTATGGCGCCGTCAGATGAACCACCATGTCTCTCAACTAATAATGGAGGTTCTTCTTGTAGAAGTTGAATAGTTCTAGAAACATTGTCTGAGTCATCATAAAGGAGTCTCTTCAAATCAGATAAAGTATAATCGCAAACGTAAAGAAGATTCAAGATTCGTTTTTTTAGTTTGCCATTCCAGAACAAGTCATTACCAGTTTTTTTCAGCAGATGCCCATATCCAAAAACAGCGGGCACTGCTTCAATAAATTTGCCTTCTTCCAAATATCGAAGTTTGGCTTCAAGTTCATCATTGTCAGTTAATTTCGGATTATTTTTCCTGATATCGATTTCTTTCAAATAGTGAGATTCACTCTGCTTCAAAGTCCACAAGATCTCTACATCCATTTCGTCCATAAGTACACATTAAGATAATACAATATTTGGCTATCTAAGAATCCCAGCCAGATCTGCCATTCACAATCCCAAGATCCTTGTTTTACAATCTTCAGTCATTCTTTCTGATTCAAATAATTCTTCTCACACACACATTGCCAAATTCATTTTTGATAATCATGGTTTTTCTTTTAATTGTGATATTACGAACAATAATGACTTGAAAATTGCAAAATACAATACAAAGGAAAGCACATTACTCGTAGGATTTCCAAGTAACGGTCTCGTAGGCACATTTTCTGTATCTTATCTCATACATCATCTTAAGATGAAGCAGATTGGGGAGATTGAAATACCAGATCTGCCCTTGACATTATTTGTAGAAGAAGGAGAAATTTTATCCCCCATCAGAGCTTACAACAAAAACAATCTTTTTGTAATTATCTCAGATGTGCCATTTAACCAATATTTGGCAGAAGAATTTGCACTTGCAATTAATGAATTTTGTAAAAAAAATGCAATAAAAAAAATTGTAATTGTTAGTGGAATGGAGACAGTTAACCAAAAAAATGACAATCCAAAAATTTATGGATTAGTAACACATTCCACACTAGATAGTTTACTGTACAACAATCAAATTTCAAAATTTTTAAATGGTTCAATTTTTGGAACTGACGCTGCCATAATTTCAGTTTTTAGAAAAACGAACATTCCCGCACTTGTTTTGTATGCAGAATGCCATCCCTTTTTTCCAGATCCAGAAGCATCAATTGTTGCAATAGTCACACTTGCAAAAATTTTAGATGTCAAAATAGACACAAAAGACATTGAAAATAAGATAGACAAACTTCGAATTCAATATAGAAACCTAATGAAAGAAACTATACAGACATTACAGCAACAACAAGAAAAAAAGACAAGGACTCCACAGATTTACAGGTGATCACATGCGTAATGATGATGATTTCAAATTTGCAGCAATACCTCCGATAATCAATTCATTATTTGACGATATTGAACATAGGATTCTTTCTCCGCTTTCATGTCTAAGAGAATTTGATAATCATTGGATGTTGGAATTTGATCTTCCACTTGTAAGCAAAAAAGACATCAAGGTAACCTTTGATGAATACACCATCAATATCGAGGCAAAACTCAATGAGAAATATTCAGAAAAACAGATAGGCAATGTTGCAAAGTTTGAATATTTTAAAAAATCACTCTCACTACCAGGAAAAACAGACAACAAGAAAACAACAGCTAAATTTCAAAAAGGAAGACTGGTGATAAAAATTCCAAAGAAAATTATTGGTCATCACGTCAAAATTACTTAGAAACAACCGTTAGAAACAGTTATTTTTTGAGATGAACGTTACAAGTAAAAACATGCTAATTTTCTACTACGTGTTTGTCTAAAACTCCAATACACTCATGCAATGTCACGTTATCCGAAATGGCCTCTGTCACTTTTAGATTAAATTCTTGGCTCAACTGCTGATCACATTCCACCAGATCGTTTCTATATGTATTGCATGCGGAAAGCAGCAATCGCCAGTAATAGTAACCTTTGTTCATTTCATTCTTCATTTGTTCCTGTTCTAACTCAAATATTCTGAAAAGATGCCCATAGTCAGTTTTGTAGTTGTCAAATTTTGCCCTCACTATTTGTGGTAATTCTTGATACCAATCTCGACCTTCGTTTGTTTTTTCTACATTGTAAATTTTTTGCATTTGATATGCTACAGAATCTTTCAGAATATCTAAAACGTCATTTTTTTCAAGTAACTTCATTAATTCGGGATTTATCATAAGTTGCATAAAACATAGACAAAATTAAGCGTATTGTTTGCATTAAACCTCATCCACAAGAAGACAAGAAAACTAAGAATTAAATCCATTGTCAAATTCAAGATTTTGAATCAGGCTCTTTTGTCCATAACAAAAGTGTAGAAAATATCTACCCTCATTTATGGACAAAAAAATTGATAAATCAAAATAACTCATCATAAATTAACGTATTATTTTAGAAATGCCACAGCCTTAACAATGTCTGTTTTACTAACAATTCCAATAATATTACCATGTCCAGACAACACTCCTGCTCCATTGATATTTTTCTCTAAAAGCATTTTTCCAGTGTTTGCCAAATCATCATCATAATTCACAGAAATAATATCTTCACTCATTATTTCATTTACCTTTGTACTACCCCCAAAACCAGAATCTGAAATGAATCCTTTTCTTGGAAATATTACAGATATCACTGGATCCGTATTATCAAGAACGTCTTCATATTTTCCTTGTTTTAGCGCTAATTCAAATAAATCTCTGAATGTAACTATTCCCACAGGTGTTTCGTCATGATTTCGAAGTATGACTCTGGAAATTCTCTCATCAATCATTTTCAATACCACTTTGTACAGAGGAGTATCAGAATATTGCCAAGCGTAATACGGAGACATGTACTCACCTACAGTTTTTTCATCAGGGTGTGTTTTAGTAAAATATCTCACAAGATCAGTTTTAGTCAAAATTCCAATAAATGCATTGTTTGCAGTGACTACCAGAGAGCCAATACTGTTTTTCATCATCATCTCTGCGCATTTATCAAGTCCTGTTTTTTCATCAACAGAGATTATTTTTTTGAGGATTTCAGATAACGGTATTTCATCAAGATTTCTTTCAGTAGTATCAGTTAAGAGAAAATATCCCAAATCTTTTTCAGACACAAGTCCAGTTATGACATTATTTTCAGTTACCAACAATCTGCTTTTCTTCTCATCAATTATTTTTGTAAGAACATTAGCCAAGCTTGATTCGAGCTTTATTGTTCTCGGTGTATTCATGTAGTCCTTTGCATATTTCATATCATTTTAAAATCTGAGAGTTATAAAAAATACTGGGTAATTTCCAATAATGAAAACTTACCATCTTAAGAATAAATTTAAAATACTGATCTTGTTGAATTAAAAATACTAAAAGATAGTTCTGTTGAATATAATGTATGAGAATTTGTAAAAAATGCAATATTGAAATGAACATCAAAAATCCACTTGAAAAGAGGCGTGGTAATGAACAAAAAAACATACAAAGCGAATACTATTGTCCAAAATGTGATCATTCAGAATATGATGAATGAAATTTTAACCTAATTGATATAAACCAGCCACATTCCAACATGCTAAAATTTGTATTTCTTTTTTTGCCAACAAAATTATTTTTTAGTTATTATTGCATTGTCAGGATTCAAATCATTCCAAATCACATCATATCCTAATTCAGATAACAAATCAGCATGGCATGAATCAGGAATTTTATGAGATGTCATTACCGTACATGCTTGGACGAATTTGGAAATACCATCAAGAAAATTGTTTACAATAGTGGTTTTTTCTTTCGAAATCAAGTATGAACCAATTACAACATATTCATTTGGATAATCAGTCTTGAGAATCTTTAATGCTGCTGTTTCTGGAATAGCATATTCCCGAGCAATCTGTTTTATAGAAATTAAATCCAAACTATGTTCATCCAATTTAATTTTAGTGTTGACAACCTTTTCTTCAGTAATTTCAACATCAATTTGCTTCAAATGTTCCAAGACAGGTTTTATGGATACATCTTTTTTAAAAGTGAAAACTCTATCTTTAGAAATTGTTTCTATTTGTGAACAAGATAGATCAGAGTTTACTGCCACCAGCAAGTCAATGCTTTTGTTGTTTTTGTTTTTCTCATTGTTATCAAATAACACTTTAAGCTTAGCAGCTTTTCTCTCAAGATACTCTTTTGTCCAAAAGCCTACAATTTCAAAATATACTTTTCGTCCAAACCTTTCAAATAGAAAATCAGGAATCATGGCTTTGCCATCTGCAATCAAAGGATCGGGTTCTCGAGAGATTTTCCATCCAAACTTGTCATTTTGATTAAAATGCTGATAGAATTTCTTTGCAAATGCTGCCTCTGTAGAACTGTCATAAACATAGTCATTGTTTTCCGCATTGCCGTCATTTTGATATTCAGGATCTATTCTCGACCGAAGAAAGTCCTTGGTATTATCACTTGATAGTTCAAATGAGTAGATTTTTTGTCCAGAATCTGTCTTTTTCACTATGGAGCCATTGATTTTCCAAGTTGGTGTGCCTACTATAGATGGTAACAACTTGGCCATCGACGTCCCATATCTGTCAGTCATTTTAAAGAGACTAAGAGGTCCTTCTAAAACACATTTTATGGAATCCTCATCTGCATCATCTTCTGAATCATATTCCAAATTATACATCAGACCATATCTTTTGACATTACGTAAAACTTCTTTCCAGTATACTCCACCTTTTACATAAAATTCCAATTCAGCACATTTGAAAAGAAGTGTTTGAAATAATGAAAGATTATACCATAAAATTAGATCTTTTGGATTGATAGTATCAAACTGTGTTAAGATAAGATTTTCATCTTTGTCACTCCACATCAAGGTTTCAACATCATCAAATGAAATATGCATCTGATTTGCAATTTGCTGTATGATTCCTTGTCTTTGTGAATCAGATAAAGCTAATCCTTGCTTTGAGGATTCTTCAAACAATTTTTGCCGTATGAGCATCGGAGTTGCAATTGTAGATAACGAATTTAGTCTTCCAAAAATACAACGTCGCTCTAACAATGTAAATAATCCTCTTACCAATTTGTAATCGTATTCGGATTCAAGCAGTCCAATTTTTTGTAACAAATCACCTTTGCATTGTCTGTCTTTTTGAGCATTTGTGAAAAATACAACAAGTTTGTTGGCAAGTTCATAATCAGATCCATTACCAAAATTTGTAGTACAAAATAACGGCATTATCTTACCCCTGCTAATCCTAGTACGCAAAAGTTCAGATGAAAGCATTAGAACATAACCTCAAACATATTCATCATTTTATCGGACATCATATCAATTCCCATGTGACGATGAATAGCCATCAGTGGTAGAATTTTTTTTCAGTGCTGTAATCCTTTTTGCGCTGGTATTTGTTTCTCGTGTATGCCTTGATACCAATTCAACCAGCCTTGCTTTTCTACCGTCCTGTTTTGGCCTTAGAATCCTACCCAGTCTCTGTATCAGTTCTCTTCCGCTACCCGTACCACTCATAATTATGCCTAATTCTGCATCAGGAACATCTACCCCCTCATCTAAAACTTTAGAGGTTACTACTGCATTATACCTGCCAGATTTGAATCCATCTAAAACATCTCGTCTTTCTTCTTTTATTGTCTTATAGGTGATGTATGGAATCAAAAATCGATTTGAAAGGGCATAGACCATTTTGTTGTTCTGTGTAAAAATTATCGTCTTTGAATTTTTATTTTGTTGTAGTATTTTTTGTAATTCATCTATCTTTGCTTTGCTGTTTAGTGCAATATCATTTGCTTTGTTTCTTGCAAGCATTGCATCTCTTGCAATCTTATTTTTATTTGACATCATGATTAATCGTTTAAGATTGTACATGGATGGAACCTTAAATCCCAATTGCCTGAGACTTGTTAAGAATTTCACATGATTAGTTTCGTATTCTTTTTGTTCTTCTGGAGTTAAATTGACTTGTATTCTGTCAATAGTATATTCTGCCAGATATTTTTGATCTGAGAGTTCTTGTGACCCAAGACGAAACACAACTCCACCAGTAAGGTACGGAATTAGATCATGTAATTCATCCTCTCTTTCAATTGTTGCAGTTAAACCCAATCTGTAGGGTGCAATGAATTGTTCTGCAATGGAGCGATATCCAGGTGCAGGAAGATGGTGTACTTCATCAAAAATTATCAATTTAAATTGATTTCCTATTGCTGGAGCTCGAATATATGCAGAGTCATATGTTGCAACTGTAATTGCCTGAAGATCATCTTCCCCTCCACCTAATTTTCCAATATGTATATTTTTGACATTTTGATTATTTCCAATTGAGAGATATTTGGAAATATTATTTGCCCATTGTTCCATCAAATCAATTGTTGGGACCACCACTAATGCAGATGCATTTATTTTTTGAATTGCTTTAATTCCTATTGCAGTTTTTCCTGCACCCGTAGGTAAAACAACACATCCCCTCATGGAAGATTTTTCCCAATTTTGTATGGCTTGTTGTTGATAATCCCGTAGTTCTAAATCTCTCATTTGGAATACAGATGACGGAATAAAATTAGGTACATGATCAACAAAATCCAAATCACTTTTTTTCAGATATTCAACAATTTCAGAATAATTCAAGCCATATGATCGAAGAATTTTGCTTCGGTCATCATATTTTGTGCCTGGAATTCGTATTAGTTTGCTATCTTCAATACGAATTGTGCCCTTATCAAAGAATAGTTTAGGTTTTAGTGATGAGTTAGATGACAAATCTATATCATTTTTTGACAATATCACTATAATCATTTTTTGATCATTGATTACATCGTACTAGTTAATTGAAAATCACCTAAGGATAAAATATGAAACTTGCAATTCAATATCGCAAATAGATTCAACTTTATGGGGATTTAGATATCATATTTGAAATTAAAAATAAATTGAAAAATGTATGAAAACAATTAATTTGGTATTCAATCAAACAATTCCACCAAAAAGATCCACTCGATAATAATCCCAGTGCTCTGGATCAAGCATTGCAACAAACTCCACATTCTCAGAACCCATTCTTTTTTGAATTAAATCACGTAATGCAAAACTTGTCAGATACCTGTATCTTTTTGTATTTGCCAACAACGAAAATACTTTTCTGAGTCTGGTACCCCCACCCAATCCCCAATAACCAAGCTTCATTGCAATAGGTTCCAAAAATACGGTATTTTGTTTCCCGTAATTCTTATCTTCAATTCCTGCATACAGCTGATAGTTTTCAAGAGGCCCTCCTTTGGCATACCCAATTATTGTATTATCATCATCATTTAGCCTAAGAGTTGTTACAATAGTATTTGAATCTAAAACAGATTTTGCAAAACCAAATTTTTGCAATTGTAGCGGTTGAGGTAATTCGTTGTAAATAGATGTTAATGCATTAATGTATTTATCGGAGCTTCTTTCCTCAATAGAATCAACCGTTGTTTGAAATTTTTGATTCTCATACTCAAATTTAGATTCAATTCGAATTTCATCTTGACGAAGCTTCATAAATGCAAGCACAGTATCCATAAAATTTTTTCTTGTTTCAACAGGTAATGCATGAAGAACACGTCTGCACATTTGAGACTCATTATTTAGAAGGGTTTCAAAATAATTCACGGACATCCTCACGATAGTTGATTGATGCCAGGCAAATGCATGAGCATTTTTCTTTGCTTTTTCCATAGCTACTGAAAAATCGCCTATAGCATAGCCACCAATCCTGTCTGCAACAGACAAAAACCAACCCAATTCTTCGTAATGAGATTGTTTTTCAGAGTTGTTTTTTGTAATTTCTGAGCGATGAAAACATGCTTTCATTTGCATTTCAGGTTTTTCTTTAAATTCCTCAGTCCAAGGATATGCGGTCCTTAAAATTAATGCCATTACAATATCGATATCAAGTCCTGCATCACCAATCAATTTTTTTAACTCTTTGTCCAATGAGATAAACTGTATCACACTTTCCTCATGTGGCCTATCTACAGATTTTTGAGGATCAAAGTCGTGAAACAATGCAGCAGTGAAAAGATATTCAACATCACTTTGGTCTAATTTTTGTAGTTTTTTCTCCCATGTTGCCGCAAGTAATGTGATGTAAGCAACCTCTAATTCATGATCAATGTTATGATAGCCATAATAATCCTGTCCAAGCCCTTGAGTTTCAAATATTTCAATTGTATAATCCAACATCTTGTTATAGCATGCAGTATTTTCAATTCCAGATGAAACAAGTAATTCCTGAATTTTATTTTTAAGAGGATGATCAGGGTTAAAATCTTGCATAATTCTTTTTGGAACTAGTTTTTTTTAACAAAGTATATGATTTTCAACATTGATTCTTGTAATCTCTTTTCAAATACGTGAATTTTGTACTCAGATCATCAATTTTGACTGAACCCAGTTCAACTATCTCTAATTGTCCTTTGAGTGAACTTTTACAAAATTCACTCACATCAACGCCATGTGTAAACGTTAGAAGAAATGCAAAGGTTAGGGTGGCAACTGGAATGCTTGTTCAATATTTAGAAACTTTTACTGATTCAGTAGTAGTCCGAGAGGATACTAAACCAGTAGGAGTGATTGGAGGAAGAGAGATAATTCAAGGAATGTACAAAAACCCTTCTTCTGATTTTTTTGAGATGCATCAGGTAGGGGAAATAATGGAAAATCGACTTAACATAATTACTGCCAATACAAGTCTCAATGAATTAATTTCACTATGGAAGAAGGTGGGAAGGGCATTTGCTATAATCGATATTGGAAATGACAATTATTCAGTTATTTCTGTGAAAAAATTATTGGAAATAGGGATTAACAGTAATTCTAAATTTAACATATCTAGAATCCCTAAGAAGAAAATCATAACTTGTGATAAAGATTCTACTTTTGGAGAGGTCATGAAGTTAATGTTGGAAAATAGAACTCGAAAGATATTACTTGAAGGAACTAATCAATTCATCAATGACAGAATCATTATTGAGGCCATAGAAAAATTTGATTATCTTTTGGGCAATGATAATTTTCTAGACATTCCTGTAAGTGTGGTGTCTCTTGAAAATGCCAAGGTAGTTTTAGATGATTGTAGTATTTCAGATATTTCAAAAATTATGTATGAAATGTCTCAACCACTGATAATATACGAAGATCGAGTGATAAGTCCTTGGGATGTGTGTATGGTTTTGAATGAGAGTTAAATCCAAAGAATATTGAGCTATTTTAATACAATATTAGAAAAAAGAAAAAACACTTATTTTTTGGATTTGCAATAACTGTGAACTTTAAATCCAATCATTGCTGGAACTGCAACATACATTCCCATATTCAACAGAATCAAACTAATCCCATATCCCATAATTTCAGATTCTGAATCCATATCCACATAATTAAGAATGGAAAGACTGGAAATCATTGGAGTTATTGCAATCTTGACTGCTTCCTTGAATATTGGATTTTCACGCTCATAATCAGCGATTCCAGGACTAAATGAATAATAGAAATCATTGAATGAGTTCATGAAATCTGTACCGGATTTTGTCTGTAACAGAGAATTATCTCGTAGTTCTCGTAATTTTTGAACTTCCGGTGCTAGTTCTGAACCAAAGGCGGCCGTAGCGATAAGACAACCACCACCATTGTCATTTCCTCCAAGGCCAGTTTCAAAACTAGAATTGCAATTACCATTAATGAGTACATCACCAAATTCTGCCTCAGTTGAACCTTGAGATATTATTTTCTGATTCTGAATTGCAACAACTGTCAGATAGCCATTTTGTGTTGTTTTTTGAATTTCTGCACCAAAGATTCCCTGACGACCTAGTGATGACTCACATCCAAAAATAACACTAGTATCAGCTTGACCATTTATTTCAGTGTAATCAAAACTTGAAGATTGAAGTGCACCAGACCATTGCGTGTCAGAAAATATTAGTAATTTTGCGTTATTGTCAGGTATTTCTAATTGTAATTCAGATTCTATTATTTTTTCTATTTGTTGTGATTGCGTAAGTTGTGCAGTATTAGTCATTTGAGAAAAAACATGAGTTCCTGTTATTGTTATTTCATAATCAGATCTACTAAAGGGAATCGTAATTGTTCTATCAGTTAATGTTGAAATTTCGTCAAAGAAATTAAGATTTAATCCACTTGTGAGGATCTTAAATTCTGTATCTTCTGAATCAATTTTTGCATCAATCAAATTTCGTGGTAGTGTTATGGATAACTCTCCTCGAGATCTAGCATCTAAAGAAATTATCAATGAGGTAGTTTCTGAGTTTATCTCAAAACCTAAAACTTTTCCGCCACGTATGTCATAATCGGGTTCTTTGAACTGTTGGGCAAAAGAAGTGCCGGTAAAGGTTCCAATCATTATAACAAATAATGCAATTACCAAAAGCGAGAGATTCACTGATGTGTTTGTATTGCGAGAGACAAATAAATGCAGTCTTCTTCCTCTTTTATTCAATCTCTAGAAAGAATCAATGAAAAAGCCATTGTTCCACGCACATTGTACAGTGGATATAGTTAAGAGTGAAATTTTCGGACCAACGTTAGAATTTTTTCATAAATGATTTTGAGGATAATTTTTACTTTGATTAACTGCTAAGTTATTGAATTGTTAATTCTATCAGTAGGTTCAATTCCACAAGAATTCACCCACAAAATTAGGGATAAAAATAGACACAGGGAAACTTAGTGCCTTAAAGGAAGCCTAAAGAAAAAATTATAGACTATATAATAACCAAAAACCATTACCCATATAGCTATATTGATTGCTTGCCATAAAATAAGGTAATAATCAAACCATTCAGCCTTTTCTTCTAGCAGTATTCTAATCATCAAAACAAGACCAAGTACCAATTGTGACATTATCATTCCTGCAAATAATCTCAAGTTCCATCCAACATAAGTCAGGGCTCGTTTTTTCCCTTCAGAATCAAGAGTTTTTTTAAGATTGAATCTTTGATTTAAAAATTCCCTATTTATCACTAACAAAGTTAGACTTGTTGCTGAAATGGCCACCAAAAAAGTAAGTAGATTACCTGCATCAAATGGGAATAAACTCACCATATCTAATGCTATGGCAAAAGTTTAGTTAAGAATATCTAAAATACAATATGAAATATTTAATTCAGACATGGAAACTCTGCCAACGTTTTGAGGATGAAAATGGACACAGAAGGCATAATAGAGATTATGCCGGTCTTCTTTTAATTCCAATAATCTAGATCTAGAACAAATTCAGGTATGAACTTGTAAGTTTGAGCAGTTTTTTTGCATCATTAAGAAGACTATTCTTCTTCTTCTTGTCTTGCTCATTCTTGGCTTGAAAAAGAGACACTTTGACTCTCATACACGCCTTATAACACATCCAAAAATAAACTAGTGACTCTAATTCAGAATCCTTACTTTTTTTGATATATTGGTTGATGAAATATTTTCTGAGATTTTTTTTATTATGAAAATCTAGATCCATAGCAAAATGAGCTACATCTTCGGCAATATCGGCAAATCGTAACTCATCGTTAAATTCGATTCTATCATAGAGGTAGAATTTTGTGTTTCTAAGAACAAAGATGTTTTTGAGATACAAATCTCCATGAACATTACGAATTTTATTTTCCTTTATTCTTCTTAAAAAAAAATCTTTGTTGTTCTTTACAAATGATATAAGTTTTTTTTCAAAAATAGGATTTATTTTATCCAAGGTTTCGAGAGTTCGAAAGTTCTCATTAATTTTTGCTAGGATAAATTTAGACTGTCCGAATTTTTTGATTGTTTTATTTGTAGGAGTTTTTTTGTGAAAATCAATTAGAATGTCTACCAGTCTATCAATGGTTTTTGTATTAATTTTGTTTTGATGTAATAACAAATCCATTCTATTTTTTTGAGGAATTTCACGCATTTTTACTGCATATTCAAGTGCCTTACCTTTTTTTCTGAGATCAGATATCTTGAATGTTCCTTTATCATTTACAATTTTTACAATGCCTTGATACATATCGCCGCATAGAATTTTGTTTAATTGAACTTCTTTTTGGCAAAACTTCTTTCTTAGTTCTAAACTGGAAAAATTAAGTACTTTGCCGAATTTTAGCTCTTTTTTTATTTTGTACGCAAATTGCCCTGTAAGCAGAATCCATGAAATGTGTGTTTCCTCAAAATTGATTCTAGGAACTTTATGTGGATATGCTGATTTTTCTTTTTTTAGTGTTTGAATGAAAGTATTTTGTATCTTATTCATATTCCATCTTCCAAAATCTTTTGGTGGATAAGTTTGGCATTGATATCTGCAGAAACTTCAGTATTTACTTGGATATGTTTTCCTTTTACTGATTCATAGATTTTTTTCATCTTTTTGTATACTGGGACATCTGCATCAGAATAATCATTTTTTCTGGATTTTAAGCGCGAAATAATCAATTTTTCAGGGCAAATACATTCTACTACCTGAAATTGGCTGCCTGAAATACCAATTTTCTTTTTGACTTGTTTTCTAAAGGAGTCTTTGCTAAATGTGGCATCAAGAATGCATGGAATATTTGCTTCATGCAGGTATTTTGCAAGAAGGATCATGATATCATAGATTTGCTTTTTTTCTTTGCTGTTATATGTGGGGTTTTTGATTAACTCTTTTCTGATTTTATCAGTTGATAAAACCACTGCTTTTAGACGCGACGCAAGTTTTTTGCTGATTGCCGATTTTCCTACTCCTGGAAGTCCACAAATTAAAATGACAGTCATCTACATACAAATATTTACATAATACAAAAACTTGAATTAATGATTTTCATCTTTGATATTTCCAAAGAAATCAATTTCAACTAAGTTCAAATCTTTAGAGGATTGAACCATTTATGGAATTAATTTGAGATATCTGTTTATTGTTAAATCAAAAATTGTCCTTTTCCACGTGGGTCCTTTATTGACTGCCTTATCTCTACCCCATGCACGTTGTGCTCCCGTTCAAATTTAAATCCTCAATATTATGATTTGGGGTAATCTGGTACCTATACACCTAAAAAGAAGGTTTATTGACGAATAAAATTTCACATTATAGTAATTGGTTTGCACGCCAACTAACCTAGAGGGACAACATGATTGTCCTTCTAGGACATTACATTCTATCAGGTGTTTTAATTCCAAGAAGATTCAATGATTTTTCCAGAGTAATCTTAAGAGAATTAACTAAACATAAACGAGAATTTTCAAGATTTTCATCACCCAAATCCAAAACCTTTGATTTTTCATAAA
>Ga0224508_10002337_pt1 | contig 16171 bp, 11 predicted proteins | sample SF_Jan12_sed_USG_4_FD_170157 | JGI IMG/M metagenome (GOLD analysis project Ga0224508, IMG submission 170157) | Sediment microbial communities from San Francisco Bay, California, United States - SF_Jan12_sed_USGS_21 | ecosystem: Environmental > Aquatic > Marine > Sediment | place: USA... | reverse complement strand
ACGCCTTCGGCGGAACCGACGCAGGACCAGGACGCTCAACCGGCAACGCCTTCGGCGGAACCGACGCAGGACCAGGACGCTCAACCGGCAACGGCGTGCCCGAGCCGGTCCCGGGGTTGTAGAGGTGAGCGGGGGCAACGATCGTCATGTTCGGATCGAGGCCGCTTCGGGCCGCCACGTCGACGGGGGGCTTCGGCGAGTCCGGTGAGCTGTCGAGGATGCCGCTCGCGGCGAATGCAGCACCAATGGCGATCGCGTGCTTCGGGTGGGCATCCACTGCGACGGGGCGGCCCAGCTCCGAGCCCACCAGCAGCGAGATCAACGGGATCCTGCTCGATCCGCCGACGAGCAGCACCCGGGTGACGTGGCTCACCTCCAAGCTCGCCGACCGCACGGCCCGCTTCATCGCTTCGATGCTGTCGAGCAACGACGGCCGGATGAGCGACTCGAATTCCTGACGGGTGATCCGGACCTCGGTCTGCAGGTTCGGCAGCAGCACGGGCACCGACGCGTCAGTGTCCGACGACAGTGCCTCCTTGGCCTCGACGCAGTCCTGACGGAGCCTCGCCACCGCGGCGAGCGCTGCGGGGTCCTCGTGGTCGAGCTCCGCCAACGCATTCCCGAGACCGCTCGTGACGTGGGCGAACACCGCGGCGTCGAAGTCGATGCCACCGAGTCGCTCGATGCCCTCGGGCTTGCCGAGCACCTCGAACCCGTCGGGAGTCCGGCGCAGCACAGCAGCGTCGAAGGTCCCGCCACCGAGATCGTAGACGGCCACGATCTCACCGGAGTCGATGCGCTCCTGGGCGGCATAGGACAGCGCCGCCGCTTCGGGCTCGGTGAGAAACCCGACGCTCTCGGGGGCGAGTCCGGCGAGCCGAACCGATTGTTGGAGGAGGTCGCGCTTGTAGTTCCCCCAGTTGGCTGGATGGGTCACGACGATCCGGGACGGTGGTCCGCCCTCGCGGGCCTGTACGTCGGTCACCACCGATTCGAGCAGACGAGCAGTCAGCGCTTCCGGGGAGTATGGGGCGCCACCGACGATGATCGGGGTCGTGTCACCGACCCGGCGCTTGAACTCGCGAACGACCCGCTCGGGCTCGGTCATCGCCCGCCGCTCGGCGGCGTCACCGGTGAGGATCGTCCCGTCCTGCCGGAGGAGCACGACGGAGGGGATGGCGGCGCTGCGAGTGCCCAGGGTGAAGATCGTCGCTGCACCGTCACGGAAGACCGCGGCTGCGGAGTAGGTCGTGCCCAGGTCGACTCCAACTTGATAGCTCAAGGTGAGCTTCCTCCCTCCCCTCCTCAGGGGTAGGCGATCGATCGGCGAAGAGGAGCCGCCGTCAACGAGCGGCAACGACCTCGCGCCGATGCAACCGCATCCTAGTGCCGCATCAACCAACCTATGCGCGGTCTCGCCGGCCCTCGCCGCCCCTGGACTGCGTCCTCGTGGCCCCGCTCACGGCTAACGGGTGAGCGGAGCTCCGGCGTCCTGGCCAGGGACGCCGCTGGCTCGACGACACCGCGGCGAACGTAGGCTGACACGGCCCAAGGATCTAGAACAGCACTAGTAACCAGCCTCGGTGTCCACGATCCCCTCGAGCGGCGCTCCCCGGGCGAAGCGCCCGACGTTGCGCTCGATGTGGGCGGCGAGCAGGGGCACACCCATCTCTTCGGTGTTGCCGACATGGGGGGTGATCAGCACGTTCGGCCGCGACCACAGCGGGTGATCGCCGGGCAGGGGCTCGGGGTCGGTGACGTCGAGGCAGGCGCCCGCGATCGAACCGGCATCGAGGGCCTGAAGGAGCGCCCCGGTGTCGATGTGGGCTCCCCGGGCCACGTTGACCAGCCAGGCGTGCTGGGCCATCGCGTCGAGCTCGGCGGTCGAGATGACACCTTCCGTCCCCGGTGTGAGGGCCAGCGCCAGCACGACCAGATCGGCGTCGGGCAGGACCTCCAGGCGCTGGTCGAGCGTCACCGTTCGCGACGCGCCAGGCATCGGCTCCGCCTTCCGCCTGATGACGGTCGTCGTGCACTCGAAGCCCTGCAACAACCTCAGGAGCTCGATCGCGATGCCACCGGCGCCGAACACGACGATGTTGCCGTCGATCAGGTTGCGGCCGGCATGAGCCGACCAGTGTGGCGTCCTGGCGTAGTGGACGACGGCCCGGAGCCCGGCGAGGCCCAGCGCCAAGACGTGCTCGGCGACGGGACGAGCGTAGACCCCTCGGGCGCACGTCCAGACCCGGTCGTGATCGAGGTACGGCACGTAGGGCTCGATGCCGGCAAAGGGCAGCGCCACCCACGACACGTTCGGCCCATGGCGCAGGGCCTCGGGAAGGTCGTGGGGCACCGTCGGGTCGGCCCACACGAGGGCGTCGGCAGCTCCGATCGGAACGATGCTCCCCCCTCCGGCGACTACCGCTTCCTCCAGTGACTCGTAACGGCCGGTTTTCGGCTCGACCGCGATCGCTGCTGGCCCCGTGCCCGTTGTACCCATCCGCGACTCCCGGTAGCGCCCGATCCCTCAGGCGATCGAATCCAGGGCCTGGCGCAGGTCGGCTACGAGGTCATCTTCCTCCTCGATGCCGACGGAGAGTCGCACCAGGTCGTCGGGCACTTCGAGCGGAGATCCGGCCGCCGACGCATGGGTCATGACCCCTGGGTGCTCGATCAACGACTCGACGGCACCAAGGGACTCGGCGAGCGTGAAGACCCGGGTCGCCTCGATGACCCGATTGGCTCGATCCTGGCTGCCGACCCGGAAGCTGACCATCCCGCCGTAGCCCCGCATCTGCTTGCGGGCGGCGGCGTGGCCCCGATGTCCGGGCAGGCCCGGGTAGAGCACGGAGGTCACCGCCTCGTGGTTCTGGAGCAAATCGACGATCGCGGCGGCATTGGCGTTGTGGCGATCCATCCGCAGCGCCAACGTCTTCACCCCTCGCAGCGTCAGATAGCAGTCCCACGGAGCAGGCACGGCCCCGACGGCGTTCTGTATGAAGGTGAGGTGCTCGTCGACGTCGGCGTCGTTGGTGGCGACGAAGCCGCCGACCACGTCGGAGTGCCCACCGACGTACTTCGTTGTCGAGTGCACGACGATGTCGGCGCCGAGGTCGAGCGGGTTCTGCAGGTACGGCGTTGCGAACGTGTTGTCGACGACGACCCGGGCGGCGGAGCTCTGGGCCGCCACCGCCACCGCCTCGATGTCGACCACGGTGAGCAGCGGATTCGTCGGGGTCTCGACCCACACCATCTTCGTGGCGGCCGGCCAGTCCGTGCCGAGTCGGTCGGGATCGGAGAGATCGTGGGCCGACCACGAGATACCGGACCGGGTGAAGATCTTGCTGATCAAACGGAACGTCCCGCCGTAGGCGTCGTTGCCGAGAACGACATGATCGCCGGGTTCGAGGATCCGCAAGATCGCGTCTTCGGCGGCGAGGCCGCTGGCGAACGACACCCCGAAGTGGGCGCGCTCGAGGGAGGCGAGCGCGTTCTCGAGAGCGGTGCGGGTCGGGTTCCCCGTCCGGGCGTACTCGTAGCCGGAGTGCTTGCCGACTGCGCTCTGGGCGAACGTGGAGGTCTGGAACACGGGGACGGTGATCGCTCCGGTGACCGCCTCGGGATCCTGACCGACGTGGATCGCCTTGGTGGCGAAGCCCCACGACGAGCTGGGCTCGTCCTCGGCGACCCCGTCATCGTCAGGAACCACGTCGTCGTGTACCCGGTCGATCGGTCGATCGGTTGGATCCGTCATCAGCGGATGCCTCCTATTCCCTCTGGCGCGTCGAGCGACAGAAACGCGAGCAGGTCGGCCCTGGCGACGACCGTGCGAGGCCGGCCGCCGTCGAGGACGAGCAGGGCGGGGGCCAGATCGAGGAGCTGGACGGCCAGCTCGACCGTCTGGCCGATGCCGATCGTCGGCATCTTCGGGCTCATGACCTCCTCGACCGAGTGGTCGAGGACTTCTGGCCGAGTGAAGGCCGCCTCCATGATCCGGAGCTCGTCGATCGAGCCGACGACTTCGGCCGCCGCCAGCGGCATCTCGCCCTTGGCCACCGGGAGCTGGGAGACGTCGTGCTTGTGCATGAGCTCGACGACCTCTCGGACTCGATCGTCGGGTTGGACGTAGAGCAGCGGGGGCGTGTCGGGCTGCTTGGCCGCCAGCACGTCGGCGATCACGGTGCCCGGTGCGGTCAGGAAGCCGTAGCCGGCCATCCACTCGTCGTTGAAGACCCTGCTCAGGTAGCCCCGGCCCGAGTCGGGGATCAGCACGACCACGAGATCGTCGGCGGTCAACCCGGCGGCGAGCTCGAGCCCGGCGGCCACCGCGGTGCCGCCCGATCCGCCGATCAGGAGTCCTTCCCGCTCGGTGACCAGTCTTGCGGTGAGGAACGAGTCCTGGTCGGAGACCGCGATGACCCGATCGACGACCCCTGGGTCGTACGTGCTCGGCCAGAAGTCCTCGCCGACGCCCTCGACGAGGTACGGCCGGCCGGAACCACCGGAGTAGACCGAACCCTCAGGATCGGCGGCGACGATCTGGATGGCCGAGTTCCTCGACTTCAGGTACTCCCCCACGCCCGTCAGCGTGCCTCCGGTGCCGGCCCCGGCGACGAAGTGCGTCACGCGCCCGTCCGTCTGTCGCCAGATTTCCGGCCCCGTGCTCTCAACATGGGCGGCAGGGTTGGCAGGGTTGCCGTACTGGTTCGGTCGGAACGCATTGGGGGTCTGAGCCACGAGCCGTTCGGCCGTCGAATAGTAGGACTGGGGGTCCTCGGGGGCGACCGCACCGGGGCACACGACCACCTCGGCACCGTAGGCCCGAAGCAGGTCGACCTTCTCGGGCGCCACCTTGTCGGTGACCACGAAGATGCACGAGTAGCCCCGTTGGGCGGCGACGATCGCCAGGCCGATCCCCGTGTTGCCGGAGGTCGGCTCGACGATGGTGCCACCCGGTTTCAGTTCGCCGGTGCGCTCCGCCTCGTCGATCATCCACAGCGCCGGCCGGTCCTTCGAGCTCCCGCCTGGGTTGGTGGTCTCGAGCTTGGCGACAACCGGACATGCCAACTCGGCACCCACCTGGCGGAGGCGGACCATCGGCGTGTTGCCGATCAGTTCGAGCACCGAGTCAGCTATGTCCATGACGAGCCATCCTTCGGCCCGCGGTGAGCGCAGGCCAGTGAAACACTTGCGAGGGTACAAGCCTTCCTCGCCAGCCCTACGCCTCGACGAGCTGGGCGACGGGCTCGTCATGAGCTCGTCACGGGGGCGGATGCGTTCGAGCGTTACTCGAGGGACGCCGTCACGACGGCGGGAACCGCAACCGGCTCGTCGATCATCCCGAGGGGGACGGCCCCAAGTTCGACCGAGTCGATGATCCGGTAGGTGCCGTCGTCCTGGATGACGAGCCACAGCATCACCGATCGACGCTCTGCCTTGCGCACGCCAACCACGTTGTCCGACCGGTCGATCAGCTGACGGACCGGGTGGTCGACGGTGACGACCACGGTTGCCGGTGCGGCGTTGTTCACCACGCGCAGCGCCCGGAGCTGGGGCTTGCGGCCGATGATCCTCAGCCCGGCGTCGGTCAGGCTGAGGTGGTGCTCGACCGATTGGCGGTGGAGCGGCGTGTCGGGGACGAAGACAGCGTCGATGCTGGCCGTGGCCGGATCGGCTTGGAAGTCGAACTCGGTCCACAGCAGCGAGGAGACCACCTCTACCCAGGCCTGATGTTCGGCCTTGCTGGTGACGCTGGCGCCGTTGAGGGCCTGCAGGGCGACCCGCACGGGATGCGATGCGAAATGCCGGATCGCCCTCGTTCCGAGGATGGCCGGTCGCAGCAGCCACATCCCGATCACGACCTTGATGACGATCACGACTGCGAGCAGGATCCCGAAGCGCCGGGTGATGGCCAGATCGGGAACGAGCAAGCCGAGCGCTCCGACCGCAGCCAAGCCGAGCGCGAGCGCCGCCCACGCCCCTTCGGTAACGAGCGCGTCGTCGAGGAGGCTGTCGGTGTCCTCGCCCCGATGTGACGACAGCAGCCGCCGCAGGTAGCCGAGCTCGAACAGCCCCATGCCGACGGAGACCACGAACAGGGCGATCTGGACCTCCGCTCCTGTGGCGCTCCCGGTCAACAGGTGGTAGGCGCCAGCGACTGCGGCCAGGCCGACCAGGCGGAGGGCGGCAGCGAGCCCGGCGGTCCCCAGATCGCCGATGAGCCCGAAGACGGCCGCGCCGCCCACGATCGCCAGGGCGACGATCGTGAGCCAGACCTGTGAGCGGTCGCGTTCGTCCGCCAGGCTCGCGTCGACCGCGGCGCCGGCCAGGACGGGATCGACCGGGGCGCTGGTCCCTCGGATCTCGTCGACGAGTTCGATCGCGCCCCGGCTACGACTGGTGACCCCGGGAACGACGAGTGCGTAGCGAGGCGCCTCGTCGTCGTCGACCGTGGCTTCAGCCGGGCCGATCAGCCCATCCGCCGGGCTGAACGCCCCACCGACATACCGGCCGCCCGGGGTATCGACACGCTCGACGGCGGGCAGCTGCGACACACGCTCGAGCCAGGCCACCTTCGCGAGCTGATCGGTCCCGAGGGGAAACAACGCGAACACTGCAGCGGTCGGATCTCCGCCGTTCGAGAGCAGCTCGCGGGTCCCGGCCACCGCCGCGCTGTCTTCTTCGAGGGCTCGCTCGTCGAGCTGCTCGCCCTGGGCGGTTGGTCGGAACGAGAACAGCCCGAGCAGCACGAGGAAGCAGGCGAATCCGGCCAGCACCGCAACGGGGAAGGCGCGCCCGTTCGGGATCGGGAACAGTTCGCCGAGTGAGCGCACGCCCCTGGCGAACACCGCTCCCGAGCCGTGCAGGGCTGCGAGCGCAGCAGGCACGACTGCCAAGGTGAGCAGGGCGGAGGTGAGCGCCCCGACGAGCGCCACCGTTGCGACCGAGCGGCCCGGACCGACCAGCTCGAAGAACACGACCAAGACGACCATCCCGGCGAAAAGGAGGAGCAACTCGGTGGCGAGGTCGAGCACCGAGCGTCGGATCATGTCGGCCGGATCGTCGCCCTCGGGGTCGCCGAACCAGCCAAGTAGCCGGAAGACGAGGTAGCCGGAGACGACGATGGCGGTGAGGACGGCCGGTATCGACGTCGTGACGAGCGACCCGTCGAAGGTTCCGGCGGCGCTCCTGCCGAGCGTGCCGGCCAACCAGGCCGAGACGGCGATCGTCAGACCGCTCATGAGGCCGTGGACGAGACCGGTCATCCAAGAGACGCAGATCGCCATCACGAGGGCGGCGAGGGTGGCGGCGAGGAAGACGCCGAGGCCGACTCGGTCGAGGATCTCGCGATCGGTGACGTCCCGCCCGCTCACCGTGATGCGCGGTGCGAGCTCGGATTCGGCGATCGCGTCGGCGACCGCTCGGCGGCCGGCAGCGCTCGAATCCTCGGCGAAGGCCACGACCAGCGTGGGCGCTTCGGCTGACCGCTGGTCGTCGGCCACCCAGACGATGCTCGGCGACCGCCGGAGCTCGGCGACGATGCGGGCTGCGTCGTCCGCCGCGGTCTCGCCCGCCGGTACCGAGATCACCACATCGGGGAGGATGTCAGCGGCGACCGGGTCCGGCTGCTCGCTGCCGGGGTCGTCGTTGCCGGCCTCGGCCACGCCACTCGACAGCGCGACGAAGCCGGCAAGAACCAGACCGGCAAGCAACACCCACGTCGCCCACGGTCGCCGTCTGCTCGAAGGCCTCGCAGTATCCAACGACACGTCCTCGGATCGAAACTACCCGGGCCAGCGTAGCTGCAGTGGAAACACCAATGGGGCCACGGGGACCGTCGACGACCAGCACGACCGCCGCCGCGATGATCGGCCCGGTCAGGGGGCGAACGAGCGCCGCCACGCGGCGATCGCGGTGCCGATCTCGTCGGGCGAGTCCTCCTGGCAGAAGTGGTTGCCGGCCACCGTGACCTCGGTCTGGTTGGCGAACCGGCGGCAGAACTCCAGGCTGGACGGGGTCATGATGGCACCGGGCTCGGCTCGAACCAGCAGTTTCGGCACCTCGCTGGTCGATAGCCACTTGGCGTAGGACTCGGCGATCTCGGTCACATCGGGCGGCTCGCCGGCGATCGGGATCTGCCGGGGCCACGTCAGGGTCGGCCGACGGGACTCGCCGGGCTCGGTGTAGGGCCTGCGGTAGGTGTCCATCTCGTCCTCCGACAGCTTCCGGATCACCGAGCCGGGCAGGACCGCTTCCACGAACAGGTTCTTGGTGAGCACCATCTCCTCACCGGCGTCGGAGCGAAAGCCCTCGAAGATGCCGCGAGCGGCCTCCGGCCATTCGTCCCAGTTGTCAAGCGGCCGGACGATGGCCTCCATGTAGGCGATGCCGATCACCGACTCGGGGTTCCGTTCGGCCCAGTGGAAGCCCAGGGCCGAGCCCCAGTCGTGGACGACGAGCGTCACCCGGTCGATAACCCCGATGTGCTCGAACAGGGCGTCGAGGTAGCCCCGGTGCTCGACGAACGTGTAGGAGTCCGGACCCGAGTCGGGGAGCTTGGCCGAGTCCCCCATCCCGATCAGATCGGGGGCGATGAGCCGGCCCTGATCGGCGAGGTGGGGCATGACGTTGCGCCACAGGTACGACGACGTTGGGTTGCCGTGTAGGAAGACGATCGGGTCGCCCTCGCCTTCGTCGACGTAGGCCATGTCGAGGCCCTGGACGGTCGCGGTCTTCTTCTCGTACGGGACATCGGGGGAGATTGGCATGCCCGTATCTTGGCAAGCGGCCAGTGGCACAGCAACGGCCGCGCCACCGCCGTAGATTTGAGGCGGCGATCGGGCCAACGTAGGTTTTGGCGCCATGACGGTCGATGCTCGTACACCGGTGGTCGTTGGCGTGGCCCAGGCCATCCAGCGACCCGATGATCCAGCCGAGGCGGTCGAGGCGATCGCGCTGATGGAACGGGTCGTGCGCCGGGCAGCCGCCGACGCCGGCGCTCCCGATCTGCTGTCCCGCCTCGATCACGTCGGCGTGGTGCAGGGGGCATGGCGCTACAGCGACCCCGGACGCCTGCTGGCCGATGCGGTCGGATCGCCGGGGGCGAGGACCTCGCTCTCGGCCAATGGGGGCAACACGCCCCAGTCGTATGTCAACGCGCTTGCCACCCGAATCCAGGCGGGCGAGATCGATCGAGCGGTCATCGTGGGGGGCGAGACGATCTGGAGCCGGCGCCGCCAGCGCCGGGCCGGCTTGGAGGTCAGGGCCACGACGCAGCAGGGCGTCGAGCCTGACGAGCGCTTTCAGTCCGACGTGCCGATGACCACCGACTTCGAGCTGTCGAGGGGCATGGAGCAACCGGTCAACTACTACCCGCTGTTCGATTCGGCCATACGGGCCTCCAGGGGAGAGACGATCGACGAGCACCGGGATCGCATCGCGGCGCTGTGGGCCCGGTTCAACGAGGTGGCGGTGGCCAACGACTACGCCTGGTTCCGCACGCCGATGACACCGGAGGAGATCCGGGACCCATCACCCTCGAACCGGATGGTCGGCTTCCCCTACACAAAGGCGATGAACTCCAACTGGGATCTCGACCAGGCCGCGGCCCTGGTGTTGTGCTCGGCGGAAGCGGCGACCGAGGCCGGGATTCCCAAAGATCGGTGGGTGTTCCCCTGGGCCGGGACCGACGCCCACGACACCTATGCCGTGTCCGAGCGACGCGACCTGCACTCTTCGCCGGCGATCGCCGAAGCGGGCAAGCGCCTCTACTCGCTGGGCGGCGTCGACCCGCACGACATCGCCCATGTCGATCTGTACTCGTGCTTCCCCTCGGCGGTGCAGGTCGCCGCCGAGTCGCTCGAGCTCGGCGAGCACCGGCAGCTCACGCAGACCGGCGGCCTCACGTTCGCCGGCGGGCCGCTCAACAACTACGTCACGCACTCGATCGCCACCATGGTCGATGTGCTCCGCGACGACGAAGGCGCCGTCGGGCTGGTCAGCGCCAACGGCGGCTACCTCACCAAGCACGCCCTGGGCCTGTATTCCACCGAGCCTCCTGCGTCAGCGTTCCGGGCCGAGGACGTACAGGACCTCGTCGACGAGGTACCGCGGACGGGAGTGGCCGAGAGCCACACCGGTCAGGTGACCGTCGAGGCCTATACGGTCATGCACGACCGCAACGGCCCCGAGGTCGGCTTGTGTGCTCTGCGAACGGGCGACGGGCGTCGGACGTGGGGCAAGGTGACCGACACCGACGTCGCCGCCCGTATGACCGAGGACGAGGCGATCGGCCAACCCGGCGAGCTCGACATTGACGGCGTTCTCCACCTGGCCTGAGCGCTCGCCTCAGGCCGATGGCCAACCGGGAGGGCGCCGATCGCCACTCGCGGTCGAGCCGCCACTGTGGGGGACGCCCCAGCGGGCCCTAGTGTTGGGGCATGGGTAGTTCCACAGCCGAGAGGGCCGACGTCGTGTTGGTCGCCAACCGGCTGCCCTTCCGCCGAATCGACGCCGGCACCGAGACCACGTGGATCCCGAGCCCCGGGGGCCTCGTCTCGGCTCTCGCACCGTCCATGGCCGACACAGGTCGGCTCGCGTGGGTCGGGTGGGCGGGTGACATCGACGAGGGCACCACCCCCGGCACCGTCCTCAGCGCCGAGGTCGTCGTCGATGGGGCGACCCTCTACCCCGTCCCGATCGACGCCGAGGAGAAGCGCCTGCACTACGACGGGATGTCGAACGGCACGCTGTGGCCGCTCTATCACGACAAGATCTCTCCTCCCGAGTTCCACCGGCGGTGGTACGACGGCTACCGACGGGTGAACCAGCGCTTCGCCGAGGCGGCGGCCACGGTGGCCGCTCCCGATTCGATCGTCTGGGTCCACGATTACCAGCTCCAGCTCGTCCCGGGAATGGTCAGGGAGCTGCGGCCTGACCTCCGGATCGGCTATTTCCTGCACATCCCGTTCCCGCCCGAGGAGCTGTTCGTCCAGCTGCCGTGGCGCCAAACGCTCACCGCAGGCATCCTCGGCAGCGACCTCGTCGGCTTCCAGACCCCGGACGGCGCCGCCAACTTCAGTCGCCTGGCCGCTGCGCTGGGTCTTGCCGCGAGGCACAACAAGTCGACCCTCGAGCTGGAGAGCGGCCGGCGGGTCCAGGTGCGAGCGTTCCCGATCGGGATCGACAGCGAACGCTACGACGAGGGAGCCCGGAGCCATCAGGTCACCGACGCGACCCGCGATCTCCGCGCTCGGTTGGGCCAGCCTCACATCGTGCTGCTCGGCGTCGATCGGCTGGACTACACCAAGGGAATCGACGTCCGGCTGCGGGCATTCAAGGAGCTCCTCGCCGACGGTCGCCTCCATCCGTCGCAGGTGACGATGGTCCAGGTCGCCGAGCCCAGCCGCGATGCGGTCGATGCGTACGTCTCGCTGCGGGGCCAGGTCGAACAGCTCGTGAGCGAGATCAACGGCGACTTCGGCCGCGTCGGGTTCCCGGTCGTGCACTACGTTCACCGGTCGCAGAGCCACGAGTCGCTACTGTCGCTCTACCGGGCGGCCGACGTCATGCTGGTCACGCCGTTTCGCGACGGGATGAACCTCGTCGCGAAGGAGTACGTGGCCACCAGATACGACGAGACCGGGATGCTCGTGCTGTCGGAGTTCGCCGGGGCCGCTCATCAACTGAAGAGCGCAGTGCTGGTCAACCCCTACGACATCGAGGGCGTGAAGAACGCGATCGTCGAGGCGGTCGAGATGGCGCCAGACGAGGTACGGCGCCGCATGCGATCGATGCGCCGCGCAGTCAAGAAGAACGACGCCGCGGCGTGGGCCCGGAGCTTCCTCGACTCGATGCCGGCCCAGGCCCAGCCCGCACTCGGCTGAGGCCGGCACGACTGGGCGTTCAGCGGAGACGGTCGAGCACGGCGAAGAAGTTGGGAAACGTCTTGCCGACGCAGTCCGGGTCGTCGAGGCGGATGCCCGGGTGGACGAGGCCGAGTAGGGCGAAGCTCATCGCCATCCGATGGTCGTCGCGTGTACGCACGGTCCCTGGCGACGGTGACCCGGGATAGATCGTGAACCCGCCGGGGGTGCGCTCGGCACGGATCCCTCGGGCGGTGAGCTCCTCGACGACCGCGGCGACGCGGTCGATCTCCTTGTTCTTGATGAAGTCGATCCCGCGGACCCTCGTCGGACTCGTCGCGAAGGAGGCGGTCACCGCCAGGGTCTGGGCGGTGTCCGACATGTCGCTCAGGTCGACGTCGACGCCGTTCAGGTGCCCGCTGCCGATCACCTCGGTCCAGTCGTCACCGCGGCGCACGGTCGCTCCCATCCGATCGAGGATGTCGACGAAGCCGAGATCGCCCTGCACGGTGTGCCGACCCAGGCCCTCGACCCGGATTCGGCCCCCGGTGATTGCGGCCGCGGCGAAGAAGTACGAGGCCGCCGACGCATCGGGCTCAATAGGCACCGTCTGCGGTCGGTAGGGCTGGGGGGCAACGCTGAAGCGCTGGTAGCGCTCGTTGTTCACGTCGGCCCCGAACGCCGCCATCGTGGCGATCGTCAGGTCGACATAGGGCTTGGAGACGAGCTCGTCGGACAGGACGATCTCGACCTCGGCCTCGCCGCTGGCCCCGGGGGCGGTAGCTCCGGGGGCGGCGAGGAGCAGGCCGGACAGGAACTGGGACGACACCGATCCCGACACGTCGATGCGGCCACACCGGATACCGCCACCGGCGATTCGGAGGGGAAGGTGCTCGCCGTCGATGTCGGCGCCGAGCGAGCGAAGGGCGGCGACGAGCGGACCGAACGGTCGGGCCCGCAGCTGCTCGTCACCGTCGAGGACGTACGGGCCGGGGCCGAGGGTGGCGACTGCGGCCAGGAAGCGGCTCGTCGTTCCGGACTGGGCGAGGTCGAGCTGGCGCGGACCGGGGCGCAGGCGGTCGATGCCACCGTCGACGACGACTCGGCGCTGGAGCCGGTCGGTGTCGATGCCGACGCCGAGCGCGGCCAGCGCCCGCATCATTGCCTCGGTATCAGCGGCGAACAGAACACCGTCGAGGGTCGAGGTCCCGCCGGCGAGGGCAGCGCAGACCAGGGCCCGGTTCGTGTGACTCTTCGATCCGGGGATCGGAACCACGGCGTCGGGCTTGACGGCGAGCGGCTCGATGATCAGCGAGGCCGGGCTCACGTCGACCGACCGGGCGGCCGCGGTCGGTATCGGGCCGCCCTCGGCCGACGCCGGGCGGTTGCGGCGCCCGGGAGCCTCAAGGTGTCGTGGCCTCACCCATCGGGTACTCGCCGAAGAACACCGTCGACGCCCGGTCGTCGTCGCCGTCAGCGGGGTCGACGATCTCGGCGGAGTCGTCGTCGTCCGGCTGGGCGTCGTGCCGGTCGACCGTGCGCTCGGCCGGCCAGTCCTCGTCGTCGTAATCGGCGGCTTCGCCGGTGTCGGGATCGAGCGCCCGGCCATCGGCGTCGCGATCGTCGGCTGGGGCGTCGGCGTCGCGATCGTCGGCTAGGGCGTCGGCCCCAGCAGCGGCGGTGAAGCGGTCGCGTTCGAGCTGGACCCTGATGTCGTGGATGGCGAGACGGGCCTCACGCAGCGATCGGTCGCGGTCGGCGAGCTCGAGAGTCGTCTCCTGCAGCTCGGCACTCAGCTTGTCGAGCTCTTCGAGCGCGGAGTCTCGTTCCTCACGCGTGGTCTCGAGGTGCTGCGGCGTGCTGATCGCCAACTCGTGGCGGAGCCGGCGGTTCGTCTCGCGATCGTTGGCCCGCTCGAGACGGAGGTCGGCGATCAGACGCTCGTACTTCTCGAGCTCTGCCTGCTGCCGGGCCTTCGCTCGCCGGGTGAGCGAAGGGAGAACAAGGGCGAAGACGATAACGCCGGCTACCACACCGAGCACGAATGATGTAACAGTTATCGTGTCCAAGGGTCCGCACCTCCCGTCGCTCTCCAGACAAGAACTTATACGCTCGACCGCATCGGAGGACAGCTTTCGCCACCGCAACGATCTTCGGCCAGGACCAGTACCGTCGCGGATTCGACATATCCCCCGCCGCTACCCTGCTCCTGACGCGCTGGAGCCCGCCTACTCAGCGCGGTAAGCGGGATCCAACCCCGAACAATTCGAAGCTTCTCGCCTGCGGTCGAGACGAGACGTCGTTGAGTTCGGCCCATCCGGTTCTGCGGTCCGGCGGTATATGACAGATAGCAAACATCCATCGACATTGGATGTCAAGCAAAATCACCTACTGGTGAGTCGCTGGCGTCGAGACGGAGGGGGGCGACGGGAGGCTTCGGCCTGCTGGCCATCGCCGGTCAGTCGCGCAGCGCGAGTCCCGAAGCCGGGTCGAAGAAGTGCACCCGGGCGGTGTCGACGACCAACGCGAGCGGCTCACCGACCTTGGCCGGCGAGCGTGGGCTCACCCGGGCCACGTAGGGGTACCGGCCGGATTCGTCGGCCGAAGCGATGACGGCGTCCTCGCCCTCGAACTCCGCTTCCATGATGGCGAACGGCTCGACGTCGACCGGGAAGTGGAGGATGATCTCCGACCCGAGCGACTCCACCAGCGAGGTCTCGGTGACGAGCATCTGACCCTCGGGGGCCCCTGTAGCCACCACGGCGTCCTCCATGTCCTCGGGGCGGATGCCGATCACGACGTCTTGGCCGAGATACGCTTCGAGGGCCGGCCTGGTCGCCAGCACGGACTGATCCAGGGTCAGCTCGAGGGAGCCGAGGCGAAGCACGGGCTGCTCGACCGTCCCGCCGAGCGATCCCTTCATCAGGTTCATCGAGGGCGAGCCGATGAAGCCGGCCACGAAGACGTTGTCTGGCGAGTCATAGAGCTGCTGTGGGGTATCGACCTGCTGCAGTAGTCCCCGTTTGAGGACGGCGACCCGGTCGCCCATCGTCATCGCCTCCACCTGATCGTGGGTGACGTAGACGGTGGTGACCCCCAGCTCCCGTTGGAGGCCTGCAATCTCGGCCCGCATCTGCACCCGGAGCTTGGCGTCGAGGTTGGACAGCGGCTCGTCCATCAGGAACGCTTTCGGCTGGCGAACGATGGCCCGCCCCATCGCCACCCGCTGCCGCTGGCCGCCCGACAGCTGCCCCGGCTTCTTGCTGAGCTGCTCGGTCAGATCGAGGGTGCTGGCGGCCCGGTGAACCCGCTCGGCGATCTCCTTCTTCGGGACCTTGGCCAGCTTCAGCGCGAAGCCGATGTTGTCGGCCACCGACATGTGCGGGTAGAGCGCGTAGTTCTGGAACACCATGGCGATGTCGCGATCCTTGGGATGGACATCGTTGACCACCCGCTCGCCGATCTCGAGCTGGCCGCTGCTGATCTCCTCCAATCCAGCCACCATGCGCAATGCGGTCGACTTGCCGCAGCCCGATGGCCCGACGAGCACGAGGAACTCGCCGTCGGCAATCTCGAGACTGAGGTCCGTGATCGCCTGGAACCCGTTCGGGTAGACCTTGTTGACTTCGCTGAGGACCACCTCGGCCATGCCCCACGCTCCTTCCTTCCGCCGGTCCGATCACCGGTGGCTCCAGGTTGCGAGGCTAGCAAGCGCGGCTCCCGGCGGCGAGTGGGAGAGGCACGAATGAGCGCCTCCCTGCACCTGCCCTCGGAGCGGTCTAGATTCTCTGCGGTATCGACCCGACGCCCCAAACGAGAGGTGACCGCACGTATGACTGCGACGGACGGCCCGACCGGCGACGGTCTCGACTTCAGGTGCCCCCGATGCGATCGGGAGACGACGGCCCGGTTCTACGGACCGTGCGACGACTGCCGAGGCGAGCTACGGGCGACCCTCGGGTCGGGAGCCCGAGAGGTAGCGGCCGCCGAGTACGAGCCGAAGATGAACGTCACACCGAACGCCGTCGCAACCAAGGACTGACCGGCCACGAGCCAAAGATGAACGTCACACCCACCGCGCCATCGGGCAACCAAGGACGACCGGCCACGAGCCAAAGATGAACGTCACACCCACCGCGCCAAGCCGAGACAATGAACGTCACACAACCGAGCCATTGGGTAACCAAGGACTGACCGGCTACGAGCCAAGGAGGGGGGTCAGCGGCCGGAGTGGCGGCGGATCCAGTCTTCGATCAACCATCCGGCGATCGACATCCCACCACGGGGAGCGGGCGGCAGCTGCTGTG
>Ga0224508_10002336_pt1 | contig 16176 bp, 10 predicted proteins | sample SF_Jan12_sed_USG_4_FD_170157 | JGI IMG/M metagenome (GOLD analysis project Ga0224508, IMG submission 170157) | Sediment microbial communities from San Francisco Bay, California, United States - SF_Jan12_sed_USGS_21 | ecosystem: Environmental > Aquatic > Marine > Sediment | place: USA... | reverse complement strand
GGGGCGCGCTCGCGGCTCGGCGAGTCTGTCGAGACCGCGCTGCGCGTCGGTGAGGGGCAGCTGATCGCCGCCACCGACACCGGCGGTGACCGCGTCTTCTCCGAGAAGATGGCCTGCGCCGACTGCGGGCTCTCCTTCCCCGAGCTCACGCCCCAGAGCTTTTCCTTCAACAGCCCCCAGGGCATGTGCGTCGAATGCAACGGCCTGGGCAACCGCGTCGAGATCGATCCACAGCGGGTGATGCCCGACGAGTCGCTGTCCCTCGACGAGGGCGCGGTGCGTCCCTGGGGCGCCAAGGTCTCCGAGCAGACCGGCTGGACCCACGGCTTCCGCGGCCAGATCCTCGCCCAGCTCAAGATCGATACGAAGCGGCCGGTGTCGAAGCTCACCAAACGCCAGCGCGAGCTGCTGCTCCACGGCGCCGGCGACCGCAGCTTCGCGGTGAAGTGGAAGGGCAAGTCGGGGCGCGGACATTTCGAGCAGGAGTGGGAGGGCGTGCTGCCCCGCCTGCGCCGGCGCTTCATGCAGGCGAGCTCCGAGCGCGCCAAGCGCTGGTACGCGCAGTTCATCGGCGACGCCCTGTGCAGCGGCTGCGACGGGCAGCGGCTGCGCGCCGAGAGCGCCGCGGTGCGCATGGGCAAGAGCACCATCGTCGAGCTCTCGGCCCTCACCGTCGACGAGGCCGGCGCCTTCTTCCGCGACCTCGAGCTCGAGGGCGCCGCCAGGCAGATCGCTGCCGAGGTGCGCAAAGAGATCCGCAGCCGACTCGACTTCCTTTCGGCGGTGGGGCTCGGCTATCTCTCGCTCGACCGCGCCGGCCCCACGCTCTCGGGCGGCGAGGCTCAGCGCATCCGGCTGGCGAGCCAGGTGGGCTCGGAGCTCACCGGCGTGATCTACATCCTCGACGAGCCCTCGATCGGGCTGCACCAGCGCGACAACCGTCGCCTGCTCTCGACCCTCGAACGCATGCGCGACATCGGGAACACGGTGGTGGTGGTGGAGCACGACGAGGAGACGATCCGCGCCGCCGACCACGTGATCGACTTCGGGCCGGGCGCCGGCGTGCTGGGCGGGCGCATCGTCCACGCGGGCACGCCCAAGAGCCTGGAGCGCAACCGCAAGTCGCTGACCGGCGCCTACCTCGCCGGCCGCGCCAGCGTGCCCTCGCCCGATCGGCGTCGCAACGCCACCGGCAGCCTCAAGGTCGCCGCCGCCAGCGAGAACAACCTGCGCGACCTCGACGTCGAGTTCCCGCTGGGCGTGCTCACGGCGGTCACCGGCGTGTCGGGAGCGGGAAAGTCGACGCTGATCAACGACATCCTCTACCCCGCCCTGGCACGCGAGCTGCACCAGTCAACGCGCCGCGTCGGACAGCACCGTGCCCTGCACGGTCTCGGGCAGATCGACAAGGTGATCCGCATCGACCAGCGTCCCATCGGGCGCACCCCGCGCAGCAACCCGGTCACCTACATCAAGGTGTTCGACGAGATCCGCCGGCTCTTTGCCACGCTGCCCGAGTCGCGGGTGCACGGCTACAAGCCCGGCCGCTTCTCGTTCAACGTGAAGGGGGGCCGCTGCGAGTCCTGCCAGGGCGACGGCGTGCGCCAGATCGAGATGCACTTCCTGCCCGACGTCTTCGTACGCTGCGAGGAGTGCGCGGGACAGCGCTTCAACGAGGCGACGCTGCGCGTGCGCTACAAGGGGCACTCCATCGCCGAAGTGCTCGAGCTGACCGTGCGCGAGGCCGCCGAGCTCTTCTCGGCCCACCGCAAGATCGCCGAGCCGCTGGGCCTCTTGATGGACGTGGGCCTCGACTACCTGCACCTGGGGCAATCCTCGCCCACGCTCTCGGGCGGCGAGGCCCAGCGCATCAAGCTCGCGCGCGAGCTCGCCAAGCGTGCCACGGGCCGCACCCTGTATCTGCTCGACGAGCCCACCACCGGGCTGCACTTCGACGACGTGCGCAAGCTGCTCGAGGTGCTGCAACGGCTGGTCGATGCGGGCAACAGCGTGTTGGTGATCGAGCACAACCTCGACGTGATTCGCTGCGCCGACTGGATCCTCGACCTCGGCCCTGAAGGCGGCCCCGAGGGCGGCGAGCTGGTGGCCTGCGGCACGCCCGAGCAGGTGGCGCGGGTGAAGCGCTCCCACACCGGGCGCTTCCTTTCGAAGGAGCTCGCCGCCAAGCGTCGGCCGGCGAAGCCCGCGCGGCGCAAGGCCGGGACGCGCAAGCGGTGATCCGGCCGGAAGCCGATGCAGCCTGGAGCTCGATCGAGGCGCGGGCCCGGGCCGGCGCCCCCGGGCTGCGCGCGCTCTTCGACGCCGACCCGAAGCGCGGCGAGCGCTGGTGTGCCGAGGGCGCCGGCTGGACCCTCGACTATTCGAAGAACCGGCTCGATGCCGACGGCCTCGAGGCCCTCTTCGCGCTGGCGCGGGCGTGCCGGCTGGACCGCGCCATCGAGGCCATGTTCGGCGGCGAGCGCATCAACACCACCGAAGGGCGCGCCGTGCTCCACACCGCCCTGCGCGCGGGTCCGGGCGCCGGCGTCTTCGTCGACGGACGCGATGTCAGTCTCGACGTCCACGCCGTGCTCGACCGCTTCACCGCCTTCGCCGACGACGTGCGCGAAGGGCGCTGGCGCGGCCACGACGGTCGGCGCATCCGGAACGTGATCAACCTGGGCATCGGCGGCTCCGACCTCGGACCGCGCTTCGTCGCCGAAGCGCTGCGCGGCGTGTGCCGCCGGCCGCTCGACGTGCGCTTCGTGGCCAACGTCGACCCCAGCGACTTCGCCGAGGCCACCCGCGGCCTCGATCCGGGCGAGACCCTCTTCGTGGTGTGCTCGAAGACCTTCACCACCCTCGAGACCCTGGCCAACGCCGAGGCCGCGCGCCGCTGGTGCGTGGAGGGGCTCGGCAGCCAGGCGGCGGTCGCGAAGCACTTCGTGGCCGTCTCGACCAACCTCGAGGCGGCCGGCGCCTTCGGCATCGCCGCCGAAAACACCTTCGGCTTCTGGGACTGGGTGGGCGGGCGCTATTCGCTGTGGTCGGCCGTCGGCACGTCGATCGCGCTGGCGGTGGGCGGGGGCGACTTTCGCAAGCTGTTGGCGGGCGCCCGCGCCATGGACGAACACTTCCGCCACACTCCCTTCGAGCGCAACCTGCCGGTGCTCTTGGCGCTGCTCGGCGTCTGGTATCGCAACGGTCTCGGCGCCCAGAGCAGCGCCGTGCTGCCCTACGACCAATACCTGGCGAGGCTGCCCGAGTTGCTCCAACAGCTCGACATGGAGAGCAACGGCAAGGGGGTGAGCCTCGACGGCGAGCCGCTGCCGCGCGAGAGCGGCCCGATCGTGTGGGGCGCGGCGGGCACCAACGGCCAGCACGCATTCTTCCAGCTGCTCCACCAGGGCACGGCCCTGGTGCCCTGCGACTTCATCGGCTTCCTCGAGAGCCCGAACCCCCGCGGCGACCAGCACTCGCTGCTGCTGGCCAACCTGTTCGCCCAGGCCGAGGCCCTGGCCTTCGGCAAGGGCCCCGAGCAGGTCGCCGCCGAAGGCGCCCCGCCGGAGCTGGTGGGGCACAAGCGCTTCGCCGGCGACCGGCCCAGCAACCTGCTGGTGGCCGAGCGTCTGGGACCCGAGTCGCTGGGCGCCCTGATCGCCCTCTACGAGCACAAGGTCTTCTGCCAGGGCGTGCTCTGGGGCTTGAACTCCTTCGACCAGTGGGGCGTCGAGCTCGGCAAGCAGCTCGCCGCCCAGATCGCCTCGGAGCTGACCGGGGGCGAGGCCCGGCCCCACGACAGCTCCACCCGCCGCTGGATCGATCGGGTCCGCAGCCGCCGGCCCCGCTAGCGGCCCGACCCCGGATTGCTGCCCGCCCCATCGCTGCCGCCCCAATAAACAGGGCGCGCGGCGGGAATCCGCTCAACAGCGGCCCGCGGGGGGCCGATGTTTGCCGCAGGATGGGCTCGGTCCTCGACGTGCGCGCTCGCGCCACCGTGGCGCTCTGCCTCGCTCTGCTGCTGGCCTCGCCGGCGGCGGCGGCCGGGCTCGCCCTGGCCTCGACACGCAGCGACGCCGAGGTCGCTGAGCTGGGCGCGGGCTTCGACCGCTGGCTCGACCAGGCCCTCGCCCAGGCCGGACTCGAGGCCGATCCACTGGAGTCGAGCAGCGCCGAACACCTCGTCGAAGCGGCGGCCGAGGGCCTCGACAAGGCGCTGCTCCCGCAGCTGGAAGAACACGCCGGCCAGATCACAGTGCGCTTCGTGCTGCTCGACCCGGCCAACGGAGCGCTGATCCAGCGCGCCTCCGCAAAGGCCCCGCTGGCCGCGACCGAGCGCGCCATCGGCGCCGCCCTCGAGCAGCTGGGCGACGCGCTGGGTGCCCGACTCGAGCTGGCGCCCCCGCAGCTCGCCGAGCTCGCCAGCCTGGGCCGAGCCGAGGCGCACCAGCGCGAGGGACGACTCTTCGCGGCCTGGAATGCCATCGAGAGCGTCGAAGCTCCCAGCGCCGCGACCCTACGCGACGCCCTGATCCAGCGCGCGCGCAAGGGCGGCGACTCCGATGCGGAGCGCACCCGTCTGCTCGCCGCCAGCGGCGCGCCCGACGACGCCTGGATGGTGCTCGGCAGCCGCGCCAACCTCGAGGTCAACAAGCCGCGGCCCGACCCCCAGCTGCTGGTGGCGGCCGGCGACGTGCAGCTGGCCCGCGGCAATCCGCGCAGCGCCATGCGCTTCCTCGAGGTCGCCGTGCGGGTGGCCCCCGATTCGCTGGAGGTGCAGCTCGCAATCGCCCGCGCCCGCCTGATGCAGAACAATGCCGAGGCAGCGCGCGAGTCCCTCGCCTACGCCGAACAGATCGCCCCCGACGACCCGCGACTGCCCGCCCTGCTGAGCCAGGTCGATGCCAAGTCGCCGAAGGCCCTGGCGCGCCACGAGCTGGCCTCGGGACGCATTGCCGCCCGACTCCTCGACCCCGACCGCGCCCGCGCCCACTGGCAGCGCGCCTCCGAGCTCGACGCCGCGCTGCGCGGCCGCGCCGCCCTGGAGAGGGCCCGCCTCGAATCGCGCCTGGGCCGACCCGCCGAATCGCTCGAGGCCTATCACGAGGCCACCGAGGCGGGCGAGAAGGGTCCGGAGGTCTGGACCGGCCTGGGCTCGGCCCAGGCCTCGCTCGGAAAGAACCAAGAAGCCGAAACCTCACTGCGACGCGCGGTCGACCTCGATCCCGACCACCGCCCGGCTCTCACCGAGCTGGGCGCCCTGCTCACCGAGACCGACCGCGTCGAAGAGGCGGTTCCCGTCCTGCAGCGCGCCCACCACCTCGAGCCCGCCAACACCCCGAACCAGCTGATCCTGGCCCGGGCGCTGCGCCTGTCGGGCCAGGGCACCGACGCGATGGAGGTGCTGCTCACGGGCGGCGACTCCGACGACGTGCGCATCCTGCGCGAGCTGGCGGCCAGCCAGAGCGAGGCCGGCGACGCGGCCGCGGCCCAGGAGAGCCTGAGTCGCGCGGTTTCGCTCCGTCCCTACGACGCCGAGCTGCGCGAGACCTACGCCCTGGCGCTGGAGAGCGGCGGCGACGCGGCCGCCGCCGAGCGCGAGCGCGCCTTCGGCCTGGTCGGAGCGGCGACCGAAGCCGACGAAGCCCCGAGCGCAGCCGAGGCCGGCGCCGAGACCGGCGAGGCTGGCGTCGCCGTCGACTTCGACGGCCTGATCGCGACCTTCACCACGGCTCTCAAGCGCCCGCAGTACAGCGCGGTGGTGGTGCTGCCCCTGCGCGAGCCGGGCGACCCTCGCACCTGGCTGCGCCGCCTCACCCGACTTCGCGAGGTGGACACGCACCGGGTGCAGGCGGGGCTCCAGGCCGCCGTGAAGGGGCGCTTCCGACTCGTCCCGATCGGCGACGAAGACCTCGCCACCCTGAGCGAGTCGATCGAGCCGCTCTACGACTTCGATGTGCTCGAGTCGCGGTCGGCCGAGAACGTCGCGCGCATCAACACGGTCCTCGATCTGGACGGCATCTTCATCACGCGCCTGATCTCGCACCCGCAAGACCACGAGAAGGTCCAGTGCCTCGAGGGCACCTTCGCGCTCGAGACCCGTCTGCTCACCGGCAACGAGGCCCCGTTCGTGAACATCCTGACCGCCAGCGACTGCGTCGCCGGCGGTCTCGACCTCTACGGGCGCTGGAACGCCGAGGGCCTGGCCGGGCTGGCGGCGCTGCTCGCCTTCCTGATCTACCCGGCGGTGCGAGGCTGGGGCACGCTGGTGGTGCGCATCCACCTGCCCGACAAGACCAAGGGCTTCTTCAGCATCTTCATCACCAAGAGTCCAAACCAGGTCCGCAAGGAGATCGTCGACAAGAAGACCGGCCGCGAGAAGCTGGTGGCCCGGCGCAGCTTCGACATCCTGCGTCGATTCCGCAAGCACATGGCGGGGCGCGAAGAGACCTTCAAGCTGATCCCCGCCCGCCGCACCGACTACACGGTGACCGTTGGCGGCCCCCTGCTCGACGCCCGCGGCGATAAGATCGTCGGGCACTTCCTCGAAGAGCAGCAGGCGCGCGTGCGACGCCGCTTCCGGACCGAGCTCGACTTCGACTTCCGCCCGCGGGAGTGCGCCGTCGAGGTGAGAGTCCAGTACCAGGGTCGCCCCGCCGAGGGCGCGCAGGTGGCGGTGGCGGGCGACCCCACCTCGCTGCGCTACGCCCGCGAAGGTCAGGCCTTCCTCTACCTGGGCAAGGGCGAGCACATCATCCGGGTGGGCAACAAGGACGCGGCCGGCGAGTTCCGCGTGTTGATCGAGAGCTACGAGAACGCCGTGCCGCTGCAAGTGGACCTGGCCGACTGCGACGCGCTCTTCCGCGACTGCCCCGACGCGGTCGAACCCTTCCTCTTGGGCGACCTGGCCAGCGCCATCGACGCCCTGGAAGCCAGCGGCGGCGAGGCGGCGCACCGGTTGCGGGCCGAGATGCTCGAGCAGAGTGGCCATGCCGGCGACGCGGCCAACGAGCTGGAGGCGGCGGGCCGACTGCGAGAGGCCGCCACCCTGCGCGCCTCCGATTCGGACCACTCCGCTTCGGCCAACCTCTACTTGCAGGCCGGCGACTATGCCAACGCGGCGCAGTCCTACCGGTCGGCCGGACGCTTCGACGAGGCCGCCCAGGCCTTCGAGGAGGTCTACGACTACGGCAACGCACTGGAGTGCTGGCGCGAAGCGGGCAACACCGAGCGCGAGATCGACATGCTCGACAAGCTGGGCGAGTACTTCGACGCCGCCGAGCTATCGCGCGGCATGGGCGAGATGGAACGCGCCATCCGCTACCTGCAGCTGATCGAGCCCCGCCACCCGCAGCACATCCACGCCTGCCGCATGATCGCCGAGATCGTGGCCCAGAAGGGGGACTACGAGCTGGCCGTCGCGAAGTACGAGGAGTCCTTCGCCGATCTGGGCACGGAGGGCGCGGCCCTCGAGACGCTGGAGAGCTTCGCCCAGGTGCTCGAACGGGCCGATCGCCGCGAGGAGGCCCTGTCGGTGTGGGAGGCGATCCGGCGCCGCGACGTCGAACGCCACGACGTCGGCACGCGCATCCAGGCCCTGCGCTCGGAGCTCGAGGGTCTCACCCGGGCCACCGCAGTGCCGGGCGCCGAGGCCGCCGCCAAGCCCGCCGAGGCCCGCTACGAGCTGCTCGAAGAGATCGGCCGCGGCGGCATGGGCGTGGTCTACAAGGCGCGCGACAAGCGCCTGGGGCGCATCGTGGCCCTCAAGCGCCTGCCCGAGAACATGCGTCAGCACCCCGCCGCCGTGCAGCTCTTCGAGCGCGAGGCCCGGGCCGCTGCCGCGCTCAACCACCGCAACATCGTCACCCTCTTCGACGCGGGCGAGGAAGACGGCGCCTACTTCATCACCATGGAGCTGCTCGAGGGACGCCCTCTCGACGAGATCCTGAAGCGCAGCGGCCGGCTCTCGTCGCGCGACACGGCGCGCATCGGCCTCCAGGTGGCGGCGGGTCTGCACTACGCCCATGCGCAGCGCATCGTGCACCGCGACATCAAGACCTCGAACCTCTTCTTCACGCGCGACCAGGTCGTGAAGATCATGGACTTCGGCATCGCCAAGTCGATGGAGGAGGTGCGCCGATCCACCACCATCGTGGGCGGCACGCCCTACTACATGGCTCCCGAGCAGGCCACGGGCGAGGGCGTGGATCACCGCGCCGACCTCTACGCCCTGGGCGTCACGCTCTTCCAGCTCTGCACGGGCACCCTGCCCTTCTCGAGCGGCGACGTCACCTACCAGCACGCCCACGCGTCCCCGCCCGATCCGCGCGAGCTCGAGATGAACCTGCCCGAGGCCCTGGCCACGCTGATCCTGCAACTGATGGCCAAGCAGCCCGGCGAGCGTCCCGACACGGCGGCCGAGGTGGCCGAGGTGCTGCGGGGCCTGCTGGAATAGCCCGCGCCGCGCGCCCGCTTCGGGAGCGCCTCAGCTGCGGAAGTCCTCCGGCTTGGCCTTGGCGATGTGCTCGAGCCACCAGGCCGGCGCGTTCTCGAGCACCGTCGCCATGTTGGAGTAGTCGCGCCACAGGCTGAACTTGCCGTCGCGGACCACGTGCACCGAGCAGAAGGGCAGCGGGATCACCTCGCCGGTGTGGAACTTCCAGGTCTCGACGTGCTCGGTGATCACGCTATCGCCCTCGGCCAGCATGCGGATCACCTCGTGCTCGAAGGCCTCCACCGGCTCGTGGCCCAGGGCGAGTCGGCGCGCGATGCCCGCCGGACCGACGCCGGAGCCGTCGGGGATGGGAACGTCCTCGTAGACGCCGTCGTCGTGGAAGAAGCGGCCCACCGCTTCGTAGTCGCGCTCTTCGTAGACGGCGCTCCAGAAGCGCAGTACGAGCTCCTTGTTCTCGGCTTCCGACATGGCTCCTCCGGTTTCAGGCCGCGTCGAGGAAGAGCAGCTCGCTCAGGCGCTCGATGCGGCGGGGTCCCGCGGTTCGATAGCCCACGAAGGGAACGCCCGCCGCGTCGGCGGCTTCGCGGTCGAAGCGCGAGTCGCCCACCATGCAGGCGGCGCCCGCGTCGACCTCGAGCAGCCGGCAGGCCCGGAGCAGACCGTCGGGCGCGGGCTTGGGGCGCGGCACGTCGCTGGAAGCGACCAGGGCGTCGGGCTCGAGCCCGGCAGCGCGCAGCAGCTCGGCGGCCAGAGCGCGACTCGAGTTGGTCACGACGGCGCGAGCCAGGCCGCGCTGGGAAAGGGCCTGAAACACCGCGCCGGCGTCGGGCTCGACGCTCATCTGGTGGGCGTGGTCGAGGAAGTGGGCGTCGAACCAGGCCTCCAGCTCGGCCGGGGGCATGCCGCCGAAGAACTGGCGCGCGTCGGCCTCGACCCCCTGACCGAAGGAGGCGTCGAAGACCTCGCGACCCAGGGGCGCGTGCCCGAAGTGGCGCGCAGCCCCGTTGAGCAGCTCGAACCAGACGGGGCGGCTGTCGATCAGCACGCCGTCCAGGTCGAAGAGCACCGCCTCGGTCGGCATGGGCGGGGTATAGGACGGCGCGCAGGCGCCGGCCAGGAGACCGGGAGTCGCGCGCCCGGCTAGGCCTTCGTGCGGCGGCGACCGGCGGCCAGGCCCAGCAGCCCCAGGGCCAGCAGCGCGCCGCTGCTCGGCTCGGGCACGGGCTGGGCCGGCGGGGCGCCGGTCGTGGCTCCCCCGGGCCCGGCGAAGTCGACGAAGAGCGAGAAGCCGGAACCCAGGGTGGTTCGGCTCCAGGGAATCACGTCGGCGAATTCGGGCCAGGAGTTGCTGAGATCGACCTTCAGCGCGGGCTCGAGCATGTTCTGGAAGATCTCCTGCTCGACGAGGTCCTTGGCGGCTTCTTCCTCGTCGAAGATCTCTTCTTCGTTCTCCTCGATCGCGAGGACCTCGGCGAACCCGGACTCTCCCGACTCCGCGGCGTTCGTGGCGCGCTCCACGCGCTCCAGCAGATCCTCGATCGCGACCAGATCGATGCGGGTGTCGACCAGCACTTCGCTGGGCACCAGCAGGGGAGACTTGTAGTGCTGCGGCTGCCACGCGAGTCGCTCCGGCGTCTCTGACACGAGCCCGGGCCGGATCGCCACCAGGCGGGTCTCGATGAGGTCCGGCGCGAGCAGTCCGAGGATCATCGCCGTCGGAAGCACCGAGAACAGACAGCGCGCAAAGCGGCTGCGATCCGAGACCCTGCGCTGAGATTCTTCGCGCTTCGACATCCAAACTCCCGACGCGCCCCCGGCGCGAGCGCGCTCGAGGGGCGAGCAGATTCAGGAGAGTGGATCGGCCAATCCGGCACAGTTCTTTACGATTCGGCCCACGCGAAGAACTTCGAGGCCCGCAACCGGACGTTTCCAACACGACGCGAAAGCTGCGTCCCCGCGCGATGGCGCGAGGAACTAGTGCGCGGCGTGGAGCGTGATCTCGGTGATCTCGGCGGGCGAGCCCAGACGCAGCGGGGGGCCCCAGAAGCCCGTGCCCCGGCTCACGTAGAGCTGCGCGCGGCCGTCGCGGTAGCGGCCCGCCACCCAGGGCGTCGCCAGGCGCACGAACCAGCCGAAGGGCCAGAGCTGGCCGCCGTGGGTGTGGCCCGAGAGCTGGAGGTCGATGCCCTGGCCCCGGGCGGCGGCAAAGCTGGCAGGATCGTGGGCCAGCAGCACCGCAGGCCGGGAGGCATCGCGGCCTGCGAGGGCCGCGGCCAGGTCTTCGCGCCCGTCGCCCGCGAAGTGGGCGTGGTGATCGTCCACGCCCACCAGGTCGAAGCGCGCGCCCGGTGGACCGACCTCGACGCGCTCGTTGCGCAGCACGCGAAGGCCCAGCTCGCGCAGACGCTCCGCCCAGGCCGAGGCGCCCGAGTAGTGGTCGTGGTTGCCGGTGACGAAGTAGACTCCCCAGGGCGCAGCCAGCCGGCCGAAAGGCTCCACCTCGTCGGCGAGCCGCGCTGCGCTGCCGTCGACCAGATCGCCGGTGATGGCGATCAGGTCGGGCCGCAGCGCCTGGATGCGCTCCACCAGGTGATCGGCAAAGCGGTGGCCGAGGATCGGACCGATGTGGACGTCGGAGATCTGCGCGATGCGAAAGCCGTCGAGGGCCTCGGGCCAGCCCTCGATCTCGAAGCGCTGAGACACGCATCGGGGCGGGGCGAGTCCGGAACGCAGCCCTGCGACGAGGCCCGCACCGGTGAGGCCCAGCGCCAGCGCCGCGCGCCAGGCGGCGAAGGGCGACCCGTTCGGGCCGACCTCGGCCGCACTCGCCGCACTGGCTGCAGGGGTGCCCAGCCAGACCGCGAGGTCGAAGAGCGGCAGGAGCAGCAGCAGCCAGAAGGCCGCGCCCATCCAGAGCGAGGCGGGCCAGGCGATCCAGCGCACCGCCGCCGGCCGCAGGCGCCGCTCGGCCAGCGGCTGCAGCAAGACGAGGGCGCCGAGGGCGCCGATCAAGGCCACGCCAATGGCCTCGGCCGCGCCGTCCAGGGGCTCGATGGCCAGCCGCAGCGCCAGGTAGGCGTGGGCGGCCCCGAGCAGGCACAGCAGCAGGGGCAGCACGACGAGCAGGGCCAGGACGCGCAGCATGCGAGCCAGAGTAGCGGTCCGATCGCGTCGAGCGGATCCGGCCTCGGTCAAACGGTCGGTTCGCGGTCAGCGAACGGGCCTCGGTCGGCCAGTCGGTTCGCGGCCAGAGGGTCAGGCCGCAGTCAGCTCCTCGGGAGCCACCTGCGTCTCGAAGCGCGCCTTGTTGGTGGCCTTCATGTAGGCGTCCACCGGGCGCACCTTGCCCTCCTTGACCAGGGCGTGAAGGGTGTCGTCCATGGTCTGCATGCCCTGGGACTTCCCCGACTCGATGATCGAGTTGAGCATGGTGATCTTGCCCTCGCGGATCACGTTGGGCAGGCCCTGGGTGCGCAGCAGGATCTCGTGGGCCGCCACGCGCCCCTGCTGATCGGCCGTGGGCAGGAGCAGCTGCGACACCACCGCCGCCAGCGACTCCGAGAGCGAGATGCGGATCTGGTTCTGCTCCTTGGAAGGGAAGGCGTCGATGATGCGGTCGATGGTCTTGGCGGCGCTGTTGGTGTGCAGCGTCCCGAACACCAGCATGCCCATCTCGGCCGCGGAGATCGCCAGAGCGATGGTCTCGCGATCGCGCATCTCGCCCACCAGCACCACGTCGGCGTCCTGGCGGATCGCCGCGCGCAGCGCGGGGCCGAAGCCCTGGGTGTGGGATCCCACCTCGCGATGGGACAACACCGACTTCTTGTTCTCGTGCACGAATTCGACCGGATCCTCGATGGTCACGATGTGCTTGCAGTGCTGGCGGTTGATGCGATCGATGATCGCGGCCAGGGTGGTCGACTTGCCCGACCCGGTGGGACCGGTGACGAGCACCAGCCCCTTGGTGAGCTCCGAGAGGTTCGACACCGCTTCGGGCAGACCCAGCTGTTCGTCGCTGAGGATCTCCTCGGGAATGATGCGGAAGACCGCTGCCGCGCCGTGCTCCTGCCGGAAGTAGTTGGCGCGAAAGCGGGCCACGCCGGGCAGTCCGTAGGCGAAGTCGAGGTCGCCCTCGGCCTCGTAGGCCGCCCACTGCTCGGGGGTGGTGATCTCGCGCAGCCAGTCCCGCAGGCCGACGTCGTGGAGTACGGGCTGGCCCTCCACCGGCTCCAGCGCCCCCTTGGCTCGCATGCGAGGCTCGTTGCCCGTCGCCAGGTGCAGGTCGGAGCCCCCCTTCTCGCGAAGAGAGGTCAGCAGTTCGTCGATCGCAGCCATGCTCTGCCTCGCTCCTCAGGCGGCTTGTGCCTTGGTGTCTTCGAGATGGCGGTTCGCCTCTTCCTGCGAGACGACTCCGCTCTGCACCAGCTCGCGGATCGACTGGTCGAGCAGCGCCATGCCTTGCTTCTTGCCCGTCTGGAGGATCGAGTGGATCTGGAAGGTCTTGTTCTCGCGGATCAGGTTCGAGATGGCCCGCGTCACCACCATGGTCTCGAGTGCCGGAACGCGGCCGGCGCCGTCGGCGCGGGTCAGCAGCCGCTGCGAGATCACACCCTTGAGCGACTCGCTGAGCATGGCGCGCACCTGGTCCTGCTCGTCAGCGGGGAAGGAGCCCACCAGACGATTGACGGTGCGGATGGCATTGTCGGTGTGCAGGGTCGCGAGCACGAAGTGACCGGTCTCGGCCGCCGAGAGCGCCAGCGAGACGGTCTCCAGGTCGCGCAGCTCGCCGATCACGATCACGTCGGGGTCCTCGCGCAGGGCGGCGCGAAGCGCGCGCGAGAAGGACTGGGTGTGATGGCCGGCGCTGCGCTGGTTGACCATGCAGCGCTTGGAAGCGTGCAGCGTCTCGATCGGGTCTTCGATGGTGAGAATGTGCTCGCGCCGCTCTTCGTTCACGAGGTTGACGAGCGCCGCCAGGGTCGACGACTTGCCGCAGCCCGAAGGACCGGTGACCAGCACCATGCCCTGGTGATAGGTCGTGAACTTCGCGAGTCCTGAGGGCAGCCCCAGGTCGTCGAGCGTGGGCGGCTCGGCGGGGATCCGACGCAGCACACCGTCGAGCCCGCGCTGCTCGCGGTAGAAGTTCGCGCGGAAGCGCCCCACGCCCTCGAAGCTCTGGCAGCCGTCGAGCTCGCCGCTCTCGGCCAGCTGCCTGCGCAGATCGGGCTCGAGCACCGAGAGCAGCAGGCGCTCGGAGTCGGCCGGCGTCAGCGGGGCCTCCTCCAGGGGCTCCATTCGACCGCCCACGCGCGCCAGGATCGGGGAACCGGGGTGGAGGTGGACGTCGCTGGCGTCGCGCCGGACGGCTTCGCCCAGCAGCGCGAGGAAACGTTGGCGATCGGCGTCGCCGGGCTCGGCCCAGTCCTCGACGCGGCCCAGGGGCGCCGGCCCCTCGCGATCGTCGACGTGGTCTCGGGTTGCGGGCGCGGGAGTGGCCGCAGCAGCCGCGGGCTGCGCTTTAGCGGGTGCGGGACTGGCGGCAGCGGCCGCGGGCTCCGCCCTGGCGGGCGCGGGCTGCGGCGCGGCGACCCGCGGCGGCGCGGCTGCGGACTCGTCGTGTTCGGAGTCGAAGAGCGAGGGCGGAGGCGCCTTCTCGACGGGAGGCGCCGGCTTCGCGGGGCCCGGCCCGGGTGTGGCGGGGGCCTGCGGCGCTGCAGCCGGCTTCGCCGCTCGGGGCGCCGGCGAGGCGCCCGGCTTCTCTGCTTGCGGCGTCCGCGCGGCCGCCTGGACTGCGCGCTGCTTCGCCACCACCTGGGCCTGGGCCGCGGTGAGCTTGACGAGCTGGCCTTGGTCGATCAGGCCGGCCTCGATCATCAGCTCGCCCAGCTTCGCGTCGGGGCGGGCGCTCTGATCGTGCAGAACCGCGGTGAGCTGCTCCATCGTGATCATCTTCAGGTGGACGGCGAGACGTCCAAGCAGCGGCGCGGCTTTCCTCTGGGCCATTGCCGGCTCTCATCGGCAGGTCGCCGGCCGTGCCTTACCGTCGGCTACCAGCCGCGCAGATCGATCGGCCAGCTCTCCAGCACCTGGTCGCCCGACACCAGGTGCAAGCGCTCGTGGTACGCCAGGGTGGGATCGATGTGGGCGGGCTGTACGCGGATCCAGTCGCCCACGGCCACGGACGCCTCGGGTGCGAAGGTCAGGTGCTCGTCGGAGCAGAACCAGACGGCGGCCCCTTCGACGCGCGGGTTGCCGTGGTCCATGCCCAGCGCCTTGAGCCCACAGTCGGCCACGGCGTAATCGGCCGAGACCGAGAGCACCCTCGACAGGATCTCGAGGGCGGGCCGGAATGGCAGCTCGAGCGCCGCATAGGCCGTGTCCATCAGCGCGTAGGAACCCGCCTGGATCTCGGTCGCCACCCGGTTCAGCGCATAGGTTCCAGTGCCGCCGGCCGAAATCACCGGACCGCCCACGTCGGTGTGGGCGGCGGCCAGCCGCTGCATCGACTCGGAAACGCCGCGCTCGCGCACGGCGCGATCGGCCTGCAGCATCAGGTGGCCCTCGTAGCCCATCACGCCGCGCACCTCGAGACCGCGCGAGCGGGCGTGGTCGGCCAGCTCCCCGGCGCGTTCGGGCGCACAGCCGCAGCGCGGCAGGCCCACGTTCACGTCGATCAGCACCTCGCGCACCCCGCCAGCGGCGGCGGCGTCGACAGTGGGCAGGGAATCGACGGCCAGGGTCACCCGCGCGTCGAGGGCGCCCAGGCGACGCGCGTCGAGCACTTCGTTGGCGAGCAGCAGGTCGGCGCCCAGCCCCGCCGCCGCCATGCCCTCCACCTCGCGGAGCGTGGCGCAGGTGAAGCCCGTATGGCCGCGGGCTGCCTGGAGCCGCGCCAGCTCGGTGCACTTGTGGGCCTTCACGTGGGGACGCAGGCGTGACCCGGGCAGGGCCTCGGACATGGCGTCCAGGTTCGCTTCGAGGGCCTCTGCGTCGACGAGGACCGCCGGCGTGACGAGCTGGTCGATCCGCATGGGCGGAAGACTACTTCAGCGCGCGCTCGTAGAGGTCGGCGATCTGCTTCTCGAGATTCGGGTGCAGATCGATGAAGCGGCAACCCATGCCCTGGGCCTCGTGGCGCAGGTTCGGGCCCACGCCCACCGACACCACCTCGACGCGAGCGGCGAGCTCCCATTCGGGATCGGTCACGTAGATGCGCAGCTCGAAGCGTGTCTTCAGCTCGAAAGGCTTCTGCGTCTGGATGAAGACGCCGTAGCGCGAGAGATTGGTCATCAGGCAGTCGCTGAGCTCGCCGTTGGTGTCGAAGCGGACGCGCAGCCGGGTGGGAATCCGCACCGAGTTGCGCTGGTCGATCTGCTTCGCGCTGACCGTGGGCGAGAACCTCTTGGTCAGCAGGCGCTTGAGCCCGCGCCAGCGCTCCATTTCGGGGATGGTGAGACCGGCATCGGTGCGCTTGCGGTCGAGCCTCACGTACTCGCGGAACTGGGCACTCAGGTCATCCACGTCCCTGGGGATCGACCGGCCGAGGCCCGGACCTGAGCCGGGGGCCGGGGGCCGGGGGCCGGGGGACTCAGAGATAGGTCAGCCAGCTCTCGTACTTGCGCTGCCGGCCCTGGGCCACGTCGAAGAAGGCCTGCTGCAAGGAGGCGGCGATGGGGCCCCGGCTGCCCGAGCCGATCTGGCGACGGTCGATCTCCCGGATC
>Ga0224508_10002335_pt1 | contig 16180 bp, 12 predicted proteins | sample SF_Jan12_sed_USG_4_FD_170157 | JGI IMG/M metagenome (GOLD analysis project Ga0224508, IMG submission 170157) | Sediment microbial communities from San Francisco Bay, California, United States - SF_Jan12_sed_USGS_21 | ecosystem: Environmental > Aquatic > Marine > Sediment | place: USA... | reverse complement strand
CTGCGTCTTTGTGACAGCTTCCGCGACATCTGCTGGACCCGTTGGTCGATAGGAGCCAACCAGCCGAATAGTCAGGTCGCCGTTGGCCGCCGTGCGCTTCAGTACGTTCGCGGCAATATCTTCATAGCCGATGAATCCGGCATCGTAGGCAGCCGTTACGCCGTATGCGTTCATCAGCTCGATAATCGTCTTGACGCCTGCGACGATGCTGTCCTCCGTAATGACGTTGAGCTGCTCCATCGCCATGCCCGCGGTTCCCTCGAGCAGGTAGCCGGTAGCGTCGCCGTCCGCGTCGCGTTTGTAATAGCTGAAGCCTGGATCCGGGTCCGGCGTATCCTGCGTGACGTTAAGGGCCTTGAGCGCCGTCGTGTTCGCCCATGCGCCATGAAACCCCTCGTCCATGATCAGCACTGGCTTTTCGGGGACGATGGCATCGATCAGCTGCCGCGTCGGGCCGACCGGACCGAAGGTGCTCGCGAGAAACCCGTAGCCGAACAGCAATGGAGAGTCCGTGTTGTCAGCCGCGTAGTCAGCGATCGCGCTGACCCAGTCATCGACAGTGCCATAGGTATCCAGCGACAATACGTTGACGTAGGCGCCGCCCGTGATCGGATGCATATGCGAGTCGATGAAGCCCGGCAGTATCAGTCGACCGCCAACGTCATATCGCCGGGTCGCCGGGCCGACGAATGCACTGAGTCCTGCCGCATCGCCCACGTAGACGATTTCGTCATCCCTGGTGGCCACCGCTTCGGCCCAGGGTTGGGCCTCGTTAACCGTGTATACCTTCGCGTTTGTGAAAACAGAATCGGCAATATCGTCGGTAGCATCCGGTTTGCTGCAAGCACCCATCGTCGCAACAACGACAACCGGGAGCAGCACCTGATAACAGGTTCGTACTGCTTTGTTCATCGGATTCCAGGCACGGTACAAGCCGTGCTCAGTAGTGAAAGGAAGCCGAAGATTAGCGTTCCACGCGCGCTTAATCCAGAATGTTCGACATCGCAATCCGAACATTTCACCATGCCGATACGATCGACGCTGATCGCTCCACCAATTCTACTGGCCGGCCTGCTCTTGCTGTCCGGCAGCGCGATGGCGGCCGGGGACGTAACCGAAGCACGTGTTCTCAAGCAAGCGGCCACCGGCGAAAACTGGTTTCTGAAAGGTGGCAATTTTCGCGGCCAGCACTTCAGCCCTCTGCAGCAGGTCAACGAAAAAAATGTATCCAACCTCGGCCTCGCATGGGCAGCGACGCTAGCGGTACCTGACGGCATCTCCGCCACGCCGATCGTCGTCGACGGCATCGTTTACCTGTCAGGCGCTTACTCGCTGGTATTTGCGTTTGACGCCGGTAGCGGCGAAATAGTGTGGCAATACGATCCGGAAGTGCGCTCGCGCCTCGAACAGGATCCGGGAATGTCGTGGACTGCAAGAGTTAACCGCGGTGTTGCCGTTTGGCAGGGCAAGGTATTCGTCACAACCGCGGACTGCCGGCTCATCGCACTGGATGCGACGACGGGGAAGAAACTGTGGTCCCGGCAAACCTGCGACCGCACGTTGGGCTACGCCATCACCGACTCGCCGTATGTTGGCGCTGACCTGGTGTTCGTGGGTAACGCCGGCTCCGAGTCTTACGAGAAGAATCGAGGCTTCGTATCCGCCTATGGCGCCAATAACGGCGATCTCCGGTGGCGCTTTTACACGGTACCTAGCGACAATCCCGAAGAAAACACGTCAGCCGCGATGAAGATGGCGGCAGCGACCTGGTCGGGGGATGCGCTTGAAAAATTCGGTGGCGGCGGCAGCGCCTGGAACGAAATGACCTATGACCCGGAATCGGGGCTGCTGTTCTTCGGTACGGCCGGTGCACTGCCGTATCCACATCCGGTGCGCAGCCCCGAAGGCGGCGACAACCTGTTCCTGTCGTCGGTGATCGCCGTGAACGCCACAACAGGCGAGTATGTCTGGCATTACCAGACGGTCCCGGAGGACAGCTGGGAATACAACGCGACGATGAATATCGTACTGGCTGATCTCGAAATTGATGGCCAAGCTCGCAAGACACTGCTGATCGCGCCCAAGAACGGATTTCATTACGTGCTCGATCGTCTGTCGGGCGAGCTGATCGCGGCCGACAAATTCGCCAGGGTCAATTGGGCAACGCATATCAACCTGGAAACGGGTCGACCCGATTACGACCCGGCAGCCCAGTACTGGAAGAATCCCGATGAAGCGGTCGCGATCTGGCCCAATATGTGGGGTGCGCACAGCTGGAACCCGATGGCGTATCACCCTGAGCTGAAACTCGTCTACATCCCCGTCGTCGACGTTCCCACGATCGTCACCGACTACGCTGACGGCGACTTCAATGACACGCTGGAGATCATCCGACAGGTCGATGGCGAGCGCTTCGAGCCCGGTAAACTCGTGGCCTGGGATCCAGTTCGCAATCGGCAGCGATGGAGCATCGGGCACGACTTGCCGTTCAACGGCGGCATTTTGGCGACGAACGGCAACCTGGTATTCCAGGGCGACACGAGCGGCAGGCTTAGCGCATACCGGGCGGACAGCGGCCATCGACTATGGTCGGTCTCGACGGGGTCGAACATCACTGCCGCACCTGTCAGCTACTCACTCGACGGAACGCAGTACGTAATGGTGCCGATCGGCGCCGGCGGCGGCGTCCAGTTCGTACACCCGGAAATGCACGCCGACGACTCTGTCAAAGGACCCACCCGGCTAATGGCCTTCGCACTGGATGCCGACACACCGATGCCGGCGGTGCGGACACCGGCGCGGGATCTGCCGCCACAACCGGAACTCGAAGCAACCCCGGACAATATCGAGACAGGACGCAAGATATACAGCTCCGAGTGCAAGAGTTGTCACGGCAAGAATGCGGCTGCGCGCTTTGGTGGCTCGGTACCCGACCTTCGCTATTCGTCAGCCGAGACTCACGAACAATGGCATGGCATCGTGATCGGTGGGGCGCTGCGGCACAACGGTATGCCGCGCTTTCCATTAAGCCTCGACCATTCAGAGGCGGTTCGCGACTATGTGCTGTCGAAATCCAGGGCGCTGCGCGTATCAGAGCCGGTCTTTCAGTGAGAAATACAGCATGCCGAGCACCATCCCCGGGTAACGCAGCAACGTACCGCCGGGGAAAATATGCGTTGGCAGGTCCGCAAGCACGTCAAAATGTGCGGCGGTACCGCCGATCGCCTCGGCGATGACTTTCCCTGCATATGTTGCAATCGCGATCCCGTGCCCCGAATAGCCGGCGGCGGAGTAAACATTGGGCTTCAATCGCGTGACATAGGGCAGGCGATTCACGGTAACCGACAGTGTGCCGCCCCACGCGTAATCGATCTTGACGTCATCGAGTTGTGGGAAGATCCGCAGCATGTACTTACGGACGAAGCCTTCGATATCGCGGGGAAAATGGTAGCGATAATTCTCACCGCCACCGAACAGCAGGCGATGATCGTCGGATAGCCGAAAATAGTCGACGACGAAACGCGTGTCGTGAATACCGTAGCGACCGTCGATTAATTGTCGCGCGCGTTCGGCCCCGAGCGGCTCGGTCGCGATCATGAAATTGTTGATGGGCATTATCTTGCGCGCGACGCGACGCTCGAGCTTTTCGAGGTAGCCGTTGCAGGCAAGCACGATGAATGACGCTTTGACCGAACCCTTTGCCGTCTCAATCAGCGCAGGATCGGTGCGCGAATACCCGGTAACTCGCGAGCGCTCGTAAATGCGGACGCCCGCGGCATCAGCCGCTCGCGCCAGCCCCAGCGAAAAATTCAGTGGATGTAAAGTCAGCGCCTGCGAGTCGTACAGGCCCTCGAGGAAACTGTCAGTCGACACTCGTTCTTTCACTTCCCCGGCGTCGAGCGACTGACAAAACGGGTAATCGTATCGGTCGGCCAGGGCGGCGGACAATTCCTGTGCCCAACCCCGATAATGTTGCGTGTGTACACCGACCAGCTGGCCGTCCTGCAGGTCGCAGTCAATAGCGTGCCTGGCGACACGATGCCGTATCTCGCCTTTCGCCAGTTCCGCCAGGTCCCAGAGCAGCTTCGAACGCTCGTAGCCAAAGGTATTCTCGAGCTCGAGCGCGTCTTTGCGCTGGCCGCTACCGACAAGTCCGCCACAACGGCCGGACGCACCGAAGCCGATGCGCTCTGCCTCGAGAAGAATGACGTCGAGCCCCTGCTCGGCGAGATTCAATGCGGCGGAAAGACCCGTGAATCCGCCACCGATCACGCAGACGTCTGCTTGCTGCGCATCGTTCAGACAGTCGCGCTCACGCATCCCGACCGCGGTGGCCGCGTAGTAGGAATCGGGATAACCCGAAGGTAGTTTGGCCTCTTTCTCCATAGTGCTTGCGCGTCTTGATATTGGTTTGTTGGTCGATCATTCCGTTGCTTTGGGCCGGGTGTTTGTCCGGCGGGCAGCATAAACAGTGACGCAGATAGCACGCAGCGCCTCGCGACGATTTCCATCTTGAGCTACTGTGATTCAGTTCACAAGCGAATCGCATGGATTGCGCTATACCTTGAAGGCAGGAAAAAGTCATCGACGAGGATCCGGCTCTATGAATGCTAAAGGCAGCCATGATCGAGTAGTCCCAGTTGCCAATTTGCTGGATTACTTCCGGACGTCGATTGATACCGTGATCACCGAACATGGCGTCGACGTCAAGCCTGACGCGACCCACTACGTCGTCAATCTCCTGACACTCTTCTCACGCTCGGAAGAACTCTATGACGATGACGGCGAAAATTTCGGACTGCGGCCGCTCGCGCTGATGATGGCGGACGCAGCCGACGCGCCGAACGCCGAACAGCGCAATCACTCGCTGCAACGCATTGGTGACGTCGCACTCTTTATATCCGGATTCTTTGCCGACAGCCTGGCAAGCCATTCCGTCGACATCGACTACTACATCCGCATGGGCGGTTCCGCATACGGCTCATTGTCAGACGGCGTACGGAACTCGTTCCGCCGTCGTGCGTTTGCTGACACCTATCGGGAGCTCGCCGCCAAATTCCAGGTGCTGGTGGATGTGTTAAACGAGATGCGTGCCAGGGAACGACGCGAGACCCGCGTCGATTTGTTGCGAACTTACAGCGTGTGGCGCAAGACAGGCAGTCAGAGAGCCCGGAACCTGCTGCGGCAGCATGGCGTAATACCGTTGGCCGGCGGAAAACTCATTCGCCCGAATTAGAGCGCACGGGGCTTACACTAACTGCCGCGCATCCGCTCGATGAATGCATCAGCCTCTGCAATAGCGACCTCCATGTCGCGTATCAACTCTTCCACCTGTCCTTCGAGCACCGCTGCCTGGCCACGCAACGCTGCCAGCGCCTGAGCGTTCAGGCTGTGTTTGAGAAACAGGACGTTGTCATTGAGAACCGCCATAACCGGGTCGACCCGGTCGCGCGCGATTTGCATGCGCCTGCGCATCGTCGCAAACTGTTTGCGCGCGAGCGTCAGCTTCTTCTCCTGATCGGCTCGCAACGCCGCACTGCTATACAGTCCGAGCTCGGATTCCCACTCGTCGAAAAGATCTTCGCTGACGCGATCGATGTCGCCCAGATGCTCATCAAGCTCTTCCGTCGAATCCTCCGACCGCTCGACCTGCTTGCTGAGCCGCTCATATTTCTCTTCAAGTTCGCCGCCATCGTACCCGATCAGCGAGCTGAGCTCGTCATACGCTGAAACGAGCTGTTCGCGTGTCTCGGACTGCGAATCCCGCGCATCTTCAACCCGGTCGACCAGAATATCGCGCTTGTGAATGCCGACCTTTTCGAGTGCCGAATACTGCACCGACGCGCACCCGGTCAGCGTTATGAGCGCCGCACAGACCAGCGTCACGCGAACCATTTGCAGATTGCTAAAATAATGTGTCATCGTTGTTGCCCGTCCCCTGCAGATAATCGTTTCGATGAATCCGTTACTAACAAAAATCATACCGATGATACCCGCCATTCTCAAAAAGAAGCGATCGTGGGTAGCCGTCGTAGCCCTTCTCGCCATTGGCTACTTCGCCACCGGCGACCTGAATTCGAGCGTCGACTGGATGTGGAAGGAGCCGCGCGACCTGCTCGTGGACAGAGTCGAGGCGGCTCGCGACAGCCAGCACGATGCTGCCGAACAGTTTCAGGACGCGCTGACCGAGTTCAAGGCCGTTGTTGGTCTTCCTGAAAGCGACCTCGAACGGCAGTACAAGAAACTCAACGCGGCGCACAAACGCAGCCAGGCAGCCGCTGAGGACATTAGCAAACGCGTGGATCGGGTTGTCAGTGCCAGCAACCGGCTGCTGGATGAATGGCGCGTCGAGCTTGATGACTACAACGATCCGTCGCTGCGGCGGTTGGCCGAAACACAATTCGATCAGACGCGCGAACACGCCACGCGTCTCATCGCGTCGATGCGTCAGACCGAGGAGCGAATGCAGCCGGTATTGGCATCGTTCCAGGACCAGGTCTTGTACCTCAAGCACAATCTGAATCTTTCGGCCATCGCGGCGCTCGAAGGTGAAGCATCGACGATCGAGTCGAACGTCGATGTGCTGATCGCCGACATGAACCGCTCGATCGCAGAGGCAGATGCATTCATCGCCGTTATTCTGGAGCGCGAGCGTTCATGAAGACGTCGTTATCGCATCTGCCGTTACTTGAAAAATTTCGAGGCCAGACCGGCCAGGCCTGAAACACCGCCAACCGAATCCAGCAGGCTGCCGCCTTTGCTGCTCTTGTCGATGAGGTCCGGCAATACTTCAGACAGACCGGCGCTGGCTTCCTCGCGACCGATACCCAGTTTTCTGGCGAATGCTTCAATCTTGTCGCCACCGAGCGCATCCTGAACCTGCTCGGCCGAGATGGACTCGTTACCGCCGTCGCCAAGCCAGGATTTAGCTTTTGATGCCAGGTCACCGCCGGAGCCAGTGAATTGGCCAACGATGTCGCCAAGGTCGAAACCACCACTGCCGCCTACCAGGTCGTCGAGTGCCGATTCGGCTGCACCGCTATCATTTGCGGCACCAATTTTGCTCAGTATCAGCTCAGTCGCCAGACTCTTGATATCCATACCCTGTTCCTCTCAGTCAATTATCGATTTGGACGACCAGTTTAAGGCAGGAACGCCGCATCAATTGTTAACATTTGTGTCGCCGGCGCGAGAGTCGCCCCGCTGTTCGCAGCCACGTATGGACTTGCTATGCTTTCCCGATGTGCGCGCACATCTATTTCGATCTGGACGGCACGCTAACCGACCCGTTTGAGGGCATTACCCGTTGCATCCTCTATGCGCTGGATGAGCTTGGCTTCCCGCATCCCGATGATGACTACCTTTACAGCTGCATAGGTCCGCCCCTTTACGATACATTTCCGCAAATGGTCGGCGATGAGCTGACACTCAAAGCAATCGATCTGTACCGGGAACGGTTCACCGAGATCGGCTGGCAGGAAAATGTGCCTTATGACGGTATCAATGATGCTCTCGCCAGGATCGCGGCAGCCGGTCATACGCTGTTCGTCGCTACGAGCAAGCCGCACGTACACGCGAAAAGAATCATCGACCACTTCGGCATGGGTGAATTCATTACGACAGTGTATGGTTGCGAGCTCGATGGCACGCGCTCCAACAAGGTGGAGCTACTGCATTATGCGAGCGCCGAGAACCCTGGCGCCAGTCAACGCGTCATGATCGGCGATCGCAAACACGACCTCATTGGTGCGACCGCTAACGACATGCACCCGATCGGCGTCTCTTACGGATACGGTTCGGTCGACGAGCTGAACGGCGCCGGCGCGATCGCCATCGCCGGCTCACCCGCCGTATTGCCGGACGTCGTTTTCGCAGTGCTGCAGAGCTAGCGCTCTATCCCTCTGCGTCGAGCTCGGCCCAGATTTCGCGTGCCCAGTCGCGAATCTGCAGGCTCTCCTGCCAGCGGTCGGAAAGTTCGTTCTGGTTCGCATCAGTGATCGCGTACGGCGGCGGACCGAGCTCGCAGAGGAAGACCAGCGTGGCGCCATCGTCGCTCCGCGCTCGCCACCCGCGCATGCCCTCTTTCCACCAGCCTTTGAATATATCGACCCACGGTCGATGCTGTAGGAAGTTGATCTGGATCTGCACCTGTTCGCGGCTGGCGACACGTCCCTGAAAACAGTCAGATCGATCGAGCACCGAACGTATGTACTGCTGATCCCTCTCTGGCACCGGCGCGCGCAATTCACGGTCCACGACGAAGTGCGACAGGTCCGCACAAAGTCGCATCTCCGGGACCAGGTCCATTAACTGCAGCGTGAAGAAAAGATCGTTGAGCAACCCGTCGCGATGCGTCTCGAACAACAACGGCATATTCCCGGCGTCGGCTTCATCGATCCAGCGCCGCACAAGATTCACGGCGCCCTCCGGTTTGATCGGCATGACGCCGCTGATGACGTTGACCATGCACGCGTTCATGGTCGCCGCGAAGTCCAGCAACGCCTGCATGTCGTCAGGCGCATTGGGAAAAGCGTTCACCATGCAGCCGAGTTTGTGTTTCTCGAACAAGTCGCGCCGGTCAAGGTTGGCTGGTATTTCTTTGACCGACGGGTCGAGGCAAACGCCATCAAATCCTGCGTTGCTAATCATTGCGAACGCTTCGGCATCGCTACGCTCAGGCACGTTGGGGCTACGCAGCTCCATCCCCCAGAGAGACTGGTAGACCTCAAGTGTCTGCACGACTGTCCTCACGAGCATCGCGACCTACGACGAGCGCATCGACGGCAATCGCCGTGTCCTCGTTGACGATGACCGGGTTTACGTCAATCTCGGTCAAGACATCCCGCAGCGCGTTTACCAAGATCGAAAAGCGAGCCGCAGTCTCGCAAAACTGATCGAGCGCCGCTGGCCGATTGCCGCGGACGCCGTCGAGTAGCGGCCGAAGCCTCATGCAATCGACGCAGCGACGAGCATGCCGGGCGTCAAAAGGGGGTAGTGCGAATTGCACGTCGTTGATGGTCTCAGCCAACACACCACCAAAACCGATCAAGACCACAGGCCCGAACTGCGGGTCACGCTTGATCCCGAGAAACATTTCTACACCGGTCTCGGCCATCGCGGCGACCAGTACATCGTCCCCGAGTCGGTTCCTGAGGAATTCGTACTTCTGCAGCAGCTGATCCTCGTCGCCGATATCGAGAATCACACCGCCCTGGTCCGATTTGTGAATCAAGCCGTCTCTGGCCGTCTTGAGGCTCACCGGGAACCCGATCCGGCGAGCGCCATTCAAAACCTCTGCTTCGCAGCCGGCGGCCTCCGGTCTCGATGTCGCGATTCCGAATTCATCCAGCAATGCCAGAGATTCGATCTCGGCGAGCGTTTCTCCCGAACTCAACCGACCTTGCCATCGTTCGGCCAATGCTGCGTCGATGCTCGATAGTTCCGCAGACTCCTGCAATTGAAAATCACGATACGCAAACAGTGCCCGGACTCCTGACAGGAATTGACTCACGCCATCCAACACCGGGTACCCGGCATGCGTACTCACAACACAGGCCTCGTCATATCCGGTGCCTTGCCTGGCCGACACCAATGCGACGGGTTTGCCCACCTCTTCGCGTGCATGCTGCATGTAGCTCAAATAGCTCCGGTATATCTTTCCGCCGGGGGCGCGATCGTGAATGACCGCCCCAATTGCGGCGTCCGGATCCTGCATCAGCAACGACAAGCTGCGCGCCATGACTTTGCCGGCATCCGGCCCGCCGCGACTCCAGGCATCGAGAGGATTTACAGCCGGCAGCTCCGGGTCAAGTACGTCTTCGAGTGCCGTGATCGTATTCTCGGACAAGACGGTCAGAGGCACACCGGCATCGGCAGCAAGGTCAACGAGCAGTTGGCGTTCGCCCCCGGAATCGTGCAACGTCACCAGGCCGCCGGCACCGACCGGGTGCAGTTCCGCGAACATGACGAGCATCGTTGCAAATTCATCCTGGTCTCGTGCGCGCTGCACGCCGTAACGGCTGAACAGTGCTTCATAGGTCGCATCGTCGCCCGCCAACGCGCCCGAATGCGACACCGCGAGCCGCGCCGATTCCTCGGTGCGCCCAACCTTCAGGGCAACGACAGGAATGCGTCGCTGCGCCGCCTTTTCAAGCGCAGCCCGGAACCCGTCAGGATTTCTTGCCGTCTCGATGAATAATCCGACGACCCGTGTTTCGGGCAGGTCGAGTACGAAATCCAGGTACTCGTCCATCGTCACGCCAAGCTCGTTGCCGGTCGACACCGCGAAATTGATGCGCAGGCGCTGCTCGCAGTCGATGATGCCGGACATGCCGGAACCTGAGTGACTGATCAGCGCCACGTTGCCGGGTGCGTCATGGTGAGTGCTGTCGAAACCGCATGTCCAGACGTGATCGCGGACATTGTAATAGCCCATGCCGTTTGCGCCGCAGACCAGCATGCCGGCGTAAGCTATTTTCGTCTTCACCCGATCACTTAAGGCCGGGAGGGAATCGTCGTCGATGACCAGCGCCGATTGTATGACGGCAGCGGGAATGCCGGCCGCGATAGCATCGTCGAGCGTGGCCTCAAGCCGCGTATCGCCAACGGCAAATACCGCGAGATCCGGGGTCTCCGGCAAATCGGCGATCGCCGCGAAACAACGGTGACCGCTAAGCTCGTTGTAGCGCGGGTTTACCGGGTACACATTGCCCTGGTAGCCACCGGCATCCAGATTCTTGAGTACCCATTCGCCCATCGAGTCCGGCCGGCTCGACGCACCTATGACCGCAATCGAACGCGGCCGCAGTAACGAATCGAGCCGATGCGTCACCGTCGTAATCCGGCTTAATACGGTCCAGGCGGCGTTGCGCCGCGACGCGGCGGGAACCAGAACGGTTTGTCGACAACGGTCGCCTTCGCCATCGTGCGATTCCAGTGCATTTCACGCTGGTAGTAAATCTCCACCCAGATCGTGTCGCCTGGTTTACCGTGCGGTGTTTTTACCGTGCCTAACGCGATGTTCTGTTTGCAGACGGGCGACCACGCCGCGGACGTAATGAAACCGATATGGCCCTTACTGGCTTTCGCGTTCTCGAAAATGTAGGAATGATGGGCCGGTTTGTTGCCCTCGATATCGAGTTTTACCAGTCGCCACGTCGAGCCGTTACGCTTTTCTTCAGCCAGCGCGCGGCGGCCATTGAAGTTGGGCTTTTTGAAATCGACGAGCCACTCGAGACCCAGTTCGAGCGGCGACCGGGAGCGCCCGGTACGTACCGTCTCATCCGCCGGCAGGAACTCCATGTAGGCCGCGAGAAACCCGGCTTCGATACGTGCCAACTCCAGCGCGTGGGTACCGATGGCGCGGATACCGAACAGTTCCCCCGCTTCGAACAACGCGTCCCACAGCGCCTCTGCCTTGTCGGGGTCGATCCAGAGTTCGTAACCGAGATCGGCGGTAAAACCCGTGCGCGAGACCATGAGCTCCGTGCCCTGGAAATCGAAGTGCGTCAATCCGAACGGCTTTAACTCCTCGAGACCTTTGAGCCCCATCTTGTTCAGCACGCTGAATGACGTGGGGCCCTGCACCGCGAGCGCGGCGACGTCTTCGGTCTCGTGAGTGACCGTGACGTCGAACCCGATGGCGGCCGCCTGCAGCCAGGCAAAGTGACGCTCCTGCGAGCAGAGTCGATACTCGCCCTCGCGTAAATGAAAGATCGTGCCATCGTCGATGACCTGCCCCTGGTCGTCACACCAGACCGCGTAGGCGACGCGACCCGGGCGCACCTTGGCCATGTCCCGCGTCACGAGGCGATTCAGATAATCGAGTGCGTCCGGACCGGAGATTCGGTACTTCGTCATCGGCGTCAGATCGAACACGGCCGTGGCATTGCGAATCGCGAAGTATTCCGTGTCTTCGCAATACAATGAATCGGCACTCGAATAGCCCTTCCATTCATGCCACTCGTTAACCGTGTCGAGTTTCTCGAGGCGCGAGTAAAACGGTGTTTGCAGGCGGCCCTGGTGTACCGGTTGGCTCTTCATGCTGCTTTCTCCCGACGCAGGATGGCTTTCGCTGCGTTTCTTCCGGCCGCGCCACTGACGCCGCCACCCGGATGCGTGCCCGCGCCGCAAAGGTAAACGCCGTCGACTGGCATGCGGTACTGTGCCGCGCCGCTGACCGGCCGCACGAACAGGAATTGATCCAGCGTTAATTCACCGTGATGCCAGTGACCGCCAGTAATGTGAAACTCGCGCTCGATATCAGCCGGTGTCAGCAGCTCACCCGCCATGATTCGTTGCTCGATATCCGGGGCATACTTCGCGATCGTATTAATTACCGCCTGTTCGAACGCGTCCTTCTCATCGTCATTCCAGCCACCCTTGAGCGCATACGGCGCGTATTGAACAACCGCGGACATCACATGCTTGCCCGTGGGCGCAAGCGAATCGTCACGGAAACTCGGGAACGTCATCTCAACGACAGGCTGTGGCGAGTATTCGCCATACTTTGCCGGATTGAATGCGCGTTCAACGTAGTGCTCGTCCGGAGCGATCACGATGCGTTCCGCGAAGTCCTTTTTCGATAGGCCTTCGAATGTCGGCAGGCCATCGAGCGCCAGGTGCAGCTTGGCTGCGTTCCCTTTTGAACGCAGATGATGAATCCGCCGCGTAAAACCGGTCTCGACATGTTTTGCACCGACGAGCCCCATCACGGTACTTTTCGGGTCCGCATTGGAGATGACGGTATAACTGCTCAAGCGCTCGCCGCTGTCGGTTTCGACGCCGGTCGCCCTGCCGTTTTCGATAACAATACGTTTTACGCGCATGTTCGTCCGAATCGTTACACCCGCGATACGTGCGGCGTGCGCCAGTGCTTCACTGACACTGCCCATGCCGCCCTGGGGCGCCGCGACTCGGCCATGATCGCCGGCCAGTCTGTACAAATACGTCATGATCGTATTGGGCGAGCGCGGGCCGAGGTGAGTGCCGAGCACTGAATCCAGGCTGATCGCGCCCTTCAACAAGGGACTCTCGAAACGTTCATCGAGCTCGTCGTGGATGTTCATGCCGATGAGCCTCAGGAATTCCTGCATCTCCTCTTTGCCCAGGCGGCGGATATCAAAGCCGAGTTGCCCGAGCGTCGCCAGGTCCTTGAAGTCCCGGGTCCCCAGGCGCGGCGGCGCTTTATTCAAATATTTGCGCAGAAGGTCCGAGAATCGCGTCATGCGTTTGCGAAAGGCCCGGTAACTCGCGGCGTCTTCGTCAGAGACGCCCTCGACCGAGCCATCGCTCAGGCGAATGTGGTTCGCGTCCTCGGCCAGCGCGATCGTCGCCATGTTATCGGTCGACAGGGTGGGCGAGAGATTAAGCTCCTTACGAACCTCGGGTTGCAGTTGATACAACAAGTGAGCACAGGCCGAAACCGAGTAGCCATCGGCAAACTCTCGCGTAATGGCAGCGCCGCCGACCTGCTCGTTTGCTTCGAGAACCAGTACCTGTTTGCCCGATTTCGCGAGTAACGCGGAGCACACCAGGCCGTTGTGGCCGGCTCCCACTACAATTGCGTCGTATCGGTCAGTCATCGCCAAAGTTCTCCGGTACCGTGTTCGGCCGCTTCAGATCGGACAGAATCTCCCGCGCGGCGTTGGCGCCCGGTGCCGCCATGACACCACCGCCCGGGTGCACGCTGGAGCCGCACATATAGAGGCCATCGACGGGGCTACGGTACTGCGCGTAACCGGGCACCGGCCTGTTAAACAGCAGCTGATCCATCGTCAATTCGCCGTGGAAGATATTGCCCTCGGTGATACCGATCTCGGCCTCGATGTCCTGCGGTGTCCGGATCTCGGCGTGCAGGATCAGGCCCTTGAAGTCGGGGCTGTAGTTGGAGATCTGATCGATGACCGATTTGCCGAACGCATCCCTCTCTTCGCTCGTCCACGCACGCCCCTCGACCTGGTATGGGCAATACTGGACGAAACAGCTCATAAAGTGTTTGCCCGGGGGCGCCATGGTCGGATCACTGATCGTAGGAATCACCATGTCGACGTACGGGTCCTTCGACCACGTGCCATCCTTCCAGTCATCGTAGGCACGTTCCATACGTTCCATCGAATCGATGAAATGCATGTCGCTGTGGTAGAGCGAGCTGCCTTCCGGTAAAGCCGGAAACGTCGGCAGGCCGTCGAGCGCAATGTTCACCTTTCCGGATGACCCGCGAATCTTGAAGTTTTCGACACGTTTATAAAACGCCGGCGGCAGTTCTTCCTGGTCCACGCATTTCAGGAATGTGCGTTTGACGTCCATTGCGGAAACGACGACTCGCGCGGATATTTCGTCACCGTTCTCCAGCGCGACGCCCGTCGTTTTGCCATTCTTGACGATGATCTGATCGACGCCGGCTTCGGTGCGCAATTCGCCCCCGGCAGCCTGGAATGCGCCGGCAATTGATTTCGACACCGAGCCCATGCCCCCGCGGGCGAAGCCCCACGAACCAACGTTGCCATCGACATCCCCCATGTAGTGATGCAACAAAACGTATGCCGTGCCTGGCGAGTGAATGCCGAGTGCCGTACCGATGATGCCGCTGCCGGAGAATGCCGCTTTGATAACGTCGGTCTCAAAGTACTCATCCAGATACTCGGCGACACTCATGGTCCAGAAGCGGATCGTCTCGTACATGCGATCTTCGCCCATGTTCATGAACTTGCCACCGATCCGGATCAACTCCCTGATGTCGCTCGGCCTGAACGAGGTTGGATCGGGCGCGGTGCTAAGCAGGAAATCGCGAATGAACCGGCATTGCCGCATCGTATCGGCGGAGTACGTCTTGTAGGCGTCCGCGTCGTGCCGAGAGAATCGCGCCATCTCCCGGTAGGCGACTTCATGGTCGTGATACGAGCCATAATAATCGCCGTTTTCCATGAACGTCACGGAACCGCCGTAAGGCGTTACCTGCAATCCGTGTTTATGCAATTCGAGGGCCCTGTATATCTCGGGTCGCAACAAGCTGCATACATAGGAGCAATTCGAGTACCACCAGTCCTTGTACAGGTTCCGGCTGACCGCAGCACCGCCGATATAGTCGTTCTTTTCCACGCAGACGACGTCCAGACCGGCTTTTGCAAGGAATGCCGCCGCTGTCAGTCCATTGTGGCCCGCACCAACGACGATAGCGTCATATGTTTTCATTTGTGTATCGGCCCTCCGCCCGCCGAAGCCGCCTGTTTTTCTTCGAATTTTGACAGCGTAATGTCTACCGCACGCGCGAATTTGTCCAGAGTTTCATCGAGACATCCCACATTGTGAGATTCGCAGAGAAACCAGGGTTCTCTTGAATCCGGTTCGACGAGTATTCCCAGTTCATGCAACTCGGGCGCGAGGGTATCGTAGAACTCGTAGTTCGAATGCACCCATTCGCGATAATTTGTCGGCGCCTGTTCCGCGAAGAACAGGCCCATCAGTGCCGGATGTCCCGTGAAACTGTGCACGACACCACGCTCGGTCAGGATGCGGTTGAGCCCTTCCTGCAGTTTCAGGCCGTAACTCTCGATGTCTTCGAGCGCCGTAGTCTCATCCAGAATCTCCAGGGTCTTGTCGGCAGCCGCAAGCGAGACCGAGTGGGCGGTGAACGTGCCCCCGTGCACTACGCCGTCTCCGATATGACGCATGACGTCTTCACGCCCGGCGACGATCGCGAGCGGATAGCCATTGCCAATCGCCTTTGCAAATGTGCACAAATCGGCTTTGATCCCGAATAGCTCCTGCACACCACCTTTGGCGACGCGGAAGCCGGTTTTGACCTCGTCGACGATCAACAGGACGCCGTAGCGATCGCAGATCTCGCGTACGTCCTTCATATACTGATCGTTCGCCCGGATGCCGCAACAGTTACCCATGATGGGTTCAATCAGGAAAGCGCCGATCTCTTTGTGCTTTTTCTTCAGCAAGTCCTCCAACGCGTTGGCGTCGTTGAGCGGGACCGTGTGGAACAATTGCTTTGTGACCGCCGGCACGCCGTCGCCATAAGGCATCACTTCGGGGTCACCCTGCTCTGGCGACCAGTCCTCGACTTCCGAATACCACATGACCTCACTGAATACCCCGTGGTATCCGCCCTCGACTACGATGTGGGCGTCTTTACCGGTAAATGCTCGCGCGACTCGAAGTGCCGCCATGA
>Ga0224508_10002334_pt1 | contig 16181 bp, 12 predicted proteins | sample SF_Jan12_sed_USG_4_FD_170157 | JGI IMG/M metagenome (GOLD analysis project Ga0224508, IMG submission 170157) | Sediment microbial communities from San Francisco Bay, California, United States - SF_Jan12_sed_USGS_21 | ecosystem: Environmental > Aquatic > Marine > Sediment | place: USA... | reverse complement strand
CGGGAAGGCTCGACTCTGCGACCCTCCACAGGCCCGTGGCGCGTTCGTCTAGGGGTCTAGGACGCCGGCCTCTCACGCCGGTAACACGGGTTCGAATCCCGTACGCGCTACCAGCCCTCCACTCCGTTCCGGTCCGACGTGAAACCAAATCTCTCGCTCAACAAGCTCCGTTCAGTCGGGCTGGGCGTTCTGAATCGCGATCGTTGCGCTTCGCCCGACACCTCATAAACAGCTCACTCTCTTCCAACTTGGAACTCGATCAGCAAGTCGTTGCGGGAGCCAACCATCCTCCGCCTCTGCGAGCAGCCTGCCTAGGGTGGCTTGTCAAGCCCCGGGGTCTGCCCGTTGATGAACTCCGCCAACCGCGCCCTGCCTTCACCTTCTACTCGGATCAGGCGCATCGCCATCCCCTCAAAGCCCTCGGTCTCGGGCTCGGTGTAGCGAGCGACCTCGGCGATGCCGAGGATCTGGTCCTCGTGCTCAGGTAGGGTGAGAGCAAACTTGGTACGCGAGCCGATCGGGAGGAGACTACTCGAACGGAGCAGGAAGCCGCTTTCGGAGATGTTGGTGGTCTGGAAGACTCGACTGGTGGCCTCGCCGTGACAGTCGACTCTCGTTTCCACCAGGAGCCGTGAGCGGGCGCGTGTCGCCACACCGATGATCTCGTTGAGTGCTTTCTCGAGCTGCTCCGGAGCCAGGTCGAGGCAGAACATCTGCGCATCTTCATCGTCCAGCGAGTCCACAAGCGCGTCCAGCCGGTCGTCGCGAGTCAGGACAAGAAGCGGTGAGTGACACGAGGCGCAGTCGGAGAGGCGAAGTCCGGAGTGAAACTCAGTGAACCCGAGATCACTCAGCGGATGCTGGCAGACGACCAGATCGGACTTCAGATTGCGTGCCAAGGTGAGCGCGTGCTGGCCGCTGCGTACTCGTGTGATGCTCAGATCCGAGCGGGTCATCAGCGGCTCGAACTGAGTAAAAACACTGTCGCTGGCTATCGCTACCAGGATCTGTTTGACCGTACTCATTACAAGCGCTGCAGTCGCATGTCCGAACCCAATTCTACGGAATGAAATCCGCTACGCGCGCCACCCGAAAAAGTGGAAGTGTGCCGGCCACCGGAATGTCCTTACCGCGAGACCGGAGCTCCCACGAGATTCCCCCACTCGGTCCAGCTGCCGTCGTAGTTGCGCACCCGGGAGAATCCGAGCAGCCGGGAGAGCACGAACCAGGTGTGACTCGAGCGCTCGCCGATGCGACAATAGGTGATGATCTCCTCGTCGGCCTGGAGCCCTTGCTCCGAGATGTAGATGGCGCGTAGCTCGTCGGCGGTCTTGAAGCGGCCATCCTCGTTGACGGCGCGATTCCACGGCACGTTCTTTGCCCCCGGGATGTGGCCGCCACGCAAGGCTCCCTCGTTCGGATAGTCCGGCATGTGAAGTCGGTCGCCGCTGAACTCCTCCGGGTGGCGCACGTCGACTAGCGATCGCCCAGCCTCTGCGTGGGCCAGGACCTCTTCACGAAAAACGCGGATCGGCCCGTCCAGGCGCTGCGGCTGCGGATAGTGGGTTGCGGCAATCTCGGGCACCTCTCGGATCAGCTCGCGGCCTTCCAATTCCCATTTCAGACGGCCGCCATCCATCAACTTGGCATTGGTGTGGCCGAAGAGCTGAAATACCCAGTAGGTGTAGGCCGCCCACCAGTTGTTGCTGTCGCCGTAGAATATGACCGTAGTGTCGGGTGTAATACCGATTCGCCGGGCCATCGTCGCAAAGCGTTGGGGTCCGACATAATCGCGCCGGGTCTGGTCGTTCAGGTCGCGGGCCCAGTCCACTTCCACCGCCCCGGGGATATGCCCCAAGGCGTAGACGAGGGCGTCCTCGTTCGACTCTACGATGCGTATGCCGGGGCGATCGAGATTCTCGGCCACCCATTCGGTAGACACCAAGACGCGGAAATCGGCGTAGCCTCGGTCCTCGATCTTGCTCACACACACCTCCGGAAGATCCTGGTCGCCTGCCCTTCTCGTCCGAAGTTACGGACAGTATGTTAGCAGAGAAGCCGTAGTGCAACATCCAGTCGGGTGAGCAACGGTGGAGTTTTCCCTGTACATCCTCGATCCAGAGCGTTTGCCCAATCCTCTTTCGCTTGTCCTCGTTGCACTCGGTTGCGACGCGCCCGGTTAACCCCCTTCGATCAGCCCCTGAGCCTCGGCCCAGTCGTAGGCGCGCAGCGTCGTCGTGCGCACGTTACCGGCGCTTCCCAGGTGCAGCAGCACCGAGGCCGCAACTTCCTCCGAAGGCGCCTCCATGATGAAGACCCCGTCATGGTTGCCGATCGTCCAGTACTGGCTGTGGATCGTCACTCCCGCCTTTTCGGCGAACTGGTTGAATGCGTCGGCGCGTTGCGGAGAGTCCTTTAGATTGCGTACACCCTGGTCGGTGTAGTCGAGGAGAACAATAAACGTCGGCATCGAAGGCCCTCTTGTTTTGCGTGGCCGGCAGAGGCGCCGTCCGCTTGTATGTTCTTCGATCATATTCGGTTGGCGGGGGCGTCGTTCAGCTGGCGGCCCAGGCCGGCACCGACCCGAGGTGGATCCCCAAGAGAAATGAGCCGACAAAGTAGAAGTAGAGTGAGATCAGCACGACCCCTAACAGGTTGAGGAGGATTCCTGCCCGTACCATCTGGCGCATCTCGAGTTCGCCGGCGCCGAAGACAATGGCGTTAGGCGGGGTGGCGATGGGAAGCATGAAGGCACAGCTCGCCGACAGGGTCGCCGGAACCATCAAGAGCAACGGGTTGACCCCCAGGCCACCGGCAGTGCCGGCCAACACCGGCAGCATCACTTCGGTCGTAGCGGTGTTGGAGGTGACCTCGGTCATAAAGGTCAAGAGCAGGCAGGAGGAGACGACGAGCGCCAGAGGCGACAGCCCCAAAACCTGACCAGCGAAGGTGTCGCCGAGAAAACGCGACAGTCCCGAGGTCTTGAAAGCGCCGGCCAGGGCGAAACCTCCGCCAAAAAGCAGGAGAATGCCCCACGGGAGCTGCTTCGCGGTCTCCCAATTCATCAGCGCTTGGCGCCGCCCGTTCTTGTCGGGATCGCCGGCGACGATGAAGGTGACAATCGCCATGGCGATCGCCACGGTGGCGTCGTGCAGATTGGAGGCGGCAAACGGCTCACCCAGCCAGCGCTCGACCAATCCGGCCCAGCCCGGGATCCTGAGGTGCCCGATGTCCAGGTCACCGCGGGTCGTCCACAGGATGGCGGTGGCGGTGAAGATCCAAAGCATCCGGCGCTCCGCGCGGCCCATCGGTCCAAGCCGCCGCAGCTCGTCGCGGATCACTTCGGCCCCGGCGGCGATGGATTGCCTGAGCGGCTGGTGGGCGACGCGGGTCAAGAGCAGCCACGCGAGTGGCAAGAACACAGCTACCAGAGGCAGGAATGCGAGAAGCCAGCGGCCGAATGGGATGGAGGGCGCCCCGGGGTATAGGATCTCCAGGATCCGCAGGAACGAAATGTTGGGAGGCGTGCCGATGGGGGTCGCAAGACCGCCGAGCGAGGCCGAGTAGGCGACCCCCAGGAGCAGCGCCGGAGCAAAACCGCCGAGCCGGCGGCCGCCGGCGACTTCGCGCATCGACACGATCACCGCGAGAGCGATGGGGAGCATCATGAGCGCCGCTGCCGTGTTCGAGATCCACATCGACAGAAACGCGGTCGCCACCATGAAGCCGAGGACCATGCGCGAAGGGTTGGAGCCGATGACACGGACGATCTGAAGAGCAATCCGGCGGTGAAGGCCCCAACGCTGAATCCCCAGTGCCAGGATGAAGCCTCCGAGAAATAGAAAGATGTTGTTGTTGGCGTAGGCGGCCGCAGTGTCGCCGCTGGTGCTCACCCCGAGGGCCGGGAACAAGACCAGCGGCACCAGCGACGTTGCGGCGATGGGAATCGCAAGCGACACCCACCAGGCGGCCATCAGAACCGTAGCTGCCAGGGTGGCGCGGGCGGCCTGCGGCATGCTCGCCGCATAGGGCGCCACGAGCAGCACCAGCGACAGGCATACGAGGAGAGCCCCGATTGCGGACACAGCAGACGACCCCCGCGCACGGCCTGCGAAGAAGGTACCCAGCGCGGCGGCGAGAAGGGCCGCGCCGCCCCAGAACAGGATTCCTTCCGGAAGACGTGCGATCGCCGGAGCGAGGAGCGTTCCGAAAAACCCCAGCACTCCGATCGCCAAGCCCCGTCGCCGCCTCGAGTCCCCGCTCGGCGACACCGCGTCTGGATCGAAAGCGGTCATGAGTGCGGCACGCTCATCGGCCGGCCGTCAAACGATCCGATGGCCAGTGCATCCTTCGGATTATAGATAGGGCCGCGAGTTCGGACCCTTCTTGGCTAGAATGCGCTTCGCCATGGGTAGCTACGAAACCATCGTCGTTGGTGGAGGTCCGGCTGGACTGACGGCAGGGATCCATCTTGGGTGGCACGATCGTCGGGTTCTGGTGATCGACCGCCGCAGCGGGCCGCTTTTCTTCACCCTCACCAACCTCTGGAATGTGCCGGGTCAACCCGAGGTGCGCGGTATTGATCTTCAGGGCAGGTTACGAGCACAGGCCGAGGCGCTGGGAGTGGAAATTATCCGTGCCAACGTGATCTCGGTCTCGGGCGAAGAAGGCGACTTCGTCCTTGCCGGTGAGAAAGGCCAAGAGTGGCACGCTCGCACCCTGCTGCTGGCGACGGGTGTCGCCCGCTACCATCCGACGGTTGACGGCGACTATCGACCCTGTTTCAAGTACGCCGGCAAGGGCAACCTCTTTTACTGTCCCGACTGCGAGGCCCCGGAGATCCGCGGCAAGAGTACTCTTGTGATCGGCGCCGGTACTGCGAACGCCGCGGCTGGCATGGCTATTGGGTTGAGCCGTTATGGCGACGACATCCGCGTCTTGTTGACCGGTGATCGGGAGCTCTCGGACGAACGCCGGGCCCGGCTCTCGGCCAAGGAGATCGCGGTCGTCGAAGGAGAGATTTCCGAGCTTGTAGGCGATCGCCAGAAGCTCCAGGCCGTCAAGCTGAAGGATGGGACCCTGCTCGAGGCAGAGGCTTTCTTTGTATCGAGCCCAGCCAAGGGCCGCACCGACCTTGCCGAACAACTCGGCGTGGAAATCGCGTCGACCGGAACCCACGCGCAACCGCGCTCGCAGCGGGGTGACACCAACGTGCCGGGTGTGTGGGTGGCCGGCGATCTACGGCCGATGACCCAACAGGTAGCGGTGGCGATGGGCACTGGGAACATCGCGGCCGTGATGATCGATCAACACCTGCGGCGAGCCGATGTTGCCGGCCCGTAGATGTAGCGGTCGACCTCCGTGTCGACCGAATCAATGACGGACCGAGAACGGTCGAGACGGAGCTCGACCGCTACAAACGTGTCCCCTAGAAGACCCCGCCCACATTCACGGCCGCTACACCGCAGGCGGATCAGGGGTAGACGTAGCTCGCTTGCAACCCGAGCGGAATGTTGAGCCCCCAGTAGATGACCAGAAAGAGCGTCCAGGTGACGAGCATCGTGATCGAGAACGGCAGCATCATCGAAGTGACGGTGCCGATGCCGGTGCTCTTGACCCAGCGCTGGCAAAACGCCACGACCAGCGGGAAGTAGGGCATCAGCGGGGTGATGATGTTGGTGGTCGAGTCACCGACGCGGTAAGCGGCCTGGGTGAGCTCGGGCGAGAGCCCGACCTGCATCAGGATAGGGACAAAGATCGGTGCCAGAAGCGCCCACTTACCGGAGGCCGAGCCGACCAGCAAATTGACCAGGGTCGTGAGGAGGATGATCCCGACGATGGTGATCGAGCCGGGTAGCGCCAGGGCTTTCAGGAAGTCGGCTCCCTTGACCGCCAGCAGGGCGCCGAGATTCGAGCGGCCAAAAGCGGCGGTGAATTGAGCGCAAAAGAAGATCATCACCAGGTAGTAGCCCATCGTGGACATGGTCTTGCTCATCCCCTGGATCAGCTGGCGATGGTCGGTGGTGGTTTTGGCTACATAGCCGTAGACGGTGCCGGGAATCAAGAAGAGAAGAAAGATGAGCGGCACGATCGACTGCATGATCGGTGCGCTAAAGGAGGTGATGGAGCCATCGGCGGCGCGCAACGGTGAATCACCGGGCCGAAGAGCTAGAAAGAGAATCACGACGCCCAGGGCCATGGCGCCGAGACCGGCCCACAGGCCCTTGCGCTCCTGGGGGGAAAGATCGTGCATCTTGGCGCTTTCGATCTCGTCGCCGTCGATCTTGGTGCCTTTGAGGCGCGGCTCGACGATCTTGTCGGTGATAAACCAACCGACCGCTATCACCAGGATGCTGGACAGACTGGTGAACATCCAGTTGCAGAGCGGGTTGACCTCGCGTGCCGGATCGAGAATCTGCGCCGCCGATTGGGTGAAGCCTTGGAGCAGCGGATCGATGCCCGACGGAATAAAGTTGGCGCTGAAGCCGCCGGAGACACCGGCAAAGGCGCAGGCGATTCCGGCAAGCGGATGCCGGCCCGCGGCATAGAAGATGATGCCCCCCAGCGGAATGACCAACACATAGCCGGCGTCCGCCGCGGTGTGACTGACGATGGCTACCAGCAGAAGCATTGGTGAGAGCAGCTTCTTCGGGGTCATCGCGATCAGGCCCTTGAGTCCGGCGTTGATAAACCCCGTGTGCTCGGCGACCCCGACACCAAGCATGGCCACCAGCACGACACCCAGAGGGGCAAAGCCGGTAAAGGTGGTGACCATCCGCGACAGAAATTGGGCCAGCGCCGAGCCGGTCATCTGGTTCTCGACCGCCAGAGCGCGAGCGCCGTCCTGGGCCGGCACGGTGAAGGAGTAGTCCGAGAGCAGCCAGGAAGCCAGCCAGACGATGCCCAGGGCGATGACAAAAAGCATCGCCGGATCGGGAAGCTTGTTGCCGACCCGCTCGACCCACTCGAGGGCGCGGTAGATGAAGCCCTGAGGCTCTTGGGGTGGTGGAGCTTGTTGCTTCCCAGGGGCCTCCGGGGATCCCTTGGTGGGCGCTTCGGTCATCTCGCCTCCTTACTCGGCCGTTCCAGAGTCGCGGGCAAGTGTAGCCCAACGCGATAATTGGAGGAGACAGTCGGTCGGCTAGACTCCGTCCATGAAGAGCGAATCGAACGCCCGGACACCCGGCACCGAGCGGGGGTTGTAGTGGCGCCCTCGAGTCCCGGCGGAGCGCGCGGCGGCCCTTCCACAGCCGAGCTCAAGCTCTTTCGCGACGTCGACGACGTCTACGATGTCGCCGACCCGGCCGATCTCTCGTTCCGGGAGCGCGTCGATTGGTATCTGAACGAGCCCGCCTCGACCGCCGGACGGGCGATCGAGGTCGTTGTCGGAGCGCTCATCCTGGCGATCTGCGCCCTGTTCATCCTGAGCACTTTGGATCTTCCCGCCGGCACCATGAAGCTCATCGGGATTCTGGAGACCGGGATCACGGTGATCTTCCTGGTCGAGTACCTGGTGCGGTGGTGGGCCAAGGGGTTTTCGCTGCTCTATCTGGTGTCGCCGATGGCGCTGATCGACGGCGCGGCGATCCTGCCGCTTTTCCTGGGCCCGCAGCTTCAGCTGGTGCGAGTGCTGCGGCTGCTGCGGTTCTTTCGCCTGCTGCGCCTGGTGCAGAGTCGCAAATTCTTCTTTGGCGAGGTGACGCCGGAGCACTTGATCGTGTTGCGGATCGTGTTTACGGTGGTGTGCCTGGTGTTTGTGACCGGTGGCACCCTCTATGAGCTCGAGCACGAGGCGCACCCGGAGACCTGGCCCACTCTGTTTGACGGGATCTACTTCGCAGTCGTGACACTGACGACGGTCGGGTTTGGTGACATGACGCCCCATACTCTGGCGGGGAAGATCGTGACGATGGTGATGATCCTGGTCGGGGTCCTGATGATTCCCTGGCAGCTCACCACCCTGGCGCGACGGGTGCTCTTTCGCCTCGGCAAGGTGCGTACGACTTGCGAGCGGTGCGGGCTGACCGGCCACGACCCGGACGCCAGTCACTGCAAGTCTTGCGGCCACATCATCTATCAGGAGTACGAAGGCGACGTTTGATCCGGCGCCTGCCTTGATGAAACAACTCGAGGTGCGGGTCTCGCTGCCGCTCGATCGGTTTGCCCTCGATGTCGAGTTCTCGACCGACCGGGCGGTGACCGGGGTCTTTGGCCCGTCGGGCGCCGGCAAGTCCAGTTTGCTCGAGGCGGTGGCCGGTGTTCGCCGAGAAGCGCGGGGCCGAATCCTCTTTGACGGCGAGGCCTGGCTCGACAGCGAGCGTCGATTCACCTTGCCTACGGAACAACGCGGTGTCGGCTATGTACCCCAGGAGGGGTTGCTGTTTCCGCACTTGAACGTACGAGACAACCTGCTGGCTGGGGCGCGGCGACGGCGCGTCGATGGCGACGAATCGAAGGCACCGTTCGAGAAAGTCGCTCGACTTCTCGAGTTGACGCCGCTTCTCGACCGGGAGCCACGGACGCTTTCCGGGGGCGAGCGGCAGCGGGTGGCCTTGGGGCGGGCGCTGTGTTCGCAACCGTCGATTCTCTTGCTGGACGAGCCCCTGGCTTCGCTAGACCTGCCGCTCAGGCGCCGGCTCTTGATGCTGCTGCGCAGAGTCCGTTCGGAATTGACGGTCCCGATGGTTCTGGTGACCCACGACCCGATCGAGGTCCAGGCGCTCTGCGACGAGGTGGTGGTGCTGCGGGAGGGGAGGGTTGTGGGCGGAGGCGAGCCCTCCAGGGTGCTGACCGATCCGGAAGTCTTTCCTTTCGCGGAGATCGAGAGCTTTGTGAACGTGGTCCCCGGCCGGCTGGAAGAAAGACAAAATGGAACCGCGCGGGTGCGATTGGGTGAGGGCGCGGAACTGGTGACCTCCTCTGGAGAGGCAGTTCCCGGCGACGAGGTTCTGGTGACCGCCGCGGCCAACCAGATCCTGATCGCTACCGAACCTCCACAGGGTCTCTCGGCGCGCAACGCGCTGGCCGGCCAGGTGGTCGAGCTGCGGTCGATCGGAGCGGCGATCCTGGTCTGGGTGCGGTTTGATCCGCAGGCTCCCCCGCTCGTGGTCGAGGTTACCGAGGCGACCCCGGGACGGTTGGGGCTGAAAGAAGGAAAGCCCGTTTACCTGGTGATCAAGGCCACCTCGTGCCGTCTCTACAGCGGTGGGGCGCCCTTCTAACCGAGTCTTCCGTCAACGTGTGGGGACAGCGCCGACTAGTCGATCGAGCGCGAGGCCAGTGCGGGGATGGATGCCCTCGGCTGGTTCGAGTTCGCAGACCTCATCCGCGACTGCGGGTTGCGCTGGAGCGGTTTCTCGACCGCATAGAGAGCTGCTTCGGCCCGGATTCCTCCGTCCTGGATCAACGCCTCGGGGTAGAAAGCGTCGTAGCCGTTGACACCACCGAAGAAGAGTTCACCGCTGGAACTGGCATAGGCGGCACCAAAGTTGAACTCGTTGCCGTGGAGGCCGTGGCTCTCGTCGAACGCCATTGTGGACTCGGTTGCTGGGTCGAAACGCGCCAGCCCCTTGTTGGTGCTCAGCCACAGGCCACCGGCCCGATCGGAGCGGATGGCATAGACCACAGCATTGGGAAGCCCATCGTGCTCTCCAAAAGTGCGAAAGGTCGGTTCCGTCGTGGAGCCGGGTAGGGTCTCCATCTTGGCGAGCCCTGCTCCGTGGGTGCCCACCCAAAGCGTTCCCTCGGCGTCGCGGTGGAGGGCCAGCAGGGTGTCCGACGGCAGACCGGAGTGATTCTCGGGGTGGTGGCGAAAGCTGCGGAAGGTGCCACGCGTCGGGTCCAGAAGATTCAGCCCGCCGCCATCGGTTGAGACCCACAGGAGGCCATCACCGGCTTTTGCCATTCCGGTGACGCGATCGCTCGTCAGGCTGGTGGGATCGTCGGGGTCGTTGTGAAAGCTCTCAAAGCCGTCCGATTCGGCGTCGTAGCGGCTCAGACCGGCGGCGAAGGTGCCGACCCAGATCGAGCCGGCCTCGTCTTCGTAGAGCGACATGATGCCGTTAGCTGCCAAGCTCTGCGGGTCGGCCGCGTTGTGTCGGTAGTTTCTGAAGGCCTGGGCGCCGGGGTCCAGCCGGTCGAGACCCCCCGATTTGGTACCAACCCAGAGTCGTCCCTGACTGTCGTTGAGCAGGGCCATGACTCGATCGTCGCTCAAGCTCCCCTTTCCGCGCGCCGTGTGCCGGAATTGGGTGATCTCGTCCTCTTTGCGATCGAGGCGCAGGAGGCCGTCGCCAAGGTGCCCAGAAAGATTCGCCTATCGGCATCCTCAGCGAAGGATGTGACGATGCGGCCGGTGCGCGCGATATGCGATTCTGCACGCACGTTGTCAAGTTTTGGGAAAGAGTCTCTGCGCCCGTCCCACCGAACGAGCCCGGCGTGACGTGTGCCAAGCCACAGGGCGCTTCCGCGACCGTCGTGAAGCGAGAGAACACCGATGTCCTGGCGAGTCGCTCGCGACAATCCGCCGCCGAAATGGGCAAACTGGTCCTTGCCGCGCTTGTAGCGATCGATGCCGGAAAGAGTCGCAACCCACAAACGCCCCCGGCGATCTTCCGCGATCGCTCGGACGTGATCGTTCGCGAGGCTCTTGGCATCTGCTGGATCGTGGCGGTAACGGTCGAGCTTGCCGCTCAGTGGGTCGTAGCGCTCGAGTCCTCGCTGGCGAGTGCCGATCCACAACGAACCTCTGCGATCTTGATGCAGCGCCTCGACGGACTGCCGGCTTGGCGTGTGCAGAAACCGATTGCTCGAGGGGTCGAAGAGATCGACGCCTTTTGCGGTACCGACCCACAGCGAGCCGTCGCGGCCCTCCGCCAGCGCGGTGATCCGGTTGTGTCGCAGGCTGGAGCGGTCGCGTTTGTCGTGCTGGTAGAGGACATGCTCGCCCGATGTGGGATCGAGGCGGTGAAGCCCGCTGTCACGCAGACCCGCCCAGACAAAGCCCTGGCGATCGACCACGACCGTGGCCACGTAATCGCTCGCCAGACCCAGCGAGGTCGATCCGTTCTTGCGATAGCGGACGAAGGTGCCGGTTGCGGGGTCGAGACTCGCAAGCCCGCCGCCCTCGGTGCCGAGCCAGATGTGGCCGTGGCCATCCTCGGCGATGGCGCGGACGTAATTGGCCGGGAGAGAGGCCGGATCGAGCGGGTCGTGACGGTAGACGAGCAGGTTCTTGCCGTCGAACCGGTTGAGCCCGTCCTCGGTACCAAACCAGAGCTCGCCCCGCGAGTCCTCGTGGATCGCCAAGACGGTTGTCTGGGAGAGACCCTCGTCGAGCGAGAGCTTCTGGAAACGGTCCGCTACGGTGCCGCCAACGGCAAACGCCGCGGCCGACGCGAAGACTGCCAGGAAGGTGCACATTAGGCTTTTTGAGAGGTGTATTCTCATTCGAGTGTTCGTCTGACTCTCATATTCGTTGTTCATCGGGGGCTCTACTCCTGCTCTACCCAAACGTTGACAGAAGCGGGGACCGCGGAATTGTCGCTCCAGAGGAAACCATCGCTCCACAGGAAACCGTCCGACCACGTGAAGGCGTCGGACCAAAGAAAGCCGGAGGTCTGGGCATCACTCCACAAATAGCCGTCGGACCAGAGATATCCGTCGCTCCAGAGGAAGCCGTCGGACCAGAGATATCCGTCGCTCCACAGGTAGCCGCCGCTCTGCAGGGTGCCGTCCGACCACAGGTAGCCATCGCCGTTTAGGCCTCTCAAGTAGTAGCTGCCGTCAGAGTGCCGGTCGGCACGGCCCCCATAGTGAATACCGCCGTAGAGGTCCTGCTGCACATCGATGCCGCGATTGGCGCAGCCCGAAGCCGTCGTTTCATAGACTGCAGCATAGGCATCCACCCGTCCGGCGCCCTGCTGAAAGACACTGTAGGCCGGTGTGCCGCGGTCGACTGCGGGCCGGGCGGAGGCCATGAGCCGGCACTTCACTTCGTCGGGTGTCAGGCCGGGCTCGGCCTGGAGCAGCAGCGCGGCGGCGCCGCTCACGACGGCCGCGGCCTGCGAGGTTCCCGACATGACATAGGTATTGCTGGTCAAGTAGAACTCGGGGTGCGCCAGGCCCAGAGGATGGGTGTTGCGCATGACCCCGTGCATGTGGCCTCCGGGGGCCACGAGATCCGGTTTGACAAAACCCTCGACGGTCGGGCCGGCCGAGGAGAAAGAAGCCAGAAAGTCGTCACTTTCCTGGTTTGTCGACGCCGCGTCCGACATCGCTCCAACCGTGATGACATAGGGAACGTTCCCCGGTACGCCGATCGTCATCGGATCGGGGCCCGTGTTGCCGGCCGAAGCGACGACTACTAGACCGGCGTGCCACGCTGCCATCACCGCCTGGTTGATTGGGTCGTCCCAGTAATGCGATTGTGGTTGGGCGCTGAACGAGAGGTTCACAACCCGAATGCCGTAGCGGTCCTTGTTATCGACGATCCAGCCTAGACCCCGGATGACGTCGCTGTAGGAGCCGGAACCGTTGGAGTCGAAGGCGCGGACGGTCACCAGGTCGACGTCCGGAGCGATACCGTTGTAGAGCTTGCCTTTCTTGGTCTTGCCGGAGCTGGCGATTATCGAAGTCACGTGAGTGCCATGTCCATAGGAATCACTCACCTCGTAGCCGAGAGTGTTGGTTGTGGCGTCGTACTCTTCGAGGATTCGCCACCTGCTTCGTGTGTTCCTCGAGATCCAGTAACCGTCCCAGGTTCCCGTGTCGAGAACCGCAACGGTGATGCCGCTGCCGGTGATGCCCTCGTTGTGGAGGGCGGCGGCGCCGACGAGCGTTGGGTAGATCGTGTCGGGCTGCGGGGTGCCGGCCACTGTCACGCTGCGGTCAGCGATTACCTGCGAGATGTTGCGGCTACTTTCGAGCTGTTCGAGTTGGTTGGCGCTCAGTGCGGCGGCAACTGCGTTGATGATCCCTAGTTCATGGGAGACCGTGCCACCGACGCGGTGGACCTCGGCAAGAGCCTCCTGTACGGTCTTGGCCTGGACGATGTAGCTGGCGGTGGAATGGGGCGTGGTCGAGGGTAGGGGCGCTCCGCTCAGCCCGACCCCAAAGACCGCTAGAAAACACAGCCCGGCCTTGAGGAAAAGAGTTTGAGGGTTGGTGTGTCGCTTGGACATGTCTGTCTCCGATCAGAAATGGCGGAGGACTCCGCGCTTGACCGGACATAGCGCAACCTCCGTACCATGCACAACGATCTATATGTCGATGTACTGCTGCTGTCCTCACCCTCGGAGGAAGGAGAGAGAGTCTCTTAAGACAAGGGAATTAAGAGGTCTGGCTCGACGGGATTCGGTGCACCCGTTGGATGGGCCGAAAGTGAAGCGTTTTGGATGCGACCCCGAAGAGGCGCCGAAAATTCGGAGATGTTTGGGCTTTTACCTGCGGTTCAGGAGGAATCGGATGATCAGACGGCTGAGAACACGGATTCCGACCGGGCGTGCCCCATACCGACGATTCCCGGCCCCGATCTCGAAGGCCAGCTCCCACTGCCCCCGGAGCACTCGAACGGCCGCGAGGTAGGAATAGCTCGGGTCGTAGATGTGGGTGGCCTCCGAGGTCACGCCGTTGAGCTCGAGGATCTTGAGATTCTCTCCCCGGCAAAACGCGTCATGTGAGGGAGCACGCAGATCGTAGCGGCCAAAAAAGAAACCTTCGAACGAACGGCTGATCTCGTCGATCGCCGCCTCCATTTCGGGAGTGTGGAAGCGTGAGCCGTCCAGAAACAGCGCTCCGCGGCTGTGCACACCCATGTCGACCAGCGGGATCTCTTCCCCCGCCGCCGGTACTCGCTCCAGCTCACCGGCCATCTTGTCGAGATGGATCGGCGCCAGCCGCATGGCGCGGTCGTCTCGCAGGATGAGCTCCTCGAGGGTCGAGCGACCGTCCCCGGTCAGTTTCAGGAGTTTCTTCTCCGTGATCGAAAAGATCCGCCCCGTCTCGTCGCCCGGCCTTCGCACATAGAAGACTCCCAGCTCCACGCCTCCAATGAGCTCCTGGATCAGGAGATCGTGCGCCGCTTCGGTCACGGCCGCCGCAAGTTCTCCCTCGGTCCGGGCGATGGAGAAACCGGAGCCGCGCTCCCCGACATCGGGTTTGATGACCACCGGCAACTCGAGTGCCTCGCGCTCCAGAAACTCGTGAGTGGTCTCGAGCCGGGTGGCTGGAGAGTCTGTCGCGCGAATCTTCTGGAAACGCGCGACCCAGCGGCGATCGATTGCGCCAAGAATCGCAGCTTTGGACTCACCGACGAACCCACCGGAGTTGATCCCGGGGTTTGCCGCGGTAAAGAGGGTCAAGCTCCGATGGCGCAGACCCTGCCAGAGGATCCAGGGGAAGAGAGGTAGGTAGATCAACCACCAGGGCCAGAACTCCCACTCGAGCTTGCGCCGGATGGCGCCGAGTAGCTTGCGCCTCCCGCTCCAACTCGAAAGCCGCCGGATCAGCTTCAAGAACAGAGACGCCGCCACTGCCAGACCGATCGCACCGGGAAGCGCCCAGCGCTCGAAGGCGCCGAAGGTCTCCGCCAGCCGATTCCCGAGCCATCCCGAAAGACCTACGAGGAGCGGTGTCCACGCGGTGACCGCAATCAAAAAGTAGACGAGAAACTTCCAGAAGCTTGTTTTGAGAAGACCCGCGGAGAAATAGGTCGCGACCCGGGTCCCCGGCAGAAAGCGGCTCGAAACGATCACCGCGGGTCCGCGGCGTGCGAACCAGGCCGAGCCGCGGGCGAGAGCGCGAGGGGTGACGAGCCATTTGAGCGGTCGACGCTCGAGCGCCGGCCGTCCCAGAAACCGACCGGCGGCGTAGATCATCAGGTCGCCAACGAGAATTCCGAACGCGCAAGCGGCGCTGCCGGCGAGGAACCCGAGACGGCCCTGGGCGACCAAGAGGCCGGTCGCGATGCATGTAGCATCTTCGCTCACAAGGGTGGCGACCGCAATCAGCCCGAGGAGGACGGCGAGGGTGACCCCTGCAGCCGCCGGGACCGATGTCGCATCAAAAGGAAACTGCGCCGCGGCGAGCCGATCCGGCGCGGCGGTCGCCCGGCGGGTCGCCCGGCCGGTCGTCACGCGCTCGAGAAAGCCCGAGATCGGTGCCGCCAGGTCCCGGTCGGCGCGGAAGACCATAAAGTGTCCGTCGTCCAGCATCAACAATTCGCTCTGCGGAACAAGACGATGATGTTCGCGCGCGGCAGCCGGTGGGACCAGAAAGTCGTGCTCTCCGTGGATGATCGAGACCGGCATCTCGAGCCGTTCCAGAATGCCCCGCAGCGGTCGTTGGTCGGTGTCATAGAAGTTGCGGGCGTATGGAACGTCGAGTGGGAAACCATCGAGCGCGCCAAAGTGCGGGACCGCCTCGTGAAGTGCCCACAGGCCGGCGAGCTGCAGTCCATGGACGCCGTGGTTGAGAAAGTAGTTGCCCAGGAGCTCGAGCTCCTGAACCCCGATCGACGACAGGAGGGTGAGCGACCGTACTCGCTCCGGATACCGCGCGGCCAGCTCGAGAGCGACGCCGCCCCCCATGCTGAATCCCAAGACATGGACCTCCTCGATCCCCAGTCGGTCCAGCATGGCGGCGGTGGCCTCGGCGTGCGCCGCGATCGAATAGTCGGGCACCGTCTTCTCGGAGGACCCGAAACCCGGTAGATCGGGAGCCAGAACCAGGCGGTCAACGCCCAGATGGGGCCCGAGGGTGTCGAAATCGCGGCTCGAGCCGGGACTGCCGTGGAGGGCGACGACCGGAGTCTCTGTCGAGCGCTCTCCCCAGCTTCGGTAGCCAACACGAACCGGAGTCTCTCCCGACGCCGGCGGTGAGAGATTCAGGAAAGACACCCCCGGTTGCGGTACCGGCGGCGACGGCCGCCAGCGGACGGCGTGTGAAACCGCAAGCGTGACCAGGTAGGCGAGGACGACGATGAAGAGTGCGTTACCCCGTTTCAAGTCAGGCGCTCGATAGAGTGTGAAGGAACAAAAAGGCCGGCCACCGCCTTTTGCAGTCGCTCGGCGAGTCGCTTGCGGTCCTCGTCTTCGATGGTCTCCGGTCCGAAAGACAGGATTGCCGAAAAGCCCGGCAGCGAGAGAAGCTTCCAGAAGTGGCCAGCAAACTCCATGTCGCCC
>Ga0224508_10002333_pt1 | contig 16183 bp, 16 predicted proteins | sample SF_Jan12_sed_USG_4_FD_170157 | JGI IMG/M metagenome (GOLD analysis project Ga0224508, IMG submission 170157) | Sediment microbial communities from San Francisco Bay, California, United States - SF_Jan12_sed_USGS_21 | ecosystem: Environmental > Aquatic > Marine > Sediment | place: USA... | reverse complement strand
GTGGGGTCTGTGCGAACTGTTCAGTGGCCGCGGCGCTTACATTCACTTTGGCATCGTGCTGGGCACGATCATGGTTGCCAACGTTTTCTTTGTAATTATTCCGGGCCAGAAGCTCATGGTCGCCGCAGCCGAGCGCGGCGAAGCGCCGGACCCGGTGCACGGCCAGCGCGGTAAACAGCGCTCGGTACACAACACGTATTTCACGCTGCCCGTGTTGTTCGTCATGACGAGCAATCACTTCGCGATGGCCTACGGGCACGAGTACAACTGGCTGATCCTGATTGCCATCTCGCTGGCAGGCGCGCTGATCCGCGTGTACTTCGTCGCACGACACAAGGGCAAAGCGTCGCTCGTGCCGGTGGTGCTGGCTGCCGTGATACTTCTCGCTACCGCTGCAGCGATCGCACCGCGGCCGCAGGCGGCAGACGCCCCGGGCGTGTCCTTCAGCCAGGTGCGCAACGTGATGAATGCGCGTTGTACGAGTTGTCACTCGGCGGCGCCGGTCCATCCCGCCTTCCCGGTTGCGCCGCTCGGCATCATGTTCGATACGGAGGAGCAGATCCTCACCGAGGCTGAGAGGATCTACCAGCAAACGGTTGTTACCCGCGTTATGCCGATCGGCAACCTGACGGCGATGACACCGGAGGAACGCGAGATTATCGGCGCGTGGTACCACGGGCTGCAGGAAGACCAATGACGGATTATCCTCGCGACATGCGCGGTTACGGCCAAACCCCGCCGGACGCAAACTGGCCCGGCGGTGCACGCACGGCCGTGCAGTTCGTCATCAACTACGAGGAGGGCGGCGAAAATTGCGTTCTCCACGGTGACTCGGCATCGGAGGCCTTTCTTTCCGAGATCGTCGGGGCGCAGCCGATCGAGGGTGCGCGCCACATGAATATGGAGTCACTCTACGAGTACGGATCGCGGGCCGGATTCTGGCGACTGCACCGCCTGTTCACTCGCAACTCGGTACCCGCCACCGTGTTCGGGGTGGCGATGGCGCTGGATCGCAATCCGGAAGCGGTCGCCGCCATGCGTGACGCGGGCTGGGAGATTGCGAGTCACGGTTATCGCTGGATCGATTACCAGCATGTCGATGAAGACACCGAGCGCGCACATATGGCCGCCGCCGTCGAGATCCATGAACGTGCCACCGGGTCACGCCCGGCCGGCTGGTACCTGGGTCGTTGCAGCCCGAACAGCCATCGACTCGCCGCGGAACAGGGCTTCGCTTACAACGCCGACTGTTATTCTGACGACCTGCCGTACTGGGACTACTCTTTCGACCAGCCGCAACTCATGGTGCCGTACACACTCGACGCCAACGACATGCGCTTCGCCACGCCGCAGGGGTTTAACTCGGGCAAGCAGTTCTACCGCTATCTCAAGGATACGTTCAAAGTGCTTCATTCGGAGGGCGGACGCATGATGTCGGTCGGGTTGCATTGCCGGCTGGCGGGCCGCCCGGGCCGGGCAGCGGCTGTCGCCGATTTCCTCGACTACATCGCTGGCAAGGAAGACGTCTGGGTCGCAACTCGCCTGGATATTGCGGCACACTGGCGGGCACATCATCCACCGCAGGAGACCCGCTAATGGACAGCCATGATTTCATCGCGCGCTACGCCGGCATCTATGAACATTCACCCTGGGTGGCTGAACACGTAGCGATGTTCGCCGCAGACCTCGACGACACGCAGCGGCTGGCCGACCTCATGGCGGATTGCGTGGACAACGCGGATGTTGAAAGGCAACTCACCCTGATTCGCGCGCACCCGGATCTCGCGAACAAGATGCAGGTTGAGGGTGAACTGACGGCAGAATCCACGGAGGAGCAGGCTAGCGCGGGCCTGGATCAATGTTCCAAAGTCGAGTACGAGCGCTTCCAGGCGCTCAATGATGCCTACAAGAAAAAATTCGGTTTTCCGTTCGTGATGGCCGTGCGGGGGAGCAATTGTGCGGAGATTCTCGAGGCTTTCGGCGCTCGGCTCAAGAATGACTACGACGTCGAATTCGAAACAGCGTTGGCTGAAATCCACAAGATCGCGCGTCTGCGCCTCGATGCGTTGGAGCAAAATCGGTGACGCACAAAATCAGGAAGTGGGTGCAGCTCGAGCGACCGCGCCTCGGGTCACGCGTCACGTATGCAAGCGATGAGTTCTTCGGTGCGAAAGATCGCCTGATCTCACACGCAGAACCCGTGTTCATCGACGACAAGTACGACGACCATGGCAAATGGATGGATGGCTGGGAGAGCCGTCGCAAGCGCGAACCGGGGCACGACTACTGTGTCATTCGTCTTGGTGTGCCGGGCGTGATTCATGGTTTCGATATCGACACGAGTTACTTCACGGGCAACTACCCGCCGCAAGCATCGATCGAAGCCTGCGTCAGCGATGAAGAGATACCCGAAGACGGCTGGATTGAACTCGTTCCGAAAACCGATCTGTCGGGCGACTCGCATCATTACCTCGATGCACGCAACGATACGGTTTTCACTCACGTGCGCCTGCACATCTATCCCGATGGCGGCGTTGCGCGCCTCAGGATATTTGGCGAAGTGAAAGCGGATTTCACCGACGTCGATGGCTACGTCGACCTGGTCGCGGTTGAGCATGGCGGCCGGCCACTCGCCTGCAGCGATGAACACTACGGTAGCGTGCATAACCTCACGTCGCCGGGCCGTGGTATCAATATGGGTGATGGCTGGGAGACGGCCAGGCGGCGCGGACCCGGCAACGACTGGGTGATCCTTGCGCTGGGTCAGCCGGGCGTCATCGAGCGCGCTGAAATCGATACGGCGCATTTCAAGGGCAACTACCCGGACCGGGTGTCATTGGAGGCCGCGCTGTTCGATAGCGATGAAGAAGCAACTAACGAATCGGCGAAATGGCAGACGCTGTTGCCCGACGCAAAACTCAAGATGGACCAGCAGCATTATTTTGACGATGCACTCCTCGAGATCGGGCCGGTCAGTCATGTGCGCATGTCTATCTACCCCGACGGTGGAGTGAGCCGCATCCGGCTCTTCGGGCAGGTCCATGGCTGACCCCGGCCCACTCTCCCTCAAGCCCGAACCCCTGACGCGAGAGCGCTTTGCGCCCTACGGCGACGTAGTCGAAGGGGCGCAGGACAACGCCAACGCGATGAATGAGGCTCGCTTCCAGCGTTTTGATGATTTGTGCAAGGTTGACCTCGCCGACGGCGACGTCGCGATCAGCATCGCGCGTTGTCGGGCCCCCACGGCTTTGCCCTTGCGTGTCGATATGGTGGAGCGCCACCCGCTCGGCAGCCAGGCGTTTGTGCCCCTGAAACCCTGTCGCATGGTCGTTCTCGTGGCGCCACCGGGCGAGAGCGTCTCTGCCGACGATTTGCGAGCCTTCGTCACTAATGGCCGCCAGGGCATCAATTATCACCGCGGAACCTGGCACATGCCGCTGATCGCGTTCGACGCTGGACAGGATTTCCTGATCATCGACCGCGGCGGCGAGGATGCAAATTGCGAGCAACACACGCTCGATCGGATTGTGATGCTGGAGGCTGTCTAGTGCACGCACTGCGTGCGTCGGTCATGCACTGTCTCGCCGATCCCGGAGAGGAGTCCGAGGCATCGGCCTGGGAGTACTTTGATGACGGCTTGCTGGTCATTGACGCCGGTCATGTCGTCAACGCGGGCGATGCGGCTTCCCTGCTGGGCGAACTACCCGCCGGCACGCAGGTGCAGGACTTCAGTGGCAAGCTCATCGTTCCCGGGTTCATCGATTGCCACGTGCATTTCCCGCAACTCGACATCATCGGTTCCTACGGGGCCCAGCTCCTGGACTGGCTGAACCAGTATGCGTTTCCCGAGGAAGCGAAGTTCTCGGACCCCGATCACGCACGCGAGGTCGCGCGAGTGTTCATCGACGAGCTTCTCGCGAACGGCACGACAACCGCGCTCGTGTTTGGGACTGTCCATGCGCATTCCGCTGATGCCATATTCGAGGCCGCGGAAGCAAAGGGCATGCGTCTTATTGCGGGCAAGGTGCTCATGGACAGCAACTGCCCTCCCGAGCTGCGTGACGATGCAGAGACGGGCTATGCGGAGAGCAAGGCGCTCATCGAACGCTGGCACGGCAAGGGGCGCCTGGGCTACGCCATCACGCCGCGCTTCGCTCTGACCTCATCCCGCGAACAACTGGCAGCGGCCGGACGACTCGCGAGCGAATTCCCCGATGTGTGGGTGCACACGCATCTTGCCGAGAACATGGACGAGGTCGAGGAAATCGCCCGGCTGTTTCCCGATAGCCGCAGTTATCTCGATGTTTACGAGCAATACAAGCTTCTGCGACCGCGTGCCGTGTTTGCGCATTGCCTGCATATGGACGAGCAGGATCGCGGCAACATGGCGTCAATGGGCGGCGCCGCCGCGTTTTGTCCGACCTCGAACCTGTTTCTCGGTAGCGGCCTGTTCGACCTGGAGGCGATGCGCGAGGCTGGTATTCGTTGTGGACTGGGAACGGATGTCGGTGGTGGCACCAGCCTGTCGCTACTCAGGACGGCGAGCGAAGCGTACAAGGTGTTGCACCTCCAGGAACACGCCCTGCCGGCGACGCGCGCGCTGTATCTCGCAACCCTCGGAGCTGCCGAAGCCCTGTATCTTGACGACAAGATCGGAAATTTTGCGCCGGGCAAGGAGGCCGACTTCGTGGTACTGAACTACGAAGGCTCGAATCTGACGAAACGGCGAATCGCCGCGGCGAAAACTATCGAGGAAAAATTGTTCGCGTTGATGACGCTGGCAGACGATCGCAATATTGCGGCGACGTATGTGAACGGGGAAGCTATCCGATGAGCAAACTACCCTTTGTCTTGCTGTACTCGCTGGTCGTGATTGCCGGCTGCCATTCAGCGCCAACAGGCGAAGCGCCCGGCATGCGCAACGGCATGGTGGCTACTGCGCATCCCGTGGCGACCGACGCGGCGCTGGAAGTGCTGAAACAGGGCGGCAATGCCGCCGATGCGGCCGTTGCGGCGGGTTTCGCGCTGGCTGTCGTGGAACCCTCGATGAGCAACCTGGGTGGGCGTACACAGATTTTCGTAAGGTCGCCCGATGGGAGCTACCGGGGTTACAACGGCATGACCGAGGTGCCATCTGGGTACACGCCGCCCGAAGAGCCCGTCAGCCAGGGATACGGCACGATTGCTACGCCCGGTGTGGTCGCAGGCCTGGCACAACTGCATGCCGAACACGGGTCACTGTCGTGGTCAGCATTGCTGGAGGAACCGGCACGAATCGCGCGGGACGGTTTCGAGCTCTTACCCGGCGCTGCTGCTCGCCACGAAAACGGTCTCGAAAACTTCAGGGACAACCCGGGGTTTCAGCAGTATTTTATTGAAGACGACGGCACGACTTACGATGCTGGCGATCGCCTGACGCAGCCTGCGCTCGCGCGCACGATTTCGCGACTGGCCGAGGCCGGCGCCGACGATTTCTACCGGGGAGAGATTGCACAACAAATTGCTGCAGACATGGCCGCGAACGGCGGACACGTCACGGCCGATGACCTGGCTGCTTACAAAGTACTCGACGGTCGCTACATCACCACGAGCTATCGCGGTTACGACATTCACTCGCTGGCGGCTCCGGCGGGCGGCGGGCTGGTCGTCAAGGCGCTCAACATCCTGGAGAATTTCGACATGGCCGCGCTGACGGATGTGCAATGGGCGGCGGTCGTAAACCAGGCTTTGGCATTGACGATCAACAGCATGACCGACGACCGGGCCGAGGCGGACCTGGGGCACGTCGTGGACAAGGCATGGGCGGCGGAACAAGCCGCACTTATCCGGGTTCCGGCGACCGGCACCTTAACGAACGCCGGGTGGTCAATTGAACGCAACGAGCCAGTACTCGATGCGGCAACCGACTGGAGCGGTGACGTATGGGGGCAGGACAGTCACCACACAACGCACTTCACGATCGCGGACTGTGAGGGACGCGTCGTCAGCATCACGCAAACAGTAGGTCCGCTATTTGGCTCACGAGTCATCACGCCGGAACTGGGTTTCGTTTATGCGGCGACGATGGGCAGCTACCTGTCAGCGGCCGACCAGGAGCCGGGGTCCCGGCCCCGCACGACTATCGCTCCGACCGTGGTTACGCGGGACGGCGAAGTCGTGCTGGCGCTTGGTGCGGCGGGCGGCATCAGGATTCTGTCCGCAATCGTCCAGACCATATCGAGACACGTCGACCAGGGGCACGATCCGGTGACGGCTGTCGCCTTGCCGAGAGTGCATCCCGGTCAAAGCGAGACGGCAACCGGCGAACGCACGACCTTGCCGGAAACGATCAATCTCGAACTGACTCCCGAGCGCGGCTGGCCAGCTGGTATCGATGGCGAACTCAGGGCGGCCGGCTTCGAAACAGAGGCCGTCGAGCGACACGCTGCTTTTGGACGCGTGCACCTGGTGGCACTCGACGGCAATGCGTGGCAAGGCGTCGCGGATCCGGATTGGGAAGGTACGTCCGCGGGAACGAGCTGCGCATTGCGGTGAGCTAACGGTCGTTGGCTGGTGTCTCGCGAAGCGCATTAGCCCCAGCGAATTGCCCCATCCCTTGCGGTCACCCCCACACAGTCTAGACTGATTATAAATAATGGGAATCTAACGCTGGGACGGGAGAAACGTTTATGAGGTACTTGATGTTGGTAACACTATTCCTGGTGTTGCTCGGAGTTCGGTCGGTGGATGCCGGCGATAGCCAGGAAACAGCTCGGCTAAGGATAGTGACGCCTCAGGCGAGCGACGTCAGGACCTCGCACAAGCATGGCATCCCAACACGTGAATACATCAGTCGAGGCGGGCTGTTGGCAACGACGCAATGGCCGCTGCAGTTCAGGATAGAAAGCGCTTCGGCTGTAGGCTTCGTCGCAAAGCGCGCGCTCAACGAAGAACGCGAAGCGCTCGTCCTCACGGATCCGGATGACTGTCTCAACCTGAACTCACTCGTCGATGACCTGATGCTGACGTCCTTTGACTTCGAGTGCGCGGGAGCTATCGAAGATGAACTCTATATAGAGGTCCAGACCGAGAAGCACGATACGTTCGGTGTATTCGACAACGACACGACGGGAAACTCGGCGATTCGTGCCCGCCTTGTTGACGATGAGGCATCTGCTCCGTCACCACGAAATACTCCCTACCTCAAGCATTTTGACGGCAAGACCAAAGCCGTGGGTCCGAAGACCGGCGGCAGACCCGACCCGGCGGTGACGAAACCGGATGAACTCGATGGTTACGGGTACGGCGCCGACGACGATCTGTCGAGCCTCGTTGTCATGGCGGACGTTGGCGGAGCTCGCGTGTTCGATACGGACTTCAATCTGACGTCTGGCGTAGTTCGCAATCTCGCGGGGTTCGTCAACACGGTCTCCGCGGTTGATCTCAATGGTCAGGACAACACCACGGTGACGGCTTACATGCACATACTGGCCGGTGTATTCGAGCCCATCGCCCTGATCGACACGGCCGTATCAGACCCATCGCTCGACGGTTTCGAATACGCGCTCCGCGTCGATAGCGGCCCTGTGACCGGCATCAATCTCGACGAACCGATACCGCCGGTCGCTGAATCGGGAAGCGCCAATGCATTTTATGATGAGCTGTTGTCGCAGTACTACCCGGTCCGCGTAAGAGTCCGGGCGGTGGTGGTAAACGGTGAGGCGCCCGACTACGTCCACGACATGAACGGTGACGGCCAGTACACAGCACTTGATGTCGCGCTTGCGGGCTACGAGCTCGTGACGAATGAGGTGTCCATAGGGCTGACACTAACTCACGAAAACCTGTTGTCTGAAGCTCCGGACTCGAAGTGCCCGCCGCGAACCCTGATCCATACAGATCTGGATGGCGACATGGACAGGGGGGAGCTACCGGAGTGTCTGCTGACGTCGGGATCGACCCGCAAGCGCCGCGTTCCGCGTTAGTTAGCGACGCGGCCCAATAACTCGTCGCGCAGGCGCGCAGCCGCCGCGCGTTCGTGTTCGAGGTCGAGCCGCAGATCGCCCGGATCGCGATCTGCCACAGCCCGGCCGGCGACATCGGTCGCGACCTGGAGTTCGCCCGCCTCGGCGAGATACGTGGCGTGTCCCAGTGAGTAAAGTGCGTATTCGTAGCCGTCGAGGCCCAGCGACTCCTCGAAATTGGGGCCCGCTGTCTCGAGGTCGCCGCGCGCCATTGCGGCCAGGGCGAGCAGGTAGCTTGCGGCTTTTTCTTCGGTTCGGTCGGGATCTTCGGGCGGCAGCGCGAGGGATCGGATGTCAGCCACCGTCGCCTCGACAGCCTCGAGGCGACCAGTCTGAATCTCGAGGACTCCGCGCGCGAACAGGTGGCGTGTTGCGGGAACGGGTGACTCCGCTATGGCAGCGTCGATCAGAACTGCGGCACGATCGGGACTCCCCGCGTCAAGCTGCAGCATTCCCAAAGTCGACAACATCGTGGCCGTGTACAGGCCTTCCTGGCGTATCGGTTCGTCGACGGCCCCGAGTATGTTGATCGCATCAGCGAAGCGGCTCTGGCCACGAAAAACACCGGCAAGGTCGAACGCCGCATCGATGCGATGCTGCGCAGCGGCGTCGCCATTTTCGACCAGGCCGCGCCAGTGTGTTTCGGCCTCGTCGAATCGGTCCTCAAGATACAGGCTACGCGCGAGGCCAAGTGTCGCAACGACAAAGCCGGGCTTTAGTCGCAATGACTCCTCGTAGGCTGCGGCGGCTTCGGTCGTGTCGCCGCGGAGTAACGAGAGATTGCCCATAAGCGCATGCGCGTAAGGATCGTCGGGCTCCTCGCCGACGTAGTGGTTCAACGCCTCTTCCGCTTCGCCCAGTTGGCCAACATCGAGCAGGCGCTCTCCCAGGGCCATCCAGGCGGCTGAGTCGTAGGCGTGGATTTCTGCAAGCCGCCTGAAAATGTCGATGGCAGCCTGTTCGTCAAAAGCGAGCCAGTAGGCTTCGGCGAGCAACTGCCCGGCTTCCATGTCGTAGGGGTACTTCTCAACGAGCTCCGCATAGATTTTGATGGCGCTCTCGATATCGCGTTCGTGGATGAACAATGCCTTTGCGCCGTCAACGTACAGACGCTCGCGATCCGTGAGCCGGGCATCATCGGGAATATTCTCGAGTTCGCGATAGGCGAGTTCTGACTGCCCGGCCGCCTCGAGCGTTTCTGCCAGACGAAACCTGGCCATGTGGTAATCAGGGGCGATCGTCAGCGCGGCACGAAACGCGTCCTCGGCACGTGCGTAGTCAAAGTCGATGACAAAGCCGAGGCCGGCGATGTAGGCCTCGTAGGCATCCATGTTTCGAGTCGCGAAATCCGCAGCGAAGCGCTGTACATTTTCCTCTGTGGGGATCTGCAATGCCCGCCGAATGCTCTCGGCCATGGCAGAACTCGCAGAGGCGGAGACAAGTTCGGCCGCGTCGTCCTCCACGAGACGCACTCCCTGGATTTCAATTCCGTTTTCAAGGTCATCGATACCGAGCGTCAGCACAACGCCGTCATTCGTTTGCAGGTACTGACCGGCAACGAGGTAGTCGATGCCGGCATCCCGGGCAAGTTCAACCTGCGAATCGCTCGAGTCAGTGTCGCCCGCTATCCTGTTCCAGCGGTTGGCCGATAGCACGATGACATGAGGTGATTCTGCGAGTTCATTCCTGATGAGATCCGCAATGCCTTCGCCGAGCCACGCGAGCTCCTCGGGACCCGATATCATCCTGGGCGTGCTGACCGCCACAATCGGGTTCTCCTTGATTACCGCTCTGCCGGGGCGCTGGCTGGCTGGTATCACATAGTCGGTCCATGCCCACCACAGGGCGCCGGCTGAAACGAGCGACGCGAACACTATGACGCCAACTCGCAGAACGCCTTCGCGTGATCGGGAGTAGTGCGAGTGTTGGGTGCGCCTGATGCCCGCCGGCGTTATATCCAGCATCCATGCCAGCACCATGGCGAACGGGAAGCCCGCGATCAGCATGATGATCAATGACCGCATAGCCCATCGTGGTGCGCCGAATTCCGGGAATACGATGGAGGCGACCTGCACCAGGACCCAGCTCGCCACGATGTAGGCGCCAGCGGACCGGAACATGCGGCGCCTGACTAACTCACGGAAGAATCCGTGTTCGTTCCGGTCGCTCTCGTCTCGGGTCATCGGCCAGCCTCAGTTTTTTTCTATACTGATTCTAGCTGAACGGCACTAATGAGGTGGCGGTGCCCCGGAACTAGTCGGTGAGTTCAAATACCACGGTAACTGTCGCATTGAACTTCAGGTCAGCGGGATTGTACGTTTCCGCCGCGTCCGACTCGGCCGCCATGGCCTGCGCGCGCGCCTGGTAAGGAACCGGGGGACGTGGCGCAACCACGCCGGAGTTGATGCTGAGAACCGGGCCAAGTGTCGCGCCCAGTGATTCTGCGAGCTGGGTTGCATTCAACCTGGCGTCCTCGGCCGCCGCGCTCAGCGCCTCACGATAGGCCTGCTTGCGCCGGCTGCTGTCGAGCTGCGGTGGGGTCACCTGGTTGACGCCGGCATCGACCGCGCCCTCGATCAATGCACCGAGCTTCTCGAGATCTTCGATCTCGACGGCGATCTGGCGGTCGGCAATGTAACCGCGCAACTCCTGCTCCTGCGTGTCGCGATTCCAGCGATAGTCCGGACGCACCGAGGCGCCCGTCGTGTCGACCTGGTCCCGATCGATGTCCATGCGATCGGTCATCTTGAGGACTTTGCTCGTGACCGCTGCGGCTTCCTTCTGAGCGGCCGCCAGCGTCGGCTCCCGGACACTGATCGACATCCGCAACGTCGCACGATCCGGCTCGACTTCGGCGAAGCCGCTGCCAGTGACTGTGACTGTTCTTGTTTGTTCTTCGGCCATAACACTTACGCTCAACGCCAAGAGTAATACCGCCCATAATGACTTAGGCATTTTCGGTTCCTCGATCTTATTCGCTCGAAAGGAATTCGACATGCGCTTCGAGGTGAGAGTTCGCTTTCATCGAATTGGTGATCAGGCAGTACTTCTCGGCCTTCTCGAGAATAGTATGGGCTTTTTTCTCGTTACCGTCAGCCGGGATCGTCAGTGAAGCCCTGACATTGAAACCCGTGAACTGGGTGAGTTTTTCAATCTTGTCCAGTTCACCTTCAACGTGGCACTCGAGTGAGACCCAGTCGAGCTTCGCCGTGCGCGCGATCGCCCTGAAGCTCAGGACAAAGCAGTCAGCAACAGCGCCGACCAACAGTGTTTCCGGTGACCAGACATCACCGGGACCACCAAACTCGGGTGGTCCGGCGGTTTCGAGGTCGGGCAGGCCGTCCGCGGACAATGCGACGTTCGCCGCGCCTTCGGCTGTGGCGGTTACACGGTAATGGTGGGGTAGGTCTTGCATCGTCTCGCTCGCTAAACTGGAGTGTACGTATAGTCCCGACTAGATGAGATCGATGCAATCGTTTCATAGTTTCGGATAACCGAGACAGGAGGACTGATGCGCGATATTCCTATCGATCATGTCATGACGCCTGACCCCGCCACCGTCAGCCCGCAAAGCAGCGCGGCCGAGGCAAAGCGCCTGCTCGATAGCAATGTCATCAATCACCTGCCCGTCGTCGAGGACGGCCGCCTGGTCGGTATCCTGTCCTCGTCCGATTTTCTCAAACTGCACCTGCTCGACGGCAAGTTGCCGATCTTCGCGGATGCGACTGTCAACCAGATCATGGAGACCAAGGTGATTGTCCTGCGCGAGAATTCGACGTTGCGGGATGCAGCCGAGAAGCTTTCGATAGGCGGCTTCCATGCACTGCCCGTTGTAGACAGGAAGAAGCGCCTGATCGGCATGGTGACGTCCAGCGACCTGATCGGCGAGCTGGTGTCGAGGCTGGACGGCTAGCGGCCCACTAGCGAATCAAGATCGCACGAAAGTCGTTGACGTTCGTACGTGTCGGTCCCGTCACGACGAGATCCCCCAGGGCTTCGAAGAACGCGTAACTGTCATTGTTCGCCTGCATTGCGACGGCGTTACCCGGTGCTCGCGCGAGCGTTTCCGGATGAATCATGCAGCCGGCGTTATCGCAGGTACCGTCGATGCCATCGGTGTCGGCGGCAATGGCGGAAATTCGCTCATGCCCATCGAGGGCGATTGCCAGTGCCAGTCCGTATTCGCCATTGCGACCGCCACGGCCGCTGCCCGTCACCTGTACTGTGGTTTCGCCGCCGGACAGGATGACACAGGGGGGCTCGATCGGGCCCCGGCCTGCGGCAATATCCATAGCCAGCTTCGCATGTTCCCGGGCAAGTTCGCGGGCGTCGCCGGCGAGATCGCCAAGCAGGTACGGTGTTACGTCGAGTTCCATGGCGCGCAGGGCGGCTGCCTGCATTGCGTCGTCGCTGGTCGCGAGAATACGGACGTCGCTTTCACGCGCGGCGGCCGCGTCGACGACAGTCGGTCCGGACGCGACGACCGAAGGGTCGTTGCCGGGCACGTCCGAGATCAGCAGCGTGATGACGTTTGCCGGGGCACACGCGGCACCGAGTTTTCCACCTTTGACGGCGGACCATTCCCTGCGTGCGGCGTTGATCTCGTGAATGGTCGCGCCACTTTTCAGGAGTCGTCCGGTCCTGGCCTGCTTCTCTTCGAGCGTGATGCCCGGAGCAGGTGCGCACAACAAGGAAGAGCCGCCGCCCGACAACAGGCAAACGACGGTATCGTTCTCGGACAGGTTCGATACCATGTCGAGAATGCGACATGTCGCCGCAACCCCGTTCTCGTCAGGCACCGGATGTGCCGCTTCGACAACTTCGATGTGATCGCAGTCCACGCCGTGCCCGTAAGGAACGATAACCAGCCCGCTCAGCGGCGCATCCCACTGCTGTTCCAGTACGAGTGCCATGCTCGCCGCAGCCTTTCCCGCTCCCACAACGATGACGTTCCCACGCGGGCGATCTTCGAGCCAGAGTGGCATACAGGCGGCCGGACTCGCTGCAACGACAGCGGCGTCGAACAGGATGCGCAGGAGTCTTGCGTCGTCGGTCATCCGACTGGCAGATCGTCTTCCGTCTTGACGTGCGGCGAGAGGCGCTTGAGCAGGTCCGCCATCTCCGGCCGGTTTTCCGTTAGTTCGGTGATCGAGAAGCCCGACAGCTCATAGGGCAGGACCAGCCATTCCCTGGTTTCGTGTACGTAGTACTCGGGGACCCGCAGGGTCTTCTCGCTCGGCCGGTACCATACGGTGCCGACACGGATATCGTGTGGCAGGTTGCGACGCGTCTTCCGGGCGAGCTGGTCGATGACTGCAGCGACACTGGAGCCCGTGCTGTAGACGTCATCGACGATCAGCATCGAGTGATGTGAGCACAGGTTTTCGAGCAGGTACTGCATCCCGTGTACGCGAATAGAGTCGGCCTTGTCCACCATCTGCGAATAGCTGCGAGCACCCGTATACGAGGTGCGGATGGCGATGTGGTCAGTCTTCACACCGAAATAGTCGAGTCCCTCCTGGACAGCGATGCCCACGGCGCTCCCACCCCGCCACAGGCCGACCAGGAAATCCGGCTTGAACCCGGCCTCGTAGATATTGGCTGCCAGCTGGAAGGAATCCCGAAGGAGGTCGTCCGCGGCAATAAATCGCTCATTCATTGTTGTTCTCGTGCTGTGCTGAAGGTGTATGAATTGGCCAAGCAGTCCACTAGAATCGATTCAGCCATTATAAGGCCGCCCTGCAGTCCGCATTCAAGAGAATAACAATGGACAAGACCGTACTCTCCGCCCAGGACCTCCTCGAGGACTCCATAGAACTCGGCATCAAGGTGCTCGATAGCGGTTTCGAGCCCACGATGATCATCGCAATCTGGCGCGGCGGCACGCCCGTGGGCATGGCGCTGCAGGAGACGCTGTCCTACTGCGGCGTTGCATCGGACCATATCGCCATTCGCACGTCGTCCTACACCGGTGTCGACCAGCGCGGGCATGTCGCTGTGCATGGCCTGAACTACATCATCAAGAAGATTTGTCATGACGATCGCGTACTTATCGTCGATGACGTCTTCGACACAGGCAATACGATCAAGGCTGTGATCGAGGAACTGGGCAAGCGCGCTCGCGACAATACGCCCGAGGATATTCGCGTAGCCGTGCCCTGGTTCAAACCGAACCGCAATGAGACGGACCTGCTGCCCGACTACTTCCTGCACGAGACGGACGAGTGGCTCGTGTTCCCCCATGAGCTCGATGCACTGACCCCCGACGAACTCGAACAAAACCGTCCGGAGATCGCCGCTATCGTGCATGCCATCAAGTCACCGGCAAAGTCTGCCTGACTTATGCGCAGAATCTGCGTTTACTGCGGCTCAAACACGGGCGGGCAGCCCGAATACGCGGCAGCCGCGCGCGACCTTGCCGATGTTCTCGTCCGGCACGACCTGGAACTCGTCTACGGCGGCGCCGACAAGGGGATCATGGGCATCATTGCGGACGCGGTGCTGGAGCAGGGCGGAAAGGTGCACGGTGTCATTCCGAAAATGCTCTGCGAACAGGAAATTGCCCACCAGGGCCTGACCGAGTTGCACGTAGTGGCCTCGATGCACGCACGCAAAACGATGATGGCCGCGCTGTCGGATGGTTTTATCGCGATGCCGGGCGGCTTCGGCACGCTCGAGGAAATTATCGAAATTGTGACCTGGGGCCAACTTCGTTTTCATGACAAGCCTTGTGGCCTGCTCAACGTCAATGGCTACTTCGATCACTTGCTGTGCTATTTCGATCATGCCCACGAGGAAGGTTTTCTCCGCACCGAGAACCGCGACATGCTGCTCTGCGATCCTGACCCGGCCGGGTTGATCCAGCGGTTCGAACGCTACACGGCGCCCCATGTCGACAAGTGGACGTCCTAGCGAAATGTGAGCTTGAGCTGCCCTTTGGCCGGGGCGCGAAGGTTCTGGCCGTGGAGGCGATAACGCAGGCCGATGCGCCTGCCGCGCAGATCGCTGCCGATGCACAACAATAGCGGTGACGCGAACACTTCGACCGGCTCGCCGACGGGAATGTCACCGATCTTCGCGGTGACCTGGATCGAGTCGTCCCTGAGGATGACAGCCGGGTAGCTTGCGATTTCATCGGGAGATCGGTCGACGAAGCGATCGTTGATCGGACGCTTCGGCAAACTGTCGGCCACGTAAAACGAGTTGTGATTGGGCAGTGCTATTGTCAGTGACGCGTCGACGATCGGTTCCTCGCCTTGGTTGAACACGACGAGCTGCATGTTTTCGGCGCGGTCATGAAACAGGAAATGACTGTCCTGATTGCGGTACTTGCTTCGTATCTGGCTGAGCTCCTGCATGATGTCGTCGGGCGAGCGATCGACGTAAGGATCCTCCGTTCCGTACAGCCGCGCGTGCGTGAGCCGTGCCACCATCGTCGTTGAGCCCGAGCTTTTCGATTTTTCGCGAATCCTGAGCATCTCCTCGAGCTTGGCGGACGCAAGGGCCGACGGCATCGCAGAAAGATCGCAGGTGGGTAGCTCGAATTCCTTGTGTATGATTTCGCCCGGGAATCCGACCTCGATGTCGGAAGAGGAGACAGAGTCACGGAACTTGTGCTCGAACATCTCCATCAGCTGCTTGCGGCCCATCTTGATCGGCGTGTTCCTGACGCGTTTGTAGGCATCGCCGCGACGCAGTTTTTCAGAAAAGTCGGTACGCATCATATATGGGCGATCCTGGCAGTCGCCGATCTCAAAGACGCCGACTCGTTTGCCCTCCAGCGACACCGGTTTGTAGCGCAGGCGAATGGGCGGTTCGATGTATTCGCTGGCGAGAGCGTGGTACGACGGCTTCCCGGAGAAATCATCGCTATCGATCGATCGCGCACACTTGCGGCCCTTGTCGTCGAAGTCCACGCCCACAACGATGTAGCGACTACCCTCGACCGAGGCATTCGCCATTGCAAGCACGTCGCGCAGGAAGGAGCGGATGTCGTCCTTCCCGTACGCACTTTTTCGAAACTGAATGCCGGTGTCAGGCGTTCCGGATCGGGTTATTTTTAAAAGGCGGTCCATGGATCAGGTAATTTTTGCCCAATTATGTTCAACAGAACACGACCTGATCGACAGTTTTGAGACCCGGTCCAAAGAATGACGACGTTCGCGGCGTGTCAGAGCCCT
>Ga0224508_10002332_pt1 | contig 16188 bp, 19 predicted proteins | sample SF_Jan12_sed_USG_4_FD_170157 | JGI IMG/M metagenome (GOLD analysis project Ga0224508, IMG submission 170157) | Sediment microbial communities from San Francisco Bay, California, United States - SF_Jan12_sed_USGS_21 | ecosystem: Environmental > Aquatic > Marine > Sediment | place: USA... | reverse complement strand
AGCCAGGAGCCGAAGCCGAAGTAGACGAAGCAGAAGCCGACGCGGCAGGTGCGGAGCGCGCGGGCGAGGCGGCCCGGTCGCGGACTAGCGGAGGCGGAACCGCCGTCTTCGCCGCTCGGATGGGCCTCCGTGGCTCGCTCACGCGTCGGCATGCTCCCCATGATCGCCTCCGTCGGGAGGGGCTGGCAAGGGCCGCGCCCCCCCGCCGGAGCTCGCGCTCGCGGCGCGCCTGAGTCGGGGGCGAAGCCGCCGGATGCAGGTATCCTGAGCCGAACGCCCGCAACGGAGGCCCGGATGCTCGCCTACACGACCCTCGGCACCAGTGACATGGAGCGCGCGCTCGCCTTCTACGACGCGCTGCTGGCCGAGGTCGGCGCCAAGCAGCTCTTCGGCATGGACCGCATCAAGTTCTACGGCACCGGCGACGGCGGGGCGATGCTCGCCCTCTGCATCCCCTACGACAAACAGCCCCACGAGCGCGGCAACGGTCAGATGGTCGCGATCCCGGGAGGCTCGCGCGAGGGCGTCGACCGGCTGCACGCCAAGGCCCTCGAGCTCGGCGCCAGCGACGAGGGAGCGCCGGGCGAGCGCATTCCCGGGGTCTTCTACGGCGCCTACGTGCGCGATCTGGACGGCAACAAGCTCTGCTTCATGGACATGAAGCTCGGCTGAATGCCCGCGACGAGCCACAGCTTCACCAAGCTGATCGTCCACGATCTCGAGAAGCTGGCCGGGTTCTACGTCGAGGTATACGGGCTCCACGCGGTCCACCGCGTGAGTGGCGAGAGCATCGGCGGTGAGGAGATCGACGAGATCCTGATGTCCGCCGATCCGGACGCCACCTGGGGCACACTCGTGCTCCTGAAGGTCGCCGGGCGCGGACCGTCGCCGAATGGCGAGGTGATCCTCGGCTTCACTACCGACGACCTCCCCGCGCTGCTCGACCGCGTGAAGGCGGCCGGCGGCGGCGTCCAGACGCCGGTCAAGGAGCTGCCCCACCTGAAGGTGCGCGTGGCCTTCGCGACCGATCCCGAGGGCCACGTGGCCGAGCTCGTGGAGGTGCTCGAGTGATCGCTGGGCTCCCGCCCGAGCGCGCCCCCTGGGCTGGAGCGCGCAATTGACTGCTGTCATCGACATCGACTCCCATTTCGAGCCGGGGGGCGACTGGCTCGAGCCCTATCCCGAGCTCGCGGCCCGATTGCCAGTGCTCGATCCAGGCCGACTCGCGGTGAATACGATCGTGGGCGATCTGCTGCGCGGCGTTCCGCCGGCAGAGCAGCCGCCGCTCGAAGAGCTGCTGCCGCCGGGTCTGCTCACCTTGTTCGGCGACGAAAAGCGGGGCGAAGCCGAACGCCGCGAAGAGTTCGCGGGCCGTAGCCAGTTCCAGGTGGCGAACGCGAAGGCCCGTGTCCAGTGGCTGGACGAGCAGGGGATCGCGGTCCAGAACGTGATCTGCCTGTCGGGCTTCGCCTACGACACGCAGATCCGCGACCCCGAGCTCAGCCGGGAGGTGCTCCAGACCTGCAACACCTGGCTGGCTGAAACCTGTGCCTCGTCGGCCGGACGCCTGCTTCCCGTCACGGCGCTCGAATACGGCGACCTCGACTGGGCGATCGCCGAGCTGAAGCGCATGCGCCGGCATGGAAGCCGGATCTTCCTGATCCCCGGCTACCCGGTGAACGGTGTTCCCCCCGCCCACCCCAGCTGGGATGCGCTCTGGGCCGAAGCCGTCGCGCTCGGGATGGCGCCCATGCTCCACACCGGCTTCGAGCACATGAGCTTCGATCCAGGCTGGGCGAACCTCGGCAGCGGCGTCACCGAGCTGCGGATGCTGGGCGGCGCCCACCGGCACGTCGCGCCGATGACGCTGCTCTACGCCCTCATCTACACGGGGGTCTTCGAGCGCTTCCCCACGCTCACTCTGCTGCTCGCCGAGGTGGGCACGGGCTGGCTCCCCTTCCTCTACCGCGAGATCGACGACCGCGTCGCGCCGGTGGCCGAGCTCTTCCTCGGGAAGTCGAAGCTGCCGATGAAGCCGAGCGAGTACCTCGCGCGCAACGTCCGCGCCACACCGCTGTCGGCGGGCAACGACCAGCCGCTGCTGCGCATCATCGAGGAGCTGCCCGAGGACATGATCGTGTTCTCCTCGGATTTCCCGCACTTCGAGGGCTTTACCGACCCGATCACCCACTACGGCGAGGCACTGCAAGATCTGTCCCCCACCCAGCGCGAGCGCTTCTACGGCGGGTCGATCGCCGACGTCTACGTCCGAATGGAAGACCCGATCGTCTAGGAGACGAAAGGCCGTCGTCGCATCCGGGGCGATGTGCTTTGATCTGGGACGTCACGAGGAGGGTCCCATGTCGTCGACCGCCCCGACCGCGGGGTTCTTGGGCGCGGTACTGCTGGCCGCACTGGGCTGCGCGTCGGCACCCGTTCCCCGGGAAGAGATCGCCAAAGCGGAGCTGGCTCTCGCCCAGGCCGAGGCCGAGCGTGCCTCGGCCCACGCCCCGTTGGTGATGAAGATGGCTCGCGAGAAGCTCGACAAGGCGCGCCGGGCCCGCGACGACGACAAGAACCTGCGGGCGCGGCGCCTGGCGGAGCTGGCCGAAGCCGAGGCCCAGCTGGCGTTGGTTGAGGCGCGCCGCGTGCGCGCGGAGAGCGCGGCCGAAGAGATGCAGGAGACGCTGCGCATCATCGAAGAGGAGATCGGGCGTGGGCGCTGAGGTTCGGCACGAGCGGCGCGTTGTCGCGGCAGCCGTCGCCTTCGCCCTGACGGGCGCCGGCTGTGCCACCCCGTCGCCTCCGGTGGTCGAAGCGGTCGGTCGCGAGTACCGCGCCACCGAAGACGAGAGGCGGGTGGCCGACAACGCGCCCATGCAGCTCTACGAGGCGAAGCAGGCGGTGAAGCGGCTGCGCGGCGCCGACCCCGACGACGCGGCCGAGGTGGAGCACCTGGCCAGGCTGGCGCGGATCCGTATCGACATCGCGCGCCGGGCGGGCGCGGCGCTGGCCGCGGAGCAGTCGCTGACCCAGCTGGGCGACGAGCGCGATCGCATGCTGATCCGCGCGCGCACCGTGGAGGCGCGCCAGCTCGAGGCCGAGGCCGATCAGGCGATGCGCCGCGCCCGGCTGCTCGAGGAGCAGCTCTCGGAGCTGCGCGCAGAAGAGACCGTGCGGGGCGTGGTGCTCACCCTGCGCGAGGTGCTCTTCGAGGTGGACCGAGCGCGCGTGCTGCCCGGGGCCGAGGTCGCGCTCGGCGAGGTCGCCGCCTTCCTGAACGAATTTCCCGAGCGGCGGATCGCCGTGGAGGGTCACACCGACGACACCGGCGACGGCGCCTACAACCAGCGCCTCTCCGAGCAGCGCGCCAGCGCGGTGGCCGAGTTCCTGGTCGCCCACGGCGTCGAGCGCCAGCGCATGCGGGTGCTGGGCTACGGCGAGTCGAGGCCCGTGGCGCCCAACCGCACCGCCTCGGGGCGTCAGCAGAACCGGCGCGTCGAGATCGTGCTCGACCGCCGCTGAGGGGGTCCGGCGTGGACAGACCCACGGCGCTCGAAGACAAGCTCGCGATCCACGAGCTTCTGAATCGCTATGCCACGATGGTGGACCAGCGACGCTGGGAGCTCATGGACGAGGTCTTCGCCCCGGGCGCCACCCTCGACTACCGCTCGACGGGCGGGCAAGCCGGTCCCTACCGTGAGACCCTCGAATGGCTCGACCGGGCGCTGGCGCCGTGGCCCCTGAACCTGCACTTCATCTCCAACGTCTCGATCGAGATGAACGGCGACGAAGCCACCTCGCACTGCTACTTCCACGCACCCATGGGACGCGTCGAGCCCGATGGCAGCCAGCGGGTGATCACGAACGCCGGCACCTACGAGGACGATCTCGTCCGCACCGACCGGGGCTGGCGCATCGCGAAACGGCACTGTGAGCAGCGGATCATGGTCGGCCAGCTGCCCGAGGGCTACGTGATTCCGGAGTAGTCGTCTGGGACGCCGACCAGGCGCCGGTCTTCTGCGCGCTAGAGCAGCTCGATCTGCGCCTGGCGCAGCAACCGCCGCGGCGACACGAGCGTCGGCCAGGCGAGCTGGCGCGTCGCCTGCTCGACTCTCTGGACGAGACGCGGCAGCCGGTCGGTCACCGGCGCCGAATCGAGCTGGAGCATCACGGCCTCGAAGATCAGCTCCTTGGCCGCGCCGAGTACGGGCCCGGCCAGCGCGCGCTCGCCGGCCACCAGGAAGCAGCTGAGGTCGCCGAAGGCGATCAGCGTCGGCTTGCCCGACGGACGGAAGCGCTCGGGAGTGTGACCGCCGAGCCGCAGTACGGCGTTCTGTGCGGCGCACGCTCCCATGTCGATGGCGTGATACGCCTGCTTCGAGAGGGCGGTGGGAAGGTCGGCGGCGTCGCCGGCCACGAACACGCCCGGGTGATCCTTGCTCTCCAGCGTGTCGTTCACCGGCGCCCACTCGCCGCGCGGGGCGAGCCCCGAGTCGGCGAGCAGCGCGGGCGGGGCGGGGCCGCCCGTCCAGATCGTCAGGTCCGAGGCCAGACGGCGCCCGTCCTCGAGCTTCACCCGCTTCGCCGAGATGCGCGCCACCCGCGCCTCCATCTCGAAGGCGACCTCGAAGGGCGCGCAGAGCTTGCGCACGTGGGGGTCGAGCGAGGCGGGCGCCTCGACCAGCAGCCGTTCCCCCGCCTCGACCAGGGTCAGCTCGAGGCCGCTGCGCCGGTGCCGACGCAGGATCTCGCCCAGCGCCTCCACGCCCTCGAGTCCGCCTCCCACGATCACCACCCGGGCCGGCTCACGCCGCTTGGCCAGCTTCGCCAGGCGGCGGCCGATGCGGTGGCAGGCGTCGACCGACTTGAAGCCGATCGCGTGCTCCTCGACGCCCGGCACGCCCCGGGTGTTGTCGACGCCGCCGAGGGCGACGATCAGCGCGTCGTAGCTCAGCGGCGCCCGCCGCTCCAGCTGCACCGCGCGCTCCTGGGTCTCGATGGCCGTCACCGTGTCGCGCACGAAGCGGTGACCGCTGCGCCGCACGTTGCGGTCGAGGGGCAGTCGCAGCAGCTCCGGCGTCTTCACCCCCGAGAGCAGCTCGTGAATGTTGGGCAGGAACTCGAAGTGCCGCGCGCGGTCGACGAGGGTGACGTCGTAGCGGTCTGGGCGGAGCGCGAGTGACGCGGCCAGGCCGGCGAAGCCCCCGCCCAGGATCAGCACCCGCGGTCGCGTCGGCTTCCGGCGGCTCACGCCCCCCCCCGACCCGAAGCGGGCGCTGGCGCGGCTCCGGACTGCAGGGTGCGTTGGAGCCGGTCGACGTCGAAGCCCAGGGCGGCCGCGTCGGCGCGCAGCGCGGCGAGGCTCTCTTCGTCGAGCTTCGGAGTGCGCGACAGGATCCACAGGGAGTCGCGGTCGGGGTTGCCCACCAGGGCGTGGCGATAGCCCGGGTCGAGCGCGAGGATCCAGTAGTCGCCGCGGAAGGGCCAGAAGAACTGCACCTCGAGCTTGGCCTGGCTCTGTTCGGGGTCGGACACCCAGGCGACGCCCTCGATGCTGCGAAGCTCGCCGTCGAGCGAGCCATCGCGGCACTCGTTGACCACGCGGATGCGCCCGTCCTCGCGCTTCGAGTAGGTGGCGCGGGTGGCCACGCAGCCCCGCTGGAAGCGCTGGGGGAAGCTGGCGATCTCGTACCAGCGGCCCAGGTAGCGGTCGAGATCGACGCCGTCGACGACGCGGGGCGGCGGCCCGTGGCCGGCGCAAGCGAGCCCGGTGCCGACGAGCAGCAGGATCGCAGCGACGCGAAGAGGCCTTCGGGCGCGGGTGCGGTTCGGGCTCGGCATGCCCCGAGTCTAGGGAACCCACTCTGTGTGGCTCGCCGCCGGCGGCGCCGCCGCCGAGGCTCGAGGCCGAGAGACGGCTAGGCGCCTTCGCTGTCGCCCGGCGCGAGCTTCGCCAGCACGAACATGCCGAGGGCGCCGCTGACGAGCGAGGCGCACAGCACGCCGACCTTCGCCGCGTCGAGCACGCTCTCGTCGAGGGCGAGGCCCGCGATGAAGAGCGACATGGTGAAGCCGATGCCGGCCAGGCAGCCGCCCCCGGCAATGGCCGCCCAGCCCACGCCGTCGGGGAGCCGGGCGAAGCCGAGCCGCACGGCCACCGCGCAGAAGCCGACGATGCCCAGGGGCTTGCCCACGACGAGGCCCGCCATCACGGCCAGCGCCACCGGGTCGCGGACCAGCGAGGCCTCGAAGGCGACGCCCGCGTTGGCCAGCGCGAAGACCGGCATGACCAGGAAGGCCGACCAGGGGTGCAGCGCGTTTTCGAGGCGCTCGAGGGGCGAGAGCGCCTCGCGCGCCGCGGCCGAGACGCGCTGCAGCAGCCCCCGGCGACTTCCGAAGCCCTCCCAGCCGTCGCCGCGCCAGACGTCGCGCGCCGAGGCGATGATCTGCGACATGCGCGAGTCGCTCACCCAGCTCTGCGCCGGGGTCAGGAGGCCCAGGATCACGCCGGCGATCGTGGCGTGCACACCCGACTCGTGGAAGGCCAACCAGATGCCGACCCCGATCACCACATAGACGCCGAGGACGCGCACGCCGAGACGCCGCAGCCCCACCACCACGCCCAGGCCCGCGCCGCCCAGCGCCAGCGCCGCGAGGTTCAGCTGGTCGGTGTAGCCGATCGCGATCACCAGGATCGCGCCGATGTCGTCGGCGATGGCGAGCGAGAGCAGGAAGACGCGCAGGCGCGCCGGGGCGCGCTTGCCGAGCAGCGCCATGCAGCCGACCACGAAGGCGATGTCAGTCGCCATCGGGATGCCCCAGCCCCGCGAGGCGGGGTGGTCCCCGAGCATCGCCAGGTAGATCGCGGCTGGCACCACCATGCCCCCGAGCGCGCCGGCCAGCGGCAGGGCCGCGCCGCGCAGGCTCTGGAGCTCTCCGGCCACCAGCTCGCGCTTCACCTCGAGGCCGACGACGAAGAAGAAGAGCGCCATCAGCCCGTCGCTCACCCAGTGCTTGAGCGTGTGGTCGACGCGGAAGTCGCCCACGCCGAAGCCGAGCTGGACCTTCCAGAAGCCGAGGAAGGCGTCGGCCAGCCCCGTGTTGGCGGCGATCAGCGCGATCACCGCCGCCGCCAGCAGCACCACCCCGCCCATCGCCTCCACGTGCAGGAAGCGCTGGATCGGCGCGACCAGGCGCTGGACGGGCTCTCTGGGCAGCTCGACGTCCGAGGCACTCACGACGCCGACACTAGCGCCTTGCAGCGAAGTCGAAGCCGGCCGCGTGGATGGGACCGTCCTCAGCCGGCGCCGACCCGGATCCCGAAGTCGTCCTGGGCCCGCGACTGCAGCTTCGCGCACTCGGCCCGGAAGTCGTAGGGCACCTGGTCGGCGCAATCGGGCCACTTTCCCGTCTCCGTCCAGAACGCGACCAGACCCAGGCGCGCGCACAGGCGCGGGAAGCGCGGGTCGTTGCGAAGCTCGGGCATGCCGGCGTGGAAGAGCAGCGCCGTGCGGTAGCCGTCGGGGCCCATCACGTCTTCGGCGCTTCCGGTGGGTCCGAGCCAGGCCTCCTCGGCCGCGCGACAGGCCTCGTCGACGAGCCCGAGGTGGGCGGTGTAGACCAGCCGCGAGACATCGACGCGGCCCGTCTCGGAAACCTGCCTCGCGAAGTCCTGCCGCCAGGCCTCGATGCGCTCGGGCGTCGGGTTGCGCTTGGCGCGGATGAAGGGCAGGCCGTCCTCGAGCTCGCGAAGCTCGCGCCGTTCGGCGAGCTCGAGCAGCCGATCGACCGACGCCCAGTCCTGCTGGAAGGCGCGGGCCCGCAGCAGATTCGCCACCGGGAAGCTCATGCCGGGCATCCGCTCCACCAGGTCTTCGAAGAGCGGCACCGCCTCGTCGACGCGGCCCGCCGCCATCCGCGCCAGGGCGAGCAGGTTCGCCGTCATGGCATCGAGGGAGTCGAGGCGATAGGCGCGCTCCGCCTCGGCGAGGCTCTCCTCGATGTGGCCCGTCGAGCGGAGGTTCCAGCCGATGTAGCCGCGGGTGCGGTCCGCCCCCGGTGAACGCCGCAGCCGCTCCAGGGCCTGGCTGTCCTCGACGAAGTGCCCGAAGGGCGGGATCGCGAACAGGCGCGCCGCCAGCGCCCACGGGTCGTGGGGATCGAGCGCCAGCGCGCGATCGGCGTCCCGGTTCACCTGGGCGGCGATCGCCGGCCGGTCGGCGAAGGGCTGGTAGAAGTGCCACCAGGCCCGCAGGAAGGCCAGCGACCCCCAGGCCTCGGCGAAGTCGGGCGCGCGCCGGGTCACCTCTTCGAGCGTGCCCAGGTGACCGTGCACCTCGTCCGGCGCATAGGAGCTGGGGCGCGCGCGCAGGTAGAGGTCGTAGACCGCCGGATCGATCGCCCGGCTGGAGAAGCTCGCGAAGGCGCGGTCCAGGGCGCTGGCGATGCTCTCGGAGATTTCGTCCTGGAGCGCGAAGACATCCTCCAGGCCGCCGTCGTAGCGATCCGACCAGAGCGTCGTCTGCGACGCCACCTCGACCAGGTGGGCGCTGATCCGCACGCGCTCGCCCGCGCGACGCACGGAGCCGTCGAGCACGTGGGTGCAGGCGAGCACCCGGGCGGCCTCGGCCTTCTGTTCGCCTCGAAACTGGAAGCTGGAGGTGCGGCCGATCACCTTGAGCTTCGCCCCGCGCGAAAGCCGCTGCAGGATCTCCTCGCTGATGCCGTCCGAGAAGAACTCCATCTCGGCGTCGCTGGAGAGGTTGTCGAAGGCCAGCACCGCGAGCAGGGGTTCGTCGGAGTCGCTCGGGCGCGCGGGAGGCGGCGCGGAGGGTGCAGGAGCCCCGGGCTCCGACTCCGAGGCGGGCTCCTCGCGGGCGAGCCAGCGCCGCAGGCCCTTCCCGAACGGCGAGAGCACCAGGCCCACCAGCACCACGAGCGATGCCAGACCACTCAGCAGCGACTCGTTGTCGGCGATCCAGCGCCCGAGGTCGCCGAGGCTCTCCATCGGGGCCAGGTTATCCCATCGCAGATGGGGGAGCGTTCTCCGCGATTGGCGCGAAGGCCGAGCGCGCTAGGCGCAGTCGGGTTTCGTATCAGCGTGCCGAGCAGGCCCGGCATCGGACAGGTCGCGACGAAGGCGTGGATCATCGACAGACCGCGGGTGAGCTCGTGCCGCACCTCGCAGATCAGCGTCCACATGCAGAAGGGGACCCCCGCGATGACGATCAGCACGCCCCCGCCCGTCTCGACGAAATCGATGATCGCCCGCCACGCCTGGAACAAGGCTCCGCTCCTCTGAGAGCGGTGTTCTTGGCAACGTCCGTGCCGCCGACGGCCCGCGAGCGCGCCGCGACCCGGGCGGACGGTGAGGCGCGGGGGGCCAGGTTGGGGCCGGGGGCCTCAGCCACGAGCGCGGGCCGGCGCCCGAAACCCCTCGCAGCCGCAGGGTTTCCACAGTGCCCTCTGCGCCCGCTCCGGCAACCGACCCGGCTCCGCGCCCAGGGGCTAGCCCGCCCCGCCAACCGGGCTAGATTCCCGCCTCGCTTGTTGGGCGCCCATAGCTCAGTTGGATAGAGCGTCAGGTTGCGGACCTGAAGGTCGCACGTTCGAGTCGTGCTGGGCGCGCCACTCTCCCCTTCGCCGATCCGCACGGCGCCCTCCCCATCGAGGAGGAACGGAGAGGCCCCGCCGCCGCGCGAGTGCTTCGGCACCCGCCCTGTGGGGTTTTCGATGCTAGGCGGAACCGGAAGCTGGACGTGCTAAGCCTCGGCCTCGATGCACAACTCCCCACTCATACGGACTCACCACGACACCATGAGCGTTCGAACCGGTCTCCTCTGTCTGCCCCTGACCGCCCTGCTGGCCGTCGCCTGCGCCACCCCCACGGTGGTGGTGCCCGTGCAGGTCGGGCCCGTCGCGCCCCGAAGCGGCGAGCAGGTGGCGGTCGACCAGTCCATCATGCTGGTGGACACCTCGGCTTCGATCCACAAGTCCGAGCAGTTCCCCGGTGAGAAGGCGCTGCTGCAGTCGCTGGTCGCGAGCATGCCCAATGGCAGCTACGAGGCGGGCACCACCGCCTTCGGCGGTCTCAGACGCGACGCCCACCCGCTGTCGAGCTTCGACCGCAGCGGGCTCGCCAGCCACGCCGCGGGCCTTCCCTACCTGAGCGAAGGCACGCCGATCCACTCGGTGCTGGCCGAGGCGGGGGCCGCCCTCGAGGGCAAGGACGGTCGGGCCGCGGTGACGCTGATCAGCGACGGCTCGCCCAGCGACGCCTGGGGCCGCGACGTGGACGATGCCACGGCGCTCGAGGCCGCGCAGGCCATGGCCGAGAGCCACGGCGGCACGGTCTGCGTGCACACCGTCCAGGTGGGAGATGATCCGGCCGGCGCTGCCTTCTTGCAGCGGCTAGCCGCGGCCACCGGCTGCGGCTCGACCCGGTTGGCCGCCAGCTTGAGCAGCGCCTCGGCGATCCAGGACTTCCAGCGCGAGGTCTACATGGGCAAGGCCGAGGCGTCGCCGCCGCTTCCCCAGGCCGCGAAGCCCGGCGACCGCGACGGCGACGGCGTCACCGACGACCGCGACGAGTGCCCGCGCACGCCGAGCGGCGCGCGCGCGGACGGCCGCGGCTGCTGGGTGATCCGGGGTCTCAACTTCGCCACCAATAGCGCCGAGATCGATCCGACCTCCAAGCGCCGCCTGGTCCAGGAAGTGGTGCCGGTGATCACCCAGAACAGCGGCGTGCAGCTGCGCATCGACGGCCACACCGACTCGCGCGGCGCCGCGGCCTACAACCAGCAGCTCTCCGAGCGCCGCGCCCAGTCGGTGCGCGACTTCCTGATCTCGCAGGGCGTGCCCGCCAGCCGCCTCACGGCGCGGGGCTTCGGTGAGGCCAGCCCCATCGCTCCCAATGACACCCCGGAGAACCTGCGCCGCAACCGGCGCACGGAGCTCACCGTGGTGGGCGAGGAGTAGCGGCCTCGGCGTCGTCCCGGCGCCAGTAGCGCAGGGCCTGCCACGCGCAGCCGGCGATCGCCGCGAACTGGACCGGGGGCCAGGCGCGCTGCCAGGGCGGCGCGCCCGGCTCTGCCGTGGGCATCCCGGCCAGCGCGGCGCAGAGCTCCTGGCCGCCGAAGGTCGTCGTGGCCACCAGCGGCGCCGCCAGCCAGGCCCCCGCGATCCACAGGCCCGCCGCGGGCAGGGCGCACCAGCGCAGGTGGCCCGCCCAGGGCAGCGCCGCGGGCAGCAGAAAGAGGGCCGCCACCCCGGCCCCCACCGCGAAGATCAGCGAGGCCCGCCACAGCTCGGTAGAGCAGTCGGCCGCCGGCGTGACGGCCAGCACCAGACCGTGGGAGAACACCAGCAGCCAGCCCACCAGCCCGCAACCCAGCTTCAGGATTATTTCAGCCACGGCTGCGAGCATAGCGCTCGGGTAGAATCGATTCGCCTCGAATGTGTTAGGGAGGAAACCACACATGAGCATGATGTCCGAGTTCAAAGATTTCGCGATGCGCGGCAGCGTCGTCGACATGGCCGTGGGTGTCGTGATCGGCGGCGCCTTCGGCAAGATCGTCACCTCGTTCACCAACGATCTGCTGATGCCGCCCATCGGTCTGCTGACCGGCGGAGTGGACTTCACCGAGAAGGCCGTGACCCTCAAGGAGGCCGTCGGCGAGGCCGCGGCCGTCACCCTGAACTACGGCTCCTTCATCGATACCGTGATCCAGTTCCTGATCATCGCCTTCGCGATCTTCCTGCTGGTGAAGGGCATGAACTCCGCCCAGAAGCAGGAAGAAGAGGCCCCCGCCGCGCCGCCCGAGCCCTCGAAGGAGGAAGTGCTGCTCGGCGAGATCCGCGACGCACTGCGGAGCCGCTGAGCCGTGGGCATCCTGAGCTGGATCCTGCTGGGACTGCTCTGCGGTGCCCTCGCCAAGTGGATCATGCCCGGGCCCGATGGGGGAGGGATCTTCCTCACCACCGGGCTCGGGATAGCCGGCGCCTTCCTCGGCGGCTTCCTGGGCAGCGCCCTGCTCGGCTCCGAACCCGTCACGGGCTTCAACCTCCCCTCACTCGGCCTCGCGACCGGGGGGGCGTTGCTGCTGCTCTGGGGTCACCGGAAGTTCCGCGGGCGCTAGGTCGCAGGCGGCGGTGATTCGATGCAAGGCCTGAGCGCCGGCGGCGTTGCGCTGCGTTTCCTGGCGGCCCTGGTGCTGGTGGTGGCGACCTACAACCCCGAGGGAGGCTCCTACTACCACTGGGTGGTGCCGAAGCTGCCCGAGTTCGACGCGGTCAAGGCCTTCGTCGGGGTGGTGCTGCTGATCGGCTGGACGATGTACCTGCGCGCATCGACCCGCTCCCTCGGCGCCATCGGCTTCCTCCTGGCCTCGGCCTTCTTCGGCACCCTGATCTGGATGGGCATCGACTACGGCGTGATCGCCAAGGACAGCCCGCGGGTGTTGGCCTGGGTGGCCATCCTGACCACGGCTTCGATCCTCACCGCCGGCATGGTCTGGTCCCACGTGCGGCGCCAGCTCGCCGGCCAGGTCGACGTCGACGAGACGGACATCGACTGAGCCCGCCGGCTTCGGGCTAGAATCTCCGTCGGAGGAGCCTTCGATGCGATGGCAGCGGCGCGGACGCAGCGAGAACCTGGAAGACCGGCGCGCCCGGCGTGGGGGCTCCTCCCGCGGCCGCCTGCCGATTCCGCTGCCCCGAGGCCGGGGCGGGAAGCTGAGCCTGGGCACGCTGGTGGCCGTGGCCGGGGTCATGTGGCTGCTGGGGCTCGACCCCACCCAGCTCCTGCTGGGCGGCGCGGGCCTCCGGGTGGGGGTCGAGCCGGGCGGCGTGGGCGCGGGCCCGAGCGAGCCCTTCCAGGCCTCACCCGAGGAGGAGAAGCTCGTCGACTTCGTCTCCTTCGTGCTCGACGACGTGCAGACCACCTGGCAGAAGCTGCTGCCCGGCTATCGCGACGCGAAGCTGGTGCTCTTCCGCGGCGCGACGCGGTCGGCCTGCGGCACCGGCCAGGCCGAGATGGGGCCCTTCTACTGCCCCGGCGACCAGAAGGTCTACATCGACCTCTCGTTCTACAACGAGCTGCGCGCGCGCTTCGGCGCGCCGGGCGACTTCGCCCAGGCCTACGTGCTCGCCCACGAGATCGGGCACCACATCCAACGCCTGACCGGCATCGAAGAGCGGGTGCGGCGCGGACAGCGCGCCAATCGTGCCAGGGCCAACGAGCTGTCGGTGGCCATGGAGCTTCAGGCCGACTGCCTGGCCGGCGTCTGGGGGGCGGCGGCCGCCCAGCGCGGCGTGCTCGAGTCGGGCGACATCGAGGAGGGCCTGCGGGCCGCGGCGGCGATCGGTGACGACCGCATCCAACAGATGTCTGGCCGGGGGGTGCACCCGGAGTCGTTCACCCACGGCTCCTCGGCTCAGCGGGTCCAGGCGCTGCGCCGCGGGCTCGAGCGGGCCTCTCCCGACGCCTGCGACACTTTCGCGGGGTTCTAGGCCCGCCCGACGGTGATCTGCGTCACATCTCCGCCCCCATGCGGCATGACACACTCTCAGCGCCCGAGGTGTAGCGGGGGGTGAGAGCGGAAGCAGCTTTCAGCGGAGTTGCAGCGGAGTCGAAGCAGGAGTCCCGGGCAACCCTTTTCACAGTGAGCCACGGCGCGAGCCGGGCCGCGCATCAGACCGCCCCCGCCGGGGTCTAGGCCTCGATCACGAGCGGGGGCTCCGTGATCAACGGCGGGGGCGGTCAGAGCGCAGCCCACCTCGACGGCGTCGGGCCCGAGGCGCCTTGCAGGCGGCAGGGCGAGAGCGCACGTTCCGCGGGTGATCCAGCGGTTCCCGGGCCTGGAGGGGCGGGTCGAGCGCTTCGAGCTCGACTCGAAGCTGTTGCGCGGCAACGCGCTCGGCGACCCCAGCCGGCGCGACGTCAGCGTCTATCTGCCGCCCGAGTACGACGCCTCGCCACGACGGCGCTTCCCTCTCTTCGTCGACCTCGTGGGCTTCCTGGGCAGCGGCCCCGCCCACCTGGCCTGGAAGGGCTTCGACGAGAACGTGCCCCAGCGCCTCGAGCGGCTGGTGAGCGAGGGCCGCATGGGTCCGGTGATCGCGGTCTTCCCCGACTGCTGGACGCGACTCGGCGGCAACCAGTACCTCGACTCGAGCGCGCTGGGCCCCTACGCCAACCACCTGGTGCGCGAGGTCGTGCCCGCCGTGGACGCGCGCTACCGCAGCTTCGCCGAGCCCCGGCGCCGCGCGCTGTTCGGCAAGTCGTCGGGCGGCTATGGCGCGCTGGTGCAGGGCATGCGCCACGCCCGGCACTGGGGCGCCATTGCCTGCCACTCGGGCGACATCGGCTTCGACCTGTGTTACCGGGGCGACGTGCCGCGCGTGTGCAACCACCTGGCCCGACACGGCGGCGATCCCGCGCGTTTCCTCGACGACTTCTACGCCAAGCCCAAGGCCCGCAGCGAAGACACCATGACGCTGATGTTCCTGGCGATGGCAGCCTCCTACGACCCCGACCCCGAGGCGCCCCTGGGCTTCCACCTGCCCATGGACTTGCGCACGGCCGAGGTGGACGAGAAGCGCTGGCGGCGCTGGCGTCGCTGGGACCCGCTCGAGATGGTGAAGCGCGAATCGTGCCAGCGGCAGCTGCGCTCCCTCGCCGGGGTCTACTTCGACTGCGGCGACCGCGATCAGTTCCACCTGCACTTCGGAGCGCGCCGGCTGCACGACCGGCTCGACGAGCTGGGCATCCGCCACCGCTACGAAGAGTTCTCCGACGACCACTCGGGGATCGACTACCGCATGGACACCAGCCTGCCCTGGCTCTACCGCCGCGTCGCGCGCCGATGAGCACCCTCGACGGGCTGTGGCGGGCGGGCTTTCGCGGGGCCTACCGCCTGCAGCTGCTCTGGTGGCGGGTGCGCCGGCCGCGCATCGAGGGTGCCTATGTGGCGGTGTGGCACGCGGGGCGGGTGCTGCTGATCCGCAACTCCTATCGCAGGAGCGACTCGCTGCCGGCCGGGGGTCTGCAGCGCGGCGAGACGCCGACGGCGGCGGCGCTGCGCGAGCTCTCGGAAGAGGTGGGCATCCGGGCCCGGGCCGAGCAGCTCGCCTATCGCGGCGAGATCGTTACCACCCACTACGCCGAAGACCACGCCCATGTCTTCGAGCTGCACTGCGAGGCCGCGCCCGAGGTGCGCATCGACCGCCGCGAGGTGGTCTGGGCCGACTTCATCGCGCCCGACGAGGCCCTGGCGCGGCCGCTGGTGCCGCCGGTGCGCCGCTATCTCGAGTCGCGGGCGGCGTCGACGGCGGCCTCGAAGGACACGCCCTCGCGCAACATGCGCCGGTAGCCCATCAGCTGGCGCACGCGGTTGATCCCGAGCGCGCCGGCGAGCTGGCCTTTGCGTCCGAAGAGCGCCACGAAGCGCCGCTCCTCGACGCTGCCGTGGACGATGGCCATCTCGTCGTCGGGCGCGATGCGGCCCACGGCCTGGATCTTCAGGTCGTACTGGTCCGACCACACGAAGGGCACCGGCGCGAAGGGCTCGGCGCCCGGACCCACCAGCAGTCGCTCGGCGGCGGCGTCGGCCTGCTCGACGGCGTTGGTCCAGTGCTCGATGCGGATCGACTCGCCGTAGCCCGGGTGCCGCCAGCGGGCCACGTCGCCCACGGCCACCACGCCGGGGGCGCTCGCCGCGCAGCGCTCGTCGCAGAGAACGCCGTCGTCGAGGGCCAGGCCCGAGCCCTCGAGCCAGCGCGTCTCGGGAAAGGCGCCGATCCCCACCACCACCACGTCGGCCGGCAGCACATGGCCGTCGTCGAGGACCACGGCCTCGACGCGTCCCTCGCCGCGCAGCTCCGCCACGCCCGTGCCCAGGCGCAGGTCGACGCCGTGGTCGACGTGGGCCGCCGCGCAGAAGCGGCCGATGGGCTCGGCCAGCACCCGCGCCATGGGCGTGGGCAGCGGCTCGACCAGGCAGACCTCGAGACCGCGGGCGCGGCAGGTGGCGGCCACCTCGGCGCCGATGAAGCCCGCGCCCACCACCACCACGCGGGGGCCGGCCTCGAGGGCGGCGCGCAGGTCCAGGGCGTCGGCCAGGCTGCGCAGCGTGTGGATGCCGGCCAGCGGCGGAGCGCCGGGCAACGGCCGGGCCGTCGAGCCGG
>Ga0224508_10002331_pt1 | contig 16208 bp, 15 predicted proteins | sample SF_Jan12_sed_USG_4_FD_170157 | JGI IMG/M metagenome (GOLD analysis project Ga0224508, IMG submission 170157) | Sediment microbial communities from San Francisco Bay, California, United States - SF_Jan12_sed_USGS_21 | ecosystem: Environmental > Aquatic > Marine > Sediment | place: USA... | reverse complement strand
AGCTCGTGGCCGGCATGGGCCGCGAGGATCTGCTCATCCGGCTCGCCGCCCGTCTCGAAGAGGCGATGCCGTGGCACGATCGCCGACCCCAGGTGTTCGCACCCGGCGGCGAGCGCTAGCCGAAATTGCTCACGCAGTTCCGAGGGGGTCTCGGGTTGGTGACGTTGGGGTGTAGGCGTAGCGGAGTTCGCACAGCTCTCGACCGCCGAGGTGCTCCGACTTCGAGGCGCCGTCGAACGTCCAGCCGTTGTGCTCGTAGAACGCCCGAGCCCGGGTGTTGCTCTCGAGCACCCACAGCACGGGTCGGGAGCAACCCCGCTGTTTCAGCCGGTCGACCGCGGCCTGCAGCAGCACCGAACCGACGCCCCGGCCCCACGCCCCGGGTGCGACGTTGATCATCCACACCTCCCCGCTGATGGCGCGGTCGGGTCGATCATCTCGCTCGGGGCCGATCGTGGCGATCGCCACGACGCCGTACTGGTCGAGCTCGGCCACCAGGAACTCCGGATCGTCGTTGGTGTTGGCGTTGGCTGACCGCTGGTGCGCGATGAGACGCTGCTCCCAGGCCCCGCCCCGCTCGACTGCGTCGAGACCGTGGAGGAACGCGCTTGGCATCAAACCGGCGTAGCCGGTCTGCCAGGCCTCGACGTGGGCCCGGCCTATAGCGGGGCCATCGCCGGGCACGGCAGGGCGGACCCGAACCTCGACCATGGCCAAGTGTGGCCTATCAGCTCGCCCCCGACCAGGCGGGCAGCCCAGAGCGAGTGCGCCGGCCCGACCCGGCGCACGCCCGGGACGACGGGCGGCAGGCGACCGGGAGCCCCGACCCCTCCGGCCACCCGACCCGGCTGGTCAGCCGGTGAACGGGGCGCCGTCGAACCGGTCGATCGTGGTGAACTCCTCCACCGGCTTCCGCCGGAGCTTGGTGAGCTGCTTGACCGGGTGGCCGATCGGGAGCAGGGCGGCGACGGCATGGTGCTCGGGTAGGCCGAGGAGCCGCTGGACCTCGGGCTCCGCTCCGGCCAGGTACGTGGTCAGCACCCCGCCCAATCCCTCGTTGCGGGCGGCGAGCAGGATGTTCCACACGAACGGGTAGATCGACGCCCCGCTGATCACACCGATGCGGCTGAGGTGCTTGTCGAAGCTGGCGACCACCTTGAGGTCGACGGTCACGACCAGGGCGACCGGGGCGTCGATCATCCCTTCGACCCCGGGGAACGGTCGAGCCTCTGCTGCCACCGCGTCGGTATCGACCGACGTCGGATCGATCGTGTTCCACGGCGCCTCGCCCGCTTCGACCTGAGCGAGATAGACCGATGTGGTCGGCAGGATAAGCGGGACGAACCGTTCGCGGATCGTGCGGTCCTTGACGACGATCACGTGCCAGCCCTGCCGGTTGCCGCCGTTGGGGGCGAACCGGGCGACGTCGAGCACGCGGTGCAGCGTCTCGTCGCTGACGGGCTCGTCGGTCCATTCCCGGCAGGAGAACGTCGTGCGCATCACCTCTGTCAGGTCCACGGTGATCTCCTCAGCTGCCGGTGAAGTCGGGGGAACGCTTTTCGACGAAGGCGGCGATGCCCTCCTTGCCGTCGTGGGTGCCCATCGCCGTTGCGATCGTGACGCCCTCGAACTCGCCGGCCTCCTCCAACGGCGACTCGTAGCCTCGATACACGACCTCCTTGGCGTGACCAAGGGCCCACGCCGGGCCGTCGGCCAATTGCTGGGCGAGCTCGGCGGCGGCGGCGTCGACCTCATCGTCGGCCACGACCCGGTTGACGAAGCCCCACGCCTCGGCCTCATCGGCTGACAGCATCCGGTTGGTCAGCGTCAGGTCGAGCATCCGCCGCAGGCCGATGTGACGGGCGACGAAGTAGGTCGAGGTGCCGTCCGGCGTCATGCCGGCCCGGGTGTAGGCCATCGTGAACCTCGCCGACTCGCCGCACACGACGAGGTCGAACGCGCTGACGATCGACATACCGGCCCCACCCGACGCCCCGTTCACCCCAGCGACGAACGGCTTGGGGGTCCGGTTCATCTTGTAGATCGCGCCGTGGAAGTCGGTCAGCATGTCGCTGGCCAGCTTCGGCAGGCCGGCGCCGGCGGCGTGGAACTCCTTCAGGTCGCCTCCGGCGCAGAACACCTTCCCCTCCGCCGTCACCGACACCGCCTTGACGGCGTCGTCGAACTCGATCTCCAGCATCACGGCCCTGAGGTCGCGGGAGAACTCCGGGTTGACGGCGTTCACCCCGTCGGGTCGGGCGAAGCGGACATGGGCCACTCCGTCCCGCACGTCGTAGTCGATCGTCTTCAGCTCCATTGGGTTGTTGCCTTTCTCACACTCGGGTCACAGGATCTTGGTGGCGTGGTCGCCCCAGTACTCGTCTTTCAGGATCCGCTTGTAGAGCTTCCCGGTCGGGAGGCGTGGCAGCTCGTCGCGGAAGTCGATCGAGCGGGGCACCTTGTACCGGGCGATGTGCTCACCGGCGTAGTCGAGCAGCTCCCGGGCCAGCGCATCGTTGGCCTCGATCCCTTCCTCGGGCTGCACGACCGCCTTGACCTCCTCCCCCAGGTCGTCGTTCGGAACCCCGAACACGGCCACGTCGGCCACCTTGGGGTGCACGATCAGGCAATCTTCGATCTCCTGGGGATAGATGTTCACCCCGCCGGCGATGATCATGAACGCCTTGCGGTCGGTCAGGTACAGGTAGCCCTCGTCGTCGACGTACCCGACATCGCCGAGGGTCGACCAGTTGGGGTGCTCGGGGTGCTGGGCGTTCCGGGTCTTCTCCTCGTCGTTGTGGTACTCGAAGGGCATCTCCTCTCGCTCGAAGAAGATGATGCCCGCCTCGCCGTTGGGGAGCTCGTTGCCCTCCTCGTCGCAGATGTGGATCGTGCCGAGGATCGCCTTACCGACGGTGCCCGGATGGGAGAGCCAGTCCTCGGGGGTGCAGAAGACGAAGCCGTTGACCTCGGTCCCGGCGTAGTACTCGTAGATGATCGGTCCCCACAGGTCGAACATCTGCCGCTTGATCTCCACCGGGCACGGGGCGGCGGCGTGGATCGCCACCTCGTGCGAGCTCCAGTCGTGACCCTCGAGCTCCTCCTTGGGCAGCTTGAGCATGCGGGAGAACATCGTCGGTACCCACTGCGAGTGGGTAATGCGGTAGGTATCGAGGTACTCCAGCGCCAGGGCGGGATCGAAGCGCTCCATGACAACCGCTGTGCCGCCCATCGACTGCACGGCGGTGGTGAACCCGAGAGGGGCGGAGTGATACAGCGGTGCCGGCGAGAGATAGACCGCATCGGCGGTCACGCCGAACAGACCGCCGAGCAGCAGCGCGACGCCGCCCATCCCCGACTCATCGTCGACCTCGACGCCGAGGAGTGGTCGCTTGATGCCCTTGGGCCGCCCGGTGGTGCCGGAGCTGTAGAGCATGGTCTCACCCCGAGGCTGGGACGGCAGCCGCTCGGCCGGATACCTTGCCACCTCGTCCTCGTAGCGCCCGAAGCCATCGACCGGGCCGTCGACGGCCAACAGCACCTCGCAGGAGCGGGCCATCGCCGGAACGGGGACGACCAGCTCTGCCATGGCAGCCGAGGTGATCAACGCCCTGGCCCCGGAATCCTCCAGAATGTAGGCGGTCTCGTCGGGCTGGAGGTACCGGTTGATCGTGGTGAAGTACAGCCCGGAGCGGATCGCCGCCCAGAAGCACTCGAAGTACCGGATGTTGTTCTCCATGAAGATCGACACGTGATCACCGGGTCGCAGCCCGGCAGCCCAGAAGAGCTGGGCGAGCTGCGCCGAACGGGCCTCCAGCTCGGCGAACGTGAGCTGCTCGCCGCTGCCGGCCATGATCACGGCCGGCTTGTCCGGGGTGACCTCGGCGTACGTGCCTGGGTACATGCGTCGTTTCCTTTCGGCCTCGGGTCCACGACCTGGCTGGAGGGTGACCGGGCTACAGGATGGTAGGCGACCGCTCGACCTCCGGCGAGGTGAGCACCCTTCCGAACGGTGGCCGGTCGGGACGGTATGGGAGCGCCCGCTCGGTGAGCCCTGCCCACGTGCGCCCGTCCGCTAGGGTCCGTAGCCTCGTCACCTGACGTAGCGTTGACGGGAGGAGAAGACGGGAGGAGACGAGGACTCGTGACCGACGAGGCGAAGCCTGCGATCACAGACGTCCTGAACACTGCGGACCTGTTCGCCGAGGCCAGCGAGGCCAGGGACAGCGCTCGGCGGTCGAGGGGTCGCAAGGCGTTGGCGCTCAGTGTCGCGGTCGCCGTCGTGTGGGTCGTCTTCGTCACCGTCGGCGGACACTGGGGGCGGGTCTCCGACCGGTGGATCGCGGCGCTGACCATGATCTTCGGCAGTATCGTGGCCGGCTCGACGCCGCAGGGCGGTGGCGCCATCGCCTTCCCGGTCTTCACCAAGGTGCTCGAGATACCGGCTACGGTGGCCCGCTCGTTCTCGCTGTGCATTCAGACGATCGGTATGGGAACTGCGGCGCTGGCGATCGTCGTCAGCCAGCGGCAGATCGACTGGCGGTCGATCCGGCTGCTCACACCGGCGGCGATCGCCGGGTTCCTGGTCTCCGCCTGGCTGATCGGCCGGCCGGAGGAGGCCTTCTGGCCCTCGACCCTTCCGGGTCCCTACGTGAAGGTCACCTTCACGATCGTGGTGGCGGCGATGGCGCTTGTGGTCTGGCTGTCCTCGCGCTCGTGGGTGTCGGAACGGGTCGACGATGTCGCCAACGACTCGACGAGGGCAACGGCGCTGCTCGTCGGTTCGGGCCTTGCCGGCGGCGTGGCCTCGTTCCTGGTCGGCAGTGGGGCCGACGTGTTCACCTACCTCGGGCTGGTCGCTCTCCTCGGCCTGTCGGCCGGGATCGGGGTGCCGACCAGCGTCGTCGTCATGGCCATCGTCTCGACCGTCGGGTTCGTGTTGTTCGGCTTGATCGATGGACAGCTGTCGATAGAGCTCGGGCCGCGAGGCGACGTGGTGGCGGTCGGGGGGCAACGGCTCGACGTCGCCCTCCCGGGAGAGCGCTTCGACCTCTATGGCCTGTGGCTCGCCGCTGCTCCCGTGGTCGGCTTCGGGGCACCACTCGGGTCGTGGGCGGCGTCGAAGGTCAGCGACCGCACTCTGGCCAAGATCGTCGTCGGACTGGCCGCGGTCGAGGTCGCGACCACGGCGATCTTCCTCGACGAACTGCGATCCGACCCCCTCCTCGCGGCGTACGCCCTCATCGGGCTGGCCACGTTCTCGGCCGGGTTGGCTGCGGTGTTCAAGCGCCGGCACCACCTGCTCGCCATTCCGCCCGTCGATGTCGGAGCCACCCTCTTGCCCCGTAGGGCCACCCTCGACCGCCGACGCCGAGCCTCCTCGGAGGGGGACCAGTGAAGACTTTCGCCGACTACGAACTCCTGGACCAGCTCCAACCCGGCAACCACGGCACGTTCTATCGAGCCCGGCCGCCGGCCCGCCTCAACCACGACGAGGACGTCGTCGCCCTCAAGATCCTCGATCGGCACGCGACGGACAACGAGTTCAAGCGGATGGCGGCCGAGCTCCAGCTGCTGCTCGAGCTGCACCACCCCTTTCTCGTCGACGTGATCGATGCCGGCCACGAGAGCGGGCGCCTCTTCTACGCCACCCGCTTCTACCACGAGGGCCCGCTACCGCTCGGTCCGAGCAACGATCTGGCCGCCATAGCGACTCAGGTCGCCGATGCGGCCGAGGCGGCCCACGCCCTCCACGAGGTCGGTGTCGCTCACCGAGACATCAAGCCGTCGAACATCCTGCTGGCCGACGGGCGGGGTCACCTGTCGGATCTCGGCGTCGCCAACTATGCCGACGCCCACTTCACGACGACCGGCAGTAGCCCGGTCGGGACTCTCGCCTACGCCGACCCCCGCCTGATCCACGGCGATCCCGCCGGTCGGGCGTCGGATGTGTGGTCGCTCGGCGCCACGCTGCACGCCGCCGTCACCGGTCAATCGGTGCTCGGCGAGATCCCCAACGCCCATCTCGCCGGGGCGATCGAATACGTGCTGGCGGCCACGGCCCAGGTGGCGCCGACCTGTCCACCGCCGATCGCTGCGGTCGTGGCCCGAGCGACCCGGCCCGAGCGACCGGAACGGTACCTGACGTGCGCCGACATGGCCGCCGAGCTCCGTGCAGTTTCCGCTGACTACGCCGGCCAGTCCGACCGGGCGGCCGGAAGGCCCGGACCCCCCGGCCCTCCCGGTGCCGCACCACCACCACCCCCGCCTCCGCCGCCGGCCCCGGTCGGGATCGACGAGCCGACGCCACCGCCGCTCGACGTTGAGGGTGCCGCCGCCGCCGAGCCCGAGCCCCCGTACCGCCGGCCGGTGCTGGTCGTCGGTCAGCGGTCGGTTGAAGGCCACTTCAACCACCCGCAGGCGACCGTCTGCTGGGTGTCGGGTGAGGCTAGGGGCAGCCGTGGTCCGTGGGTTTCCGGCCACGCTGAGCGTCCGCCGCTCGGTGTGCTGCTGTTCGAGGACGGCCGGAGCTACGTGCTGCGGTGGGACACCGTGCTCGGCCGCCAACCCGACACCGACCAGCGGGTGGTCAGCGGATGGGCCGCACCGCTCGCACTCGAAGCCGAGCTCACCATTTCGCGCGCCCATCTCCACCTGGAGCTCAGGGACTGGGACGTGTACGCCACCGACATCTCCTCGAACGGCACCTCGCTCATCTCCGCCGCCACCGGTCAGCGCCGCAAGCTGGCCCGGGGCGAGCCCACGCTCTTGCGCCACGGCGATGTGATCGTGATCGAGGAGCTGTCGATCACCTACCAGAGCCACCACCTCGTGTCCTGACCGCCCGAGATCGCGTGGTTTGACCACCACATGACGACCTGTGGTCAAACCACGCAATCTCGGAGGCGGCACGGCAGAATGCAGGTCCCATTGGCGAGGCGCGAAGGAGCGAACATGCCAGTCGAAGATCAGGTCAACGAAGCTGACCTAGCCGGAGCCGAGGCCGTGGTCGACACCGCCACCGGTGGTCTCAGCCGCCGCAAGTTCGTCGGTACCGCCCTCGGCGCCGTGGCCGCTGGTGGGCTGCTCGCAGCCTGCTCGAGCGACGACGATGACAGCGGGAGCGCGGGCGACGGCGACGGCGACAGCGCCGAGGAGTCGACCGGTGACACCGACCTCGACCAGGCCCTGCAGGCCGGCGACCTGCCGACCGTCGAGTGGGACATGGCGACGAGCTGGCCGCTCGTGCTCGATACGATCTGGGGCGGGGCCGAGTTCTTCGCCGAGCAGGTCGGTCGCATGACGGGCGGTCGGTTCCAGATCACCGCCGCTCCCGGCGGTGATCTGGTCCCTGCGCTCGAGGTGCTCCAGAACGTGCAGACCGGGGCCGTGACCGCAGGCCACACCGCGTCGTATTACTACGTCGGCATCGACCCGATCACCCAGCTCAGCACCGCTGTGCCCTTCGGCATGACCGCCCGCCAGCACCAGTCGTGGATGTACGAGGGCGGTGGGCTAGAGATGATCCAGCAGGTCTATCGGGACCGGTTCGGTGTGGTGAACTTCCCGGCCGGCAACACCGGTTGCCAGATGGGCGGCTGGTTCAACAAGGAGATCAACTCGGTCGCCGATCTCGGCGGCCTGCGGATGCGGATCCCCGGCCTCGGCGGCTCCGCACTCGCCGAGCTGGGTGTCTCGGTCCAGGTCATCCCCGGCGGCGAGATCTACCAGTCGCTGGAGACCGGTGCGATCGACGCCGCCGAATGGGTCGGCCCCTACGACGACCTCAACCAGGAGTTCAACAAGGTCACCCAGTTCTACTACTACCCGGGCTGGTGGGAGCCGGGGCCGAGCCTCGACGTGATGTTCCCCGCTGACGAATTCGATGCGCTCCCCGAGGAGTATCAAGCGGTGCTCGAAAGCGCCGCCGCCTATTCGTACAACAACATGCTCGCCCGGTACGACGCCCTCAACCCACCGGCGCTGGCGGAGATCAAGAACTCGGGCGACATCACGATCCTGCCCTTCCCCGACGACGTGATGGATGCCGCCGCGTCCGAAGTCGACAAGCTGCTCGACGCCAACGCCTCGGCCGACGCCGACTACGCAGCGATCCTGGCGAGCTACAACGCCTTCCGAGACGCGATCGGCCCCTGGCACGGTCTGGCCGAGAAGGCGATGCTCGACTTCCTCGCGAACTGAGGTTTCGCAGACGATGTTGCTGGCGGGCGCGGTGCCGCCAGGCGCTGCGCTCGCCAGCCCGCCCGCTTCTCTGCTACCCCGTTGTGGTGTGATCGCAGACGAGGAGGCCGGTCGTGGCTGACGATGACCACACCACCGAACCCCCCGCCGATCCGGCCGCGACCGTTCGAGCATCGGACGGACAGCCCGGTGCCGGGCAGCAAGGGCTGCGGCCCCGGGGGCCCGTCATGTCGGTGCTGCACGGCTACCGGCTGGCGGCCAACCGGTTCGCCGGGCTCCTGGGAGTTCTCAGCGCGACGCTGATCTTTCCCACCGTGATCATCTCAATCACGAACGTCGTCCTGCGCCGGGTCGGCGCCTCGCAGGGCCGGAACCTCACCTCAAACGCGCTGATCGAGGCCCAGTGGTACCTCTACGGGCTGATGTTCGTGCTCGGCTTCGCCTACATCTTGCGCGAGGGGATCAACGTGCGGGTCGACTTCTGGTTCGCCAATCGGTCGTCGCGAACCCAGTCGTGGATCGACCTCGTGGGCCACCTCGGCTGCCTGTTGCCGTTCGCCTACATCGGGATCAAGTACAGCTGGCCCTCGGTCCAGCTGTCCTGGGAGCAGGGTGAGCAGTCGCCCGACGCTGGAGGCCTGTTCCGGCCGCCGATCAAGACCGCACTGATGTTCGCGTTCGTGTTCCTCGCCATCCAAGGTGTCGCCGAGGTCATCAAGAACATCGAGTTCCTCCGAGGCCACGAGTACCGCCACGAGGACGACAACCCGGCTCTTGCCGGTGGTCAGACGTTCAGCGTCGACGAGTTCGACGTCGACGTCGACCGCGGGTTCGTCGGGGCCAAGGAGGGCTGAGGTGTTCAATCCCGAGCTGCTCGCGCTCTTCATGCTCGGCATCTTCATGTTCCTGATCATGATCGGCTACCCGGTGGCGTTCACGTTCGCCGGGACCGCCACGATCTTCTTCCTGATCGGCTGGGCCCAGGGCGACCTCGAGCCCACCCAGCTCAACGCGCTGTTCAGCCAATGGTTCGCCAACTCGATGTCGAACTTCACGTTCCTGGCGATCCCATTCTTCGTGTTCATGGGGGCGATCTTCGAGAAATCGGGCCTCGCCGAACGCCTGTTGACCACGATCGGGGTGATACTCGGGCCGCTGCGAGGGGGCATGGGCGTCGCGGTCGTCATCGTCGGCACCCTGCTCGCGGCCGCCACAGGCGTGGTCGCGGCCACCGTGATCGTGATGGGGGTGCTCTCGCTGCCGGTCATGGTCAAGTACCGCTACGACCACGAGCTGGCCGCCGGGGTCATCGTCGCGTCCGGCACGCTGGCCCAGCTGATGCCGCCGAGCCTGGTGCTCATCGTGCTCGCCCAGTTCATCCCGGTGTCGGTCGGCCAGCTGTTTGCCGGCGCACTCATCCCCGGGATCATCCTGGCGATGTTGTTCGGCCTCTACGTCATGCTCGTCGCCTACGCCAAGCCCGGCAGCGCCCCGGCGATCCCCAAGGAGGAGCGGACCCAGTCGGGCCCCGAGCTGCTCAAGCAGTTCTTCCTGGCCGTGGTGCCCCCTCTCGGCCTGATCCTGGCTGTGCTCGGTTCGATCTTCCAGGGGCTGGCGACCGCGTCGGAAGCTGGGGCGGTCGGGGCGGTCGGCGCCGTGATCCTCGCCATCGCCTACCGGCGGTTGAACAAACGCGTGCTGTGGGAGGCGGCCCGGGCCACGTCGAACATCACCAGCCTCGTCCTCCAGATCCTGCTGGCGTCGACGTTCTTCGCCCTGGTCTTCCAGCGGCTCGGGGGCCAGGACCGCATCACCGAATGGCTCGAGTCCGTGCCGGGCGGCCTGTGGGGCTTTATCATCGCCGCTCACATCATCGTCTTCATTCTCGGCATCAACCTCGAATTCCTCGAGATCTCGTTCATCGTCATGCCGCTGTTCATCCCGGCCGCCATCGCCCTCGACGTGAACCTCGTCTGGTTCGCCGTGCTGATGGCCGTCAACCTCAACATGGCGTTCATCTCACCACCGGTCGGTTTCTCGCTGTTCTACCTACAGTCGGTGGCGCCGCCGGAGGTCAAGACGTCCCAGATCCACAAAGGGGCCATCCCGTTCATGGTCGTGCAGGCAATCGGCCTCGTCATCTTCACCCTGCTGCCGGAGACGGTCGTGTATCTGGTCCGGGCCTCCGGCCTTGGCAACGAGGTCACCAACAGCACCGACTTCATACCCGGCTCGTTCACGTTGCGCTTGGCCATCTGCGTCATCGGTACGGTCGTGCTGGCCGGGCTCTGGGGCGCGTTCCTGCGATCCCGGCACCGGCCAAGCGAGCCGAGCGACAGCGAAACGGCCGACGTCGCCCTGGTATGAGAAATGGGCGCTCGGAGCGGGGGCTGGTTCGGCCGGCGCAGGCGGGGAGCGAGCGGAAGGCGCGTCGGCCGTTCGTGCGAGCCGGCGCGCTTGCGATGGTGGCGCTGGTCGCCGGGCTCGGTGGGTACGGCACGGTTCGCCGATCGCAGGTGGCGACACTGCGAGCCGAGCAGGATCTGCCTACCGACGTGCGAGCCGAGGTCGACGCAACCTGGGATCGGTTCGAGGCCGTGTTCGGTGCCCGCCGTCGCTGCTATGAAGACGTGACGCTGCTGCTGGTCAGCGAGCTGGACGGTGGCGATGCCCGCTACCTGATCGACGACGCCCGGATCGAGATCAAGATCCCCACCTCGCCCCACCGGTTCCGCGACTCGCTCGCCCACGAGCTGGCCCACCACGTCGAGCACACCTGCAGTGCGTTCGACGAGCTGCGCCGGGATTTCCAGGATCTGCCGGCGGTGAGCGACGGCGACTGGTCGACCGGGCACCGCTGGCAGGAGGTGCCGTCCGAGCTGTGGGCGGAGACCGTGGTCGAGCTGGTCAACGGGGAGCGGGTCCGTTACGGCCGAACGATGCCGCTACCGGTCGGCGCCATCGATGCGGTCCAGGCCTGGGCGACGCCTTGACGGGCCCGGCGGAGCCGACGAGCATCGGCTCATGATCGAGCTCCGACCGGCGACCGAGGAGGAGATGGGAGCCGTCGGCACCCTCGGGGGCTACGTGTACGGCGGCACGTTCGGCGACGGACCCGAATCGATGACCGCTACCGCCAACCGGGCCGAGTGGACGCTGTGCGCGTTCGACGGCGATCGGCTCGTGTCTACGTTCATCACGATCCCGTTCACGATGAGGATGAACGGCGCGGCGGTGGCAATGGGTGGCGTGTCCGGTGTCGGCACGCTCCCCGACTACCGTCGGCGGGGCCTGATGCGCCAGCTGATGACCCGAGCCACCGAGGAGATGCGTGACCGCGGCCAGACGGTGGCGTCGCTCTGGGCATCCCAGGCCGCGATCTACCAACGCTTCGGCTACGCCATCGGGTCGAGCCAGCGGACCTACCGAGTCGACCCCGCCGATATCGCCTTTCACGACGGCGACACCGGCCTCGGCGACGTTGAGTTGCTCGATGCCGACGCCGGCTTCGAGGCGGTCAAGGCCTTGTACATCGCATTCGTCGCCGACAGGACGGGCTACCTGCACCGCTCCCGTGCTCTGTGGCACTCCGGCCCGTTCGAGCGGAACGAGGCCGAAGGGCCGGTCAGCGTGGCGCTGTCCCGCGACGGCTCTGGCGAGCCGAACGGCTACCTCGTATACACGCTGCGCGGCGACCGGACCGATCACCGGGCTCGCTCCCAGGAGCTCACCATCCGCGACTTCGCGTGGCTCGGCCTCGACGCCTACCGGTCGCTGTGGGAGTGGGTCGCTCGCCACGATCTCGTCGGCCGGGTGCTCTGGTCTTCGGCCCCAGCGGACGACCCTGCCGACGAGCTGTTCAGCGAGCCCCGCCTGCTGCACACCCAGGACACCGAAGGCATCTGGTTCCGGGTGATCGATGTGGAGCCGGCCTTGGCCGCCCGTGGCTATACCCGACCGGGACAGGCGACTTTGACCGTGCTTCCCGATGACCTGACGCCGTGGAACGCCGGTACTTACTCGGTCGAGACCGACGGGACATCCACCGAGGTCGAGCGCCTCCCGTCCGGCGCCGAGGCCGATATCACCCTGCCGATCAAGGCGCTCGGATCGCTGTTCACCGGGCACCGCTCGGCTCGACGGCTCGGCTCGTGGGGCCTGATCGAAGGCTCCGACGACGCCTACGAGCGGGTCGACGCTCTCTTGGCCACCCGGCACCTGCCGCACGCCCCCGATCACTTCTGAACCGGGCCACCCTCCGATGGCGACTCGCGGGTTCATCAGCCACCTCGACCTGAACGTGAGCGACCCGGACCGTTCGCTCCCGTTCTACGAGCTGGTGCTCGGCTACCTCGGCTTCATCAGTCACTCGATCGACGACCGGCGTCGTTTCTGGTCGCTGGCGACCAGAAACGGCCCGGAGCTCGCGATCGAGATCCGACCGCCATCCCACCCGCCGCCCCGGCGTTACCACGAGCGCTACACCCCTGGCATCGACCATCTGGCGTTCCACGCCGAATCGCGAGCCGCCGTCGACGAGCTGGCTCGGCTGTTGGTCGAGGCAGGCTACGAGGTCGCCGACCCGCCGGCCGAGTACGGCTACACGGCGGGCTACTACGCAGTCGCCTTCGACGACCCAGACGGGATCCGGCTCGAAGTCGTGCACGAGCCCGCTGCCAATCCGTGACATCCCAACGGGACACGACCCGATCAGCGGGGTCGCCGGTCGGACGGCGCCGATCAGCACCACTCGCTGGTCAGCCAGCGCCGATCAGCACCGTCGCTCCGAGGGCTCCGACGAAGCCGGCGCCCTGGTATCTCGTCATCCGCTCGCCGAGGACGATCCGCGCCAGCACGACCGTTGCGACCGGGTACAGGGAGGTCAGCACCGACACCACTGCGAGAGCCCCCCGGGTCGTGGCGTACAGGAAGCCGGCGTTGGCGGCCACGTCGAAGGCGCCGGCCCCGGCGATCAGCGCCCACGCCACCGCACCCGACGCGACGACCGGGCGGCGGAGCAGGGTGAGCACGATCAGGAGCCCGAACGTCGTGCACAACCGAGCCCCTACGATCGGCCACGGCGCCGAGCTGGCGTCGGTGGTGTCGAGGAAGATGAAGAACGCGCCGAAGCCGCACCCGGCCAGCAGCGATTCGCTGACGACAATGCGGTCTACTCGGGTCGTCTCACCGCTCGGCTTCGAGCCCGAGACGAGTCCGATGGCGACGAGGCCCAGCCCGATCCCGGCCCAGGCGACCGCGGTGAGCTCGTCGCCGATGCCGACGCCCCAGGCAGTGGGGACGACCGCGGAGGTGATCGCCGTCAATGGGGCCACCACGTGCATCGGCCCGACGGCGAGACGGCGGTACAGCAGGGCCACCCCGACCCCGCCGAAGAAGCCGCCGGCGGCGCCGAGCACCAGGTCGGCGAGCCGGAACTGCTCGGCGACGACGAGGGCCGCGCCGGCGATGCCGATCAGGCCGACCACATGCGAGCCGAGCACCACCTGCGTCACGCTCACCCGCTTGGCTGCGAGGCCGCCGAGGAAGTCGCCGCTGCCGAAAAGGACGGCCGTGACGAGGCTGACGGTGATGACGAGCACCGATCCAGTGCTACGGGCTTGGAGTCGGCGTCACGAGTGGGCAGCCTGGGTGATTGTGCCCGGGTCGGTCTCCCTCCGGTTCCGGCTGACGTTCACCCCCGCGTGCTCAACGGTCGCGTTCGACTCACCCGCCGCCAGCAACAGTCCCTGCTCGCCGTCTTGGGCGCAGCTGCGGTCGTCGGCGCCATCGGTCTCGCCGTGGCCCGGCCGATTCGGACGCTGACCGAGCCCGAGGTGCCCATCCCGGTCTCGTTGGTGAACGCGGAGGTCAACAGCCGACCTGCGATGGCCAACCCCGACGACGACAGCTCGGCGAGCGCCAGCAATCTCCGTAGCGCCAGCCGGCGTGACCGCTCCGCCGAGGCCGGCGTCCTTGCGGGCGGTGGCGCGGTCGATCCGCCCGACGATCCACCGGTACCCCCGGACGACCAACCACCGGCCACGCAGCCGCCGCCAACGCAACCCCCGGTTGACGAACCGCCGGATGACGATCCACGGATCAGCCTGCCCACGAGCATCCTGCCCCCGGTGACGCTCCCACCGATAACCGAGCCCCCATCGACGGAGCCCCCCGTCACCAAGCCACCGGTCACCCAGCCCCCGACCACCGACCCGCCGGTCACGGCCACGATCACGCCCCCTCCGTGCCCGAACGGCAACGGCTCTCCCGAGCCGTGCCCGACGACCGATACCACCGAGGACGGCGACGACGACTAGGCGCCTCTGAGGACTCCGTCGTCGCCGAAGGATCGGTCGCCGCTGATGACTCCGTCGTCGCCGAAGGGATCAGTCGCCTCGGAAGTCGACGTCCTCTCGTACGAGGTCGGTCAGCTCACGGGCGGTGATACGGAGCTCTTCGGGGGTCGGCCGTCCGACGAAGTACCACCCGTTGAAGATCTGGTGGATCGTCAGGTCGGGGAGGAGAGCAAACGTGAACGGCACCGGCAGCGGCCCGTGCGTCTTGTCGGTCGTCTCGCTGATGTCGAGGAGGTTGGTCAGGCTGCGATCCTCGTCGCTGAGGAACCGGAACGGCGCACCGAGTCCAGCCTTGAACGCTTCGAGGACCCGGGGAGGATCGACGGAGACGACGGCGACGCGCTGATAAGCGACGTTTGTGGCTTCTGAGAACTGGACCAGCTCTCGCAGCTGAAGCTGTCACTTGGGTCACCACGGACCGCGGAAGAAGGCGAGGAACAGTGGCCGACCGTTGGCGACCTCGCTGATCGACAGCGAGGTCCCGGTGTCGTCGGTGAGCGTTTGGTCGGGGAACCGGTCCCCGATCTTGAGGTTGAGCGGCACGTTGAGCCTTTCGGGTGTAGGGGTTGCGCTCCTGTCAGAGCACGGCGATCGGGTTGGCTGGTGAGCCGGTACCGCCCTCGACCCGCAGCGGAGCAACGGTGAAGAGGAAGCTCCACTGACGGTGCCGGTCACAGGCGTCGGCGAGGCGGTCGAGGCGAAGGTTGTCGAGCAGATGCACGCCCATAGCCACGATCGCGCACTGGTGGATCGGCATGACCCACCCCTCGGGATGGCGGCCGGGGAGCACGTCGCTGACCCCGTCGCAGCCCAGCACCGCGACCTCCCGCTCGTGGAGCCAGGGGATGCACTCGGGATGGAGCCCGGCGAGACCGTCGGTGAACGGATGCCATGGCCCGTTGGCAGCACGGCGGGCGTCGCGGCCGGTGCCTATGAGCAGGATGTCGCCCGGGCGGACCGTTACTCCTTGGTCCGCTTCGGCCGCCTCGAGGTCGGCCACCATCACCGGCGTCCCAGGCTCGAGGAAGTCGACCCCGCTGGTCCGGCAGATGTCGAGCAGGACCCCCCGACTCACGATCCCGTCCTTGGCCGCCATGATCGACCCGTGCACGGCCCCGGTGCTCTTCACTGCCGACGCCGGGAACCCGTTGTACATGCGACCGTCGACGAACACGTGACACAGGGCGTCGATGTGCGATGTCGCCATCCCGTGGAACGCAACGCCAACGAAGTCGGCGGTCGACTCCATTCCCAGGCCGGGAACGACGCAGTCGTCGCCACCGCGGGTCATCATGTGGAAGGCAGGGTGCGGGTTCTCGACCGACGGCCTGACCGGCAGCTCCCGAGCGCAGCTCACGGTCTCCCCGGCGGCGACCTCGGCCACCGCTGCCCGCCGAACATCGGCCGTGATCAGGTTGAGCGCGCCGATCTCGTCGTCGGTCCCCCAGCGGCCCCAATTCTTGACCGACTCGAACATCTCGCGCAGCTCGGCACCGGTCATCCACGGTTGGGTTTCGATCGCGGTCATCGTCAGCGTCGTTCGGCCGCGTAGCCCCGGGCCGCCTTGGCCAGCCCGCGCAGCTCGGCCCTCTCGTCGTCGGTGAGCACGTCGAGATCAGGGGCGTGTAGCCGATCGGTCGCCGCCTCGAT
>Ga0224508_10002330_pt1 | contig 16208 bp, 16 predicted proteins | sample SF_Jan12_sed_USG_4_FD_170157 | JGI IMG/M metagenome (GOLD analysis project Ga0224508, IMG submission 170157) | Sediment microbial communities from San Francisco Bay, California, United States - SF_Jan12_sed_USGS_21 | ecosystem: Environmental > Aquatic > Marine > Sediment | place: USA... | reverse complement strand
GAGCATCCCGTCGTCGGCGGAGCTCGCGGCCCGGGTGAGCGGAGGCAGGGCGCGGTCGAACTCGCGGGCGCGCATCCAGGCGTTGGCGAGCAGCTCGTAGGCCTCGCTGTCGGACGCGATGCTCCCGTCGGCGAGGCCCTTCTCCATCACCTGGGCGCCCAGGTAGGGAAGCTCGTGATAGAGGTAGAGACGGGTCAGGCGCCGCAGCTCGTCGTCGTCCAGCAGCCCCTGTAGGTAGGCCAGCTCCAGCGCCGCCAGCGATTCCTTCTCCTGACCGAGCTCGCCGTAGACCGCGGCGAGCTGCATCCAATACGCCTTCTTCGGATACAGACTGGTGAGCTTCTCCAGCACGGGCCGCGCTTTGTCGTACTTCCCGAGCTCCACGTAGAGGCCCAGAACCAGCTGGAGCCAGGCTTCCTTCGGCTTCTTTGCGTTGCGCACGGCCAGGATCGCCGGGGTGAGCGCCTTGGCGTGGTCGTCCAGCTGGTAGTAGGAGGCGGCGAGCATGTAGAGCGCGGCGGGAGGGCGATCCTTGCTGGCGCGGAGCCAGCGACTGAGCGCCTTGACCGCATCTTCGAAGCGCTCGGTCGCCACGTAGAGCTGCGCCAGGTTGTAGAGCGTCTGCAGCTGTCCCGCGTCGGGCAGGGCCTTCTGGGCGAGGCAGGTCTCCAGGTGCTTCACCGCCTTCGCGTAGCGCCCCTCGCCGGCCTCCAGGTAGCCGTAGGTCTGGTAGAGCAGCGCCTTCTCGTGCTCATTGAGGCGCGACTCCTTTTCGCGCAGCGATTCGAGGATCTTGCGGGCTTCCGCGATGTTGCCCGCCTCCTGTGCTTCCTGGGAGGAGATCAGCGCGTCGTAGGCGAGCTTGTTGACCACGTGCTGTGCGCGGCCGGCGGCCGGCCCCGGCATCAGGGCGAACAGGGCGAACGCCGTCAGCGCCGCGGCCGCGTAGCTCCGTCGGCCCCGCATCAGTCGTCGAGCCGGAAGTCGAGGCGGACCCGCACCCCGGGCCGCTCGACCGCCTGCCCGTCCTCGACCTTGGGGTTGTACTTCCACTTGCGGATCGCGCGCAGCGCTGCGCGGTTGAAGATGCTCGGCGGCTCGGCCGCGAGCACCACCGGGTCGCGCACCGTCCCGGCGGCGGTGATCGTGAACTCGACCTGCACCCATCCCTCGATGCCGCGGGACTGCGCCGTCGTGGGGTACTGCGGCACGACCCGCACCAGCGGGATGATGTCGGTGTCCGAGGGCGGGGCCCCCAGATTGAGGCCGCCGGCCAGGTCGACCTCCCGTTCGAAGATCGGCATGGCGCCGCCGACCTCCTGGTCCGGGCGCGCCGCCTTCGAGAAGTTGATCGGCGGGGGCGGTGGCAGCTCCTCGGTTTGCTGTCGATCCGGCGGGAGCCGCTTCTTGTGCTCGAGCTGCGAGTCCTTGAGCAGGCGTACGAACTCGATCACCGGGCCGCTCTTGGTCTCCTCCCAGCCGAGCTCCATCGAGATCAGGAACTGCATCAGGAAGAACAGCGAGAACGCGACCCCGCTGGCCACGGCGACGGCGATGGCGTAGCGCGCGACCGGCATCATCGCGCTGTCACTCCACGATGTCGGCGGCGATGGAGACGTTGTAGACGCCGGCGAGACGGGCGGCGTCCATGACCTCCACCACCAGGCCGCTCTTTGAGTCGCGATCGGCCTGGATCACGACCGCGCCCTGGGGGTTCTCGGCGTGGAGCCGTTCGATGTTGGCCCGCACCGCTCGCGGGTCGATCTGGCGTTTGTCGATCCAGATCTGCCCCGTAGCGCTGATGGCGATCAGGATGTTGCCGCGCTCCTTGCGCTCGGCGGTGGCGGCGTCGGGACGATTGATGTCGAGGCCCGACTCCTTGACGAAGGAAGCCGTCACGATGAAGAAGATCAACATGATGAACACGACGTCGAGCATCGGCGTCACGTTGACTTCGCTCTGCTTGCGTTCTTTCTTTCTTCGGTACCGCATCGTTCGCTTCTAGTCGTGCATGAGGTTGTCGGCGACCCGTTCGGTTTCTCCGTCGACGAAACGATCCATGCTGATGGAGAAGTAGAGTCCCGAGAGGGCCGCGACCATCCCCGCCATGGTGGGAATGGTGGCCTTGGAGATGCCCGATGCCATCGCCCGGGCGTTGCCGCTGCCCGAGGTCGCCATCACGTCGAACACCTCCATCATGCCGGTGACGGTGCCCAGCAGCCCCAGCAGCGGACACAACGCCACCAGGCTCTGGATCATGGGGATGGAGTGGCGCAGCTTCACCTCGATCTCGGAGATCCACTGCCGGCGGATGCGACGCGCGTACCAGGAAGTCCGGTCGTCGCGCTCGTCCCAGCGCTGCTGCACCTCCGCGGCCAGCTTGGGGTGCACGCGGCGGAAGTAGAGCAGCCTCTCGACGATCAGCGTCCACATCGCGACCGTGACCACCAGAATCCAGAGCAGCACGTCGCCGCCGGTTTCCATGAACTCCCGGACGGTGACGACGGCGTCCCAGATCGAGTTCACGACGCCTTCAACCTGGTCTCGGCGCGGGACGCCACCAGACCTGCGCTCTGCTCCTCGAGCACGTCGGTCACGTTCTGGCTCATGCTCGACAGGACGGTGTGGAGCAGCACCAGCGGGATCGCCACGACCAGACCCAGCATGGTGGTCACCAGCGCCTCGGAGATGCCGCCCGCCATCAGCTTCGGGTCGCCGGTGCCGAACAAGGTCATCACCTGGAAGGTGCGGATCATACCGGTCACCGTTCCCAGCAGGCCCATCAGCGGCGCCATCACGCTCACCACCTGGACCAGCCAGAGGAAGCGCTCGAGCTTGGAGGTCTCGCGCAGCACGGCCTCGTCGAGCTTCAGCTCCAGCGTCTCGACGTCGACGTCCTGGTTGCTCGAGAACACGCCGACCACCCGGCCCAGGGGGTTGCCTTCGTCGGGCTGCCGGCTGTCGCGCTGGGCCTGGACCTTGCGGTTCACGACCGAGAGCTGAGCGATCCGGGCAAGCCCGAACAGACCGGCCACCAGGCCGAGGGCGATGATGGCGTAGCCGATCAGGCCGCCCTGCTCGATGCGCTCGCCGGCGGTGGGCGACTGGACCAGCACCTGCAGGATCGCCCCGCGCGAGGGGTCGACCGAGAGCGTCTCGGCTCCCGAGGTGGCCGCCGCGAAGTCCTGGGCCGCGGAGAGGTGGCGACCCGACGGCTGACGCGCCAGCTCCGAGAGCTTCTGCGACTCGGGGATCCAGGCGAGGAACCTGCCGTCGGCGACGGCGGTGAAGACGCCCGCGCGGATCACCTGCTGCTCGACCTCCTCGCCGCCGATCGCGATGATCCGGGCGGGGAAGCGCACGACCTTCCCCGACTCGGTCATCTCCTGCTGCAGCGAGTACCAGAGCTTTTCGAGCTTCTCGATCGAGGGCAGGGCACCGCTCTGTCCCAGCTCCGCCAGGAACTCGTGCCGCCCGGGAAACTGGGCGTTCACCATCGAGGCCTCGATGTTGCCGGCCGTGTCGCCGGCGACCTGGCGAACCACGCCGAACAGCTCGCCGAGGTTGCCGAGCTTCTCGGCCTTGGTCTCTTCCAGCGCCGCGAGCTCGGCCTCGTTGGCCTCGAAGGAGCCCTCGAGCGCGTCGCTGCGCGCTTCGAGGGCCGAGACGGTGGCTTGCGCGGTGGCGAGCAAGCGCGACTGCTCGGCCTTGCGGGTCTTGAACTGCTCCTCGCGCTGGCGGTTCTCCTCGCGCTCGCGGCCGAAGCCCTGCTTGACCTCGAGCAGCAGCGCGTCGAGCGACTTCGCTCTGGGGCGCGGCGCTTCGACGGGGGCTTCGAGCGCGGCTGCGTCCGGCTGGACCTCTCCCGCGGCTTCGCCGGCCGGCGGCGCGTCCTGGGCGGCGGCCCCCAGCGCGAGCCAGGGAAGTGCCGCGACGAGTGCGAGTTGCCGCTTCATCCCGAGCCCTCCGCCGCGGCGATGGGCAGCAGCAACAGGTTGGGTGCGGCCTGCTTGCGCGCCATGCGCAGACCCTGGCGCAGCGCGGTTCGGTAGCCGTCGTCCATCGGCACCCAGCGCCGGCCCGCCTGCTCCCACATGCCCATCTCCGAGCCGTCGAGCGTCTGGTAGAAGAGGGCGGTGCGGCCGATTCGCAGGAACTCGACCTCGCGCGTTGCGCCGCCCTCCTTGAGCTCGGCGCGATACGCCTCGATCGAGCGGCCGTAGTCGTTCTCGATCTGGTACGACTCGAGTACGCGCCGGAACTTCTCGGCTTCGGTCACATCCGGTCGCATCATCATCTCGCGCAGGTTCGCGAGTCGCTGGGTCCGCTCGGTGATCAGGAAGGGCACGTCGAGGGTGACGAAGGCGTTCAGCGATTCGATCATGCGCAGCATCAGGGGCGTGATCTCCCGGTTCACGATCGTCACGCTCTCGATCTCGCTGCGAACCTGCCCCTTCTCCTGCTCCTGCGAGTCCACCAGCTCCGAGAGCTGCTGGTTGTAGATGCGCAGGGCCTCGGTGCGCTGGAGCGCCGTGCGGTACTGACCCAACATCTGGTCGGTCTCGTCGCTCATCTCGTCGATGCGGCCCTGTGAGGCGATCCCCTCGGCCTGGGCGCGGGTCCGCAAGTCGATGGACTCGTCGAGCTGCCCGAACGCCGGGGGAGCGAGGGTGAGCAGCAGAGCGGACAGCGCTGCCGCATGCGGCGCGCACAGGCGCTGAAACATCGCATTTCTCCTTGGTGCCGGCGGACAATAGAACAAGTTCAATCGAGATAGATTCCTCTGGGAAGGCCCCGGGAGTCAAAGGAAAAGCTCAGCGCGAGGGGGTCGGGCGAGCTGCCCGGTGTCCCTGGGGACGCGCGCCGGCAGGGGAGGCTGGCAGGGGGGGCGGCGGGCCGGGGCCCCGACCGACCCCGCGCGGGGCGCGGCGGCGCCTTCCGGGCGCCGCTCAGCTCGACTCCTCGTCCGCAACCTGCAGGCGCAGCGTGGGCCTTCCCTCCGCATCCTTCTCTCCCAAGCGGATGCGGGCGTTGACCTCCAGCGTGCGCCCCTCGAGCAGGGTCGAAATCACCTCGGCCCAATCGACGTTCTCGACGGCCCGGCCCATCTCGGCGCTCAGCCGCTCGAAGAACTCGCTGCGGGCCCGGGAGCTCTGGTCGGCGGCGAAATCGGCCCATTCCTTGGGCACCGAGTCGCCCAGGGCCTCGCGCAGCGTCTCGCCGGTGAGGAAGAAGCCCGAGAACCCCGCCGTCAGCGCCCGACGCACGAACTCGGGAACCGGCCCGCGGGCCCCCTTCTCGGTCTCCTCGTCGGAGTCGGAGGGGGGCGCCTCACTCTGTTTCCATCGATCGGAGGCCATCGAGTAGAATTTGCTCCTCACCCCGACGACCGATTCGAGGAGTCCCTAGGCGGCGCCATGGGCGAAACACGCGTGCGCGACATCATGTCGGACCAGATCGTCACGATCAGCAGTGACGACACGCTGTCGACGGTCGAGGATATCATGACGCTGGGTGGGGTGCGTCACATGCCCGTGGTGCGCGGCGGGCAGCTGGTGGGCGTGGTTTCCGAGCGCGACCTGCTGCGCGCCTCGCTCTCGAACCTCACGGCCTTCGGCAACGAGGAGCGCCGGGCCTTCCTCCACGCCGTGGAGATCAGCCGGGTGATGTCGGCGCCGCCCGTGGTGATCCACCCCGAGGCGACCGTCGAGGAGGCCGCGCTGGTCATGGCCGAGCGCAAGATCGGCTGCCTGCCGGTGATCGACGGCGAGAAGCTGTTGGGCATGCTGACCGAGACCGACGTGCTGCGGTACTTCGCAGGGGTCGTCCCCTAGCGCCCATTCCCCGGCGGCCCGGAGTGGGGAATTGACAGTTCCCCTCGGGGTCCCGTAAGCTGCTTTCCATACCTGCGGGGAGAGCCGATGGCACTGGTGGAGCGAGTGGAGGCCGCGCCCGGCGCGCGCCGGCGCCTTCGACTCAGCAACCCGGCCAACCTCGCCTTCCTCGCGGAGCTGGAGGTGGAGGGCGCCGAGCAGGTGCGCGCCGCCGTCGACCGGGCGCGCAAGGCCCAGGCCGAGTGGTCCGCGCGCGGCTACGTCGAACGCGGCCGCGTGTTGGAGCGGGCGGTGCGGGTGCTGCTCGACCGCGAGTCCGAGTTCATCGAGCGCATCGTCGCCGAGACCGGCAAGCCCGCGCCCGAGGTGCTGGCCACCGAGATCCTCACCGCCTGCGACAGCCTGCAGTTCTACGCCAAGCGCACCAGACACATCCTGCGCGATCGCAATGTGCCGCTGCACCTGCTCAAGACCAAGCGTCTGCGCATCAGCCACCGTCCGCTGGGTGTGGTCGGGATCATCACTCCCTGGAACTTCCCCTTCGTGTTGTCGCTCAACCCCACGGTGCAGGCCTTGATGGCCGGCAATGCCGTGGTGCTCAAGCCTTCCGAGGCCACGCCCGACGCGGGCCGGCTCGTGTCCGAGCTCTTCATCGAGGCCGGCCTGCCCGAGGGCCTGCTCGAGCTGGTGCTGGGCGACGGCGAGACAGGCGCCGCGCTGCTCGACGCCGGCGTCGACAAGATCTGCTTCACCGGCAGTGTGGCCACCGGCCGGCGGGTGGCCGAGACCTGCGGTCGCAACCTCGTGCCCTGCACGCTCGAGCTGGGCGGCAAGGACCCGATGATCGTGCTCGAGGACGCCGATCTCGACCGGGCCGCCCGCGCCGCGGTCTACGGCGCCTTCAGCAACGCCGGCCAGGTCTGCACCTCGACCGAGCGGGTCTACGTCGTCGACGCGGTGGCCGACGCCTTCACGCGCAAGGTGCTCGACCAGACCGCGGCGCTGCGCCAGGGCTCCGAGGGCGAATTCGACGTGGGGCCGATGATCCGCGCCGAGCAGCTCGAGATCGTCGAGGCCCACGTGAGCGACGCCCTCGAGCGCGGCGCGCGCCTGCTGGCCGGCGGCCGCCGCAACCCCGACGAGGCGGGTGTCTTCTTCGAGCCGACGGTGCTCGACGAAGTCAGCCACGAGATGCGGGTGATGCGTGAGGAGACCTTCGGCCCCGTGCTGCCGATCATGCGCGTGCGCGACCAGGACGAGGCGCTGGCCTGGGCCAACGACTCGTCCTACGGCCTCAACGCCAACGTCTGGACGCGCCAGAAACGGCGCGGCACCCGGCTGGCCCAGTCGATCGAGTCGGGCTGCGCCGTGGTCAACGACTGCATGATCACCTATGGCATTCCCGAGGCGCCTTTCGGCGGGGTGAAGCAGAGCGGGGTCGGACGCGTCAACGGAGAGCAGGGGCTGCTTTCCATGTGTCACACCCAGTCGATCGTGATCGATCGTTTCGGCGGCAGGAGTGAGCCGCTGTGGTTTCCGCACTCGACGCGGAAGGCTCGATGGATGCGCCGCGCAATGCGCGCGCTGTGGGGAACGTCGCTAGGCAGATGGCTCGCCTAGCATAGATGCGGAGAACGGGATGATTTCGACGATTCTGATGGCGACCGATGGCTCCGACGCGGCTTCGGCCGCGGAGCGCTATGCGGTCGAGCTGGCCTCGCGCCTCAAGGCGCGAATGGTGGGAATCTCGGTGGTGGAGGACCGCTTCGCGCGCGGCTTCTCCGCCGACGGGCTGGGGGTGACGCCGCCCGCCCCGGAGCCCCTGGCCAACTACCTGCGCCAACGCGCCGAAGCCGCCTGCCGGCGCCTGGCCAAGCGGGCCCAGGAAGCCGGCGTGGAGCACTCGGGCGAGCCCGGCGCCGGCATCGCCGACGACAGGATCGTCGAGCGCGGTCAGCAGGTCGACCTCATCGCGCTGGGCCGCGACGGCCACGACCTGCCCCACCGCAACGCCGCGCTGATGGGCTCGACCGCGACGGCGGTGATCCGGCGCACCACCAAGACCACGCTGGTGGTCCCGAAGGGCGCCGAGCTCGGTGGCCCGGTGGTGCTGGCCTTCGACGGATCGCCCGGTGCCCGGGCGGGCGCGAAGCTGGCGGTGCACGTGGCCACGCGCCTGGGCGAGGCGATCCACGTCTTCGTCGACTCCAAGGACAAGGGTCGCGCGGCGGCCCGCTTCGACGAGGTGCGCGGCATCGTCGGCACGTTGCCGGTGCCCGTGCGCGAGATCTCCTCGACCCTGGGTCGCCCCGACGTGAAGGTCGTCGACTCGGCCCGGGAGGCCAAGGCCGGCATGATCGTGATGGGCGCCTATGGGCGAAATCGCATCAACGAGTTCTTCCTCGGGAGCAACGCCGCGGCCGTGGCGCGCACCTCGCCGGTGGCGGTGCTCCTCGCGCGGTAGGCTTCCGCCGTGACCCGACTCGCCGAGCTCGCCGCTCAGCTCGGTCTCACTCTCGAAGGGGACGCCGAGCTCCGCGTCGGGGGTGTGGCCTCGCTGGAAGACGCGGGCGAAGACGACCTCGTCTTCGTGCGCTCGGAGCAGTTCGTCCCGGCGCTGCTCGCGTCTCGCGCACGGGCCGTGGTGGCGCCCGTCGGGATCGACGTGGGCGGGCGCAGCGCGCTGCGCTCTCCAGATGCCGGTCGCGACTTCTATCGCGCTGTGCGGGTGCTGGTGCCCACGCCCGCGCCCAAGCCCGGCGTGCACCCGAGCGCCGTGGTCGACCCGAGTGCCGACGTGCACCCCACGGCCTCGATCGGCCCCACCTGCGTCGTCGGCCCCCGCGTTCAGGTGGGCGCGCGCAGCGTGCTGTACCCGGGTGCGGTGCTCTACGACGGCGTCCGCGTGGGCGACGACTGTGAGCTCGGCGCGCGCTGCGTGGTGGCGGCGGCCTCGGTGCTCGGAGACCGCGTCTTCCTGCAGCCGGGTGTGGTGGTGGGGGGGCAGGGCTTCGGCTTGACCGGCGACGAGGAGGGCGGGCTCGTGCGCGCCCACGACGTGGGACGCGTGCGCATCGGCGACGACGTGGAGATCGGCGCCAACTCGACCATCGACCGCGGCACCCTGAGCGACACGGTCATCGGCGCCGGCACGAAGATCGACAACCATGTGCAGATCGCCCACAACTGCGTGCTCGGAGAGCACTGCATCGTAGTGGCGCAGACGGGCATAGGAGGTTCGACGCACCTGGGCGACCGCGTGGTGCTGATGGCCCAGTCGGGCATTGCCGGCCACCTGGTGCTGGGCGAAGGCGCCTTCGTGGGGGCCCAGGCGGGCGTGCACAAGGACATCGCCGCCGGGGAACGCGTGTTTGGCACGCCCCAGCGCCCCAACAAGGACTGGGCCCGCGAGATGGCCGCGCTCACCCATCTGCCCGAGCTGCTGCGCCGGGTGCGCGCGCTCGAGCGCGAAGACGAGTGAGCGTTCCGACGGACACACGCTCGAAGCCCCTGCACGCCCTGCGCGAAGAGCTCGGCCCCGAGCTCTCGCCGCGGCTCGAGTCGCGCTGGCTCGCGGCGCTGGCCGACGACCCGCGCCGCGGCGCCCGCGAGCTGGCGCGCCAGCTCGCGCGCCGCCGCGAGGCGCGCCATCGCGAAGCCCGTCGCCTGGCCCGGCTCTTCGCCCGTCGCCGCGCGCTCTTCGCCACGGGCGCGCGCCACGTGGCCGGCGTGGACGAGGTGGGCGTCGGGCCCCTGGCCGGCCCGGTGGTCGCCGCGGCGGTGGTGCTGCCCCAGCGGGTCGCGCTGCCCGGGCTCGACGATTCGAAGCGACTGCGTCGCGAGGAGCGCGAGCGCCTGGCCGCGGCGATCCACGAGCAGGCGCTGGCGGTATCGGTGGCCGAGCTCGACCCCGCCGAGGTCGACCGCCGCAACATCCTTCAGGCCAGCCTCGAGGCCATGCGCCGCGCCGTCGCGGCGCTGCGTCCGGCGCCCGACCACGTGCTCGTCGACGCCCACCGCATCCCCGATCTCGACCGGCCCCAGACCCCGCTGGTGCACGGCGACGCCCGAGACGGCTCGATCGCGGCCGCCTCGATCGTGGCCAAGGTGCACCGCGACGCGCGCATGCGCGAGCTCGACCGGCTGCACCCGGGCTACGGCTTCGCGCGCCACAAGGGCTATCCCACCCCCGATCACCTGCGGGCCCTGGAGCAGCGCGGACCCTGCGCCATCCACCGCAGGAGCTTCGCGCCGGTGTCGGCGCGGCTCGCAGAGCGCTAGTGGTGCGCTTGCGCGCCGAGCCCGAGGACTTCGTGGTCGAAGAAGTGCCGCTCTACGCGCCCAGCGGCGAGGGGGGGCACACCTTCCTGCGCGTCGAGAAGCGGCTGCGCACCAGCGAAGCGGTGGCGCGCGACCTCGCCCGCGCCGCCGGCGCGAAGCCGCGCGACGTGGGCTACGCCGGCCGCAAGGACAGGGTGGCCGTCACCACCCAGTGGTTCTCGGTGCCCGAGCTCGACCCCGCCCGCGCACTCGACTTCGAGCTCCACGGCGCGGTGGTGCGCGAGGCCGTGCGCCACCCCCACAAGCTGCGCACGGGCCAGCTCAAGGGCAACCGCTTCAGCCTGCGCCTGCGCGACGTGGACGCGGAGCGCTTCGCCGCGGCCCGACTCGCTCTCGAAACCCTGTGCCGCGACGGCCTGCCCAACCGTTTCGGGGCCCAGCGCTTCGGCCGCGAAGGCGACAACGCCGAGCGCGCGCGGCGCTTCTGCGCTGGGGAGATCCAGGTGCGCGACCGACGCGAGGCGCGCTTCCTGGTCTCGGCGTGGCAGTCCGAGGTCTTCAACGCCGTCCTCGACGCGCGTCCCGTTCCGCCCCACCGCCTCGAGCCCGGCGACGTGGCGATGCGCCACGAGTCGGGGGGGCTCTTCGAGGTGGAAGAGCTCGCCGCCGAGCAGCCCCGCGCCGACGCCTTCGAGATCAGTCCCACCGGGCCGATCTTCGGCCCGCGCATGCGCTGGCCCGGCGGCGCCGTGGGCGAGCGCGAGCGCGCGCTGCTGCGCGCCGCCGGCCTCGACCCCGACGCGCTGAAGCTGCCCGGGGTGCGTGCCCGCGGCGGCCGGCGGCCCCTGCGCGTGCGTCCCGAGGAGGTGCAGCTCGAGCGCGAGGGCGCCGACGCGCGTCTCGACTTCCGTTTGCCCGCCGGCAGCTACGCGACGGTGCTGGTGGAGGCCGCCTTCGGAGAAGTGGAGAGCGGCCCGCCCCAGGCTGCGGCGAGCGCGGTATGATCAGCCACCCGCCCACAGGCTGGCTCCGGCCACCCACAGGAGGGCTTCGGTGAAGATCGCTCGCAACGCCACCGAGCTCGTCGGCCGCACGCCGCTCGTCGAGCTGGGCCGCATCGGCAGCGGCGTGAAGCCGCGCATCGTCGCCAAGCTCGAGAGCCAGAACCCGGCCGGCAGCGTCAAGGACCGCATCGGTCTCGCCATGATCGAGGCCGCCGAGCGCGACGGCCTGATCGAGCCCGGCAAGAGCGTCATCGTCGAGCCCACCAGCGGCAACACCGGCATCGCCCTGGCCTTCGTGGCGGCGGTGAAGGGCTACCAGTGCATCCTCACCATGCCCGAGAGCATGAGTCCCGAGAGGCGCGCGGTGCTGCGCGCCTTCGGCGCCCGGCTCGTGCTCACCGACCCGAGCAAGGGCATGCCCGCGGCGGTCGAGAAGGCCGAAGAGATCTGCCGCCAGGTTCCTGGCGCCTACATGCCCCAGCAGTTCAAGAACCCGGCCAACCCCGACGTGCACCGCCGCACCACGGCCCAGGAGATCTGGGACGACACCGACGGCCGGGTCGACGCGATCATCGGCGGCGTGGGCACCGGGGGCACGATCACGGGCGTCGCCCAGGAGCTGAAGAAGCGCAAGCCGGGCTTTCAGGCGGTGGCCGTCGAGCCCGCGGCGAGCCCGGTGCTCTCGGGCGGCCCGCCGGGCGGGCACCCCATCCAGGGCATCGGCGCGGGCTTCGTGCCCGATGTGCTCGACCAGTCGGTCGTCGACCGCGTGATCCAGGTCTCCAGCGACGCCTGCTTCGAGATGGCTCGCCGCCTGCCCCGGGAAGAGGGCATCCTGTGCGGGATCTCGTCGGGCGCTGCCGTGGTAGCGGCCCTCGAGTACGCCGGCGCCGAGGGCTCCGAGGCCGACATCATCGTGGTGGTGATCCCGAGCTTCGGTGAGCGCTACATCCAGACCAAGCTCTTCGACCCCTATCGCTACGAGGGGAGCGACGACGTCGTATGAACCGGTCGGCGCAGAGCGCGGCGACGTCCGGCTCGAGATGAGCGAGAGCAGCGCGAGGCGCGAGGCGCGCAAGGCCGAATCGCGCGGCCGCATCCTCGATGCGGCGCGCGGGGTCTTCTTCCGCGACGGCTTCATGGAGGCCAACCTCGACGAGGTGGCGCGCGGCGCCGGCGTCGCCAAGGGCACGCTCTACCGCTACTTCGAGAACAAGGCCGAGCTCTACGTCGCCGTGCTGGCGGCCAATGGCGAGCTCTTCGAGCGCAAGCTGCGCGAGGCCGGCGGCGGCAAGGGCCGCGCGCCCGAGCGCATGCAGCGCATCGCCGACTTCTACCTCGAGCACTGGACTGACAACCGCGAGTACTTCCAGATCTTCTGGGCCGTCGAAAACCAGTCCATCATCGGCGAGCTGCCCGAGGGTGTGGTCGCAGAGATCACGCGCCTGTGGAAGAGCTGCCTCGACATCCTGGCCGAGGTGGTGCAGGCCGGCGTCGACGAGGGCAGCCTTGCGCCCTGCGACCCGGGCGAGGTGGCGGTGATCCTCTGGACCCTCGCCAACGGCCTGATCCAGAGCGAGTCGAGCCCGCCCCACCGGCGCATTCGCAAGCAGCCCCTGGCCGACACCTTCCGCCACGCCATCGATCTGATGCTGGCGGGTCTGTCGCCGTCGCGGGGTCGTTGAAGCGGCACCGACGGTGTCCGAGCCCGGATTCCGCCGCGAGGCCGTTGACGCCGCAGTGCCGCTGGGGGAAACTGACTCCCGGTCACCTCGTGTCACCCTCGACGCGGGGAAGGGGGGATCATGAATCGAACTGCGACGGCAGTCGCGGATCGCGTGCGCGCGATCCTCGCCCGCCAGCTGGGTCTCGACCGCGGCGAGATGACGCCGGAGTCGGATCTGCTCGACGACCTCGGCGCCGACTCCCTCGACGTGGCCGAGCTGGTGATGACTCTCGAAGAGGCCTTCGACATCCAGGTGCCCGACGACCACGTCGAGGGCATGCGCACTGTCGGTGACGTCGAGCACTACGTGGAGACAGCGACGGCGCTCTGAAGGGGGCTACGTTCCCCGCCGTGTCCAAGCCCGCGCCCCGCGTCGTCCTCGTCGACGGCACCAACGCTCTCTACCGCGCCTTCTTCGCGCCCATGCAGGACCTGCGCGCTCCCGACGGCACGCCCACCAAGGCGGTGCTGGTCTTCGCCAACATGCTGCTCAAGACGTTGCGCGAAGAAGAGCCGGACTGGTGTGCGGTGGTCTTCGATCCGCGCGGCAAGACCTTCCGCCACGAGGTCTACCCCGAGTACAAGGCCGGGCGGGACGCGCAGCCCGAGGACCTGAGCGCCCAGTTCCCCCTGGCCCGCGAGCTGGTGGCCGCATTGGCGTTGCCCATCGTCGTGATCGAGGGTTACGAGGCCGACGACGTGATCGCCACCCTGGCCGACCGGGCGCCCGAGGGCGCGAAGATCTCGATCGTCTCGACCGACCGCGACCTGATGCAGCTCGTCGACGAACGCGTGCAGCTGCTCGATGGCATTCGTGACCGCCGCTACGGGCCGGCCGAGGTGGAGGAGCGTTTCGGGGTGCCGCCCGAGAAGCTGCTCGACGTGCGCGCCCTGGTGGGCGACAAGAGCGACAACATCCCCGGCGTGAAGGGGATCGGTGAGAAGGGCGCGGCCAAGCTGATCCTCGAGTGGGGAGATCTGGAGGGCGCCATCGCCCACGCCGGCGAGATCAAGGCCAAGCGCGCGCGCGAGGCGCTGCAGAACGAGGCCGACACTGCGCGCCTCTCGAAGCAGCTCGCCACGCTCGAGCGCGAGGTTCCCGTCGAGACCGACTTCGAGCGCTACCGCCGCGGCGAGCCCGACCGCGATACCCTGCGCGAGCTGTATCGGCGCCTCGGCTTCACGCGTCTGCTCGAGAGCCTCGACGCCGGGAGCCCCGCGGCCGCCTCGGCGCCCGCCGAGGCCGGGGGCGAGAGCGAGATCGAGCTCGAGACTGTCACCAGCGCCAAGGCGCGCAAGGCGTTGGCCCGGGCGCTGGCCGAGGCCCCCGGCGCAGCGCTGGTCTGCGTCGACGCGGGCGGCGCCGCGGTCTCGGCCGCGCTGCACGGCGTGGCGGTGGGCCTCTCGGACAAACGCGCCTGCTGGCTGCCGCTGGCGGGGGAGGGCGCCGACTCCGAGGCGCTCGCGGTCGCGCTGGCCCCGCTGCTCGCCGGCAAGGTGGCCTGGATCGGCGCCGACGCCAAGCGCACGGCGACGCTCTTCGCCGAGCGCGGGTTGGCGCTGCCCCTGGCCGGATTCGACGTGGAGCTGGCCGGGCAGCTGCTCGACAGCAGCGGGCAGAAGGGGGTGCCGATCCTGGCCGCCCAGTGGCTGGGCCGCGCGGTGCGGCCGCTCGAGGAGCTGGCTGGCCGCGGTGCCAAGGCGACGCCTTTGGCCGAGCTGCCGCCCGCCGAGCTGGCGCGCTGGGCCGGCGAATGGGCCGCGGCGGTGGCCGCGCTGCGCGCGCCGCTGGCCGAGCAGCTCGAAGTGCGCGGCCTGGCCGCGCTGCACGACGAGGTCGAGCTGCCCCTCACGGCGGTGCTGGCCGGCATGGAGCGCCGCGGCGTGCGCGTCGACGAGGCGCTGCTCGCCGACCTCTCCGAGGAGTACGCCGCCCGCCTCGCCGACATCGAGCGCGAGATCCATCAGCTCGCCGGCGAGGAGTTCCTGATCTCGTCGCCCAAGCAGCTGCAGCACATCCTCTTCGAGAAGCTCGCGCTGCCGGTCGTGAAGAAGACCAAGACCGGCTACTCCACCGACGAGAGCGTGCTCGAGCAGCTCGCCGACCAGCACGAGCTGCCCGCTCGCATCCTCGCCTACCGCCGGCTGGCCAAGCTCGTGAACACCTACGTCGACGCGCTGCCCAAGCTGGTCGACGCGAACACCGGGCGCGTGCACCCCACCTGGCACCAGCTGGGCGCCGCCACCGGGCGGCTGTCGGCCAGCGCGCCCAACGTGCAGAACATCCCGATTCGCAGCGAAGAGGGGGTGCGCATCCGCGAGGCCTTCGTGCCGGCCGAGGGCTGCGCGCTGGTGTCGGCCGACTACTCCCAGGTGGAGCTGCGCATCCTGGCCCACTTCTCCGAGGACCCGGGCCTGATCGAGGCCTTTGCCAGCGGCGACGACGTGCACCGCCGTACCGCGGCCGAGGTCTGGGATGTCGACCCCGACGAGGTCAGCGACGAGCAGCGCGCTCGCGCCAAGGCGGTCAACTTCGGGATCATCTACGGCCTGTCGGCCTTCGGCCTGGCCAACCAGCTGGGCATCGCCAGCGCCGAAGCCAAGGAGACCATCGACACCTACTTCGAGCGCTACAGCGGCGTGCGTCGCTTCATCGACGAGACCATCGAGAGCGCGCGCAGCCAGGGCTCGGTGCGCACCCTGCTGGGCCGCAGCCGTGCGCTGCCCGACCTGGGCTCGCGCAACCGGGCGCTGCGCCAGGCGGCCGAGCGCATGGCGGTCAACACCGTGGTGCAGGGCACCGCCGCCGACCTGATCAAGCGCGCCATGCTGGCGGTGGAGGCGCTGCTGGCCGAGACGGGCCGCGGCGCCCGGCTGGTGCTGCAGGTGCACGACGAGCTGGTGTTCGAGGTGCCCCGCGGCGAGGTCGAGGCCTTGACGCCGCGGCTCCGAGAGGCGATGGAAGGGGTCATGCCCCTGGGGGTGCCGCTGGTGGTGGAGCTCGGGACCGGGCCGAACTGGCGCGAGGCCCACTGAATTCCCGTCCTCGGCGCGCGGCGAATCGCGCCCGATCCCGTCCCGTCCAACGCCGCTCGCCCGATTCCCCTCTTCACGCTGACCGAAACCTGGAGCCCGCCCGCCCGGATGTCCGACTCCAGCGCCGCCTCCGTGCTCGACGATCGCGAGGCCGTGGCCCGCGCCCAGCGCGGCGACCACGAGGCCTTCCGCGTGCTGGTAGAGCGTTATCAGGGGCGGGCCTACGGCCTGGCCCTGCGCATCCTGGGCGACCCCGACCGGGCCCGGGACGCGCTTCAGGAGGCCTTTCTGAAGGCCTACTCGGCGCTCGACCGCTTCGAGGGCCGC
>Ga0224508_10002329_pt1 | contig 16210 bp, 16 predicted proteins | sample SF_Jan12_sed_USG_4_FD_170157 | JGI IMG/M metagenome (GOLD analysis project Ga0224508, IMG submission 170157) | Sediment microbial communities from San Francisco Bay, California, United States - SF_Jan12_sed_USGS_21 | ecosystem: Environmental > Aquatic > Marine > Sediment | place: USA... | reverse complement strand
GGCGCGGGACTTCAGTTCTTCTATCAGATAGCGACAGGCGTCAAATGCGGCAGCCCGGTGCGCGGACCAGACGGCAACGAGAACGATGGGCTCGTTGGGTTGTAGGTCGCCAACCCGATGAATGATCAGGCTATCGGCAATGTCCCATCGTTCCAACGCCTTCTCACTGATTTCATTCAAACACTTCTCAGTCATCCCGGGGTAATGTTCAAGCGTCATCCGCTCAACGCGATTTCCTTGATTGACGTCGCGCATCGTCCCTACGAAGGTTGCGGTAGCGCCATATTTGCCTGCCTGGGCAGACATCTCGCTTTGAAAATCACGCACTGCTTGCCACGGATCGAACGGTGTGTCGCGTACTTCGACTCGCATACTAGCCTCCGGTCACCGGCGGTAGGAACGCAATTTCATCGCCATCCTTGACCTCGTGGTTGGCATCCGTGTATTCCATGTTAACCGCAATAAGAGTACTGGGCGGCAATGGTTGGTCTCCAGAGACCCGTGCCCATATATCGGCCACCGTAGCCGTACTACCGACTTCAACTGTATCCTCGCTACGGCCCATACGTTCACGCATGGCGGCTAAGAACTTCACGTGTATCGACATCAAGGCCTCTCTATTGACTGATGTTATACGAATATTTCGGCCGATGTTCAAGGTTCACGCATTCTACTGGGCGGTCTTGGTACCGGCGCTGCCCTGCGAAACATGAGATAAACCGGTGCGTAGCTCATAATGGGCGGCGATTTCCGCCAGGGCGGACGCGGCATCGTATCGACTAGTAGAACGTATTAGCGCGTCGTGCCGTACAGTATCACGCAGTAAGTCATCGAACCCGGTGTGTTGATCAGGTTCTAAAGTATTCTGTTGCGAATGGAGCACACGAAAATCCTCGTCGGCAAAAAACCAACAGAGTCTTTGTTGTTCGGATAGCAGCTTCAATGCATCGAAATGAGCTCGCGCACCACCAGGGGTCAGTAGGATTTCCGCCGTCAGCGGATCATCGGCTAAGGTGAACACCTCGGCGCGTATGGTAACCACGCCGGCGTGCTGCAGTTCCAACAAGTCGGTTTCGAGGGTTATGGGTAATGGTTTTGACGTCTTTGCAAGAACGTAGCGATCTCGTTTGCACTCGGGTCCCATGAGGCGGAAGAACAGCGCGGTTTCCCAGATATCAGATTCGAGTTTAACTGGCAGGCACGTAACCGCGCTGCCAGTCGCGCGCATGGCCTCACACACAGCCCTAGGGAACGATTTCATGCCCATAGCCGGATTGTAACAAGCTCGGATCCAGTCCAGGTAGGACGACAAACAAAGGCCGTCTGCCCGCCATACGCGGGAGACGGCCCGTTGCTATCGATTGTGCAGAAAAACTTATCGAGCGAGGGGCCGGTTAGCCCTTTTTGGCCTGCTTATACCACAGGTCGTGATGCTGTTTTGCCCATTCCTCACTGACTTGGCCACGCGTCATCCCCTGCAGCGCGCCTTCTGTGGCCAGCCCCAAATAGATGTGTCCACATATAATTCCAATCCACACAATAGAGGCGACGGCATGGATAACGTTAACCAGTTGCATCGTCGCTCGCATTTGCTCGCCAATCCATCCGATCAACATAAATCCGGTAATCGAAACTATGGCGCCAAGTACGATCAGGCCGAGCCAGAACACGAAGACCTTCTCACCGGCGTTGAAACGTTCAGCATGCGGGTGCTTGCCTTTGGCCAGAATTCCGCCAACACCTTCCTTAAACCATTGCCAGTCGGTTGCAGTCGGAATGTTGTCTTTGATCCAGGCAATCACTGCGAGCACAACGCCTACCGTAAAGAACGGGCCCAGGTAATTATGCAAAAGAATCGAAAAGTTGGCCCAATCGGAAAAGCCAGAGTAGCCGAGTATGGGAATCAAAACTGCGCGCCCGAACAGTAGGCTAAGGCCGGTAATCGTGAGAATAATGAACAGGATGGCGACATACCAGTGGATAACCCGTTCGGCTACGTTATATCGCGTAACTGTACGACCGGACAGCGTACCCTCGATTTTCATTGTGCCGCGTAACAGGAACAGCAGGCCTAGTGATAGTAATACCAGTGCCAAAAACCAAGGCGAAATATTGGCAACCGGGCCATTGCGCCACTGGCGCCAGTTTTGGCCACCGTTTTGGATCAGCGTGTTGGTCTCTTGACCCATAACTGCGGTATAACCCGTATTACCTTGGCGTACCGCGCGCCAGTAGTTAGCACGCGGATTGGTCTGCTCTTCTGCCGCCGCCTGTGCCGATAGCCCGCTATACAGATAACCACCCAGCGGCAATAACACCACACTGGCCAGAAGTATCGCGAAACTCGTTAGTACAATACGTTTACGGCGTGCCACCGCTTTCGGCGTCTTATCTTTGATGAATCCGCACATGATCGAGTCTCCTCTAGTTATCGTTCGATCTGACTTGTCATGATTCGGCGCCGCAAATCCTGCTGCTGCTCCACCGAACGGGAACGCTCGTCTCGTAGTTGCTGATCGCTAGACACCCATGGCTCCTGGATCTTCGAGCAACCTAGGGTTGCCATCGCAACCACGATGAGAGCGAGACTTATCAGGCCGCTTTTCATGGTACTCCCGAGACGACGCGCTATCGGTCGGGCTGAACCAAGGCAAACCGTTCACGCAACGTCTGTTGCTGCTCGGGTGCGCGTTGCTTTGCAAGAAGCGGATCCCTCGCCCCTTTGTAAACGCCGGGTTTGTGTACTGTCACGTCGGTCGACTCATAGCATGCCGTAAGCATGACAGCCGCCGCCAGCGTAATAATCGCTCTGGCGTACATATTGCCCTCCTGTTACCTCCGTTCAGACAAAGATGCGGGGGAAGGCCTATGCGGCCTTCCCCCATTTATGCCTACGATTGATAGGCCGTTTCCCAGCCCCAGGTTTGAGGCCTACCGCCACGTCGAATCACGCGTTGGCGATAGATGTCGGCTACCAGATCGCCGTCACCGGCCAGGAGTGCTTTGGTTGAGCACATCTCTGCGCATAGTGGCAACTTGCCTTCAGCGATGCGGTTACGGCCGTACTTCGCATACTCAGCATCGGAGTTATCGGCCGTTGGCCCGCCGGCGCAGAAGGTGCATTTGTCCATCTTGCCACGCACCCCAAAAGCAGATTGCTGCGGGTATTGCGGGGCGCCGAATGGACACGCATAAAAGCAGTAACCACAACCTATGCACAGGTCCTTGTCGTGTAACACGATACCGTCGTCGGTAGTGTAAAAACAATCTACCGGACAGACGGCAGCGCAAGGCGCATCAGTACAGTGCATGCACGCCACTGAGATGGATTTCTCACCGGGGACACCGTCGTTCAAGACTACGACGCGTCGTCGGTTAACACCCCAGGGAACCTCGTGCTCGTTCTTACACGCGGTAACACATGCGTTGCATTCGATGCAGCGCTCCGCGTCACAGAGGAATTTCATTCTAGCCATTACTCTATCTCCTCTCCGTAATTAGGCACGTTCGATCTTACACAGGGAGCACTTGCTCTCCTGCATCTGTGTTACCGAGTCATATCCATAGGTAAGCGCCGTGTTGGCTGCTTCGCCTAATACGAATGGGTCGGCCCCACTTGGATATTTGGCTCGACGATCTTCGCCCTGGAGGTGCCCAGCAAAGTGGAATGGCAACCAAACCACGCCCTTGGCCACACGCCGAGTCACCAAGGCCATCACTTTAAGCCTTGCGCCCTCAGCCCCCTCGACCCAGATTTGCTGACCATCTTTTATGCCATGGTCATTGGCGTCGGCTGGATTGATCTCTGCAAACATCTCCTGCTGCAGTTCAGCTAGCCATGGATTGGATCGAGACTCGTCACCACCGCCCTCATACTCCACCAGACGTCCGCTAGTGAGGATCAGCGGATATTCCTTGGAGTAGTCCTTGGCCTGGATAGACGCATAGCGTACCGGCAGTCGGTAGTGCGACTTGCGATCTTCGTACGTCGGATACTTCGCTACCAGGTCATAGCGTGAGGTGTAGAGCGGTTCCCGGTGAATAGGCACCGGATCCGGGAAGGTCCATACCACCGCGCGAGCACGTGCATTGCCAAAGGGCGCGCACCCATGCTTGATGGCCACCCGTTGGATACCGCCCGAAAGGTCGGTCTTCCAGTTTCGGCCTTCGGCCGCTGCCTGCTCGTCGGCACTCAGGTCATCCCACCAGCCCAGTTCCTTAAGCAGTTTGTCGCTGAACTCAGGATGGCCGTCACCGATCTCATTGCCGACCGGATAGGAGCCGTCCGCCAACAGGCTCTCGCCGTTACGCTCGACGCCAAACCGCGCGCGGAAGTTGAGCCCACCCTTGGCCACCGGTTTGCTGGTGTCATACAGTATCGGCGTGCCGGGATGTTTCATCTCCGGCGTACCCCAGCATGGCCACGGCAGACCATAGTACTCACCGTCAACCGGACCACCTTCCGCCTGCAAGGTATTGGGATTGAAGGTATGCCAGTTCTTCTGGTGTGCCTTCAAACGCTCGGGGCTCTGGCCAGTGTAACCGATGGTCCACATGCCGCGGTTGAACTCGCGGGTGGCATCCTCGATCAGCGGCTCATCATCGTTCACCTTGATGTGCTTGGTGAACTGCTCAGCAAAGCCAAGCTTCTTGGCGAACTTGTACATGATGGTTTGATCGGGCAGCGACTCGAACAGCGGTTCGATGACCTTGTCACGCCACTGCAGGTTACGATTGGACGCGGTTACTGAGCCATAGGTCTCGAACTGCGTGGCCGCCGGTAACAGATACACGCCGTCGCTACGATCGTGCATAACGGCACTGGCGGTCGGATAGGGATCGATGATCACCAACAGGTCCAGTTTCTCCATGGCCTTTTTCATTTCCAGGCCACGGGTCTGGCTGTTAGGAGCATGACCCCAGAACACCATCGCCCGCAGATTGTCCTTCTGCGCAATATTGGCCTTGTCCTCGAGCACGCCGTCGATCCAACGCGACACCGGGAAGCCCTTGGTGTTCATGGGCTTGACCGGCTTGCCCTTACTCTTCTCGTAACTGCCTTGATCGAAGCGCGATTGCACCCAATCGTAGTCCACATCCCAGACACGCGACCAGTGTTTCCAGGCACCGGCCGACAGGCCGTAGTAGCCAGGCAGCGAATGACTGAGCACACACATATCGGTGGCGCCCTGGACATTGTCGTGACCGCGGAAGATGTTGGTGCCGCCGCCGGATGTGCCCATGTTGCCGAGCGCAAGTTGGAGTACGCAGTAGGAACGGGTGTTGTTGTTGCCGATGGTGTGTTGCGTACCACCCATACACCAGACATGCGTGCTCGGGCGGTTCTCGGCCATAAGTCTGGCCGCTTCTTTCACCGTCGCCTCATCGGCACCGGTCACCTTCTCGACCTCGGCCGGGGTCCACTTGGCTACCTCCTCGCGGATCTGATCCATACCCCAGACGCGCTGGTTGATGAACTCCTTATCCTCCCAGCCGTTCTCGAAGATATGCCACAGCATGCCCCAGGTGATGGCAACATCGGTGCCAGGCCGGATGCGCACATAGTGATCCGCATGTGCCGCCGTGCGGGTGAAGCGCGGCTCGACCACGATCAGCTTGGCCCCGCGTTCCTTGGCGTAAAACATATGCTGCATGGAAACGGGATGCGCCTCGGTAGGATTACCGCCGACGATCATAATCGCCTTGCTGTGACGCATATCGTTCATGGAGTTGGTCATCGCGCCGTAACCCCATGTGTTGGCAACACCCGCTACTGTCGTCGAGTGGCATATACGCGCTTGGTGGTCGCCGTTGTTGCTGCCCCACATGGCGTAGAACTTACGGAACAGATACGACTGCTCGTTGCTAAACTTCGCCGAGCCTAGCCAATACACCGAGTCGGGACCGGATGTCTTGCGGATTTCGAGCATCTTGTCGCCGATCTCATTGATGGCCTCGTCCCACGATACCTTTTGCCACTTACCGCCGACGAGCTTGGTCGGGTATTTCAGGCGTCGTTCCCCGTGTCCATGCTCGCGCACGGATGCACCTTTCGCGCAATGGGCACCGAGGCTGAACGGATGATCGAACGCAGGCTCTTGCCCGGTCCATACCCCGTTCTGTACTTCGGCATAGACGCCGCAACCCACAGCGCAGTGTGTACAGACGCTTTTTACTAATTTTGTATCGACGCCGGCCTTGGGTGCCGTCATCGACGCCTGTGCCTTTCGCATCATCAGTGGCGGTAACGTCGTCGCCACTGCCGCCCCGCCTAAAGCGAGGCCGGAACGGCGCAAGAAAGTGCGTCGATCGATCGCCTCACCCGCAAAACGGGATCGGCTGGACGACACTTCTGCAGCCTTTTTCCTAATCAACTTCATGGCTTGTCTCCTATAAAGGACCGATTCTCACCAATAAACGGGTTAGGCGGGACTTAGTCCCGTAGTTTCTCGTAGTACGCCCGAATATGCGGTGTCACATGATAGCCCTTCGACTTTTCAGGGGCTGTGGCCACCTCATTGGTACGCTGCACTTCGGCAGCACCTCCTTTGGCCACTACGGCCAAGGTTGCGGCACCGCCTACCACCGCTGCCCCTTTCAGGAACTGGCGGCGACTGCTTTTGACCGGCTTTGTTTTCTTGCTCATAACAGTCTCCTCAACTGACTTCGTACATACGTTTATCTCTACAGAGCTTCACTTCTAATCTAAACGACAAAACTAAAACCCAGGCTTTACGTTAGCATTGCCAAATACTGGTTTTCGATTTCAATGAACTGCTGGCCAAATTGCCCAACCGATCGGTAGAAGCGAGCCGCTTTGGCCCCTTGCAGATCAACAAAGAATCTTCCTATCCAAGTTCCTATGTGGTCGTTAAAGAACTTGCGCTGTGTCTCAAATGGAATCTCGTCGCTATCGATAATCAAACTCATGGTCTCGCACAGCGCGGCCGCGTGATCTTCGGGTTCACGGATATCTTCCTGGCGTTCGAATCCCAGCGCAGTGAGATCTTGGCGCAACACACTGAGGGGTCGGTCCATGAGAAACCCGGTCGTATACCAAGAACCGTAGGGAACGAGTTCGCCCCGACCCAGGCCGATAAACAGATCGAAATACTCATCGGATACGTCTTCGACCGTGGCGCGTTCACCGGCGAGCCGTAGCGACTGCCAACTCACGGCCATGCCGCTATCACCATTGTCGGCTGGTGCATCGATTTGCTGCAACAGGGTGAGCACGTCTTCGGACGGCGCTGCCGCGAGTAACGTCGCCAACAGCCGATAGGTGTTAATGCGAACGGCCTGATCGGCATTCAGCTCCATCCTAGTACCACCTTTCGTTGTTGTTCTTGCCGCCGTGATCTGGGCATCCATCTGATGGACCATCACCTCATGTTATTGCCGAAGATGGATAGCAAGAAACAGACCAGGGATTTCGGGAAAAAAGCACCGAGAAAGGGCGAGTTCGGGTCGTTATTGGCAGCCCCGGGCGGAGGCTGAAACCCGTCTTGGGTCAAAATGACGCAATTGTATAGATCTGGCCCAATGACCTTACGGCTCCTTGTGGGCATCCATCAGGCCACCTTCTTGCATCAGCATGTCCTTGACCCGACATTCGTCGCACATCTCCATGCGCCGACGTGTTTCTGCTTTCTGGTACATCCAGTGCCCTTTAAGCTTCGCTTGCATCTTGGCCATCATATTTTTGGTGGCAAACGGTTTGCCGCAAGATACGCAGCAGAACGGCTCTGCCTCGTTTAGGGTGCGGGTGGCGCGCCGCATTTCGGCATCGTAGAGAAAACGTGGTACAAGCGTGATGACGTCTTCAGGGCAAGCGGTTTCGCAAAGGCCGCACTGCACACAATTCCACTCGTCGAACAACAACTGTGGCAGTTCGCCGCCGCCATCCGACAACGCCGCGTGCGGACAAATCGAGGCACAGGCCATACACAGGGTACAGCCACTACCGTCAACCTCGATTTCGCCAAATGGCGCCCCCCGAGGTAGGGTGGCGACTGCGGTTGGCGCCGGCGCGTGGGCGTGAAGGTGGTCGACGGCGAGACGTATGGTGGTGCGCTTCTCGTCCAGTCCGGCGAACCCCGCTGGTCGGGGCGGGGAGAATTCGGGCAGCTTAGCGAGCGTTTCGAGCACCGCATCATCGTCCTCGCTATCTATAAGTTGCAGCTGCTCGGCCGGGTAGCCCATGCCCTCGAGAATCGCGGTGGCGTAGGCATGTTGCGCACGAAGCTCATTAAGCACCGACGGGGTTGCGCCCGCACCAAGGACGGCCACCTGGCACGCACCATAGGCCAGCGTCGCCAACCACGTGTCTAGCCCAACCGATCCGGCTTCCTCGACCTCGACCGGAATGACCTGCTCGGGGAGTCTTGCCGCGATACGTTCCAGTAGCGCCTTACTCTTTTCGCGATCATGAAACAGTATGCAGGCATGCCGTCCCCCGGTCTGGCGATAGGCCTTGAGCATGGCACGCAGGCCGTCAAGCAAATCACTAGTACTCGGGTATGCATAGGTGATGGCGCCGCTGGGACAGGCAGTGGCGCAGACCCCGGCCCCCTGACACAGATAGGGATTTACTTCTATCGAGTCGCCAAGCGAGCCGATGGCCAGCGTCGGGCAAGCATCGAGACAGCGCCGACAGCCTATCAACCCGCTACCACCATGCGCACAGATATCCGGGTTGTAGGCAAAGTACTTCGGCTTTTCAAACTCACCCATCAGATCCGGTAACTCATCGAGCGCCCGGGTGAGGGCCATCGTGTCTCGACCGGGCGCGTAGTAGCCTAGCGGTAAGGTCTCTTGGCGAAAGTGCGCCGGTACCGTAAGGTCAAGCACGAGATCGAAGTGCTGCTTTGCCATCCCAAGGTGCTGCGTAAGTTTAACCGGCCCGCTGGGTGTCGACAGATCGGCGGCAAAGTTGCCTAGATAACCGGTGAGTTGGGCGAGTCGCCCGACCGCCACCCTAACCCCGCGGGCGGCTAACGCCGGCTCGGCGTCTTCCTTCACGCCGGTAGACGCGAGGCCGCTGATGAGCACAGTGCAACTCAATCTATCACCCAGTTCGTTCGCCAGATGCAAAGCCCGTTCTTCATCACCTACTGACTTGAATTGATCGATAATCAAGAGCTCTCCCGATGACCGATACTCCACTAGCGAAGTACTCTTTTCGATCGCCAACGGCGCGGCCCTAAGCGCCGCCTCACGGGCGCGCCCATTTGGAGTTTCGTTGGCGAGGCGACTCATCAGCTCAAAAGCAGCGGTAGGCGGTGCAGTCGTTGCCTCATTCATGACTTAGGCCCGAGGCGTATCTTCGCCGTCTTCATCCGGCTCAACTTCGCTGGATTCGTCATCTTCGATCGCGTCGTCATGCGACGCCAATTGAGCTTGCTCACCATCCTGGCTGGGTTGATCAGCCGGCGTTTCCGCAGACTCATCATCACCTAGCTCTGCCAACCGCCGCCGTTCCTTTTCTTTCTCGCGTTCCATGTGATGACGCATATCTGACGTAATTATGTTCCCCAACGGCTCGAACAATGTGAAATCGTCGTCGTAGTCATCGAGTCCGTCCCTAATATTGAATCCCGTCTTATGAAAAAGCTTGCGCAAGGCGACGCTACGCAGTTTCTGACTTACTTTGGGCGACAAGAATGGACTGTAATCGCTGTTCTCATTCAGCGTTTCGATGGGTGGCATATCGGCATCGGTCTTTTCGCTCGCGGGTTCGAGCGCATCGCGCGCTGGTGTGGGCGCAATCCTCTGTGGATCGGCCCGCGCAGCGACATTCGCCGATTTTTCGGGGGCAATCGCTTCTCGTTTACGCCGTGACCAGCGCGAGAGAAAGCCCTCGTCGCGGCTGGGTGTCGAATCTCGCTCAAGGGCGCCGCGGTCGCGTTGTTTCCGGTCTTTGGCCATACTGTGAATCTTCATTCCAGTTTTTTCGTTTACGCCGCTTCTTCTCTTGCGGTACGTAATTCTCGACGACATAGCGTTCCAACCACTGGTGGACTTCCGGCGGCATCGGTACCGAAAACACGAGGTCGTCGGCTTCCTCATGCATACCTGCCTCGGCACTGTCAGCCGTGACCAGAACCGGGGCTACCTCGTGGGTCTCGTCCTCGCAGCTGCAGGCAACATATAGTGCCGGCTTATCGCCCGAAAGATTGAACCAATATGCCTCGGCACCATCCTTGAATAGCTCTAATGCCAAGCCCGTCCACAGGTACTGCTCTCGCTCATTTTCAGAACGAATCAGGGTTCGCTTGATATCTTGCGTTGCCATTTCTTCGCCCGCGACCACGCCCACTACCTCCCACTTAGGTACCGTCCAGCGACCCTGGCGGACCACAGAGCATTCCATGATCACGGAAACTGGAAATACCGTCGTCGATGTAGTCTGATAGGGTGCTGTCATTGTCGGGCGTCTCTCGTACAGGGATAGTCCATGGTAGCATAGCGCCGATTGGCGGGCCGAAAGTTGCTGTCTGTAGCCCAGCCGCCTGGCGCGCCGGGCGACATAACGACCAGAAATATCTGGTGTAAATTGAACCACACCGTCTCGAGATGCGTCAATTTGACCCACTGGATTTACATGTTTGCGTCCAGTTCCCGAAAAAAGAAGGTGCAATTGCCGGGTACGTATCTTGCAATAACGCGATACCTTTCGCTAACGATAACGTAGCTATAACAGAGATGGCTCGATGACCCAATCAATGGCTGGTAAACGCAGTTCGCCGGTTTCGCTCGCCGACCCTTCGATCGCACCTGCCGCCGGCCGGGTGGCTAGCGACACTCCGTCACGATTCATGGGTGTGAAAGAGGTGGCTGAGTACCTGCATCTCAACGAGAAAAAAGTGTACACGCTGGTTAGCGATGGAAAAATCCCCGCTACTAAAGTCACCGGCAAATGGCTATTTCCGCGCGACCTTGTCGATCAGTGGATGCTGGAATCCAGCCACGGTGGCGTGCTCACCGATCGCATGGTACTCGCCGGTAGCGATGATCCGCTGGTGTATCGAGCCATTATGCAATTGGCGAACGAGATTCAGGCACGTGCCCTTATTAGTTATACCAGCACCGGCACGCAGTTGGGACTCTCGCTATTGGCGCGTCACCGCGCTGATGTATGCGGTATGCATTGGGGCCGCGCAGATGAAAGTGGAAATCGGCACCCAGCGTTAATCAAACAGTATGCGCAATATCATGATTGGGTGTTAGTGCGAGCATTTTATCGAGAACAGGGTCTTATCGTCGCCCCCGGATATTGTGAACCCTCGGCCGACATGGATAACCTGTTTGCGCCTGATGTACGTTGGGCGATGCGCCAAGAAGGCGCCGGCTCACAGCGGTTCTTAAAGGAGACACTGGCCGAGCACAAGATCAATCCTTCGAATCTTCGAGTCACCGCTCGTGCTTACTCGGAACGAGAGGCGGCATCGATAATTGCCATGGAGCACGCAGATGTTGCGCCCGGTGCGCGTAGTGCCGCAACCGAGTTTGGTTTGGATTTCTTATCGATTGGTTGGGAGGCCTATGATTTCGCGCTGTATCGCAACATATACTTTCGCAGATTGTTCCAAAAACTGTTGGACCACCTAAAGGGGATGGAATGTCAACGTCTTGCACAGTTACTAGGTGGATACGATTTCAGTGATATCGGCCAGTTGGTTTGGAGTGAATAACGAGAATAACGCCAGTGCCTATGAAAAACGAAAATTCCCAAGTTACTGATACATTCGGCCGCGCGATACATGATTTACGTGTCTCGATCACCGACCGGTGTAATTTTCGTTGTGTCTACTGTATGCCGAAACAGATTTTTGGTAGTGATTATCAGTTCTTGGACCATAAGGACATCCTGACCTATGAGGAGATTACGCGAATTGTTCGTATTTTCGTGAGTTGCGGCGTCAAGAAAGTACGCCTCACCGGCGGCGAGCCCTTGCTTAGGCGCGAAATCGAAAGACTTATCGAAATGCTGGCAGGCGTGTCGGGTTTGGATGACTTAACGCTCACCACTAACGGGTCACCCCTGACCAAGGAAAAGGCCCGTGCTCTTAAACGCGCCGGGCTGCGACGTTTGACGCTAAGCTTGGACTCACTGGACGATGCTGTATTTCAGGCGATGAACGATGTTAGTTTTCCGGTAGCGCGTGTACTGAAGGCGATCGATCATGCGGCAGCCGCGGGGCTGTCACCGATCAAGATCAATATGGTGGTAAAACGCGACCTCAACCAGGACAGCATACTTCCCATGGCGCGTTACTTCCGCGGCACCGGGCACATCGTTCGTTTCATTGAATATATGGACGTCGGTGCAAGTAATGGTTGGAGGCTCGATGACGTTGTGCCGGCAGCCGAGATAGCAGAAATGATTAACGTCGAATACCCGGTCGAACCGATTGATTCGAATTACCCAGGGGAAGTCGCAAAGCGCTGGAGATACCGGGATGGTGGCGGTGAAATCGGTATTATCTCGTCAGTAACCCAGCCTTTTTGTGGCAGCTGCAGCCGCGCCCGGTTATCGGCTGAGGGCTCACTCTACACCTGTCTTTTCGCCACCAACGGCCATGATTTGCGCCAGGTGCTCCGCAGCGATGCATCGGATGAAGAAATAAAGCAGCTTCTCAGTAACATTTGGTCACGTCGCAACGACCGTTACTCTGTGCTGCGTACGGCACAGGCAGTGGCACTACCGAAGATCGAAATGTCTTATATTGGCGGCTAACCGTTTCAACCCGTCCCCGTACGTAGCCCGTCCCACGAGAGGCCGGGCAATAGCTGAAACCCACCCGCTCGAGCTCCGGATCAATGCGGTCTACAAAATAGCTAGAAAGCACCTTCAGTAAAATTTGTAAATTTCTGATTATAAATACATAAGTTACAAGTCAACTGTAGACAAGCACGGTTGTGCTGTGTTCCAGGCAAATTTTGAATACTCCCTCCCCATGTGGGACTGCGATGCGAGCAGGGCCGCCCAGGCGGGGTCAACTTAAGGCGATATCTCCGTCAATGCTGAAGTTCAGCCCAAGCTCCGCTATTTCCAATGTCATCCTTGGTTTTAGCGATCCTTTGCCGCTGATTCGACCCTTTTCTAAACCGTCTCGCACCGCACGCTCCAGTTCGCGCTGCGAGGTCACCCCCACCTTTTTTAGAAACTTACGCACTTCCATATTGAACTTTTCCTCGTCAAATGTAGTCGCGCTCATGATTCCTCCGTCTGTCGTAATAATTTGCACCGAAGTCTTCTGGCTCGGCGCCTCGATCCACCAACACCGGTTCTTCGCGCAGCCATACGTGGAATACGCTGCCGCGATCGAGTTCCGACTCGACCGTGACTTCACCGCCGTAGCGCCGAATTAGACCATAACTCACAGAAAGGCCTAAACCTGTGCCGTGACGCGTGTCAGTCGTATAAAAGGGATCGAATACACGGCCGAGTTTCTCCGGCGCAATGCCAACGCCATTATCTTTGACCGAGACGACAACACCCTGTTGATTCCAATCGGCAGTTATCACTTCGATGATGCCGGCGGCGGACACGGCCCGCGCCGCATTGAGCAATAGATTTATCAGTACCTCTTGTAACTCGTAGCGTCTAATTCGAACCCTACGGGTCGCATTAAGTTGGATGTGCACGGTTGCTTCACCTTTCTCAACCGCATGCCTAACCAACACCAGCGTATCTTTGACGGTGCGATTAATGTCTACTTCTTCTATATCGGTGTTATCGGCAGGACTGGATGGTCGAGCGAACTGTAGCAACCCATCGACAATATAACGTATTCGATCTACTTGTTGGATGATCATATCGACTTCGCCTTGTACAGAATTGGCGGCATCGCCAAGCTCAGCCACAAGCAAATCGAGATTTCCGATTATCACAGCCGTCGGGTTGTTGATTTCGTGCGCGATGCCAGCCGCCATTTGACCGAGCGCCGCCAGCTTCTCGGCCATTACGAGTTGTTGTCGCATTTCGCGTAGTAGTGTTACCGTCCGCTCCAAATCGGTATTCTTTTGCTCGAGCTCGCGGGTTCGATCCTCGACCTTGGCTTCTAGCTGCTCGGCGGCACGACTGATTTCTTGATTTCGGCGCTGCAGCAGATCGAGCATGGCATCGAATTGAACGGCAAGTTCACCGATCTCATCTTGCGAATCGATCTTGCCCATTGGTCTGTCGATGCCGGCCTGTGTCGCACGTACTACGCTGGTCATCTGCTCGATGGGCTTGAATATTGAACGCGCACCGCGCAATACGACCCAGGTGGCCAGGGCAATAATACCGATAAAGATGAGAAGTAACGACGCGGCGGCCCGATAATGGGCGTTGCGAAATGGTGCCTCGAGAATGCTGCTTTGTAGCATGCCAATCCCTTGGCCATCGGCGTCGAATACCGGTTGGTAGGCTGAGATATACCATTGCTCGCCAATCAGGTCCCGTGCGACCCAAGTGCTACCTTCGCCTAGGACCTTGTCTCTCGTTTCGCTAGACACATTGGTACCGAGCGCTGTGTCTTGCTGATCGAGTGTCAGATTGGTGCTAATACGTACATTATCGAGCAGTAATGCGATGGCACCTACACCACCGCTAGGCAATGTTCCCGGACCATAGACGCGTTCGCGGAGCTCTTCGATGTTTGTATCATTCCCGTTCAATGCGATACCGCCGTCTAGCAACGCTAGGACTTGGCCACCAGAATTCCGGATGGGATAGACCGCGCGTATAACCACAGTTCGATCTTCATAAGCACGCTCTTGCGCATCGGCCAACGGTACGCGCATACGCTCGATAAGGGCCGGGTCTTCGCGCTGTAGATCATCCGGAGTAAAGACCTCTAGCGCGGCTGACGGGCGTCCGCGTATGGCGCGATTGGTCAGCGGACTAGGCTTACTGCTGCCCGGCGCTTCTTCGTGTAACCAATTACCTAGCTCATCGGTAAGGTGTACGAAGGTAAATCCTTCTTCGTCAATCAAACTCGCTAGTTCACTTTGCAGGCCATGCGCATCACCGTTAGTAAGTAGTAAGCGAAAGCTATAGGAATCGGCGAGACGTTGCAGCGCCGTGCCATAGCCTTGTTGCAGCTGTCTGAACGCATGTTGCGCAACCGCGAGGTCGCTCTTAACCTTTAGAGATAGGTTGTCGCGGGTAAAACTATTAAACCAGTATATGGTTAGACCCAGGGTTGCGGGCATGGCCAGCAAGGTGGGAAACAAAACGAGTAGCAGTAATTTATAACGAAGGGTTGATCGAACAAGCGTTCGTAGCGATCGCCATGGTGGAAAAACGCTCATGATTTGCCGACCTAGGTCTGGGCTACGGCTGAGTCAGACCTTAGCTTGCGTTCCAATGTCTTGCGTGAGATGCCAAGCCGGCGGGCTGCCTCCGATTTATTTCCGCCTGCACCCTCGAGCACCCGTCGCATGTGGCTTTTCTCCACCTGCGCCAATGTCCACTCGCCAGGAAAGGGAGATGTCGTTGGTGCCCGCCCTGGGTCCGACGCCTGACTGGGTATGATGTCGCTCGGTAGCCGGCCGAGCAAGACCGCGCGTTCGATGAGATTTCGTAGCTCGCGCACGTTGCCAGGCCAATCATAGGCCTGCAACGCCTGAATGTCTTCGCGACCGAAGGTTAGGGGCTGTACGCCAAACTCCGAGGCCAGGGCCTTAGCGAGGAAATCGACGAGTTCTGGAATATCTTCGGGGCGTTGCCGTAGGGTCGGCATTCTTATCATCACAACGTTGAGCCGGTAATACAGGTCTTCACGAAATCGACCTTGTCTTACTTCTTCCGCCAAGTTCTTATTTGTGGCCGTGACAATACGCGCATCCACCGGCAACTCTCGGTCGGATCCTACCGGACGGATCTTGCGACTTTCCAGAACCCGAAGCAGCTTGGCTTGCATGGTGCCTGGCATTTCTGAAATCTCGTCAAGAAACAGGATGCCGCCACTCGCAAAGCTGAACAGGCCATCGCGCGCCTGATGCGCCCCGGTGAATGCGCCCTTGGTATGCCCGAATAACTCGCTCTCAAATAGATCCGGTGAAATCGCTACGCAGTTGACAGGGACAAATGGGCCGCTCAGATTACTCAGCCTATGGAGGGCGCGGGCTGCAAGTTCTTTACCGGTGCCGGTCTCGCCTTCGATCAGCACAGAAGTAGGTGTTGGTGCAATCTGTTTAATGATCTCGCCGACTTCCT
>Ga0224508_10002328_pt1 | contig 16223 bp, 20 predicted proteins | sample SF_Jan12_sed_USG_4_FD_170157 | JGI IMG/M metagenome (GOLD analysis project Ga0224508, IMG submission 170157) | Sediment microbial communities from San Francisco Bay, California, United States - SF_Jan12_sed_USGS_21 | ecosystem: Environmental > Aquatic > Marine > Sediment | place: USA... | reverse complement strand
TATCCGATGGTGCGCCGTTGCTTATTCACGACGCCGTGCCCGCGAGAGACGTTCTGAAAGATCCGGGTAGGCAAATCGGAAGTCCACGGGCCGTCCTATGTGTCTCGGCTCATTGGGACCGCGACCATTAGTGGCGCAAATCATCGACCACGATCCATGATTTCTACGGATTTCCCCGGGAACTTTATGAGTTTACATACCCAGCCCCGGGGGGCTCGGAACTTGCCGCGCGGGTTGCTCAGTTATTACACAATCCAGGTATCGACACCCATATTGATAACACTAGGGGCTTGGATCATGGTACTTGGATCCCTTTGTCCTTGGCTTTTCCGGATCACCAGGTGCCAGTGTCACAGCTTTCGGTGCAGTTGAATCGGTCTGCTGAGTGCCACTTGAGGATTGGCGAAACTCTAAGTGTTCTGCGTAAAGAGGGAATACTCATACTTGGCAGCGGAGGCGCCACACATAACCTGGGTGAGTTTAGGGGGTAATCGCTGGACACGCCGCCGCCGGCTTACGTTTGCGAATTCGATGCTTGGTTGCGGCGGGCGATTATCGCGGGGCGGGCCGATGAGCTAGTGGCATATCGCGAGGCGCCACAGTGCGCGCGCAGCCACCCCACGCCGGAGCACTTTCTACCCCTGATTGTGGCTGCTGGTGTGGGAGCGACGGGTAGGCAGCTCCATAGTTCCTCTACTTTTGGGATCCTCTCCATGGCTGCATATGGGTGGAGCTGAACGGCAAAAGGCCTATCAATTTCGGGAACAATTTGTCAGAGCCGCTATACTTAGGCTGAAGAGTGCGCATTTCTATGAATTCGAAAGTGGGGTGGGAGCAGTACCCTGCTATTCTCTTTGGCTTTAAGTGGGTCAACGAGTGAAAACCTAAAGTATATACCGCGAGCACAAATAACATGACCGATACAGTGATTGAAAAGCCAACTGCCTCGGCGGCTGGCGCCGGGATGCAGCAACAGCCGGCGCAGTCGGCAGCAGCGCCTAAGCGGGCCAATTCTTCCTCGCAGGATGCCTCCCAGATGCAGGTAAAATCATCCGCTCAGATGGGAGATCCACTGGCATTGCTGACTCGGCTGATTCAGTACGCCGTTGCCGAGAACGCGTCGGATATCCATATACGGGTGAAAAATCACCCAGTGGTGCGCATAGATGGCACGCTGCAGGCAGCCGAAAAATTTCCGGTAATGTCGGTGTCAGATTTGGAAGCCCTGGCTCAGAAGATTATGTCGCCTAGGCAGTGGGACATATTCCAGAACAAATATCAGGTGGATTTGTCCGTCGGCATCAAAGGCATAGGTCGGGTTCGCACCAACTGCTATTACCAACGCGGTACCATCGCCATGGCGTTTCGTGTAATTCGCACCGATATTCCCGGCATCGAGGAGCTGGGCCTTCCAGAATCTGTGCTCGATTATGCGAATTACGAGAGAGGGCTGATATTGCTTACCGGGGCGACAGGATCGGGCAAGTCGTCAACCATTGCGTCGCTCATCGATCAGATCAATCATAAGCACGCACGACACGTCATCACCATCGAGGATCCGATAGAATTTTTATTCAAAGAGGATCGTTCGATTATTTCTCAACGTGAGTTGGGTATGGACGCGGTGTCTTTCCTGGATGCCATGACCGCAGCTCTGCGCGAAGATCCAGATGTCATTCTCCTCGGTGAGATGCGTGACCCAGACACCATTCAGACTGCATTGACAGCCGCTGAAACGGGGCACTTGGTGTTTTCAACAGTGCATTCGCCGGCGGCGGCGGAGACTATTACGCGTATCGTTGCGACGTTCTCACCAGAGGCCCAGCCGACGATACGGGCCAAGCTCTCCCAGAACCTGCGAGCAGTTGTGTCGCAACGTCTGTTGCCAACAGCCTCGGGAAAGGGTAGAGCCCTGGCTTGTGAGATTATGAACGTGTCTTCACGTGTGCGCGAGCTGATATTAGATCCTCTCAAAGTGGAGGAACTCGCGGATCTGGTAAAGAAAGGAGAAGTAGTCGAAGGCATGTTGTCCTTTGACCAGCATCTTTTCCAACTGTGTAAGCAAGGCATAATCTCCGAGGAGGTTGCATTGCAGCACGCCAGCAGCACTACAGATCTCAAGCTGAAGCTAGAGGGTTTCGTTTAAGCAGCTCGCAGGTTGTCGGCTTGGGCCTATGTCGATGGGTCCGCGTTGCACGCGGCCTGCGCCAACACGTCATAGAGCTGCTGATACAAAATGTGGAGTTGTTCGAGTCGATCAGGATCCAATCGGTCCTGGGTCCACCCCTGTAGGCAACGATCAAGGGTCAATGCGGCAGCGCTCAACTCGGTGTAGCCGTAGGATCCAGCGGATCCGGCGATTCGATGTGCCCACACACTGAGGTTGGCCAGCCGATCGTTGGCGTAACGAGATTGTCGGCACTGTTCCCAGCGGACTTCTAACTCCTGCAGCTTAGCTCCCAGAGAGCGGCGATAGTTACTTTTGAGTGCTTCCAGGCGGTACGGCGTATCGGGGCAATGATCACTCATAGGTCTGTGCCTATTCGCCGTTTACGATCACGCCAGTAATCACACAGTTCGAGTTGACTGCATCGCTGAGGGAGTCCGACAGCCTGTCCCTGCAGCTCACCGGAAGCTACTCCTCAATGTTGGTGAGCCGCTCCAGACGGTACCCGTGCTGGTAGATCGCAGACAATCTCCACCCTGTCTCCGGGGTAATAGCAAGCTTCTGTCGGATTCGACTAATGTGTGTGTCCACAGTGCGGGTGTTGATATCGGGGTTGGTGCCCCAAACACTCTCTAGTAGATGGCTACGGGATACCACCCTTCCAATATTGCGAAATAAGAAAGCTGCAAGTTCATATTCCTTTTGCGTCAGTTTGATCTTCTCACCATGGGTTTGTATCTCCCGATTCGCGAAGTCAATGCTGAACGGGGGCAACTCGATGGTCGATTCCTCTGCGTCTCTCAGTACCGATGCCCTCCGGGCCAGTGCGCCGACCCGCGCTAACAATTCTAGCTTCTTGACTGGCTTCGCCATGTAGTCGTCGGCTCCGGCCTCGAGGGCTTCCACGATATCTTTTTCCTGATCACGCTGCGTCACAAAAAGGATGGGAATCGGCCAGTCATGATTCTCCCGAATCAGTTTCATCACTTCTACACCACTCATGTGTGGAAGGACCCAGTCAAGCATGATTAGGTCATAGCTTTCGCGTCCGATCTCTTTCAAGAATTGCTCGCTGGTTTCAAAATGCATACACACATGACCAGCTTCTTCCAGCCAGAGTTGCAGCAGCTGAGCCTGATCCCGATCATCTTCAAGAAACGCTATACGCATGTCTTAGCCCTTAATTGGTCATTCGGATAGCCCGCGAGGATCGCTCCAGGGCAGCAAGCGAACTATGCGAACCATATGGCTAATCTTCATCCTAGGCATATATGTGCTGGTCGGCAAGCGCCGTCGTGCACAGGTCGCTGGCTTGCATATCCGATCGCCTCTCAATATTTGGAGGCCTCAATAATGCTTTTTTGGGCATCGGGTATCCACTTCATAGTAACTCAGAAGCATAGTCCGCAAGTCGGGAGCGTTCCACTCGCCGTAGTGTCACATGCCCGCTATATTTCCAGTCTTTAAACCGCTCCACTACATAAGTTAATCCGGAGGTGGTTCCTGTAAGATAAGCTGTGTCTATCTGCGCCAGATTTCCTAGGCAGACCACCTTGGTGTCCTTCCCAGCTCGGGTGATAAGAGTCTTCAGCTGATGGGGCGTAAGGTTCTGGGCCTCGTCAATGATGATGTATTTGTCCAGAAATGTTCGTCCCCGCATGAAATTAAGCGATTTGATGCGAATACGCTTGCGTACCATATCGTGGGTGATGGCGCGACTCCAAGCGCCTTGCCGCTGCGTGGAATTGGGCAGCAACACGTCCAAGTTATCCTCGAGCGCACCCATCCAAGGATTCATTTTCTCCTCTTCTGTTCCCGGCAAGTAGCCAATGTCCTCGCCCACGGGAATCGTGATCCGCGTGACGATGATTTCCTTAAACCGATTATCATCTATGGTTTGGGCTAGTCCCGCGGCCAATGCGAGCAGCGTTTTGCCGGTGCCAGCCTGCCCTAGAATTGTCACGAAATCGACTTCCGGGTCCATGAGCAAGTTTAAGGCGCAGTTTTGCTCAATATTTTTGGCGGTGACGCCCCATACGGCGTTGCTGTCCTCTGCGAAATTCCGCATCGCCCGAAGAACCATCGTGTCACCTGCGGTCTGTTGCACCGAGGAAGCGATACCAGTGTTTTCTGCTACGATGAATTCGTTAGGGTGCAGCGCTGATCCTTGAGGCATACGTACCCGCGAGTAGCATATTCCGGTTTTTTCCGTCCATTCTTCCAACGGCGTGTTTACTGCCTCACACTCGTCACCATTGACCAGGCGAATCCCGCAATACAGATCAGTGGTGTCATCGACAAGCTCATGTTCTGCATAGTCCTGCGCCTGGATTCCCAACGCATGGGCCTTGATTCTGAGTATGATATCTTTCGTGACTAAGGTTACGCTACGGTCTCGGTCACGACGAGCCAGATCCAAAGTAGTTGCGAGGATGGTGTTGTCTGGGGTTCCGCCACGGAGACCCGGAGGAAGTGAAGATTGAACTGAATCCACATGGAGATAGAGACGGCCGTTGTCAGAACCGCCCACTAGCTCGATTCCATCTCCTACGCCGTTGCCCGTATTAGCTACTAAAACGTCAAGCTGACGGCTCGCTTCACGCGCATTCTGCGCAATCTCTGATATCCCCTTCTTGGCGCTGTCGAGTTCTTCCAATACCACTGCGGGAATGTACACATCTGAATCGAGAAAGCGGAACATCGCCATTGGGTCATGAAGTAGAACATTGGTATCGAGGACGACGATGTCAAGTTGAGCGGACATGACTTGCACCTAGTAACACTCTCGCTACAGCGCTTTGATTGCCGCTAACACTTCTTCAACATGTCCTTTGACCTTAACGCCGCGGAAGTCTTTTTTAAGAACACCCTGCGCGTCGATGATGAAGGTGCTGCGGTCAACTCCAAGAAATTTTTTGCCGTATAGCTTCTTCTCCTTGATTACATCAAACGCTTTACAAAGTTCTTCATCCGGATCAGAGACGAGCTCAAAGGGAAACGAGTACTTTTGTTTGAATCTCTCGTGAGAGGGCAGAGTGTCTCTGGATGCCCCTAGGATTTTAGTGTTGCGTGCGGTGAATTTTCTATAGTTATCACGAAACGCCTGCCCCTCGGCGGTGCAGCCCGGAGTATTGTCCTTTGGGTAAAAGTACAACACCAAGTTGTGGCCTCGTAGCTCTGATAACTTTAGGTCGCCCGCCGTGGTCTTCAATGATATATCAGGTACGATCTTATCAATGGTTGCTTTTTCCATGATGCTGTTACCTTGTTGCGATAATTTTTCGCGGCATCATTCGCAGTTCGTGCCTTCCATAGATCACCCAGGCAGCGGGAATGCTGCAAGCAAGTGATCACGCAAGCTTAACAATTGACCACCCGTGACGACTAGCATGTTCTGCCAAGGTCGGATCCGGGTCTACGGCGACGGGGTGATCTACTTTGCTGAGTAGCGGCAAGTCATTGTGTGAGTCGCTGTAAAACCAGCTGTCATGCAGACTTTTATCTTGTTTCCTGATCCAGGCTTGAAGTCGGTCGACTTTACCGCCCTGGAAGCAAGGCACGCCCGACAGTGTGCCATCAAATTGACCATTGACAAGGGTAGCCTCACTGGCAAGCAGATGTTCCATGCCAAATGTCGAGGCTATTGGCGACGCCACAAAGTGGATGGTCGCTGTAATCATAATGAGGGTGTGGCCGCAGCCACGATGCTGTTCCACCAGGGCCCGCGCTTTGGCGGAAATTAGCGGCTTAATTCGATCCTCCATGTATTTTATGCGCCACTGCTTCAAGGTGGCGCTGTCGTGTGATGCAAGTGTTTTGGCATGAAAGCCCAGAAACTCATGGATGTCCAACACTCCAGCATCGTACTCATCCTGGAATCGACGCAATTGAGGAAGGCAATTCGCTGCATCCAGCGCGCCTTGCTCGGTCAGAAACTCTATCCATTGATCGCCGCTGTCCGCTGCAATTAGAGTATGGTCTAGATCGAATATCGCCAGACTCACGAAAATTCTCGGTAATGACAATGGCCTCAAGCATAGTTGGGAATCCACCGGCTGAAAAGTAGGGCGTCCTGCTTGCCTATTCGTGGTAGTGGCGATGGAATTTGCCGTGATAGCCCGTTCGTGGAAAAATCCCTATGAGCGAACCATACTAATATAGCGTGGCGTAAAAGCTGGATTTACTACTAGCCCCCGATGCGTGATAAGTATAAAGAGGCAATGCTAGACGACGACGGTTATCGGCCAAACGTTGGCATCATACTGTGTAATTGTCGCACGCAGGTACTGTGGGCACGTCGAGCTAAGCATGACGGTTGGCAGTTTCCCCAAGGCGGGGTAAAGCCTGGCGAGTCTGCGGAACAAGCCCTGTATCGAGAGCTGTACGAAGAGGTTGGGCTTCGATCTGAGCATGTAAGAGTTATGGGTAGGACCCAACATTGGTTACGCTACGAGTTACCACGAAGGTATTTGCGAAATTCCCGCCTATCCGGTTTCAAGGGGCAGAAACAGATCTGGTTCTTGTTGCAGCTGATCACTGAGGATTCACAATTGTGTCTGAACCACTCGCGACAGCCAGAGTTTGACGACTGGCGCTGGATAGATTACTGGGCACCGATTGGACGCATTGTTGATTTCAAACGCCAGGTGTACAAATGTGCTCTTACCGAATTGGAGCCTCTGCTGGGTCAGGTTGCCAACTCGGCATATGACTCGGGTCAGATATAAGTGTGGACCCGCTATTCCAAGCGATGTAACTAGCTGAGCTCAGACGCGTCGACACCCCACGTTGCTATGCCGTTGCCTGCGCTGCCGCTGTTTCATCCAAATCCCGATGATCCCTCCTCCCGACAGTTCTAAACAAATCTAAGTTAACGGTCGTACTATGATCGGTAAGCGACGGCGTCGATGGATGCGCAGTGCAGTCATTGTTGCACTTGCTTTTGTCCTGCTGATAACTCTGTTCGGGATGAAAGCTTTGACTGCGGCCGGTAGGTTTTTGGTGGTAAACGATTCACCTATCGGCGCCGACGCCGTGGTAGTGCTCCTCACGGGTGTGGATATATACCCACGCTTGATGGAAGCGGCACGACTTTACCAGGATGGGCGCGCGAAAGTAGTAGTCATCAACGGTAATCGAAAATCGCCAGTCCTTCGTCAGTTGGAAAGCCAGGGATTTGAACGCTGCTGTAAATGGGACGAAGATTTCATCCGCATTCTGGAAGTATTGGGGGTGCCACGGAATGCAATCATGAGTATTAGCGCTGAGGATGCCTTTGACACCGTGTCAGAGGCAAAAGTGGTTGGATCGGTTCTGGTTGAGGCTGGATTCGAGCATATTGTGGTGAGCACCAGCCCTTTTCATACCCGGCGTGCCAGGCACATATGGCTGATGCTATATGGTGGCGAGCTTACCGTGGATGCAGTAGCCGCGAGCTCCGATCCCTTTCGCGCGGATGGATGGTGGAAGGAGGGCAGGCAGATTCGCTCGGTGCTGGGCGAGTATGGCGGATGGTTGTTCTACTATTGGCAGCGATGGAAGGAGTAAATTCGCGGCAATGACGAATTTGGGGCGCAATCCAGCATCTATTGAGAAGCTGGTGGGTAAACGTCAATGGAATGCAGTGCCCCCTGACTGAACTCGAAGCTGACGCCCCGACTGGGGTATTCCAACCGCTCACCGGATTTTTCGGGCGCGGCGGTGCCATAAAACGCCGCGATCTGATACGGCGCCATTCCAAAACGAGCTCCCTCTACAGTCTGATATGGAGATGTCGCTGACCCGCGAACTATCATTTCTTCGACAACTTTCTTGCCAGAGACGATGAGTTGAGTGCCGTCTTCCGCGAGGTAGAGCCATTCGCGGGTGCGTTTCAGGATGCCCCGTGTCTTGCTTGAATTGGGAACGCCCCAAGTCTTGAAGACTTGGCTAAACGAATCCCCCACTTTAACTCGTTTAAGCCCGCGACCCGGTTGCACAAACACATCGCGCTGCAGTTGCTGGATAATGGCATTTGCCTGAGGGTTGCTCTCAATTTGCCCGGTCTGCGCCGGGACGGCGATGGGCAACATGGTCAGAATCCACATGCCAAGCGCTAAACCGACTCGGCCACAATATGGCGACAGATGCATAGTCATCGTTCCCAGTATAGCAGGATCATCTATAGCAGGATCATCGAACTTGCTCTGTTCGTGAACGTTGAGTCCACTCTCGACGATGGCCCTGACAGGCGGAGACGCATTTAGCATTCGCACACGTCGGCGGCCACCACGAAATGTTCCATTTCTGGACCGTGCATGATCACCAAACCCTTTTGTCGCGCGTTTCCTGACGTCGTAAAATCAAACTGATAGCACCGCTCAATTGCTAATCGACCGTTGAGTTTCTTAATTCTTAACCCAGTCAGGGATGCTGTTCCGTCTAATAATTGTAGACCGCTACGTCGACAGAAGTCCTTCGCGACAGCGGTGGCTCGCTCACGCGCACGCAAGCTGTCGAACCAGAACCAGGTGCATCCGATCGCTCCTAGCGTCAACACTATTGCATAGCTGTTCATTCTTGACTATCTCTGTTGCATCCGATTCTATCTACTTTTACTGGCATCCGCTGCACCCATCATGGGAGGATTCTGATGATCGAGATTGTCATGTCCGACATTACTACGTTACACGTGGATGCAATAGTCAACGCAGCCAATACCACTTTGCTCGGGGGAGGGGGCGTTGATGGCGCAATACACCGTGCGGCCGGACCGAGATTGCTCGAGGCGTGCCGCGCAATTGGCGGTTGCCCTACCGGCGAGGCCCGGATCACTGCGGAGTTTGATTTGCGTGCCAGATGGATCATTCATACAGTGGGTCCGGTGTGGCGGGGTGGTGAGTCAGATGAAGCAGACCTGCTCAGGTCTTGTTATGAAAGCGTCTTCGCGCTGGCGCGAGTGCAATCCATAGCGATCATGGCATTTCCTGGCATTAGCACCGGTGTGTATGGTTACCCAAAGGAGCAAGCAGCACAGATTGCATGTACGGTAATGCGTAAACATGAGAATGAACTTCAGCGAATCATAAGCTGTTGTTTTAGTCCGGAAGATGAAGAGATCTACCGCCGAATCTTGGGCTAACTCGGTGCCTCCAACACACTACTTAGTTGGGTTCGACTCGCGCCGGTAGCCGCGGTGTCCTTTTTCGTACGGCCAACCAAAACCCCAGCGCCATGATGTCGGTAACCAAGGCACGCCTCCCACCCTGACCCCCATATAGTAAAGGTACCCTATGAAGGCGTTGCCTTTGACGGTGATACACTGGTGAAGCTCCTGATCGGCGTGTTTTCGCTCCGCTCGGGTACCTCCTTCCCAATAGACGCGATCGTGAACGTTACAACATTCTGTGAATCTGAAGTCCGGCACAGCACTGCAGCCGTCCAGACGACACGGCAATGGGGGAACAGGGTGACCCGTTGACACAGGAATTTCGCAAAGATTCGATTCTACGGTGGTGCTGGCGAACGCAGTTAGCAGCGCGACATTGAGCATTAGTATTAGTGAGGTGCAACGGAACTCTGGCATTATTCGGACAGGCGAACCAAGGCTTTTGCTAATACCGTTATGATGACTTGGGTCAGTCGACACGGCAAACCAAGAATCTGCCGTGTTCCTTGTTGCTATGATCTACGCAACCCACTGCGCTGTTGTGCTGCCTGTTTGATCGCATTATTGATTTACGGATGCATGGATTCGCTTCCGCGGAACATTGATGATGCCTGCAGCATCTTCCTGGAAAACAAACGCTGGTTTAAGCAAGCGATGCACGCGCAACAGCGTTGGGGCGTGCCCCCGAGCGTGTTGCTGGCGATCATACATCAAGAGTCGAAATTCTTAGAGAGTGCCAAGCCACCGCGTAAGCGGATACTCTGGATTTTTCCGGGTCCGCGGGTTTCATCCGCACACGGATACGCCCAAGCTTTGGATGGCACGTGGCAACGTTACATCCAAAAGACTGGTAATCGAGGCGCAGATCGAGATGATTTTGCAGATGCGGTGGATTTTATCGGCTGGTACATTGATGAAGCTTGGCGGCGTAATGGCATCGCCAAATCAGACGCCTTCAACCAATATTTGGCCTATCATGAGGGGCACGGCGGGTTTGCGCGGGGCAGTTACCAGACCAAACCTCAGCTAACGGGCGTTGCTCGGCAGGTGCAGAAACAGGCGCTGCGTTATCAAGCTCAGCTGGATCGCTGCGGTGCTGAGTTGGTAGATCGGCGCCGCTGGTGGTGGCCATTCTGAACCTGGGATGGGCTTGGGCAAGTCGGAGATATGAGGGACAATTGTCGCAGTGCGTAATCTTAAGCGAGCGGATCTGGACTAAAGTGGACATTCCTGTGAACCGTCGAGTGTTAATGATTCTGCAAATGCCGGGTGACAATAAGCGGGACCGGGTCACGCGCTATCTCACCGAGCAGGGTTATGAGCTTGATTGGCGCTGCCCTGCTGACGGCGATGTTTTGCCCCAATTACAAGAGCAATACGCGCTCGCGGTGGTATACGGCGGAGTCCAGAGCGCCAATGATGATACTAACTTGCCATATATCGGTGAACAGATCGACTGGATTGCTAGGTGGGTGGACTCCGGCAGACCATACCTGGGATTGTGTTTGGGCGCACAGCTGCTGGCGCGGGCGTTAGGCGCTAACGTGGACCCACACCCTGAAGGGCTGCATGAGATCGGATTTTCTCGTATCACCCCAACCGGCGAAGCGGGCGAGTTTCTAACCGAGCCGCTACACGTGTATCACTGGCATGGAGAGGGGTTTGAGGTCCCCGATGCGGCCGAATTGCTGGCGGTGGGGGAGACCTTTCCGAATCAGGCGTTTCGTTACGGCGACAGCGCCTATGGCCTCCAATTTCATGCAGAGACTACGCCAGAGATATTTGAGTCTTGGATTGACGGATCCAACGACGCCCTAAGCCGCCCTGGTGCACATCCGCGGGAGCGTCAACTGGCGGATGCCAGTCGTTTCGACGAAAAGATGGGGAGTTGGTTTGTGCAGTTCTTAGATCGCCTCACACGGCACTGTGTGACGCCTGGTTGAATCGAACTGCCTGGACCAAACTAACCCTCGATGTGTTGAGCAATGATGGCGACATTATCGCCCCGTTGCACACTGCCCGGAGGCCGCTTGCAAAGTAGAAAACCAGAGCGCGGCGCGATATTTGTCCAAGGCTCTTTGTTGACATGTTGCGGATAATGGACCTGGCCGATCGGTTGACCTACCTCAATACGATCCCCCAGTTCCACAAAGGGCTCATACAAGCCGTCGTCTGGTGACATCACATAACATTGTGTGTCTTGGATGCGCGCGATCTTGGTGGGCGATCTGCCCTGCGCGTCGGGGGTCACGATATCTCCCTCGATGATGTTGAAATGCTTGAGTATGTTCATCACTCCGTGTTCCGCAATGCTCACCGCATCCTTGGAGACCATCCCTGCACCGCCCAATTCAGCGCCCATTGCGACAACACCTTTTTCCTCAAACACGCCGGTCAATAACCCGGTGCTATCAAGAATCTTGTCACGCAGTGTGATTGGTGCTCCAAACGCCTTGATAGCAGCGAAGCACTTCGAATCGAGATCTTTGTCTTCATACTCATTCATCATGGCACACGGAATGTATTGTAGGGTCTTACCACCGGAGTGTAGATCCATTTGAATGTCCGTCATCGGCGCCAATACTTCGGCGACGTAGTGGGCGATGGTCATGGTAATGGTGCCATCGCGTTCCCCCGGAAAGATCCTATTGAGATTGAGACCGTCGATGGGCGAGCAGCGTGCTGCCGCCAGCACCGCCGGCAAGTTGAGACACGGTATGATGATGACTCGGCCGTTGATTTCCTCTGGTTCGAGAGCTCGCGCTAGCTTCATTAGTGCCACGGGCCCTTCGTGCTCATCACCGTGCACACCCCCCGTAAGCAATAAGGTGGGTCCCTGTCCGTTGTTGATCGCTGTGATCGGAATTGTCACCGTGCCATAGGCGGATTCGTTAGTAGAGTTTGGTACTGCGAGGCACGAGACCTGTTTGCCGTTGAGTTCAAAGTCGATGTCAGTGTTGATTCGTGAAATAGGGCGCATCGTGCGTAATGTTCTCCGTTACTTCAGCTGCAGGGTCTTGATTGCTCGTTGCCACGCAGAACAGCTACACAAGGCGAGCCAATTTTCGGTATCCTCACGCCATGGTCGGCTCTTGTTCAGATCGTTGATCTTCATACGCAAGAACATAGCACATCGATGGATCAAAGCGGACACAACGAGACAGTCGCACGGTACAAAAGATTGTGGCTTTAGATATCCGAAAAATTTGTGTCAAGATGGGCGTTTCGAACGATTTGGGCATTTACATATCCGATAAGGAGCTTAAGACAAATGCAAAATAGATGTCAGGCGGTTCTATTAGGTCTTGGTCTAGGGCTGTTGGGAGTGACTTCAAGCTTTGCCGCTTGGGATCCAGCTGATGGCGAGAGTGCGACGAGCCAAGGTCTCGCCGATCCCAAGGTCGCTGAGGCCATCGCTAATTTTAAGAACAGCGATCCAGGCATACAGCGCTTCTTTGATAATGCCTATGGCTATGCGGTATTCCCATCCATCGGTAAAGGGGGCTTTGGTATTGGCGGCGCACATGGGAAGGGAAAGGTTTACGAGCAAGGTCGCATGATCGGTGAATCAAGCATGACCCAAGTAACCATCGGATTCCAACTGGGTGGACAAAAATACAGCGAGATTATCTTTTTCAAGGACAATGCCGCACTTGATCGATTTGCATCAGGCAGGTTTGAGTTCGGGGCCCAAGCATCTGCGGTCGCCCTCACTGCCGGAGCATCAGCGGACGCGGCGTATAGTAATAGCGTTGCGATCTTTACTTTGGCAAAGGGCGGCTTGATGTACGAGGCATCCGTTGGCGGTCAGAAGTTCAAGTTTATCCCCAACTAGGGGTTTCTGCGCATTGGGTCAAAGCAATGTTGAGACGAATTTGGGCAGGCAGCGACTTTGGGCAGACACATGACTGTGGGGCAGTCACGTTGTGCTGACCAGGAGATCTGAGAAAAAGGAGGAATAATGGTTACGCGTCGATCTGTATTGAAAGGAATCGCAGTCATGCCATTAGGGGCGGTGCTGGCCGATCCGGAACTGGCGGCAGCCGCCGCGGACTCGCTACAAACCGTCTCTATTACTGCTGCCAGCGGCGTCAAAGTCAGCGGTTCCCTGGCCGTGCCCGACAATAGTCCGGCAGGTGCGGTGCTGCTGATACACGAATGGTGGGGTCTAAATGATCAGATCAAATCGGTAGCAGCAGAGCTAGGAAAAATAGGGTACCTGGCGTTGGCTGCAGATTTATATGAGCAAAAAGTTACAACCGATCCTGACACCGCGCGACAATACATGCAGCAAGTGGATTCCGCCGTCGCCGCTGAGACATTAGTGGCTTGGGGCGAATGGTTGCGATCGCACCCCCAGGGAAACGGCAAGGTCGCGACTATCGGCTGGTGTTTTGGCGGCGGTTGGTCGTTGAATGCTTCCCTTTCAATGCCAGTTGATGCGACCATTATCTACTACGGCAACGTCCAAAAAAACGCCGCTGACACCGCCATTCTCAAGGGATCTGTACTGGGACACTTCGCCACCCAGGATCAGTGGATTAATGCCGAAATGGTAGAGGGCTTTGAGCAGGCACTAGAGGCCTCTGGAAAAACCTTTACCCATTATTGGTACGACGCCCAGCACGGGTTCGCCAACCCGACCACTGCGCACTACGACGCCGACGATGCGGCGACTGCGTGGTCCAGAACTCTAGACTTTCTGGCGGAACACATCGCTTAGCTCGCTTCGAAATGGCAGTCGGGCAACCTTTACACGTTACTGCGGATACGATGCAGTAAGTCTGTCGTCGAGTGTGGGTAGCGAATTGCGATCGAACGTACGGTACCGCCCGCTGCTTGGACTTGCTTCGCCCCTACGATCTGTTCGGGTCGCCAATCACCACCTTTGACGAGGTAGTCCGGGGCGACCGATTTGATTAGCGCGAGAGGTGTGCGATCGTCGAAGGCGACCACCAAGCTTACGCACTCCAATGCTGCAAGGATAGCCATACGATCTTCCAGCGTGTTTATAGGTCGATCGGCGCCCTTGGATAGTGATCGAACCGAAGCGTCGCTGTTGACGCCGACGACAAGACTTTGGCCCAACGTCCGCGCTTGCTCAAGGTAGTCTATGTGTCCACGATGTAGAATGTCGAAGCAACCATTGGTAAAGACCAAGGGGCGGGGCAGTATCCGCACACGAGATGCAAGCTGTTCAGGTTGCGTAACGATCTTGTTTTCGCTACTTGTCAGCAACGTACTCAAATACCGTTACCACTCTAACGACACCACCCACGGTTCGGACCACGTCCGTGGCGGCCTTGGCCTCTTCTCGGGTGACGAGGCCCATCAAGTAGACATTGCTGTTTTCGGTAAGCACTTTAACGCGAGTGGCGTCCAGCTTGGTCTTCGAGAATAGTTTTGTTTTGACTTTTCCTGAGATATAGGAGTCGTTTGCACGACTGGCTATCGTGGTCTTGCCCTCGATCTTAATCTCATTGACCACTTGACGAACTTCAGCAGTGTTCCGAGCAATTACCAGTACCTTATTCCTGAGGGCGGTGGTGGGCGCTTGGCCTGTAAGCAGAACTATACCATTCATGCTAGTGACACTGATGTGAGTTTTCTTGCGTAGCTCGGGGTCCGCACGGCGCTTCTCGCGAATTTTCACTCCTATAGTCTTGTCGTCGATCTGCGTACCAACCGAGCGTTTATCTGTTGCCACGTGTATGCTCGTTACCGTTACGGCGCCTAATATGGCAGCCGTGCAACCGCAAAGCATAGAAATGAGAACTGTACAAGGGACAACGTTTCGTGTTTCGATCACGATTGCCCCAGCAAGTGGAAGTCTATGAGGTCGCACATGCAGTGTATCGCAATCGAATGTATCTCTTGAATCCGCGCAGTTGATGGACCTGGCGCGCAGACATTGACATCGGCTTGGTTTAGGATCGACGTCAGCTTTCCCCCTTGTCCCCCGTTCAATGCGACGCAGAGCATATCTCGTTGGTGGGCGGCCTCTATAGCCTCGAGAATGTTGGGCGAATTCCCAGATGTCGTTATTCCCAGCAATACGTCTCCAGGCTGACCTAGAGCAAGGACTTGTTTAGCAAAGATGTCTTCATAACGATAATCGTTTGCAATGGACGTCAATGTCGAGCTATCCGTAGTGAGCGCCACCGCCGGCAGACCGGGGCGTTCGGTTTCGAATCGATTAAGCATCTCGGAAGAAAAATGTTGAGCGTCCGCGGCAGAGCCACCGTTACCGCAGACCAAGATTTTGTGATCATTGAGCAGGGCATGAGTCATAATCCCTGCTGCCTCGACAATGTGCGGAGCTAGACTTTCTACGCAATCTTGAATATTTCGGATGCACTCATTGAGATTGTCGATGACGCGCTGGGTTGGATCCATAGATTGATCACTTCACGGTGTATGATCGTCGAACACCAGTACACTCAAGGATCATATCAGAGGCGTACTCAAAAAGCGTTTCGAATCCATTCGATATTCTCTTTTCCCGGAACTCCCGTTATTGCAATTACATCGAAGCGACATGGTCTGTTGTCATATTCGCGGTGTGCTTGCATATAATGCGCGGCTGATGACCTGAGTTTCCGTTGCTTACGTTGATCGATACTCTCCAGGGGCCCGCCGAAGTTGCTGTCAGCACGGTAGCGTACCTCAATCAACACAACGCTTTCGCCGTCTTCCATGACTAAATCGATTTCGCCAAATCGGCAACGGTAATTAGTTTGAACCAGGCGCAACCCTCTGCGAGTTAAAAACTCAAGGGCTAGTCGCTCGGCTGATTTGCCCCGTTCTAAATGGGATCTCCGTGTAGCTCGAATCTTCAAATCCAAGGCGTTCCAGTTGTTCGTAATCGATAGATCGCTCGATTGGTATTGGCTCGCCGTTCTCAAATCG
>Ga0224508_10002327_pt1 | contig 16230 bp, 13 predicted proteins | sample SF_Jan12_sed_USG_4_FD_170157 | JGI IMG/M metagenome (GOLD analysis project Ga0224508, IMG submission 170157) | Sediment microbial communities from San Francisco Bay, California, United States - SF_Jan12_sed_USGS_21 | ecosystem: Environmental > Aquatic > Marine > Sediment | place: USA... | reverse complement strand
CGGAACAGCCGTTTACAACTACCGAAAAACGCCGGGTGTAAATCAGGTATATTACGGCGCCCGACCGAGACGGAGATTCGCGGCAATTGCGCATAGCCTATCTAGAAGACGATCCAGCTCAGACCGAGATGGTGTGCGGCTGGATGACGGATGCCGGCTACGACTACCACCAGTTCGGACTGGCGAAAGAGTTTCTGTTCGCACTGCAGCGCGAGACCTACGATCTCGCTGTGCTGGACTGGGAGCTGCCTGACATGACGGGTGATGACTTTCTCCCGGCGTTACGCAACGACCTCGGGAATGATATCCCGGTGATCTGCATCACTGTGCGTGACAGTGAGGAGGACATTGTCAACGCACTGCGGTTGGGCGCCGACGACTACATGTGTAAACCCGTCAAGCGCGGTGAGACATTGGCTCGGATTGAGGCGCTCGTGAGACGAGTAAGGGCGGAGCCCGAGACGCCGGTGATGACGTTCGCGCCCTATGACCTCGATACACGACTGAGGTCGATCAGCCTGAACGGACACTTGATCGACGTGACGCAGAAGGAATTTGAACTGACCCTGTTCTTATTCCGAAACGCCGGTCGATTATTGTCGCGAACGTATATCCTGGAAAGTGTATGGGGCACCCGGGGGGATCTGAATACGCGCACGGTCGACACGCACGTTTCGCGAATACGCAGTAAGCTGAAGCTAGGCCCCGAGCATGGCTGGCGACTGCGCGCGGTATACAAACACGGCTATCGCCTGGAAAAACTAACAAGTGATATGGATTGAACACACTGCTCCAGCCCCGGCCCGCTAGTTGGATGATAAATCAGGACACAGCGCGCGCAAATCATATTGCGCTGAGTTCGTGCAAACATGCACTACAATGTGCCGTGCTGTTGAGTGCTGTCTGGGCGACGGGCAGTGCAGCGCAGGAATGGGTGTATACGGCCCGGCCTGGCGATACACTTTCCGGTCTGGCTGTCGAATACCTCGCGCCCGAGTACAACGCAACAAATCTGCAAGCCCACAACGAGCTGGCGAATCCCGATTACTTGCCAACGGGCACCCGGCTGCGTGTTCCCGTTGCCTGGCTGAAACTGCAGCCGACGCCGGCGACGCTGGTTCTGGTTACCGGCAATGTGCAGCGATCCCGGGACGACGGCCAGGCGACCAAGCCCCTGGAGGTCGGCGTAAAGCTGAACGCCGGCGATACCTTGCGCACCGGCAGCGACGGTGTCGCCACGATTGAGTTTGCCGATGGCTCTCGGTTGCTGCTACAACCGGACAGCTCGGTCACCCTCGATACGTTGAGTGCCATGGGCACCACTGGAATGGTCGACACCAGCATGCGCCTGCATGGCGGACGTGTAGAGAACATCGTCGAGCCGTCGGAGAATCCCAACTCGCGCTATCGAGTCGTAACGCCGCCCGCTGTCGCGGCCGTGCGGGGCACGGAGTTTCGCATCGGCTATGAAACTGCGACCGAGCTGATGACTGGCGAGGTGGCGGACGGCACCATCGGCGTCTCGGCACAGGGCGTGAGCCGTGAGATTCCTGCCGGTTTCGGGGTGGTCACCCAGCTTGGTGAGCCGCCGGGTGAACCCACGGCGTTGCTTCCGCCACCCGATGTCGCGCAACTTCCGGCGCGTGTGTCACAAACACAGATCGCCTTCAGTTGGCCGGCGCTGACCGGTGCTGTCGCTTACCGCAGCGAAGTGTTTGGTGGTGAGCAGTTCCAACGGTTGCTGCGCTCCGTGACGCTGGACACCCCCGATGCAACGTTTGCGCTATTGCCGTTGGATCGGTATCTACTGCAGTTGCGAGCGATAGATGCCGCAGGGCTTGCCGGTGCGAACGCCCGCCACGAATTCGAGGTACAACAACCACCAGCGGCGCCCGTGCTGCTCGCACCGCCGGATCTGAGTGACTGGAGCGAATCTGCGTTGACGCTGCGTTGGTCGATGCCACCCGGCGTACAGCTTTTCCGCTTGCAACTGACCCGCGATCCGACCTTTGCCAATCTGCTTGTCGAGCGGACGTCGCTGCGCGATATAGAACTCACACTACCGGACGATTTGGCTTCCGGACACTATTACTGGCGGGTTGCGAGCGTCGATCCCAACGGCATCCAGGGGCCGTTCGCCCAACCTCATGAATTCACGATACACTCGTTGCCGACGGCGCCCAACGTTCGTGTCTCGGCCCTATCTGCAGGCAAGTTGGATTTTGCCTGGTCGGCCGTCGTGGATGCGCGCGGCTACCGTCTGCTGCTGGCACGTGATGCGCGTTTTAATGACATCGTGCTGGATATCGACACAGACGCAACGGCGCTACGCGTTGCATCGCCTCCGTGGGGACGCTACTTTGTCCGCGTGCAAAGCATTGGGGACAGCGGAAGGGCCGGCGCGTCCAGCCCGGTGCGGGCCTTGCAAGTCCCGCTGTGGTTACCGGCACCGCAGATCCTACTGTTGCTCATCCCGCTACTGATTCTGCTACCGCTGCATCTCAGATTACGCAGGGCATTCTGATGCAGGCATCGCGCCCAGTGCTCATCTGGGAGCGCATCTTGCTCTTGTTTCTGTTCGCGGGCGCCGCGGCTTTGCTCGTCGAGCGTAACTGGCTGTGGCGATGGGACTACCTGATGTACGATGCCATTGTCTCGCTGCAAAGAGCCGCCCCGCCCGACGACATTGTCATTATCGCCATCGACGAAGCGAGTCTATCGGCGCTAGGCAGGTGGCCTTGGCCACGCCGGGTGCACGCAAAATTGTTGCGGCGCCTGCAAGAAGCACAACCGAACGCCGTGGCGCTGGACATCATTTTTGCGGAGCCGGACAGCAGAGACCCCGAAGGCGATCAGGCGTTAGCAGCAGCCGTACGGGACAGTGGGCGCGTGGTGTTGCCTGTATTACTCGAGCAACCTCGCGTGGGCGGTCTACTGTTCGAGCAGTTGCCGATGCCGCTGTTGGTTTCCGCTGCGGCCAACCTCGGGCACGTGCATGTCGAATTGGATGCCGATGGGCTGGCGCGCAGTGTTTTTCTACGGGCGGGGCTTGGCGACCCGCGCTGGCCCGCCCTGCCCCTGGCGTTGCTGCAGATCTCCGCACCGGGCACAGTCGACGAGCTCCCAGGGACTCGCGCACCCGCTGTCGGGGAAACTTCACCGCAACAGTGGATGCGCGACTACCACATGCTGGTACCGTTTGTCGGACCACCGGGTGGCATTCCCCGAATCTCGTACGTGCAGGCACTGCGAGGAGAATATTCGCCGCAGTTGTTCACCGGAAAATACCTGTTGGTGGGCGTAACGGCGACCGGACTTGGCGACAGCCTGCCCACACCGGTTTCGGGCCTGAGCCAACCCATGCCCGGTGTCGAGTTCTCCGCCAATGCTCTGCAGGCACTGCGCACTGGCACAGGAATCGTCGCTCTGTCACGTCCATGGCAGATGCTGATTACCTGTCTGCTGGTCGTAACTCCGCTGCTGCTCTATCCGAAACTGCGTCCCAGCGGCAGCTTCCTGACTGCCGTCGCGCTGATCGCCGGCACAGCAGTACTAACGCTGCTGTCTTTGTTCGGCTTGCGTGTGTGGTTCGCCCCTGCGTCCGCATTGCTGTTGCTGTTGCTGAGTTACCCTGTGTGGAGTTGGCTGCGGCTGGAGTACGCCATGCGTTACCTGGCGACGGAAACGCGGCGCATCAAGCGTGAACAGGCGCGAACGCCCGTATCGCCGGCGCCCGCGTTCGCCGACGCCATGCAGTTCATCGCTCAGGCGCTGCCGCTGCGCGGTTGGATTCTGACCGACTGCGACGGGCGCCGCCATGAACAATTCGGAGAGATCCCCGAGGTTGCCGTTGCGCCGCTGCAGCCGGGAGTGTGGCGCCAGGAAAACGATACGTTGTTTGCCGGCTTCACGGCATTCGACCACGATTGGCAAGTGGCCGCCCGCTGGGGAGGCACTCAGGCTCCCGAGCCAGCTGAGCGACGTTTGCTGGCAGAGGTGGTCGGGACGGTGATGAACGCCGACGAACTCGCGCCGCAGGACTCCATCGAAGTTGTGCAGACACAGATCGCCGAGCTGCAGCAAGCCAACGCGGCATTGAGCGCGTTACGGCGCATGATCGACGACGGGCTTGCCCACATGGCCGACGGGGTACTGGTGATCAGCGTGCTGGGCCAGGTCCTGCTGGCCAATCGTCAGGCGGCGAATTTGCTCGGCCGGACATCACCCGAGCAGCTACAGGGACGGGCCGTGTTAGATTTGTTAGCAGGTCTGGAGTGGGACGGCGAATTGTCGTGGCGTCGGGTGCTGGTGGACAAAGATCCACTCAGTGTTAACGCACGCACCGCGCATGGCAAAGACCTGCTGTTGCAGCTTTCTCCGCTGCGCGGCGACATTCAAAGTCTGGGGGCGCTGATCATCAACATCGCCGATATCAGTGAACTCAAACAAAGTGAGCGCAATCGTGCAGAGGTCCTGTCTTTTCTGTCTCACGATTTACGGGCCCCGTTGGTGTCAGTGCTCGCAACGCTCGAAGTGGCCAGATCACAACAAGGCAGCGAGGCACTCGCCAGGATCGAGTCCTACACTCGCACGACGCTGGCATTGGCCGAACAGTTCGTAGAACTGACCCGTGCGGAAACCCAAGCGGAGTTGTCGAACGACGAATTCGACCTGATCGCCGTCGCGCTCAACGCGGCGGAGCAGGTTTGGGATCAGGCGCACGTAAAAAATATTACTGTCACACAGGTATTGGATGCGGAAGAGGCCTGGATACATGGCGATCCCAGCCTGATCGAACGCGCGCTGGTCAACCTGCTCAGCAACGCCGTAAAGTACAGTCCGCCAGGCGCCACGGTGCGCCTGGAAATTTCACGGCAGACCGGCATGTGGCGTTGCTGTGTGATTGACACCGGTCACGGCATTGCGGCCGATCAGTTGCCACATTTGTTTCAACGTTTCAAACGCGTGCAGCGCGACGAGCATGCGCGTGAATCCGGTATCGGACTCGGCCTGGCGTTTGTCAAAGTCGTGGCGGAACGGCATGGCGGAGGCATCGACATGCGGAGCGAAGTCGGGGTCGGCTCGACCTTTTGTCTGCAGCTACCCGCCGGATAGCGGCGTCACCGGCATTTGTCAAACATTGTTAAATACCAGCACACAGTCTTCCGCACACTGGTGGGCTTGCCTAGTATTGACGCGAACAACAACAGATTTCTGAGGGGATGCGACGAGACGATACCTATGATCGCAGCGATGCCATTAACAGATGAGTTAACGATAAGTGACGGCACGGCAACGATGAGAAGCATGATCAACATTCTCTTCATTGATGATTCGCGCGACGATGCGGAACTGGCCGCACTGAAGCTGCAGCGTGCTGGTGTTACTGCCAACTACCGGCGTGTAGCGACGTTGGCCGACATTGATGGCACGATAGGCGATCCGCAGTGGGATATCGTTCTCTGCGATTGCAGGCTACCCGGCTTCACCGCACTGAACGTATGGACGAAGTGGCGGGAACTCAACGCAAGAGTGCCGTTTGCTGTATTCTCGGACCTGGTGCTGAACCCCGAAATACGTCAGCTGCTGGACGCCGGTGTGCACCTGTTCATCGACAAGAATCGCCTCGATGAACTCGAGCCGGCGTTGCGGCAGTTTATGCGCCATACGGAAGATGATCAAAACCAGCCGCTCAGGCGCAACGGCCAGTAGTCGCCGTTGAAGTAGCACGCTTCAAATTGATGTAACGGCGACTGCTCGTTCAGCAGGGCCGCGAAGTGCGCAACGCATTCACTGCGCTCCACCCGAGCCGTATGGCGCCTATACACAACCTCGCAGCGCCCTCAAAGTGTACCGCGACTGCTTTTCGACAGTTGTAATTTTGTCCGGCGCGAGCCACCGGGTTCGCAGCCAGCAACCAGAACACGGCGTCGGTCCGAGTAGAGAGCCCAAGAGCGGTCAGTCGCGAAGCTGCAACGGTTTTCTCTCGGCCGAACGCATTGGTTCGCTCGGCCGCTCCTCACCATTTCATGTATAGTCCACTGACATTGCGAATCCCGCACAGGAGGCGGTTATGGTGATCGTTTTATTCCTGATCGCAATCACACTGGTGCTTTTCTGGATTCTGCCGCTTGGAGCGGCAATCGCCGCCGCGTTGGTGGCCGCACTGCTCGTGGCGGCGAAACTGCACGACGCCGCCCGTCGCGGCCGTCTGGTGATCACAGCGCGTGAGAAGGACGACGACGCCGGGGACGTGGCGCAGGATATGTATCGCCGCAACGCTGTTTTTCACGCCATGTGGATTGGCTTGACTGTTTCCGGCGCCGGCCACCTTCATGATTCCGGCACCTACGTCCATGGGCAACACGGCGGCGATTTCGGTGGCGGCTTCGACGGTGGATTTGGCGATGGCGGTGGCGGCGACGCCGGTGGCATATGAGTGCCAGGCGCAGGCGATCGTATATCGAGAACACCGCCGGCGCCGATACCTGTCGAGCATGCGCGTCTTGAAGCGAAGACTGCGCATAACTTGAAGAGCCAATCGTTGGCCCCTGTCTCACCCAGCGGTGAGTGTCGCCACGCCTCGCAGCATGGCAACGCACGTGAGCCGCAAAACGAGACTTTGGTATCCTCGGCGTTGACGACCATAAGAACCCACGGTGTGCCATGGCGATTTCCGTTCGAGTTTCAGCAATAACCGTGTTCGGCGCGCTGTTGCTGGGCGTGCAAAGTTCAGCGCTGGCGTGTGAACAACGCGAGCCCACCCGCGAGACCAATCCGGGGCCTCACGACTACTCCGTCGGCAGCATGTACCCCGAACTGTGGCAGGAAGGCGACGGGGGCGAGCCGTTGTTCCTGCGCGCGAGGGTGCTGGACACCTGCGGGAAGCCTGTGGCGGGCGCGCGCGTGCAGATGCTGCACGCCAACTCGCTCGGCGACCACGAACCGGACCGCTGGCGTGCCCATCTCAAATCGGATGAGCGCGGCGCGTTCAAGGTACTTACGGTGTTCCCGGGGTATACCGGCGGCATCGCGCGGCATATCCATTTCATCATCACTCACGACGATCATCCGCAGCTGGTGACGCGGCTGTTCTTCAAGAACGATCCCGGGCTGGACCACGGCATCGAAGACCTCGCCATGGTGCTCGAAGAAGTCCCGCGCGGCGACGAGAAAGTCTGGGTAGCGAGCTACGAATTCGTACTTAGCCCGAAATGAGCAGCGGCGGCGTCCGTTACGGCGGTCATGTTTCACCGCTGCAAAACGAGATTGGCGGCTCGCGCCGCAACCAGGTCACAACAACTCGACATGATACCGAACAAGGGGGTAGGCGATGAAATCCCGAGCAGCGGTGCTCTTCGGAGCAGGCCAGAAACTCGAGATCCGTGAAGTGGACGTGCAGGACCCAGGGGTGGGTGAGGTACGCATCCAGATGGCGGCGGGCGGCGTCTGCCACAGCGACCTGCATGTCATGAAAGGTGATCTGAAAGCACCGCTGCCGGCCATCCTCGGCCATGAGGGTGCGGGTATCGTTGCCGATGTAGGCGCCGGCGTGACCGACGTGAAGTCGGGAGACCACGTGATTCCTCTGTGGCGTCTGTCCTGCGGTGAGTGCGAATACTGCAGTGCCGGCCGCGCCGCGCTGTGCGCCGCCGGGACCGAGATTCGCTGGTCGGGACGCCTGCTGGACGGCACTACCCGGTTCAAGCTCGATGGCCAGGAGATCAAGCACTTCGCCGGCGTTTCCAGCTTTTCGAACTACACGGTGGTGCCCGAAAAAGCCGTGTTGAAGATTCCGGACGACATTCCGCTCGAGCGGGCAGCTCTGCTAGGCTGTGCCGTGATCACCGGCGTCGGCGCGGTGATAAACGCAGCCGAAGTGAGACCGGGACGCACGGTGGCAGTGTTCGGTACCGGCGGCGTTGGTGTGAATGTAGTGCAAGGCGCCGCGCTCGCGGGCGCCGAGAAAATCATCGCCGTGGATCTGATGGAAAGCCGGCTGGAACAGGCAAAAAGCTTTGGCGCCACGCATGCGGTTAACGCCTCGGACGGCGACCCGGTCGAGCAGATTCGCGATATCACCGGCGGCCGGGGCGTGGACTATTCCTTCGAGGTCGTCGGGCTGCCGCTCACCATGCGCCAGGCGTACGACTGCCTGGCCAAACGCGGCGTAGCAATGCTCGTAGGCATCACGCCGACTACCGCCGAGGTGTCGATACCCTCGCTGTCGCTGGTCTACGAGGAACGGGTACTGACGGGATCACTGTACGGCTCGACGGCCCCCAAGATCGAGATCCCAAGGTTGATCGACCTGTACCGGGCGGGCAATCTGAAGCTGGACGAGTTGCTCACCCGGACCTACCCGATCGAAGAAATCAATCAAGCCTACAGCGATCTGGAGTCGGGCGCGACGCTGCGCAGCGTGGTGACTTTCTGAGGGGATCGCCGACCTTTGCATAATTCTCGATCCCCTCTCCCCCTTGGGTGCGAGGGTCAGGGGGACAAACAAACGAAAAGCCCTCACCCCCGACCCCTCTCCCACGGGGAGAGGGGAGTAGGAGGGACGCGGCTGCGTATGTATGCAGAGGTTTCCCCTGGGAGAGGGAGGTCCCTACAGGTACGGCGAGCCCTTCGGAATACAATCTCTGGGCACTGTGACAGTCACTTCCCCCAGCAGCAGAAACGACAGCGTTTTTCCGTGCAGGTCCTGCGACAGCGAGCTGTTGACGCCGCCTTCCAAGGCGTCGTCGATAACGAAGTTACAGGCGTTCAGGTTGGGGAGTTCGTAGCGGGTCACCGCCGTGGCGCCCTTGTGACGGAACAGCTCCAGTACACGCTCCCCGGTCACCTGCGCGAGAATGTACGCCCAGGCCTCCGGCACGTAGGCGATCACCGAAATGTTCGAGCGGTTACCCTTGTCGCCGGCGCGGCCATGGGCGACGGCATGCAGTGGTACGCTGACCGTCTCGCTCACCGGTCGACCTCCTCTACGCGGGTCTGAGCCTCCACCGGCCCGCGCGGCACTACGACCGATGCGGTGTTCACCTGACCCGTGATGCTGCAGCGGTATCCGCCACCGCCGGCCGGACCCGAGCAGAACAGACTGAGCACTTCGTCGTTGACGTACTGGGCAACCTCCTTGTTATGCGTGCGCACGGCAGCCCGCAAGCGAAATTCGCCATCCATAGGCATATTGATACCGCGCTGGCGCTGGGAGATGTTGTTGTCGAAGACGGCACCGGCGCCGACGATCTCGATTCGGAGCGGCTCTGTAACACCGTTACGGCGGCAGCGGTTGCGCACGATGTCGGCGGCCATGCGGGCACGGGCCAGTGCATTCGGACCCGCGTAGATCATCTCCGCTTCGCCCAGCCAGCCGCCGTCGGCAGAAACGCTCACTTTCAATGTTCCGGGTGGTGGTTTGCCACGCGCGCCGACAACGCGGATGCGATCTGTACCGGCGTCTTCCAGTGTCACGCCGCTGATGTCGAGCGTCACATCGGGCGTCAGGTACGCGCCCGGGTCGTGCATCTCATAGAGAATCTGCTCCGTCACCGTGGCCCGTGTAACCAGGCCACCGGTATTGTGTGCCTTGCCGATGACGGTGGTGCCGCCGGCATCGATCTCCGCGATCGGAAATCCCAGGTTGTCCATGCCCGGCACGTCCTTGAAGCCTGGATCACAGAAATAGCCGCCCGTAACCTGCCCCCCGCATTCGAGCAGATGGCCGGCAAGGGTACCCGCGGCGAGGCAGTCCCAGTCCTCGGCGCCCCAATCGAATTCGTGGATCAGGGGGCCGAGCACCAGTGCGGCGTCGGTCGTGCGGCCGACCAGTACCACATCCACGTCCAACGCGAGGGCCTGCGCAACCGGCCGCGCGCCCAGGTAGGCGTTGGCCGCAACAATCTCTTTGCCGGCGATGCTGACGCCCTCGATGGCAGGCAGGGCCGCGATTTCCTCCGCGGGTATGAAGGCCAGGAGATCGTCCCCCAGAACCACCGCGATGCGCAATCCGCTTACTCCCAGCTCAGCGGCCAGCTCATGCACCCGTTTCGCGGCAGCCAGGGGATTGGCGTTGCCGAAATTGGCGACTATGCGCACACCGTGTTCCTGGCAGGCCGCAAGTACCCCGTGCAGATAGGGCTCGAGGTAAGGCGAATAGCCCAGTTCCGGGTTGCGCATCCTGATCCGCTGGGCAATGGCCAGGGTCCGCTCACCCATTACTTCGAAAATCAGGTAGCGCGGACCGTCGCAACGTTGCAGCGTCTCGACGACAGCGATCCCCGCGTCCCGGCGGTCACCGGCAAAACCGGCCCCGCTGCCGATGAAGACTGTCTTCACCGCGGTCGCTTCCAGGTCTCGCAAGCGCCGCGGCGGGCTTTGATTCCAGGAGACAGAGTGTTCATTCGTTGGTTACCAGTCAGGGGTACTTTTTGTCGGCATTGCCCGGGCGCATGAGATTATCCAGGGTATTCGGGTAATTGTGACCCCTCTGTAAACGCACGTGCCAGGCTTTCCTTGACGGGTTCGGTACGATCTGGAAGATGTCTGCGCTTTCGACCTGCTTTTAACAAGCCACGGTGATCCCATGACCGGACCCAAGAAAAACTATGCGGACCTGCGCTCCAGCCGGTGGTACGCCGCGGATGACCTGCGCTCCTTTGGCCATCGCTCGCGGACCATGCAGATGGGCTACGACAAATCCGACTGGGATGGGAAACCGGTCATCGCGATCATCAATACCTGGTCCGACATCAATCCCTGCCACGCGCATTTCAAGCAGCGGGTGGAAGACGTCAAACGCGGCGTCCTGCAGAACGGCGGTTTCCCCATCGAGCTGCCGGCGCTGTCGCTTTCGGAAAGCTTTGTCAAGCCGACCACCATGCTGTATCGCAATCTGCTCGCGATGGAAACCGAGGAATTGTTGCGCTCGCATCCGGTGGACGGCGCGGTGCTGATGGGCGGTTGCGACAAGACCACGCCGGGATTGATCCTGGGTGCCATCAGCGCCGGTCTGCCTGCGGTGTACCTGCCGGCCGGACCGATGTTGCGCGGCAACTACCAGGGCCGGCCGCTGGGCAGCGGGTCGGACGCCTGGAAATACTGGGATGAGCGGCGCGCCGGCAACATCGATGATGCGGAGTTGACCGAAGTGGAAGCGGGCATCGCGCGATCTTACGGTCACTGTATGACCATGGGCACGGCATCGACGATGACCGCGATCACGGAAGCCATGGGACTGACGCTGCCGGGCGCGAGTTCCATCCCCGCGGCGGACGCAAATCACATTCGCATGTCCTCCGCGTGCGGCCGGCGGGCCGTGGACATGGTGTGGGAAGACCTCACGCCGGACAAGATCATCGACCGCGCGGCCGTCGACAATGCGGTCACCGTCGCCATGTCCCTGGGGTGCTCGACCAACGCCGTGATTCATCTCATCGCCATGGCACGCCGTGCCGGAATCGATCTGACCCTGGACGATCTGGACGCCGCGTCGCGTGACGTCCCTGTCATCGCCAATGTGCGCCCCAGCGGTGACACTTATCTGATGGAAGATTTTTATTACGCGGGCGGGCTGCGGGGGCTGATGTCGAGGTTGAGGGAAAAGCTGAATCTCGAAGCCGCCACGGTCAGCGGGCAGACGCTGGGCGAGACACTGCGTGGGGCCGAAGTCTATAACGACGACGTCATCAAACCGCTAGACGCGCCGGTTTATCACGAAGGCTCGCTGGCGGTGCTGCGGGGCAACCTCGCCCCCAACGGCTGCGTTATAAAACCCTGCGCATGCGACCCCAGGTTCCACCACCACGAGGGACCGGCGCTGGTGTTCGACAGCTACCCGGAATTGAAGGCCGCGGTCGACGACGAGAATCTGGAGGTCACTGCCGACCACGTCCTGGTGCTGCGCAACGCGGGACCGCTGGGTGGCCCGGGCATGCCGGAATGGGGCATGCTGCCGATCCCGAAAAAGCTGTTAAAGCAGGGCCTGCGCGACATGTTGCGACTGTCGGACGCGCGCATGAGTGGCACCAGCTATGGGGCCTGCATCCTGCACGTGTCGCCCGAATCGCATATCGGGGGCCCCCTAGCGCTGTTGCGCACCGGCGACACCGTGCGTGTCGATATCCCCAGCCGGTCCATCGACATGCTGGTCGACGATGCGGAGCTGGAGGCGCGGCGCGCGCAATGGACGCCGCCCGAACGCAAATTCGAGCGGGGCTTCGGCTGGATGTTCTCCCAGCACATCAGGCAGGCCGACGAGGGTTGCGATTTCGACTACCTGGAAACCCGCTTCGGCGCCGCCGTCGGCGAACCCGACATCTTTTGAACGGAGACGCTCATGACCACTTCCGAACTCAGCGCCGCAACCCGCGAGAAACTCATGCGCGTAAGCACGGCGACCCTGTGTACCGCGCTGTTCAAGGAGGGGCTGCGCAACCAGTTCATTCAGGACGTGGGGCCCGTCGCGCGCAAGGACAAGAACATGGTCGGCCAGGCCTACACGCTGCGCTACATTCCGGCGCGCGAGGATCTTAACCCGATTTCAGTCTTTCAGGACCCCACCCATCCGCAGCGCGTGGGTGTCGAGGAATGTCCGCCAGGACACGTGATGGTGATCGACAGCCGCAAGGACCCGCGCGCGGCTTCGGCCGGTTCGATTCTGGTCACGCGCATGCAGCAGCGCGGCGTAGCCGGGGTGGTAACGGACGGCGGGTTCCGGGACGCGCCAGAGATCGGCGCCCTGCTGATACCCTGCTACCACAACCGGCCCTCGGCGCCGACCAACCTCACCAGGCACCAGGCCATCGAACTGAATACACCCATCGGTTGCGGCGACGTGGCAGTGTTTCCCGGTGACGTTATCGTCGGCGACGGCGAGGGGGTCGTCGTCATCCCGCTGCACATGGTGGACGCGATCGCCGCCGAGGCAACGGAAATGACCGCGTTCGAGGATTTCGTCACCGAACGGATCCAGCAAGGCAGCACGGTGATCGGACTCTACCCGGCGACCACAGAAGAAGCCCGCGCGGATTATGCAGCCTGGCGTGACAGGCACGGCCGCTGAAGCGGCATCACGATCAAACAGACACCCACGGAGACCCAGCGTGCCAAACCTGACCCCTGAAGACCTGAACGTCCTGACGCGGTGGGACACACCAACGATCTGCAATGCCCTGGAGATCGTGGTGCCGGAACGGCGCGGCTTCGGTTTCACCGTCGAACCGTTGGTGTGTCTCGATCCCGGATTGCCGCCGATCGTCGGCTATGCCCGTACCGCAACGATCCGTGCAACCGCACCGGCACCGGGAACGATCGACCGCATGCCCTATTACGAATACATTGCCAGCGGCGCAGAGCCCAGTATCGTGGTCATCGAGGATCTCGACCCGGCACCGGGCGTAGGGGCTTTCTGGGGTGAAGTGAACACGGCCGTGCACAAAGGGTTGGGCGCCGCAGGCGTGGTCACCAACGGCTCGTTCCGCGATTTACCCGACAGTGCGCCGGGATTTCAGGTGCTCGCGGGCCACGTGGGCCCCAGCCACGCCCACGTTCACGTGGTGGATTTTCAGCTGCCGGTGAGCGTGCATGGCATGGTGGTCAATCACAACGACATCATCCATGCGGACCAGCATGGTGCGGTCGTGGTACCGGCGGCAGCGGTGCGCGAGATCCCGCAGGCCGTCGAGCTGATTTCGCGCCGCGAGACAATCATTCTGGAAGCGGCGCGGCGCCCGGATTTCGACATCGAGAAACTCAAGGCGGCCACTGGTAACGCCAGGGACATCCATTGAGGCGCTCGAGAGTGGGGACCCGCAGCTCGCTTCGGGTTGACCACTGGTGCGTCGCAACGGGGTTCATCTGCTGTCTTTTTTGTCGGCGTTTGCGAACGACTCGCTCCTGTGCGGTTTGGCCGCAGCACCCCCGATAAGCGACCGAACTCTCTACCCGCGGGTTGGCGAGAATGCCGACAATACGGCCAGCGCATTACATCTGGTGAGTCCGCCGGTATCGACCGCAAAGGCGCCATTGACTTTCACGATAGACTGGCTGTCACGAAGGCAGATGACCTAATACTCGCCGACAGTCAGTGTCCGAGCGGCAGTCGGCTCATAGGGCAGACGCTTTGGCTTCTCGGCGGAGTCATTGTGCCCAGTCCTGGCTTCAGTATATTTCTCGGCGAAAAGACCACCTGCCCATGACCTTTTCCACGAAGAGGTACTTCCAACTTGCAGGGCTGCTGTGTGTGCTCCTTTTGGGGATGTTCGGCCATCGGTTGTGGCGTCTAGCTCTCATTGGATCAGCCTATAAAGCGAAGATGCTTTGCTCCGGCGTTTTTGTCTCCAACCGCCAGTCGAAGTCGCTACTGTCTGAAGACTTGGTCGTCGATGGTCTGTCGATACTCGAGTACTTTGATACGGCAATCGACTATGACGCTCGTGCCGTGACGGCAGGTGTGTTTGGTCTTGCACAGCGCAAAGCAATCTTTCGGGAGGGGCTGGGTTGTACTCTCATCATAGGACATTCGGAAAGTCGATTGCGGGGCTCCTTAGGCCCTATCGAGCATCGAGCATCGTCAAGGTCGTCGCGTCAAGTGTGGCTGGGCGAGGAGGGGCTCTCCACCGACGACATCGTTCGCGAAGTTGATACGAAAAAGCTCCGTGAGGTTGTCAATGAGGCGTTTTCCGAACCTGATCCGGAGCGGCGGCGGCGGACTCGGGCCGTCGTCGTTGTCTATAAAGGACAAATTATCGCTGAACGCTACGCAGCGGGCTTTTCCGCAGATACACCTTTGCTCGGCTGGTCAATGACGAAGAGCGTCATGAATGCCCTCGTTGGTGCTCTGCTCGAACAGGGCAGGTTGTCGCTGGAGGATCAGGACCTTTGGCCTGGCTGGCGCGAGCCGAATGACCCCCGCCGGGATATCAGTCTGGATCAGTTGCTCCGTATGACGAGTGGACTGAGATTCGACGAGGATTATGATGATCCGCTTAAAGACGTCACCTACATGCTACTGGGCACTGGTGACGTTGCCGGCTTCGCCGCTGATAAGCCTCTTGATTCTGAACCTGGAATAAAGTGGTCATACTCGAGCGGGACCACAAGCATTCTCGCTGGGATCCTGCGAGAGGTAGTTGGCGGGACGGAGGCGGACTATCTGGCATTTCCCAGAACGGTTCTCTTCGATCGCATTGGCATGACGAGCGCCGTCATGGAGCCAGACGCCGCCGGCACGTTTATCGCATCGTCTTTCATGTACGCCACCGCTAGGGACTGGGCGCGCTTGGGCCTTCTGTATCTGCGCGACGGCGTTTGGGATGGAGTGCGGATTTTTCCCGATGGATGGGTGGACTACACGGTCACGCCGGCGCCACAAGCGCCAAATTCGGAGTATGGTGCTCATGTCTGGCTCGACATACCGGCTCCGTTCCGGTCCAATACTCGACCGCGCCCCAGTCTGAGGCAGGACGCGTACTTTATGGCCGGCACCGAGGGTCAACTGGTCAGCATCGTTCCCTCCCGGAACCTGGTTGTTGTCCGTCTGGGTCTCAGCCGAAAAGAGGGTGCCTGGGACCACGACACGTTTCTTGCCGACATCCTGGAGGCCTTTTAGGTTACGCCGCCAACTGCCGGGACCGCGGCGTTGCCCTGATCCTGGACGGCGCAGGTGCCTGGCCAGACCACATCGATTATGGGCATAGGTGCGCTTCTTGCGAGGATCTGCGCGACGTGCTGGAAACGTCAGACCTGACGAAATCGGGATAGTCATCCGCCTTCTTTTACAAGACTATCAGCCCGGTTCGCTGGCGTGTACCGGCCGTCGCAGTAGCGTACGCGATCCGATCGGGGAACGGTGGCACACGCCGCTCAATCATGGTATAGGGTGCGCTATTGCGCCACCCTACGATGCACGAATAAACCACCCAGTTACGGTGTAACGGAACTAAATGAACCGCTCAAAGCCGCACTTCCTGGCAGCTGGACTTGCCCTGTTCATCGGTGTCCGATCTCGTAGCGCCGGACGATGCCGACTTGATTGACATAGATCGAGGAAAAGGAAACAGATTTATTTTTTGGGCAGGACTCTGTCCCCTTTTCCTCCTTTTTCCCACCGAGGCGTTATGCCCACGCACCCTTTGATGAGTTGGCCGATCGTGCGAGCGCTGGGGCGGCAACGCTATCTGACGCTTTCGCTGTTGGCGTTCCTTTGCGTTGCCCCTTTCACTGTGG
>Ga0224508_10002326_pt1 | contig 16230 bp, 17 predicted proteins | sample SF_Jan12_sed_USG_4_FD_170157 | JGI IMG/M metagenome (GOLD analysis project Ga0224508, IMG submission 170157) | Sediment microbial communities from San Francisco Bay, California, United States - SF_Jan12_sed_USGS_21 | ecosystem: Environmental > Aquatic > Marine > Sediment | place: USA... | reverse complement strand
CGTTAGCAACTCCAAGTGCTCATCGTGCGTCAAGGTTGCGGACTCTCCCGTGGTGCCCGCGATGATCAATGCTTCGGTCCCAGCCTCGACGTGATACTCGATCAGGGCACTCAACTCGGCGTAGTTTACAGCACCAACATCGGTCATTGGCGTTACCAATGCGACCATGCTGCCTGCCAACATCTAAAGCTCCGTAGCTCGGGGGGCCGACGATGGTACTGGCGCCGTCGTAGTGGCGCAACTTACGGCTCATACATGTTCAGATCGGGTTAAACTGAGGGGAGGAGCCGATCGTAACGAGCCGTTAATGGAACAACTCATCGTAATATCCGCAGTTGGCGGAGAGCCAACCACGGCCGTCAATGAGCTGTCTCGAATAATTGCTGACTGCGGCGGGAGCATCCGCGAAAGCCGGATGGCAGCGATGGGATCCGAGTTTGGCATTCTGCTGCTGGTTGCTGGCAATTGGCATACGATCGGGCGACTGGAACGCGATCTCGGGAGATTCGGTACCGAGGGCGGCATTTCGATGCAATTCAAGCGCACCGAAGCCAGGCGAATGGGCAAAGAGCTACTGCCCTACGCCGTCGATGTGGTTGGCCTGGATCAGCCGGGTATCGTCCACAATCTGAGCCGTTTTTTTGCCGCGCGCAAAGTGGAGATTGGCGAGGTCTCGTCGCGTAGCTACCCGGCAGCGCATACCGGCGCGCCGATGTTTTCAGTTCAGATGTACGTCAATATTCCGAGCGCCGTGCACATCGCTGGCCTTCGCGAAGAATTCATGGAGTTCTGTGATCAACTCAACGTCGACGCGATCATGGAACCGGTCAAACAATCCTAGCTACAAGAGGCGGTAAATGACCACAGTCGCGACAGGAAAAAAGCTACCGGCATTCAAGGGCGAAGCGACAGGCGGTTCGCCGATCGCGTTAAAGGATCTAAAAGGGTCCGCCTTCGTGCTGTACTTTTATCCACGCGACAACACGCCGGGTTGCACCGTGGAGAGCAACGATTTTCGAGACCTGCATGCCAAATTCAAACGCAAAAAGGTTAAAATCATCGGAATCTCGCGGGACACCTTAAATTCCCACGAACGTTTCAAGGAAAAGTTCGGCTTTCCGTTCGAGCTGATTGCCGATCCCGACGAAACCATATGCAATCTCTTTGGCGTTATGAAAGATAAAAACATGTACGGCAAGAAGGTACGTGGCATCGAACGCAGCACATTCCTGGTAGACCAGAATGGTGTGCTCGTCAAGGAGTGGCGAAAGGTCAAAGTCGACGGCCACGCACAAGAGGTGCTCGACAACCTATGATGCTGACGCGATCAATCTCGTGCCTGATGGCCATGCTGCTGGTCGCGCAGCCGGTTGCGCTCGCTCAACAGGATTTGCCCGATTTCGGATCCCGTGCTGATTCAGTCCTCAGCAAGGCCCGCGAAAGGATGCTCGGGCGCAGCATCATTCAGCAGCTTCGCGAGGCCGATGCGATCATCGATGACCCGCTACTCAACGAATACATCAGCCTGTTGGGGTCGCGGCTGGAAAGAGAAGTCAACGATGGTGATTTCGATTTCGCGTTTTTCGTCATGGACGATGATGTAATCAACGCCTTCGCGATGCCCGGTGGTGTTATTGGTATCAATGCCGGCCTGTTAATCGCGACCGAGAACGAAAGCGAACTCGCCGGTGTCCTGGCGCACGAGGTTTCACACGTAACTCAGCGCCATATCGCCCGATCGATTTACGACCAGCGGCGTACCAGCATTTTGTCGATGGCCGGCTTACTGGCGTCGGTGCTGCTGGGTGCGTCGGGAGCGACCAGCGGCGAAGCGGCGATGGGCGTTGCGACGGCTGCGCAAGCGGCCGCTGTCCAACGACAGATCAACTTTACCCGCTCGAATGAACTCGAGGCCGATAGAATCGGGATGAGCGTGCTATCGGATGCGGGCTTTAACCCCGCGGGTATGGCGGGCTTTTTTGAAAAACTCGCGCGCCGGGAAAGCCAGTCGGCCGGAATCATTCCGGAAATGCTGAGGACTCATCCCACCGGCAGTGGACGCATCTCCGAAGCACGAGCGCGCGCGAGACAACTGCCAGCCACCAACCATGTCGACAGCCTCGGTTACGGTCTCGCGAAAGCCCGGATTCGCGTGCTGTCCGCTCGTCGGCCAGAAGAGGCCATGGCGTACTACCAGCTTCGGGAAGACAGCCCTGATCCGGCGGACCGCTACGGCCTCGCGCTCAGCTTTCTGCAGATCGGACTCCCCGATCAGGCCGAGAGAATCCTTCGCGAACTCAGTGAACAGAATCCGACTGTCATTGCCTACCGCATAGGCCGCGGCGAGGCCTTGATGGCTGCCGGCGCCGATGAGCAAGCGATGCAGGTTTACCAGGCCGCAAATGCCGTATCGCCGCGCAACATTCCGCTCGTGATCAGCTACGGCGAAGCACTGATCAATGCAGGCCGCCCCGGCGAAGCGCACAAAGTGCTGCTGGACCTGCTGAACAACGTCGACCCGAACCCCAGACAAATCGAGCTGCTGGCTCGTGCCGCAAATGCCGAAGGCGACATGAAGAACGCCCATCACTACATGGCGGAATACTACGCTTCGAAAGGAAATCTGCGGCTCGCCATTAATCAGCTTCAGATGGCCCTGGTAACGCCGGGTGTCAATGCTGTCGAGCGCGCCAGATTCACCGTTCGGCTGGACGAATTTCGCGAGTATCTGGACGAAATCGAGCGCTAACCCCCTCCTCAACTGGGCCACAGACTGTCGGTTGCCACCGGCCAGAGTGACAGTTGATTAAATCGGGACTAAAATGGTCCTGATTAGAGGTCTGAGGAGCTGCTGATGCTGCGCATGAGCAAATTAACGGATTATGGGACGCTGGTGCTGTCGCAACTCGCTGTCAGCGGCACCGCACCGTCTTCGGCCGTTGTCGTATCGGGCCAGACGCGAATCGCGCTGCCAACCGTCAGCAAACTGTTGAAAACGTTGACGCGCTCAGGCCTCGTCGTTTCCACCCGTGGCTCGCACGGTGGCTACGCCCTCGCCCGCGCCGCCGAGCAAATCAGCGCTGCCGAAATCATCGACGCGCTCGAAGGGCCGGTCGCAATCACCGAATGCAGCTCCACCAGTGGGTCCTGCGATCTCGAGGCCTACTGCCGCGTCGGGCACGCCTGGCAAAGGATAAACCAGAGCATTCGCGATGCGCTGCAGAATGTCACGCTGGCCGATCTGCGACGAAAGCGCGATCCGATGCCGGCACCCGACCTCGGGTCGCACTTAAAAACAGCCGCGAATTAAACCGGGAGATATCCGAAGTGGCCACAGAATCCAGACAGATCGCCGATCTGGTCAAACAGAAGTACCAGCACGGGTTTATTACTGACATCGAGCAGGACACCGTTCCGCCCGGGCTGGATGAAAGTGTCATCCGGCTCATTTCGGCCAAGAAGGGCGAACCAAAATTTCTGCTCGACTGGCGGCTGAAAGCCTTCGAACTTTGGCAGACGTTGACGGAACCGGCCTGGGCCCACGTGAATTACACGCCGATCGATTACCAGTCGATTTCGTATTTTTCAGCACCGAAGAGCCAGGCCGATGCCCCGAAGAGCCTCGACGAAGTCGACCCGAAACTTCTCGAAACCTACGACAAGCTTGGCATCCCTCTCCATGAGCGCGCTCGCCTCGCCGGCGTCGCCGTCGATGCGGTATTCGACAGCGTTTCGGTTGCCACTACGTTTAAAGGTAAGTTGTCCGAGGCCGGGGTGATTTTCTGCTCGTTCTCGGAGGCCGTGCGCGAACATCCGGCGCTCGTCGAACAGTACCTGGGTACCGTCGTGCCGTTACGCGACAATTTCTTTTCGGCGTTGAATTCCGCGGTGTTCAGTGACGGGTCGTTCGTCTATGTGCCCAAAGGCGTCCGTTGCCCGATGGAGCTTTCGACCTACTTCCGAATTAACGCCGCCAATACCGGGCAGTTCGAGCGCACGCTTGTCATCGCCGACGAAGGCAGTCACGTCAGTTATCTCGAAGGCTGCACGGCGCCCATGCGCGATGAGAATCAACTACATGCAGCGGTCGTAGAACTGGTCGCTCTCGACGATGCCGAGATCAAATACTCAACAGTTCAGAACTGGTACCCGGGAGACGAAAACGGAGTCGGCGGCATCTATAATTTCGTCACCAAGCGCGGCGACTGTCGCGGCACCAACTCGAAAATCAGTTGGACGCAAGTCGAAACCGGCTCGGCCATTACCTGGAAATATCCAAGCTGTGTGCTGCGCGGCGACAATTCAGTCGGTGAATTCTATTCGGTTGCAGTCGCGAACAACTGCCAACAGGCCGACACCGGCACCAAGATGATCCATATTGGCAAAAATACTCGCTCGACAATTATCTCTAAGGGAATTTCGGCGGGTCGTGGACAGAATGCTTATCGCGGGCTGGTTCGATTCATGCCGACTGCGAAGAACGCACGCAACTACACGCAATGCGATTCGCTGCTGCTCGGCGATCAGTGCGGCGCGCACACCTTCCCCTACATCGAGTCTCGGGAACCCAGTGGACGCATCGAGCACGAAGCAACAACGTCAAAGATCAGCGACGATCAGCTGTTCTATTGCCGACAGCGCGGTCTCTCCGAGGAAGACGCGGTCAATATGATTGTCAATGGATTCTGCCGGCGGGTTTTCCAGAACCTGCCGATGGAATTTGCAGTAGAAGCCCAAAACCTGATGAACGTGAGCCTGGAGGGCGCGATCGGCTGATATGAACATACTCGAAATTGAAAAATTACACGCAACTGTCGGTGGTAAGGAAATCCTGAAGGGACTCGATCTCTGTGTTGGGCCGGGCGAAGTCCACGCGATCATGGGACCGAATGGCTCAGGAAAAAGCACGCTGGCACAAGTGCTAGCCGGGCGAGACGATTATGAAGTCACCAGCGGTTCTATCCGCTTCAAGGGAGCCGACCTCGTTGAGTTGGCACCGGAGGAGCGCGCCTGTGCCGGGCTCTTCCTGGCCTTCCAGTACCCGATAGAAATTCCGGGCGTCAATAACACTTACCTGTTGAAGGCTGCGCTGAACGCCCAGAGAAAATCACGAGGTGAAACCGAAGTGGACGCGTTCGAATTCATGCGTCTGATTAAAGACAAGATGAAAGTCATGCAGATTTCCGAGGAATTCCTGCACCGCAGCGTGAACGAGGGTTTTTCCGGCGGAGAAAAGAAGCGCAATGAAGTGCTGCAAATGCTGTTGCTGGAACCGCAACTCGCCGTGCTCGACGAGACCGACTCAGGCCTTGACGTCGACGCACTGAAAGTTGTCGCCGCCGGCGTCAACAGCTTGCGCGATCCGAAGCGATCCATGATCCTGGTGACACATTACGAGCGCTTACTGGAGCTCATCGAACCTGATTTCGTCCACGTACTTGCCGGCGGCAAGATCGTTAAGTCGGGCGATCGCAGTCTGGCGCGCGAGCTCGACGCCCGTGGCTACGATTGGATTACGCAGCAAGCTGCCGCAGTATGAGCACCGCTCAAATCACTGAACAATTTGACGATCTCGGCGCCGAGCTGCCCGGGTCCGCCGAGCTCGACGCTGTGCGCCGCACTGCGCTCGCACGGTTCAGCGAGCTTGGTTTACCGGGACGACGCGTCGAGACCTGGCGATATACCGAACTTTCGTCGCTCGCAGACAAGGATTTCAGCTACGTTGCACCGGTGCCCGACTCGGCAACACTCGAGCGCGCCAGCTCGCTGATTGCCGCGCTTGGATTGATGGACGACAGGCCATTGAGCGTCTTTATCGATGGTCATTGGATTCAATCCTTGTCGAAGTCCCAGCCCGACTCGGCGATAACCATTGAAACCGCGACTCCCGATTTTTCGGTAGCAGCGACGGAATCTGCACTCGCTTCGCTGAACACGGCATTCGCGGCGCACAGCACCGCCATTCGCGTATCGGGCACGGCTTCAGCGCCACTTGAACTCGTCTTCATCGGAACAGGTCGGAGGCTGGCGCCTCAGTTCAGACTCAAGATCGAGCTCGCTGCCGGCGCAAAAGCGACCGTCATCCAGCGCTTTCTCGACCTTTCAGGGTCGGGCGAGTCCTGGCTCAATCAAGTCGCCGACATCGAGCAGGGGGAAAACAGCGAGCTGACCCTCTACCGCCTGCAATCGCATCAGGCTGAGCAATACCAGACGACGCTGAACCGGGCAGCGCTCGCAGCTGGCGCAAAACTCAGTGCCGGCAGCGTTGAGCTGGGCGGCGCGCTCGTTCGCAACGAATTCGATATCAGGCTCCAAGGGCAGAAAGCCCACGCCCACGTCTTCGGGATGTGCCTGACTGGCGGGCACCAGCATTCGGACATGCAGATCGTGATTGATCACCAGGCGCCATACACGACCAGTCGCCAAGACCATCGCGCGATCGTTGCGGACTCGAGCCATTGTGTATTCAACGGCAAGGTTATAGTTCAGAAAGACGCGCAGCATATTGATGCCCGGCAACGAAGCGACAACCTGCTGCTTTCGGCCAAAGCTGAAGTCGACACCAAGCCCGAACTTGAAATCTATGCGGACCAAGTCGTTTGCAGTCATGGTGCTACGGTTGGCGAACTCAGTGAGGATCAACTCTTCTATTTGCGTGCACGCGGTATCGACGCCGAGCTGGCACGCGGCATTTTGACGACTGCTTTCGCGAATTCAATCCTGGACCGGTTTGAACTGGAGGATTTCCGCGAACACGTCCGTACCGCGGTCCATACCAGACTGCCGGGGCGTATCGAGTCGTGATGAGCAGTTCGATGACACTCGACGTTAAATCGCAGCCTGAGCCGAAATCGGCCGGCGTCGTCACGCAGCTACGGGCGGATTTTCCCGTCCTCGCGCAGGAATACGACGGAAAACCGCTGACCTATTTGGACAATGCGGCCTCCGCTCAGTGTCCACAAAGCGTGCTGGATGCAATCGTTGAACAGCAAGGCATGAATCACGCCAATGTCCATCGTGGCGTGCATCGCCTGGCGGAAAGCGCGACAGCAGCTTATGAATCGGCGCGCGATAAAGTCAAAGCGTTCATTAATGCCGCATCGCGCGAGGAAATCGTTTTTACTCGCGGAACCACGGAAGCCATCAACCTTGTGGCTGCCAGCCTGGGCGGCGACCTGCTGAAGGCAGGTGACGAGATTCTCGTTTCTCTGATGGAACATCATTCCAATATCGTTCCATGGCAACTGATCGCGAAGCGAACCGGCGCCAAACTCGTGCCCGTCCCGATTACGCCCGCCGGTGAGCTCGACACGGCCGAATTCGAGCGCTTGCTCAACGAGCGGACTCGAATCGTTGCGCTGACGCACGTATCGAATGCGCTCGGTACCGTCAATCCCGTGAAGTCGCTGACCGCCAAGGCTCACGCGGCCGGTGCCGTCGTGATTCTGGATGGAGCGCAAGCGGTCCCGCATTTTCGCGTCGATGTACGAAACCTCGGCTGCGACTTCTATGCGTTTTCAGGACACAAGATGTTTGCGGGCACGGGAACTGGCGTGCTTTACGGCCGCGCCGAATGGCTCGAGAAGATGCCGCCTTATCAAGGCGGTGGCGAGATGATCCTTTCAGTCAGCTTCGAATCGTCCATCTACAATTCACTTCCGTACAAGTTTGAAGCGGGTACGCCAAATATTACCGGTGCCGTCGCGCTCGGTGCGGCAATTGATTATCTCGCCGCCCTCGATCCGGTCGCCGTCGCGAATTACGAGGCGGAGCTTCTCGCCTACGCTACAGAGCGCCTGGCGTCCGTTGATGGACTGAAAATTGTCGGAACGGCAGCGCATAAGGTCGGCGTCGTTTCATTCGTCATTGACGGGATCCATGCCCATGACATTGGTACGATCGTCAATGACGAAGGTGTCGCGATACGAACCGGGCACCACTGCGCAATGCCGGTCATGGACTTCTTTAACGTCGCCGCAACAGCGCGTGCCTCGCTGGCCTTCTATAACAATATGGACGATGTGGATCGTCTGATTGTCGGACTCGACCGAGCCCAGGAGTTGTTCGCGTGAACGATCTGGAAGATCTCTATCGCGAGGTGATACTCGATCACAACCGCAGCCCGAGAAACTTTGGGGAAATCGACAACGCCGATCGCGTCATCAACGGCGTGAACCCGTTATGCGGCGACAAGATGACGCTTTATCTCAAGCTCAACGGCGAGCGCATCGAAGATGCTCGCTTCGAGGGAACGGGCTGTGCCATTTCAATCGCCTCGTCCTCATTGATGACCGAAAGAGTGATAGGCACGACAGTTGCCGAGACGCTCAGCCTGTTCAAAAACGTGCATGAAATGCTGACTGGCACGCAAGAACCCGACGACAAAATGGAAAAGCTGGCCGCGCTTGCCGGCGTTCGCGAGTTTCCGAGTCGCGTCAAGTGCGCAAGCCTAGCATGGCATGCGTTAAATACCGCCCTGACCGGCGACAACAAAGAGATAAGCACGGAATAGATCAATGTACTCAGCGCAAAACGAACCGGTCACTTTGGAGAGGGATTGCGATGCCGTCCTGATCCCGGCGGGCGAGAAGGTTTCGCTGCCCGAGGGCACCAGCGGTTTTATCACTCAGGCGCTCGGCGGCAGCTTTACGGTTTACATCGAGGGCAACCTTTTCCGCGTTGCAGGCACCGACGCCGATGCGGTCGGCAAGGAGCCCATCAAGCCGCCAGCCGTGCCGGAAAATGCATCCGACGAAGACATCGAATCGGTCATCTGGGATCAGATGCGAACCTGCTTCGACCCGGAGATTCCGATCAACATCGTCGATCTCGGTTTGATTTACAGCTGCGATATCGACGGCGCTGACAATGGCGGCCGCAATATTCGAATCACCATGACGCTGACAGCACCAGGTTGCGGCATGGGTCCAATATTGATGGAAGACGTCAAAGAAAAGCTTGAGATCATTCCAACCGTAGAGCGGGCGGATGTGGAACTCGTGTTCGACCCACCGTGGAACACATCGATGATGACCGACGAGGCGAAACTCCAAGCCGGCATGTTCTAGCCAATCCTGATGTGAAAAGCCTGACATTATTGCGGCACGCCAAATCGAGCTGGACCGACCAAGGCCTCGCAGACAGCGAACGGCCATTGTCTAAACGCGGCCTGCGCGACGCGCCCGGAATGGGTGAGCGTCTGGTACAACGCGGACTCAAACCAGACTTAATTCTGTCGAGCCCAGCGACACGAGCACACCAGACTGCCGAGTACATTGCCGCTGGCTTCGAATCTTCAGGCATTGAAATCCGCCTTGAGCCGAGCATTTACCTGGCAAGTCCCGGCCAGCTCCTGAAGACCCTTTCCAACGTGAGCGATGCGATCGACACACTGGTACTGATCGGTCACAACCCGGGACTGACTCAACTCGCCAACATGATGCTGAGCGACCTGGCACTGAGCAATCTGCCGACTGCCGGCGCCGTCGCAATCGACTGCGACATGGAAAGTTGGCGAAATATCGAATCCGAGCGATTCAGCCTGCGTTTTTACGACTACCCAAAGAATGCAGCGCCGCCGTTACGGCGCGTGGACCGCTAATCAATATCGCAGAAGCAATAGGCGTAGATTCCGCGTGGGTCGTTCAGTTGCTCGAAGAACGCGAGCGGCTCAGCGGCAATGTCCAAGATTCGTACCAGCGAAGGCGGCAGCTTCGTTTCGATGCCGAGGACGGAGATCAACGGCGAACTGACCTTGACCAATTGCAAAGCAAGCAGTTCGGCCCAACCGAGCTCGGGATTTAATTCATCGATCGAATAACTGTTTGGGGTCAAACCGGCAAGCTCAGCAGCGGACTCAATCGCCTCGTCTAAACCACCGAGGTTGTCGACGAGACCGAGCGACTGCGCCTCAGAACCAATCCACACTCGCCCTTGCGCCGCGGCTTCGATTTCAGCTGGGTCCCGTTCCCGATGCGAAGCAACTTTCCCCACAAAATCGTCATAGGTTCGTTCGATCGAAAGCTGAATGTACTCACTGACGTCCTCGCCGACCCCTTGCAACGCATCCATTTGACCGGAAAGTCGTGTGGTACCGACGCCGTCGATATTGATGCCGATTTCGGCGAGTGTTCTGTCGATCGTCAGAAATGTTGCACCCACGCCAATCGAGCCAGTTAGCGTCGATGGGCTGGCCCAGATTTCATCTGCGTTCATCGCAATCCAGTAGCCGCCGGAAGCGGCCACACTTCCCATCGAAACGACGATCGGTCGGCCACTCTCCCGAAAGACCTCAAGCTCGCGCAGAATCAATTCCGATGCATACGCGCTGCCGCCCGGGCTATCGATTCTGAGGACGAGCGCCCTGATCGCTGGGTCTTCTGCCGCACGACGAATCAGACGCGACATCGATTCGCCGCCAATACTTCCTGACGGTTGCACGCCATCGAGTATCGTCCCGGCCGCGACAATCAAGCCAATCTTGCGGGACGAGATGTCCGGAATATTCACCGCACTTAATGCGGTCAAATAATCGCGATGACCGATCGCGGCGTAGCCATCACCATTTGCGTCAGGCGCCCCAACGACGTCGCGTAACCTCGATCGAATCTGGTCGAAGGCCAAGGCCTCATCGACTAACCCATAATCGACGGCGAGCTGAGCCGAATCACCATCTGCTTCTCGTAATAACGGAACGAATTCGTCTGCATAGCGCTGAAGGCTGTCACTTCCAAGACCCCTGGCGCCTTCGACCTCCTGCTGATAAATACCCCACATCGCGTTTAGATAGGCGCTACGAGACTGGCGATCCTCTTCCGACATCTCGTCGCGCGTGTAGGGCTCTACAAAAGACTTGTACTCGCCGACCGTCCAGGCGTTGTAGTCAACATAGATTCGGTCCAATAGTGATTTGTAATACGGAATATAGGTGCTGTATCCGTCAACCAACACCAGCCCCATCGGGTGCATCAGGATTTCATCGGCATGTGAGGCCAGAAAATACTGATTTCGATCGAAGCCGGCACCGACTGCATAGACGGGCTTGCCGCTGGTTTTGAACTCTTCAATGGCGGCACCAAGCTCGACCAACTTACTCAAACCTGCGCCGCGCAAACCGTCAAGGCTCAGCACCAGCGCCTTAATTCGACTGTCTCCCTGTGCCTGTCGAACGGATTCGATCAGATCCGACAGGAGCGTTTCACCGAAATCGATACCTTGAGCGAGCGCGAGTGCACGCTGCAGCGGATCGCCGCTGAGTTGATCGACGATAACGCCCTCGGGATTCAGCACTAAGGCTGCCGATGCCGGCACCATAGGCTGCGGTTGCGAGAATATCGTGAGCACCAATGACAGCACGAAGACGAGGAACACGAGATGCAGGATTCGTCGAAATCTATCGCCCCAACGCACGATAAACTTCCAAAAAAGAACAAGACCATTCTTGATACTCATAACGTCGCGCACCCGGTTCAAAACAAAAGAAATAACGAAAGCTGAGGCAGAAAAGCGATTAGCAGCACACAGACTAACAGCACCAAGAGAAACGGCAATGTCGCCGAGTACACTTCGGCAATGTCCTTATTGAATCGATAGCTCGATATAAACAGATTCAGCCCTACCGGCGGCGTCAGGTAACCGAGCTCCATCGCCGCGAGAAACACAATTCCTAAATGAACCGGGTGGACGTCGTACTGGAGCGCTACCGGCACAATTAACGGCACAACGAGAACGATTGCAGAAAAAATATCGAGAATCGCCCCGACGACTAACAGAAAAAGCAGCAGCACAATAAGAAAGCCCGCTTCGGACGCGATGTACGGGCTGACAAATTCGAATAACCGTTGCGGCATCTCGATGCCGATCATGTAGCTGGTTGATGCGAGTGAAAGCCCAAGAATCATGAAGATCGCCCCGACGAGCAGCATCGATTCACGGATGACGCCTGGCAAATCGCGAATTGGAATTTCTCGCCGCAGCAGTAGTTCTGACACGAGGACGTAGACAGCCGTCACGGCGGCTGCCTCCGAAACCGCAAAGAACCCGCTGTAGATTCCGCCGAGCACGATCAGCGGCAATGGTAATTCGTAGCGTGCATCGAAAATGGCAGACTTCAGTTCAGCGACAGAGACCGTGCCTTTCCTGGTTGCCGCATGACGGTTCTTCCAAATGCTGTACACCGCCAGAAAGACAATCATCAGCGTTCCAGGAATAATTCCTGCACGGAACAAATCATCGATCGACACATTGGCCACGATGCCGTAGAGAATCAGTGGCAACGACGGCGCAAAAAGCAGTCCCAGGCTACCGGAGGTCGTAATCAGCCCCAGACTGAATCGCTCGCTGTAGCCCGACGCAACTAAAGCGGGAAACAGCACTGCGCCTAGCGCAATAATCGTGACCCCGGACGCACCGGTAAATGCAGTGAACAGGGCGCAAGCGATCAGCGACACGATTGCCAGGCCACCGGATAACCAACCGAGTGCGGCCTCGGACAATCGCACCAGCCTTGCCGGTGCCCCGCCCTGACTGAGCAAAAAACCCGCAAAGGTGAACAGAGGGATAGCGAGCAACACCGGCGTTTCAGCGAGCCCATAAAACTCAATCGCGACGATCGAGAGATCGGTTCCCTCGCCGCTGAAACCGAGCATGGCGCTGGCACCGATCGCGCTGAATAACGGCGCACCCAGCAGAATGAGCACGATCAATACGATCGACAGGACCAACGTCATTGATCCTGCTTAATAATATCGACGGCCTGCACCAGGAACCGATAACTCATCAGGCAGAAACCAACCGGCATCACGACCTGAAATGCCCATGCGGGTAAATTGCCGAGCACGGTATCGGCGAAACGATACGAGTCGGCGACAAATCGAAACGCCTGCCAGGAAAGCAAAGCCGTAATGGCCGCAGCGAATACGGCTGCCGTAATGGCCGCTGGTTTATGCCAGGAAGCCGGAAAATAGCGCGGCACGATGCCGATCGCCAGATGCCGCCCGTCTCGGCTGGCCGCCAAAGCCCCGATTACGGCTAACCACAGCACACCGAGCCGAATTAAATCATCGGCCCAGAAAATTGCGTAGGAAAAGAAATTTCTGAGGATTATCTGCAATGTCGCGAGCGCGACGATGCCGAGCAGGAGAACGCTCATCAGCGCCGTTTCGATGCGCCGGCCCATATCGGTACTGCGCCTTAGCGCCGCGAGCGATATTCGTCGAGCAACGAGAGCATCTCGTCAAAAAGCGCGACGTCGATATCGCGTCGGCGTCGCAGCTCGGGGAATTGAGCCTTGATCACTTCCCGCCAGCTCTCAACGTCGGCACGATTTACCGCGACGGTTTCGATGCCCATATTTTGCATGATGCGGCGAGCTTCGGCATTGTCATTTCGAGAAGACTCGTCGATTCCCGCCATGACTTCGGTGATGACGGATCGGACCACCGCCTGATCAGGTTCGGACAGGCGATAGAAGACGTCGTTGGCAATTGCGAAGACTCCCATGGAATAACTCAATGGCAAATCAGTCCGATACTTGACTTCGGTATGCCACTGGAGAACCAGCGCAGCCACAGGCGATGCGGCAACGACGTCGACCAGTCCGCGCCGAAGACCAAGCAGTGCATCACTCAATTCGAGAGGAACAGGCGCGAGCCGCAACGCCTCCAGCACTGCATATGAAATGGGATCGTTGTCAGGCACCCAGACCTTTTGGCGCCGCAGGTGGTCTACGTGACTGACCGGGACGTTCGACATTAAATTCGAGAATCCGCCTTCGCTGAAACCGAAGCTGACGAAACCCGATGCCGCGAGTCCCGCCGCGATTTTTGCGTCCAACTGCGCGCGAACGTGATCGACTTCTTCGAGTGACTCGAAAATCAGCGGGATGCCGTAGGTATTGAGGCCGGGGTAGACCGACGCGAGCCCGCCAGATGTGAGCGCGCCGCCTTGCAAGTCCCCGATGCGAATCTTCCGCAGCACCTGGGCATCGGAACCGGCCACCCCACCGGCTCTAAATCTTAAAGTCACTCGGCCACCGGTCAGCTCGCGAATCCGCTCACCGCCGGCAAGCATATCTCGCATCCACTGACTGTCAGCCGGCGCGAGCGTCGCAATTCGAAGTTCCTGAGCCTGCAGCTGGCTGGAAAAACCGAGCGCGGCAACCAGCCCGAAACAAAGCGCTCGTTTGAGCAATTTCATTTAGAAATACTCCTCGGAACTGGCAAGCAGCGCCTGAGCATCCTGTTGCGCCAACACGTTAAACAAAGTGTACCCGTCCTGCTCAGCAGGCGCCGCCAGAACTTCCTGCAATAGTCGATCATGCAGTTCCTGTTCGTACATCAGCCGTGCAAACCTTCTGGCATATTCTACCTTGACGGACAGATCCCGCCCTCCCGACAGCTCAAGCGCACGCTCGAAATGCGCCTGCGCAATTTCCGGCTCGCCGCCGAGCGCCGGTGGTCGCAGCGACTTGATGATCCCGAGCCAGGTATGAACTGCACCCTGCTCGAACGATTCGTCGAGGTCGAGCGTCCGTTGCATCGCAGCTTCGACCCAGGGTAGTTCGGCGACTGCGCTCAAATCTGCACTGGTTGCTTCGAGATAGCTCAGCCATCCCAAAGCGTACGCATAAAGATAATCGACTTGCTTGGCATCAACGGTACTGAGTTCTGCAACGAAGTCTTCGTAAGCTAACCCGTCCCAACTGCAAGCGCGCTCAAGCGCCTCACAGATTGCGCGACTGCCGTAATCGCGAGCCTTTTGAGTGAAACGAACAGCAGCCTCTGGATCGGTTGAAAATCGCGAGCCGTACAGCGCGTAGACCTGCGCACCCGCCGCCAGCAGCGCCTCGCTATCGGGGCTGTCATGGATGAAACCGTCGACGAGCAGCAAATAAGCAGGCACACCCGCTTCAATTAGCGTCGGGTCGCTTTGATTCAGAATAGATGACGACAAAGTATCGGCCGCCATTGAACCGATCAGGCTGGTGCAACCGGAAAGCGCGAGCGCTACGGTTGCGAACAAACCGCTCCCGAAATTACGAACTATCTTCACAGCTCGAACCAATACGGTACCTGGCGTCGGCGTTTAGACTTTTTCCTTGATGCGGGCAGACTTGCCGCTTCTCTCGCGCAGGTAATACAGCTTCGCGCGCCGGACATCGCCGCGCCGCTTTACCTTGATTTCGGCAACCGCTGGGCTGTGCGTTTGAAAAACCCGCTCGACACCCTCGCCGTGAGACACCTTACGTACGGTAAATGACGAATGCAGACCGCGGTTACGCTTTGCGATTACAACACCCTCGTAAGCCTGCAACCGCTCGCGCTCGCCTTCCTTGACCCGCACCTGCACGATGACGGTATCGCCCGGCCCGAAACTGGGCACACCCTGCTTGAGCTGTTCCTGCTCGATTTGATCGATTAGCTGTGACATCGTTTGATCCCTGTCCGATGCGGTTGGCAATCGCTCATTGTCTCATTATTGGCATCAGGTTCCTATCCGTCCGAGGCCTCGGCTTTGAATTCAGCCAGCAATTCTCGCTCTTCGGAATCGAGTGCCCGCTCACTCAGGAGATCGGGCCGGCGTTGCCAGGTTCGGCCGAGAGCCTGTTTGAGCCGCCAGCGGCGAATGGCCTCGTGATCACCGGACAACAGCACCGCCGGCACCGTCATCCCGTCGACCGTTTCCGGCCGCGTGTAATGCGGGCAATCGAGCAGCCCGTCGAAAAATGAGTCCTGTTGAGGCGAGTCCTCATGCCCCAGCACGCCCGGCAGCAGTCTCGCGACCGCATCGATCAAGACGGCGGCGGCCAACTCCCCTCCGCTCAAGACATAATCGCCAATCGATATCTCTTCAGCGCCAAGCCCAACGATGAGCCGCTCATCGAGCCCTTCGTATCGCCCCGCGACGATCACCAGGCCAGGAGATGCTGCCAATCCCTTGGCCAGCTCTTGATCCAACGGACGGCCTTGCGCACTCATGACGATGCGTCTGCAGCCGGCCGGCAGGTCCGCTTCGATTGCAGCGACAGCTTCGCGAACCGGTGGAAATTGCATGACCATGCCGGGTCCTCCACCGTATGGACGATCGTCAACCGTTCGGTGTCGATCCGGCGCGAATTCGCGCGGTGACTGGTAGCGGATGCCTAGCAAGCCCCGCTCAGCCGCACGGCCGACAACGCCTGCAGAGGCGACCGGCTGGATAATTTCAGGAAATAGAGCGACAACCCCTATC
>Ga0224508_10002325_pt1 | contig 16234 bp, 14 predicted proteins | sample SF_Jan12_sed_USG_4_FD_170157 | JGI IMG/M metagenome (GOLD analysis project Ga0224508, IMG submission 170157) | Sediment microbial communities from San Francisco Bay, California, United States - SF_Jan12_sed_USGS_21 | ecosystem: Environmental > Aquatic > Marine > Sediment | place: USA... | reverse complement strand
TCCCCACCGGGTCGGTCACCCCCGGCTTGTAACCCACTCCGACGATCACGTCGTACTCCGCGTCTTCGACCAGGCGGTCAAGAGAGCCGACCTGCTGGACCGGATCGACGAACTCGTCGAGCACGCATCGCTGCTCGTCCGGCGTGAGTTCGGCCTCGATGCGATATACCTCGCGGGTTCGCACGCGCTCGACGGGGATGCGTAGGAACGAGCGGATCTTGTGCTCGGCCTCTTCGCCACGTGGGTCGCGCAAACCCGGACGTACCGCGATTTCCAGCCGTGTCACCATCCAACGGACCCTCCAAAATCAGGATAGCGAAGGCCAGATTGATAAATCAAAGCGATTATGTATATTAGAGATATAGAAAAAAATGATAGGTGAGTCATGGCCGCATCCCCGAGCAAACCGATTTCCGAAATCCGCGCGGGGGTTGGGGATTTAAGGGCGTTCGTCACCGTCGCCCGGCTCGGAGCGGTGGCCCGGGCAGCCGAGGCCCTGGGTCGGACCCAACCGAGCATCAGCGCGCGCCTCGCCGCCTTGGAGTCGGCCTGGAACACGCGGCTGTTTCGACGCGTCGCGCGCGGCATGGTGCTGACCCCGGAAGGGACACGGTTGCTGCCGCTCGCGGAGGCGATCGTCGAGGACCTGGCCAAGCTCGAAAGCGCCGCCGGTCTTCCGGCGGAGTCGTCGGGCGAGCTGCGACTCGGGGCGGGAGACGCCCTTGGCCGCCGGTTGTTGCCGCGGGCGTTGGCACGGCTGCTCAACGCGCTGCCCGGCACCGAGGTGCGACTGCGCGAGGGCCCCGGCTCGCGCTTGCTCGAAGCGTTACGCGACGGCGAGATCGACCTGGCGCTGATCGTCGCCGCGGACGACGAACCCGTCCAACAGGGGGTCTCGATCGAGCCGTTGTTCGACTCGCAGGTTCAGTTGATGGTACCGCCGGGCAGGCTGGAACACGATGTTGCGTCGCTCGATCTGGCCGCCCTTTCCGAGCAGCCGATCGTCACGCTGCAGCCGGGTTCGTCGTTTCGCACGCACCTCGAACGGGCGTTTGCGCTTGATGGGCGGCGCTTCCGGCCGGCCGTCGAGGTCGGTAATCTGTCCCTGGTTCGGCGCTTCGTGATCACGGGTCTCGGGGTTGCACCGGTTCCGGCGATTGCGTTTTCGCAGCGCCCGAGACCGTCGCGCTACAGGTTGCTCGAGCTTCCCGAGGTGCCCGACATCCGTTACGCCTACGCGGTGCGTAGTGGGGCGCCGTTGCCCGCAGCGGTCGAACGTTTACTCGAACAGATTGCTCGCGACCGCAAGTTGTAAGGGAAACGGCTAATTCGCCGTCAACGTCCCCCCGTTCCAGGACAGCGCGCCATCCGCGATTTCAGGGCAATCCTGCCCGGGTGGAATGAACGCCTCGCATATCGTGACTTCGCGGCTCGACGCGGTGTGGAAACTGAACGCGTTCGCCACGGTCGGGTCGGTGGCGCGGAACGTCAGCTTGATCAATTCTCTTGTCGGATTCGTCATATCGATCTCGAATCCTTCGACGTAGGAAAACGAATTTTGCAGCGTCGCGACGACGAGCACGGCGCCCGCGTCGGCGGCGTCGATCGCGGCCCGAATATCGACGACCGGAGAGACAACGGTGGCGCCAGGGCGATCAAGGTGTAGGAAGGATCCGTCGCTGTCGAAGCTCAGGAATTCCGCCGTACTCGAGTCGAACACGATCCGGAATGCCGCGCCAAAAAACCAGTCGATGTCGGTGACGTTCACGACGATTTGAAACGTGTCGTCGGTGGCCGCCCCGGGCGCCATCGAGATCGAGTTCGCCCCCGGGTTCATATTGGTCGACGTAAACGTGGCCGTGATCCCACCACCCGTCATCCCGCCCGGGACGTTTCCGCCACCGCTGCCGCAGGAGGCGAGACATAAACCGCCCAGCAGGACCACCAGGCAAAGCGTTGTACTAGGTCGATTCATGCGATCCTCTTTGTGGTGCTGTCTCATGGGCAACTTCGCGCAAAATCCGCGGCCAGGAGAGCCAGATCGATGCCGCTGATGAAGTTGTCCCGGTCAAAATCGACGAACATGTTCCAGCGAGAGCTAACGGGGTCGGACCCGAAGGCGACCGAGAGTCGAAGCAGATCGACCCCGTCGACAATTCCGTCGGGGGGGTTGCTGGCGTCCGCGAGGGTCGTCACCGCCAGGTCCGAGTTGCCGGTGTGCCCGAGGTTGACAAGGCCCCCGTTGGGTGAGGGTTCGAGCGCTGCCGAGATCAACATGTCCCCGTGGTCGACGGTGTCGGAACATTGCGAGGGGCGGAAACTGGCATTCAGCAGCGGATCCGTAAACAGAGTAGTCTCAGTGTCTACTTCCGACGTGATCCAACCCTCGAAGTCGCCGGTCTCGTTCATGAACATCGAGTTTCGCTTGAAGTTTATTTCGAAATCCCCGGTGTTCGGGTTTGCGCTGGTCGGGAGGATGACGCCGGCCGCCAGAGGCATTGGGCCACCCACGCCATAACCGCTGTTGTCGTAAATGATCGAGTGTTCGATCTCGATGAGCGACGATCCCTCGTGGGTCTCGCTGTCGGCAGCCGTATGCGACTCAACCTCAATCCCGCCGCTTCCGACGTCGGAGGTATTCTGAGCCACCGTGTTGAAGGTGAGTCTTATCTCGCTCTGGACCGGTGTCACCGCATCGATTCCGCCGATACCCTCGGCATAAGCCAGGATGCCTCCGCCGACCGCAGAGTTCGCGTCAACCCCGTCGGTGGCCGTGTTCTGGGCGACCAGATTGTTGTGGACGGCTGCCTGCGTCCGCGCCAGGAAACGCATCCCATCCATGTCGGGGTCGGAATCGGCGATGCTCAGGACACTCATCCCTCCACCGCCCAGGCTAGCCGTGTTGAACCGTACCTCGTTTTCGAACAGGTTGAGCTCGACGGTCGAGTTGCTCCTTTGCGCCCAGATCAGGCTGCTGATGCCGCCCCCGACGCCGGGGAAAAACGTCGTCCCCGTTCCCTCAGCTTCGTTGCCCGCCACGAGGTTGCCCCCGGCGTTGAGTTGGACACCGTCGGCCAATTGAATGATGTCCTTGGCGATGACAAATAGGTCGATCCCTCCGCCGGCGCCTTCGGCGCTGTTCAGTTGGACGTCGTTGCCGGTCAGGTTGATCGTATGGACCCCCACCCCCAACGCGTCGACCCACGCCGAAACGCCACCGCCGTCCCCGGTCGAGAAGTTGGAACTCACGGTGTTGCCGATGAAGTCGATCTGTTCGTTACCGTATCCAAAGGTCCCTATCCAGGCCCCGCCGCCATAACCGATGGAAAACGGAAGGGTCGAATTGTTGGAGATCAGATTCTGCGTGATCGCCACGCTCGAGAAACGGCCCGTTTCAGTGTTCGTAAGTGTGTACAAGCCGCCGCCGAAGGCGCTATCGGCGCCGTTCTGGTCGATCACGTTGTTGTCCACGGTGATGTCCGTGTTGCCTCCGGCACAGCCTCCAACGGAGTTGACCGCGTCGGCACGAACGTACAAGCCTCCGCCGTCACCTCCGAAGAATAGGCAACTCTCGTTTGTGCCGCAGTCCAAGTCCGAGTTACACGGCTCGGCACCGACGTCACACTCCCCCACGTCGTTGGCGGTGTTGTTGGTGATCTCGTTGTTGCTCACGACAATCTGGGAATCGCCGTAATAGCACGTCCCCGCGAAGGCGTAGATCCCGCCGCCGTCCAGCGACGTGTTTCCCGTGACGATGTTGTTGGTAACGACCCCTGAACCGAGGACGAACACTCCCGATGCTATCCCACCGGTCACGGTGAAGCCTTCAAAGATCGAGCCGAAGGTTCCGGATCCGGCGAGGTTGACGACCGAGAAAGGGAACGTACATATCCCGGTGCCGTCGATGATGGTGCTCGTTCGTATACCGTTCACGATCCAGTCATCCGCGACGATGTCCAGGTTCTTCTGCACCCCGATCATGGGGCCCGGGCCGTCCGGGTCGAAGGCGACCGCCAAGTTGTTGATGCATTCGTTGTAGGTGCCCGGCATCACGCGGATTTGATCGCCCGAGATCGCCCTAAGAAAGGCGAACTGGATCGTCTCGTAAGGCGCTCCGGCGGATCCGTCGCCCAAGTTGCTTCCTGTCGGTGGCGGCGCCACGTAAAGTGTCATGTTGCCGCCCCGGGTCGAGACCTGAGGCTCCGCCACCTTGGCAGTTCGTGGTCCCATCATTTTCAGCCGGACCGAACCGGGCCCGCGATCACTACGGGGGCGATTCCGCTTGTTCTTTTCGGCCAGTACCGGAGTCAGGGCCATGCAGAGTGCAAAAACGAGTATTGTTGCCCGCTGGAGTTTCAACTTCAGCCTCCCCGCACGCACGTGGATGCACCGTTTCTCACGGAAACGGGCGCGTCTGATCGCGCGTGAACGATGGTGATCCCCTGGGACCGACATGGTTTGGACGGTGGAACCGGGGGGAATTCTATTGTTCGATCCATGAAGCCTTCGCCATTCCTTGTACCGAGGGTGTTGGGGGTTGTCAAGCAACGGCGGCGCATCTGACGCCGACGATCCGGAAAACCCCGACGCATCTGTCAAAAACGATATGCTGCCCCTAACTGATAACCTGAAAAGACGACCGAATTACGTGCCTCCAACGGAGTCGCGGTGCCCGGAAAATCGCGCAGGCCGTCCTTGGAGATCCCGGACCAGTCCTGCTGTTCCCACCCCAACCAGACACGCAGCCGGTCGGTCGAGGGGTGCCAGGTCACGCGCACATCAAAATCGGCCGTGCGCCCCGATCGACCGTCGTCGTCGATGACGGACAAACTGGAAGGTTGGGTCGCTGAGTTGATCAAGCCTGACGGCGTCAGCCGGGAAAAAGCCTTGATCTCACCATCGAGAAACGCAAAACCTATCCCGGCGGAAATGGAAAAACTGGGCGAGAAAAAGTAACTTCCACGCGCGGCGATGCGGGCGCCGATCATGTCGCCATCGATCGTCTTGTCGGCCTTGTAGCGGTTGTCCCCGAACGTAGAGGCCGCGAAGAAGCCATCGTCGTAGAAGCCGCTTGTCGTTTCCTCGAAGCGCGCGTACCGCAAACCGGTCGACCACGCCATCCGGAATTCGTCACCGAGTTCGTGGGAGCGGCCGAAGGCGATATCCGCCGTCGCCACATCGGTCTCCGTCATCAAACTGAAGAATCCAGGTGTTCCGCTGTCACCGACGAAGTCGCCGCCGCCCAGCGCGATCGGCGGCCCGATCGAGTAGTGGAACGCACCACTCAAGGGTCCTTCCGCCGCCGCCGAGGTCGAGGTGTTGTAGGCCCAGAACGACGCGGTCAGAAGGTTGCCGTTGGCCCACTGGTATCCGACACCCATGCGGCCCGCGATGTCGTCTTCGGCCCCGGGGATCAGGGCGACCACTTCGTTGACCCCGCCACTGAACACCTCAAGGGATTCTGACGTGGCGTAAACCAGGTCGGCATTGCGAATATTGACCAAACCGCCCTCGACCGAGATAACGATGCCGGCCTGCTCCCCGCCACGTGCGTAGCCTCGTCCGTAACGGTATCGCGCGGCGTCGACGCTTCCGGCCGTGACGACCAGCAACAGTCCAGCGACGGCGGCTCGAATCCAACATCGGTCCATTTTTCCCAGCTCCTTCACGGCGTTGGAGAGTCGAACGGATTATAGGGTTGACCCCCGTGGCCGTCGAGGCACACCCCGCGCGGATTTGCCCCAATCTTCTAGGTACGGACCCGTCGCGAGCGGCGTCTAGCGTTTCAGAGGGTGAATTCCTCCCGGTGAACCCCGAAAACCGACCGCAGGCGGTCCGCGATCTCGCCCAGAGTGCAGCGCGCCTCGACCGCGTCGAGGATCGGCGGCATCAGGTTGGCCGTGCCTCGAGCGGTGCGCTCGAGTGCCGCCAACACGCGATCGGCCGCCGCCCCGTCGCGGGTCCGGCGCAGCTTCGTCAGCCGCTCGGCGCGGGTGCGCTCCAGACCGGGATCGACCGTGAGGACCTCGGGTCGGAGTTCGTTCTCGTTGACGAACCGGTTGACGCCGACCACGACCGCCTCACCGGTATCCACCTTTTTTTGCCAGCGGTAGGCGGCCTCGTGGATTTCGCGCTGCTGGAAGCCGCGTTCGATGCAACGCACGGCCCCACCCAACTCCTCGATGCGGTCGAGGTAGTCCCGCGCGCCGCGCTCCACCGCATCGGTCAGGCTCTCGACAAAATAAGATCCGGCGAGCGGATCGATCGTGTCGCCGACCCCGGTCTCATGCGCAATCACTTGCTGGGTGCGCAGCGCCAGCAGCGCCGCCGATTCGGTCGGTAGACCCAGCGCTTCGTCCATCGAGTTCGTGTGAAGGGATTGCGTACCGCCGAGCACCGCCGAGAGCGCCTGCATCGCCGTGCGCACGACGTTGACCTCGGGCTGTTGCGCGGTCAGCGTGGAACCTGCCGTCTGCGTGTGAAAGCGGAGCCGGCAAAGCCGGTCGTCCACGGCGCGGTAGCGCTCTTTTGCAATCGAGAACCACAGCCGCCGTGCCGCGCGGAACTTGGCGACCTCTTCGAAGAAGTTGGAGTGACAGTTGAAGAAGAAGGAGAGCCTGCCTGCGAATTGTTCGAAGCGCAGCCCGCGTTCGATCGCGGCATCGCAATAGGCCACTGCGTTGGCCAAGGTGAAGGCCAACTCTTGAACGGCCGTCGAGCCCGCCTCCCGCATGTGGTACCCGGAAATCGAGATCGTGTTCCAGCGCGGAACCTCATTCCGGCACCAATCAAAGACATCGCTGGTCAATCGCAGCGACGCGGCGGGCGGGTAGATGTAGGTCCCGCGCGCGATGTATTCCTTGAGTAGATCGTTCTGGACCGTACCCGAGAGTTGTTTGATATCGGCGCCCTGGCTGCGGGCGACAGCGACGTACAGTGCGAGCAGGATCGGTGCCGTGGCGTTGATCGTCATCGATGTCGATACCGTCTGGAGCGGGACACCCTGGAGCAATTCGAGCATGTCGTCGAGTGACGAGATGGCGACGCCGACCTTACCGACTTCCCCCGCGGCCATCTCGTGATCGGAGTCGTAGCCCATCTGGGTCGGTAGATCGAAAGCGACGGACAGACCGGTCTGGCCCTGTCCCAGCAGATAGTGGAAACGACGGTTCGTCTCCGCCGCGGTGCCGAACCCGGAATACTGGCGCATCGTCCAGAACCGACCGCGGTACATCGTGGGGTGAACTCCGCGGGTGAACGGCGGCTCCCCCGGGTAACCGAGTCGGGCATCGATGTCGGCGGGAAGATCGCCGGAATCGTAGAAGCGTTCGACCCCGATCCCGGAGGAGACCTCGAAACGCTCGCGTCTCTCAGCGTCCCGGGCGTGTTTCTTCGAACTGTCGCGCTTGCTCGACATTGTGCCTACCGCGGCAAAAGTACCATAACGTACTAGAATCGAGGTCATGTTCCGAACCGCCGAAAGAACGTCCAGGGGTGTCCGTCTGATCGATCAACGGCGACTGCCGCTGGTCGAAACCTATCTCGAACTGCAGAGCCCCGAAGCCGTCGCCGAGGCCATCCGCGACATGGTCGTGCGTGGTGCACCGGCGATCGGCATTACCGCCGCTTTCGCCGTAGCGCTCGGGGCCGAACAGGCAGCCTCCGACCCCGACGGCTTTGACGACGAGTTGGAGCGTGTCTTGGCGTTGCTGGAATCGGCGCGACCGACCGCAGTGAATCTCGCCTGGGCGGTACGGCGGATGCGCGCCGTGGGGCGCGCGGAACGCGAGGCCGGTTCCAGTACCGGCGCGACCGTCGCTGCCCTCGAAAAGGAGGCCCAGGCGATCCACGACGAAGATCTTGCTGCGTGTAGGGCGATGGGTGCCCACGGGGCGCAACTCGTCCCAGACAAGGCGACGATCCTGACCCATTGCAACGCCGGTGGGTTGGCCACCGCCGGGTATGGGACAGCGCTGGGCGTGATCCGCGGCGCGGCCGAGGCCGGAAAAAAAGTGCACGTGTTGGCCGACGAGACGCGACCCTTCCTGCAGGGGGCGCGTTTGACCGCCTGGGAACTGCTCGCCGACGGGATCGAGACCACACTGATCACGGACAGCACGGCGGGTAGTCTGATGCAGGGCGGCGAGGTCGATCTCGTGGTCGTAGGATCCGACCGCATTGCCGCAAACGGGGACATCGCGAACAAGATAGGCACCTATTCGGTTGCCGTGTTGGCGAAGGAGAACGGTATTCCGTTTTACGTCGCGGCTCCGATGTCGACGATCGACTTCGATTGCCCGGACGGGGCGCACATCCCGATCGAGGAACGCAGCCCCTCCGAGGTGACCGAGATGTTCGGGACCCGCACGGCGCCCGAAGGAGTCGGAGTCCGCAACCCGGCGTTCGACATTACGCCGGCGCGCTACATCCAAGCGATTGTTACCGAGCGTGGGATCGCCCGCCCGCCGTTCGCCGAAGCGCTGCGATCGATGCGCGGCTCATGACCCGGATTCTCGCAATCGAGAGCTCGTGCGACGAGACGGCCGCAGCCGTCGTCGACGACCGGAACGATGTCCTATCGTCGGTGATTGCCTCCCAGGTCGATGTCCACCGGGTCTATGGAGGGGTCGTGCCCGAGATCGCGGCGCGCCGGCACGTCGAGGCGGTGCGGCCCGTCGTGAGTCGCGCGCTCGATGAGGCCAACGCCGGGTTCGCCAGCGTCGATGCCGTCGCCGTCACGCAGGGCCCGGGATTGATCGGGTCGTTGCTGGTCGGTGTGTGTGCGGCCAAGGCGATCGCCTGGCGCCATGATCTGCCTTTGATCGCGATCAACCATCTGGAGGGCCATATCCGTTCCGCGTTCATCGAAGATCCCGAGATCGAGTTTCCGGCGCTGGCGCTGGTCGTCTCCGGGGGGCACACGTCGTTGTACCTGTGCCCCAAAGAGGGCGAGTACAGGCGGATCGCCCGCACCCGGGACGACGCCGCCGGGGAAGCGTTCGACAAGGTCGCCAGACTGCTTGGTCTGGGCTATCCCGGCGGTCCGGAGATCGAACGCGTCGCCGAAGGCGCGGACGCGTCGGCTCACGCGTTCCCGCACGCGCAAATGAAGGACGGCTCTTTGGATTTCTCGTTCAGTGGGTTGAAGACCGCGGTGCGCCGCATGGCTCAAAAGCGGGGGCTCGCGCATCCCGAGGTTACGGGCGGAGAGGCCTCGGTCGAGGTGCGTGACATGGCCGCATCGTTCCAGCGTGCCGTCGTCCGCGTCCTCGTGCGCCGCTCCATGACCGCGTGCAAGCGCGAGCGCGTCAAGAGTTTGCTGCTGACCGGAGGGGTAGCTTGCAACCGGCAACTCCGCGAAGCGTTCCGGCGGGCTTGCGAGCGCGATGGGCCGATGTTCTACGCGGCGGCCCCGCGCTACACCACCGATAACGCGGCGATGATCGCCGCGGCCGCGTTCCTGCACTACGAGAGACGAGACTTCGCTCCGTTAACCATCAATGCCAGTCCGAACCTCCCGTTGTAGGTCGGTTTGTGCATAAAATGGGCCGCCCCGCAGGATGCGGCGGTGCTGTCACGGAGATACCGATGCGTACCATCGATCTGTCCGGAAAAGTGGCCCTCGTGCTCGGCGTTGCGAACAAGCGTTCGCTGGCCTGGGCGATCGCCGATGTCCTGGGCGAGGCCGGTTGCTCGTTGGCGCTGACCTATCAGGGGGAGCGCCTTCAAAAGAACGTTCACGAATTGGCCGAAAAGTACCCCGGCGCGCCCGTCATGGCGTGCGACGTCAACAGCGACGAACAGGTCGACGGGGTGTTCGGCCGGATCGAGAAGGACTACGGCCGCCTCGACGTCCTCGTGCACTCGATCGCCTTCGCCCGCCGCGAGGATCTCGAAGGCCAGTTCCTCACGACCAGCCGGCAGGGCTGGCGCACGGCGCTCGAGATCAGCGCGTACTCTTTTGTCCGATTGACGAGCCTCGCCGTTCCGTTGATGAAGGAGGGCGGGTCGGTGATGGCCCTGACCTACCTGGCGAGTCAACGCGTAGTCCCAAAATACAACGTGATGGGAAGCGCGAAGGCCGCACTCGAGCATGCGGTGCGGCAACTGGCATCCGAGTTGGGACCCGGCAACATTCGGGTCAATGCGATCTCGGCCGGCCCGGTTCCGACGCTTTCGGCCCGCGGGATCTCCGGTTTCTCGGACATGGCGGCTCATCATCGCGAACTCGCCCCACTGGGTCGCAACATCGAGCCTAAAGAGGTCGGCGACGCCGCTCTGTTCCTCGCCAGCGACCTGTCGTCCGGGATCACCGGCGAGATCCTCTACGTCGATGCCGGGTTCAACATCATGGCGATCTGATGCAACTGCTGGAAGTGCGGGGTCTGAAGGTGCAGTACCCCGGCGCGGTTGCGCCCGTTCGCGCCGTCGACGGCATCAGTTTCTCCTTGCAGCAGGGAGAGACCTACGCGCTTGTCGGCGAATCGGGGTGCGGCAAGAGCGCGACGGGGCTTGCTCTATTGAGGCTTGTGGATCCAGGACGGATCGCGGCCGGGAGCATCGTATTCGAGGGCAACGATCTTCTCGGGCTCTCGGAGGAAGCGATGCGCCGCATCCGCGGCGCCCGTATCGGGATGGTGTTTCAGGAGACCTCGGCGGCGCTCAATCCCGTCATGCGAATCGGCACCCAGGTCGGGGAAGCCTTGCGAATTCACCGCGGGTTGTCGCGCAAGGAGGCGCATACCGAAGCGGTGCGGTTGCTGCGGCTGGTCGCGCTCGCCGATCCTGAACGGCAAGCCCGCGCCTACCCGCATGAGTTGTCCGGCGGCATGAAACAGCGGGTGATGCTGGCGATCGCTCTGTCCTGTTCACCGGCGTTGCTGATCGCCGACGAGCCGACGACGGCACTCGACGTTACGATCCAGGCACAGATCCTTGCACTGCTGCGGGAACTCCGTGAAAGCCTCTCGTTGACCATCCTCCTGATCACCCACGATCTTGGTGTCGTCGCCGAGAACGCCGATCGAGTCGGTGTGATGTACGCCGGACGCCTTGTCGAAGAGGCTCCCGTCGCGCAACTGTTCGAACATGCGGAACACCCCTACACGCGAGGCTTGCTGCGCGCGATACCCGCTTCCGGAAGCGCGAAGGAGCGCTGGCTCCCGACGCTCCCGGGTGTCGTTCCCGACGCCTCCAATCCGCCGGCGGGTTGCCGCTTCCATCCCCGTTGCACGGAGCGATTCGAGCCCTGTGATCGGGACGAGCCCGAGATGCAGGACCGGCCCGGCGACAGCCGTGTTGCGTGCTACCTGTATCGCAAGGAACGGGTCGGATGAGCGCTGCGGCACTCGTCCGTGCGCGCGGGTTGCGCAAGGGGTTCCGTGCGCGCGGCGGGTGGCTCGGTTCGAAGGGTCCGGCGTTTCACGCCGTCGACGGCGTCGATCTCGACATCGGCGCGTCCGAGATCGTCGGCCTTGTCGGTGAATCCGGGTCCGGAAAATCGACGCTCGGAAGGATCCTGATCCGTTTGATCGATCCCGATGAAGGAACCCTGCACTTTGATGGAACCGACCTGCTCGCGATGCAGGGCCAGGCGTTGCGGCGCTTGCGCCGCGAATTTCAGATCGTATTCCAGGATCCTTACGGGTCGCTCAACCCGAGGATGAAGATCGGCGACGCCATCGGCGAACCGCTGACGATCCACAAACTCGCGAACGGCCGGCAACAGCGCACGGAGCGCGTGGCCGAGTTGCTCACGCAGGTCGGTCTAGACCCCAGGATGGCCACGCGTTACCCGCACGAATTCTCCGGAGGACAACGGCAACGTGTGGGGATCGCACGGGCAATCGCCTGTGGCCCCAGGTTCCTCGTCGCCGACGAACCGGTGTCCGCGCTCGACGCCCCCGTTCAGGCCCAGATCGTCAACCTGCTCGTCGACCTGCAGGAACAACTCGACCTCTCGTACCTGTTCATCGCCCACGACCTGAACCTCGTCCGCCGGATCTGCGGGCGCGTCGTGGTGATGTACTTCGGCCGTGTGGTCGAGGAAGCGTCGGCGAGCACGCTTTACGACGCCCCGCGCCATCCGTATACCAAGGCCTTGCTCGCGGCCACGCCGAGCGTTCGACCGGGCAGGCCTCAGGCGCCCGCGCTGGCCGGAGAGCCACCCTCGCAAACGGCACCGCCGTCCGGGTGCCCGTTCCACCCGCGCTGCCCCGAGGCGCTGGCCGAATGCTCGCGCGAGACGCCCGCGTTGCTTCAAATCGGCCAAGGCCATAAAGTGGCCTGTCATTTGGTCGGCCGGTCATCCCCGTAGGGACACCGTTCGACCGGCATACCGTCCGCCGGTATCGAAGGACCGGGGCGGGTGAAACCTTTTGCACGGGCGTGCCGTAGTATGGGCCGAAAGACTCGTTGCCACCGTTGGAGGAGTGTCGTGAAGCGCATTGCCAAGATCGCCTGTTGGAGCTTGTCCGCGGTTTGCCTGCTGCTGCCATCGACCGTGAATGCGCAGGACGACACGGTCGAGTTGTCGCTGAAGCAGTGCTTTCTGGCGGCATTGGAGAACAACCTCGAACTCGTCTCGGCGCGCTACGGACCGGAGCTCGCGGACTCGGACATCGATGCACGACGATCCGACTTCGATGTCGGCCTCCAGGCCGCCTATTCGCACGAAGAGAGTCAATCGGCGGCAACGGCCAGTTTCAGTGTGCCCGTCCGGGAAGTCGACGACCAGACCATCTCCGTCTCCCAAAATTTGAAGTTCGGTTCCAACTATTCCGCGACATTCTTCAACCGAAGAATCTCCGAACAAGGTCAGCAGGTTCAAGCGCCACTCCAGATCTTCACCGGTTTCAGTTTGAACTTCACGCAACCGATCCTGCGAGGCTTCGGTACTTCGGTGGCAACCGAGCAATTGGTGTTGGCGCGCAACAACGCCAAGGTCAGCCGTCACGACCTGATGACGACCGCCGCCTTGATCATGGAACAGGTCGAAGGGGCTTACTGGGATGTCGTCGCCGCGCGCGAAGCGCTCCGCATCGAGGGGTTGTCCTTGAAGCGCACCCAGGAGTTGCTCGACAACAACCGGCGCATGGTCGACGTCGGATCGCTCGCCCCGATCGAGATAACACAGGCCGAGGCCGGTGTCGCATCGCAGGAAGAAAACGTGATCGTCGCGGAGACGAACCTGCTCGACGCGGAGGACGAACTGCGGCGCTTGATGGGGATTCCCGCAGGTGACCCGATGTGGGCGCAATCGATCCGCAACCTCGACGCGCCGGAATTCCGGACCCGCGAGGTCGACCTGGATCAAGCCATCGCGACCGCGATGCGCGAACGCCCGGAACTCCACAGCCGCCGGCAGACGGTCCTCAATCGCGAGTTGTCGGAAAAAGTCGCACGCCGGCAGTTGCGCAATCAGCTGGACATCAGCCTCGACTACGGTCCCTCCGGATCCAGCCTGAGTTTGCGCGATCCGATGACCGGGATGTTGTTTACGGTCGCCGATTACGGCGATGCGCTTTCCGGCGTCTTCGACGGCGACGAGTACAGCTGGAAGGCGGGGCTGACGTACCGGGCGACCTTCGGAAACCGCGCCGCCAAGGCCACCCTGGCCCGTAGCCACCTGAGCCGCGAGCAATCCGAGGTCGACCTGGCCAACCAGGAACAAACCGTCCGTGTCGGCATACGCCGCGCGGTTCGCGCCGTCGAGTCGGGGATGAAGCGCGTCGAGGCGGCCGAATCGAACGTCATCCTGCAGCGTCGTAAGCTGGAGGCCGAACAGAAGAAGTACGAGAACGGCATGAGCACCTCGTTCGAGGTCTTGACGTTCGAGAGCGATCGGGCCGGGGCCGAACTCACCGAAGTCCGCGCAAAGCTCGACTACCTCAAGGCATTGGCCGCGTTGGAGCGGGCCAAGGGCACCCTGTTGGCCTCACGCGGGCTTTCGCTGGCCGACTAATCCTCCCCGGAGCCGTTCCGGGCAGGCGATACCGCCGATCGCCGCCGTTGCGGCATACCTCCCGCATCCGGCTCTACGTTTGCTTGACACGTTTTTGGCCCTGGCGTAATATCCAAGGCATACGCAATCCAGCGCGTGGTCTAAGTTACTGCTGACATTGAAGTTACGGCCAGCAGGACGGGGTCGTGTTTATCGGAGGAAGACGTGGGAAAGTTCGTCGGTGATCTCTATCAATACTACACGGACGGTGGGTTCGTTATGCACGGCATCACGGCTCTCTCCGTGGTTTCCGTCACCGCCATCATCTACAAACTCATTGTTTTTCGTCGCGTCAGCGGCAACGTCAACGAGTTCATCGCCCGCGTTCGCTCGGCCCTGCTCAAGGGTAACGTCAAGGGCGCGATCCAGGTCTGTGAGGAATCGCGTTCACCGGTGGCGTCGATCACCAAGTCGGCGCTGCTCAAGCACGGATCCCCACGGGAACAGGTCGAAAAGTCGATGGAAAACGCTGCGATCCACGAGGTCGCCTACCTCGAGAAGTTCCTCACGGTGCTGGCCACGGTCGCCAACATCGCGCCATTGCTCGGCTTTCTCGGGACCGTCGTCGGGATGGTCGTCTCGTTCGACGTCATTGCCGAACACGGGCTGAACAACCCGGGTCTGGTGGCAAAGGGTATCTCGCAGGCGTTGTTGACCACGGCCTACGGTCTGATCGTCGCCTTCGTGACGCAGCCCTTCTACAACTACTTCGTCAGTAAGGTCTCTTCGTACACGCGCGAGATCGAGACCGCGGCCAATATCCTGTTCGAGACCCTCGACGAGATGGAACGGATGGGGAAGGTCTGAGCTTCCGATGAAAACGCCTTATGTATCCAGGAAGGCTGAGGCGGTGATCCCCACCGCTTCGATGGCCGATATCGCTTTTCTGCTGATCATCTTCTTCATGGTGACGACCGTTCACGAACTGGATCGAACCAGCGTCAACCTGCCGCTGGCGACGAGTCGCATCGAGGCGGAGAAGGGCTCCGCGATCGTCGTCCTAAGCGAGAGCGACGGCCAGTACCAGTACAAGTTTTCGGACGGCAAGGAACAGAGCCACCTGGTTTCGGGTGCGGAAGACATCTTCCTGGAAGCATCGCGTCTGACGGCAGCGGACCCCGAGCAGCAGTTCATCCTCAAAGCCGACGGTACCGTGCGCTTCGAGAAGATCGACGAGTTGCTCGATAACATGCGCAAGGCGGATGTCACCCGGGTTCTGTTGCTGAGCCAGCAGGCGACCGATGGCGGCGGAGGCGACTCATGAAACTCGGACGCAAGGACGCCCCGGCCGAGATCCCGACTTCCTCGATGGCGGACATCGCGTTTCTGCTGATCATCTTCTTCATGGTCACGGCAGTGTTTTCCGCAACCAAGGGGCTCGATTTCAAGTTACCGAGCAACGAGGAAGACAACAGCCCAGCCGACACCGAGGAGGCCGTTTTTATCAAGGTCGCCGCGGACGGCTCGATCTCCGTCGACTGCAAACCGATGGGGGTTGGAGATATCCTCGAATATCTCCAGCCGAAATTGACCCGCGACGCGCAGAAAGCGGTGATCTTGTACACCGATCCATTCGCGCCCTACCAGGCGATGATCAACGTTTACGACGTCCTGGTTATCCCCGACAGGGAGGACACTGAACTTCTGGCGAACAAGCAACCCGTGAAATGGGGTTGGAAAGTGAAGAACATCTCGGTGCCGACCCAGACCGAAATTCAGGACTACATCGGGATCTTCGGCTACAATCCTTTCGAAGCCCAGTGCGAAGGATAGCGGTGGACCGATGAGCGAAAAGACCGGCGATCTCAAGCTCGACGAACGAATTCGCGCCGAGGATGCGCTGTACGCGTCGATGTCGCATCAGGGCGAAAACAAACTCCTGGGAATCGGGTTCGGCGTCGCTATCTTCCTTCACATCGTGGTGTTGTTCCTCCGGTTCCCCGACATGGCCAGCCTGCTGCCCGAAGAAAAAAAAGAAAACTACATCGTCGTCAAGCGGTACGTCCCGCCGCCGCCGAAGGTCAAGAAGCGGGAGATCGTGCAGCAGAAGCTGACGAGAAAAGTGCCGATCCCCGACCCGACGCCCGATGAGCCCGAGCCGATTCGAGAGCCGGAACCCGAAGACGATCCGGAACCGATCCCCGACGATGTCGAATTCATCATCGGTGTTCCCGAGCCGCCGCCGCCGACCGGTCCGCTGATTGCCGGGGTCAACAACGTCTCCAATCCGGT
>Ga0224508_10002324_pt1 | contig 16235 bp, 13 predicted proteins | sample SF_Jan12_sed_USG_4_FD_170157 | JGI IMG/M metagenome (GOLD analysis project Ga0224508, IMG submission 170157) | Sediment microbial communities from San Francisco Bay, California, United States - SF_Jan12_sed_USGS_21 | ecosystem: Environmental > Aquatic > Marine > Sediment | place: USA... | reverse complement strand
CTGGTCGACGCGCGCACCGCCGAGTTGCGTGCCGCGGTGCGCGAACAGGAGTCGTTCAGCTATTCGGTCTCTCACGATCTGCGTTCACCGCTGCGCACCATTGACGGTTTCAGTCATATGCTTCTGGACGAGTACAGCGATGTTCTGGACGAGGAGGGCCGCAGGTGCCTGCAACGGGTACGGGCTGCAAGCCAGCGAATGGGGCATCTCATCGACGCACTGTTGAACCTCTCGCGTATGTCGCGCCGTAAAATGCGCTTCGAGCCAGTCAATCTCAGCGAAATCGCGAATGACATTCTACGCCGCTTGCGCAGCTCCGACCCCGGACGCGACGCGCAGCTCACGGTCGCCGAAAACTTGCGGGTAAACGGCGATTCAGCGCTGTTACGCGTGGTGCTGGAAAACCTGTTGAGCAATGCCTGGAAGTACAGCATCAAACAAACTCAGACCCGCATCGAGGTCGGGCGAATCAACGGGCAGGGATCAGGATTTCTAGTCCGCGACAACGGGATCGGGTTCGACATGCGCTATGCGGACAAGCTGTTCAAACCGTTTCAGCGCCTGCACACGTTTGAGGAATTCGAGGGCACTGGCATCGGTTTAGCGACCGTCGTCCGAATCATCGAACGGCATGGAGGGAAAGTCTGGGCCGAAGGCGAGGAGGGAAAAGGCGCGACGTTCTATTTCACGGTGTGAAATTGCGGGGCTACCAGAGCCGGATGGCCCATTTGCCCGGAACCCGCAAGGCGAGCGGATTGAAATTCAAGCCGAAGTTCAGACTCAGCAGGTTGAACTCCACGCCATGGCTGGCCAGCGATACGCCGAGCAACCCGAACATCGAAAACTGCCAGCCATGGCCGGCCGTGGTGGGCACCCACCATGCGTCGCCAGCCAGATAATCCTTGCCGATTGCGGTAGTCGGTAGGTCGAGGCGCAACTCGGGCACTCGGCGCCCGATATAGGCGGTAAACGTATTACTGTTGGGGCCTGGCCACATGACATAACGGTCGTTGTAAGGGTAGGTCTCGATCAGCGCTTCGATTTTGGGGATGGCGGCGGCAGCAGTCGCGCCGCGCAGATCCGCGAGCACATGCGCCCGCTGCCCGTACCAATGGCGATCGGGCGCGCTGGCGTGACTGAGGACCGTGTTGCCGCCGTGACGCGCATACCAGCCGATGACTTCATGCACGGTATAGTCACTCGCGTCGCGGGGTTTCAACGCCAGCCAGGTGTGTACCGCGAACGCGCCGCGCCAGCTGAACGCGCGTGCCGCATAGACCTGCACGATCGCCTCCGGATGCTCGGCCGGGTCCGGCGCTATACCGCTGCTGTCTCGGGCTGCGCTGCGCCAGTCCTGATCCATGCGTACTTCGCCGTTGAACAGGTTCAACAGCGGGCCTATGCACAATATCAGGATCGACAAGCTAGCCAGCAGCAACCACTTCATTACTTGTTTCTCGAACCGGGGCCCGCTCGCGGGCTTGGTACCGCGAGCGCTGATCTCTACAATGCGCTGACGGTGCCGGGTGCGTGATGTTAGCGTAGCTTCGGCCAATATCGCCAGACCCGGGGCAGGATTCGCCGGGGTCGCTTGACATGACAGATTAAGGGGCGCACCACATGCCGCAGACGCGATTTGAGGGCACGGACACTTACGTAGCGACGGAAGACCTGATGATGGCGGTCAATGCCGCGGTGACCCTGGGCCGGCCGCTGCTGATCAAAGGCGAACCAGGTACCGGGAAAACCATGCTGGCGATCGAAATCGCGCGGGCGCTGCAACGGCCCCTGATTCAGTGGCACATAAAGTCCACCACCAAGGCACAGCAGGGCCTCTACGAGTACGACGCGGTGGCCCGCCTGCGCGACTCGCAGCTGGGCGACAAGCACGTCAACGACATCGGGCACTACATAGTCAAAGGCAAGCTGTGGGAGGCATTCGAATCGCCGACTCAGCCGGTGCTGTTGATCGACGAAATCGACAAAGCCGACATCGAGTTCCCCAACGACTTACTGCAGGAACTCGATCGCATGGAGTTCCACGTTTACGAGACCAAGCAGGTGATCACGGCAGCACAACGACCCATCATCGTAATCACCAGCAATAACGAGAAGGAGCTCCCGGACGCCTTCCTGCGGCGTTGTTTCTTTCACTACATTCGTTTTCCTGACAAAGACACGATGGCGGAAATCGTCAACGTGCACTACCCGGATCTGAAGAAGAATCTACTGCGCGAAGCGCTAGAAGCGTTTTTCGAAATCCGCGACGTACCGGGCCTGAAGAAAAAGCCCTCGACGTCCGAACTGCTGGACTGGATCAAGCTGCTGGTCGCCGAGGACATTCCGGCCGAGGTTCTACGCAACAACGACAAACGTCAGCTGCTGCCCAAGCTGCACGGTGCATTGCTGAAGAACGAGCAGGACGTGCATTTGTTCGAGCGCCTGGTGTTCCTTAACCAACGCGCCAACAACTGACTTCTCGTCGCATATGCACATCGAACTGTTTTTCAAACTTCGTCAGGCACAGATCCCGGTGTCCATCACCGAGCTGCTTACCCTGCTCGACGCGCTGCAGAACCGCGTCGCCGCACTGGATATCGACGACTTCTACTATTTGAGCCGTGCCACGCTGGTGAAGGACGAGCGCTATTACGACCGTTTCGACCAAGTGTTCGGCGCGCATTTCGAAGGCCACGAAGCGCTGTTCGATTCGCTGTTCGGCGAAGTGCCGCTGGAATGGCTGCAGAAACAAGCGGAGTTGCAGCTGAGCGACGAGGAAAAAGCGCGTATCGAGGCGCTAGGCGGTTGGGAGAAGCTCATGGAGGAATTACGCAAACGGCTCGAAGAACAGGAGGGGCAACACCACGGCGGTAAAAAATGGATAGGTACGGGCGGTACATCGCCGTTTGGCGCCTACGGCTACAACCCGGAAGGCGTGCGCATCGGTCAGGACCGCACACGTAACCGGCGCGCAGTTAAAGTCTGGGACAAGCGCGAATTCCGTAATCTCGACGACAGTGTGCAGCTCGGCACCCGCAATATAAAACTGGCGCTGCGCAAGCTGCGCCGGTTTGCGCGTGAGGGCGCCGCCGACGAACTGGATCTGCACGATACGATCTACAGCACCGCGCGAAACGGCGGGCTGCTGGATATCCGCATGGTGCCGGAACGCCACAACGCTGTGAAAGTCCTGCTGTTTCTGGATGTCGGCGGATCGATGGATTATCACGTACGCACATGCGAAGAGTTGTTTTCGGCGGCGCGTTCGGAATTCAAACATCTCGAGTACTTTTATTTCCACAATTTCGTCTACGAGCACGTATGGCAGGACAACCACCGCCGGCACAGCGAACGTATTTCAACGGAACAGGTCATCCGCACCTATAGTGCTGACCACAAGCTGATCTTTGTCGGCGATGCCAGCATGAGTCCGTATGAAATCGCGGTACCGGGGGGCGCTATCGAGCACTGGAACGAGGAACCGGGCGCGGTGTGGCTGCAACGGTTGCTGACCGCCTACCCGCGCGCAATCTGGCTCAACCCGGAGCCCGAGTCGCAGTGGGGTTACATACAATCGATAGCAATGACCACGAAACTCATGGATCAGCGGATGTACCCGTTGACGCTCGCCGGCCTGGACGACGGCATCAAAGCACTCAAGCGTTCCCACTGACCTGTATTTCCCGGACGCGCGAGCATGCTGGAAATATTCGACGTCGTGGATGAGAACGACCGGGTGATCGACCAGCGGCCGCGCAGCGAAGTTCACCGGCTGAACCTGTTACATCGTGCCACACATATCCTGGTATACAACGGGGCCGGGGAGTTGTTTCTGCAGAAACGCAGTTTGTCGAAAGACAGTTCGCCAGGGCTCTGGGACAGTTCGGCTTCCGGCCATCTGGATCAGGGGGAAAGCTACGACGCTTGCGCGCGGCGCGAATTCAGCGAGGAACTCGGCGTCAGCTCTCCTCCGCCGTTGCAACGCCTGTTCAAACTCGCCGCCAGCCCCGAGACCGAATACGAATTTGCCTGGATTTACCGTTGCCAGTACGCGGGGCCGATGCAATTACAGGCCGACGAGATCGATGAAGGCCGCTGGTTCACGGCATCGCAGATCAATACCTGGATGAGTGAACGGCCGCATGAACTGACATCGAGTTTCCAGGTGATCTGGCGGAAGTTGCAGGACCCTCACCCCTGACCCCTCTCCCAGAGGGAGAGGGAAAAAAGAGCCTCACCGCTCACCCTTGATCTTCTACTCCTCTCTCCCTCTGGGAGAGGGGTTGGGGGTGAGGGCCGCGAGCGCTGCCTCGTGCAGCGTCTGATTGGCTGCAGCCAACACGGTCCCATCCGACTCCAGGTTCAACGCCTCGCCGGACCAGTCTGTGATTACACCACCGGCGCTCTCCACCACGGGAACCAGCGCCATGTAGTCGTGCGGATGCATGCTCGCCTCCGCGACCAGGTCGGTGTAGCCGCTGGCCAACAGGCCGTAGGCGTAACAGTCCGCGCCGAAGCAACGGAAGCGGACTTGCGCCGTCAACCGATCGAAGCGTTCGCGTAACGCACCGGAGAACATATCGGGGGACGACGCGTAGACGGTGGCAAGGGACAATTCGGTGACGCTGCTCGTTGTGCAGGCCACACCATTCAAGGTAGCCGCGGTGCCCGCCATCCCCAGCCACCGTTCGGCCAGCACCGGTATGTCGATCACGCCCAGGACCGGCCGCGCTCCGCGCACCAGGGCGATCAACGAGCCGAACAACGGTTTTCCGGTGATGAAGCCCTTGGTGCCATCGATGGGGTCCAATACCCAGGTATACACGCCGTCACCAGGCGTGTCCGGAAATTCCTCGCCGCACACGCCGTGACCAGGAAAGCGGGCGGCAATGCGCTCGCGCGCCATACGCTCGATTTCCCTGTCGGTTACGGTGACCGGGGTACGATCGTGTTTGTGCTCGATGCTGGTGGACCGGCGGAAACTGCGCAGCACAATTTCGCGTGCACTATCGGCAAGCTGCAGCGCGAAGGGAGCGATATCGTCGAGCAGATCGTCCGCCACAGAGGCAAACCCATCATGATGCGAAGTGGCGCTACTATACGCGATAAGTCAGCGACCCGCGCCGCGAAACCGGCTATCTTTGTCGCCGTACCGGCGCTGCCTGGTTAACTGCGCGAGGTCCAGCAACGGAGTCCCGGTGAGGAGTCGTGTGATGTCGAATGTGGTCGACAAAATTCGCAAGCTGCCATTCTGGTCTGGCGACGTGGACCCCGTACCGCTCTCCGGTGGCCTGAGCAACGAAAGCTTCGTGGTCACTGATGGGGGACGCAAGTATGTCGCCCGCTATGGGCTGGACATACCGTTTCATCACGTGATTCGGGAGCGTGAACACGAGATGAGCCGGGCCGCCGCGGAGCTCGGCCTGTCGCCAAACCTGTTGTTCGCCGAGGACGGCGTGATGATTTTCGATTTCATCGACGGCACCACCTACGCCGCCAGGGATCTGCCGCCCAATCTAGAGAAAGTCGTCGAGCTGATAAAGAAGTGTCACGCCGAGCTGCACGAGTACGTGCGCGGTCCGGCTTACCTGTTCTGGGTCTTCCACGTGCTGCGGGACTATGCGCACCGCCTGCGCGAAGGTGACAGCCGCATGCTGCAGGGGTTGCCGCGCCTGATGGAAATCGCCGGCGAACTGGAACGATCTGCCGGTACGCCGCGTATATGCATCTGCCACGCCGATCTGCTGGCCGCTAATTTCATCGACGACAGCGAGCGGCTATGGCTGATCGACTGGGAATACGGTAGTTACGGCAATGCCTGGTTCGATCTGGGTAACCTGTGCGCGATGTCGGAATTCACCCGCGAGGACGAGTCGAAACTGCTGCATCATTATTTCGAGCGCGAGCCAGACCCGAACGACTGGCGGCGCCTGGATGCGATGCGTTGCGCGGCGCACCTGCGCGAGGCGATGTGGAGCATGGTGTCGGAGTTGCACATGGAGCTCGACGTCGACTACGAAGCGTATACGGCCGAGCAGGTTGCCGGATTCGAAGCCTGCCACGAGCGCTACAGAGAACGCTACGGCCTGGCGTCGGTGCCGCGATGAATCACCCGTCCGTTTCCAGCAGGAGCGTGCAATGGATGAGCTGAAACCGTATCTGCAGCGACTTGCGCAATTCCGCGGCGTGGCCGCCGGGGATCTGCAGTTCGAACGTCTCGGGGGCCTCACCAATCAGGTCTACCGTGTCGGCCACGCCGGCGCCAGCTACTTGCTGCGAATTCCCGGCAAGGGCACCGAGGAGTACATCGACCGTGTGGTCGAAGCCCACAATGCGAAGGTGGCCGCCGACGCCGGCATCTCGGCGCAAGTCCTGTTCGCCGACAGCGACGACGGACTCATGCTGTGCCGTTATCTCGACGGCTGCACGACGATGACACCGAAACTGTTTTGCAGCACGCCGGGAGCCCCCGCGCGCGCCGCCCAGGCCTTCAAGCAGTTACATACCTGCGGCCGCCGGTTCGAGTTCCGCTTCGAGCTATTCAGCATGATCGACGAATACCTGGGCGTGCTCGACAAGCTGGGGGCTACCCTGCCCGACGGTTACCACGACGTCGTGGGCGAGGCCGAGGCGGTGCGTCGGGCGCTGGATGCCAAGCCTGCCGAACTGGCACCCTGCCATTGCGACCCGCTCGCCGAAAACTTTCTCGACAACGGCGAACGCATGTGGATCGTCGACTGGGAGTATTCGGGTATGAACGATCCGCTCTGGGATCTCGGCGACCTGTCGGTAGAGGCCGGGTTCACGTCCGCCCACGATGAGGAAATGATGCGGGCCTATTGCGGCGCCGAACCCAGCCCGGCAGTCTATGGGCGCATGGTGATCTACAAAGCGATGTGCGATCTGCTGTGGACCTTGTGGGGCCTGATTCAACACGCCAACGACAACCCCGCCGACGACTTCTGGGCCTACGCCACGAACCGCTTCGAACGCTGCAAAACCCTGATGGCGCACGCGGACTTTGCCGGGCATGCCGCTGCAATCGCCAAAGGTTGACACACAGCCCGGTCCAGGGCGTGCTAATCCAGCCGTAATCGGCTAATCTGCGCGCCGCGCCGGCACGACGCGGCTGCCACGGGGCCCACAACAGGCAACCAAGCACATGATCAAGGCCATAACTTTCGATCTCTGGGATACCGTCATTCACGACGATTCCGACGAACCCAAGCGGCAGGCTCGGGGCTTGCGCAGCAAACGAGACGAGCGCCGCCATATGCTTTGGCAAGCCCTCAACGACATCGAACCGATCGATTACGCCACGGTTGAGCTGGCGTACAATGTCGGCGAAGCGGCGTTCAGACACGTCTGGCACGATCAGTTCGTCACCTGGACGGTGCCCGAGCGCATTTCGGTGGTTCTGCAGGGGCTGGGACGCAGCCTGCCACAGGCCGCGTTCGACGACGTGGTGCTGCGCCACGAGGAGATGGAGACGACCGTTGCGCCCGATCCCATAGACGGTATCAAGAACGCGCTCGACGCAGTCTCGACGAAATACAAGCTGGCGGTGGTGTCCGATGCGATCGTGTCGCCGGGCCGTTGCCTGCGCGACTGGCTGCAGATGCACGGCTTGAAAGACTATTTCTCCGGTTTTGCGTTTTCCGACGAAGTCGGTCATTCCAAACCGCACCGCGACATGTTCGCCAGCGCCGCTCAGCAACTTGGCGTGGATATCGAGGAGATGGTGCACCTGGGGGACCGCGATCACAACGACGTCAAGGGCCCGCACAAACTCGGGATGAAAGCGATCCTGTTTACGGCCACGCGGCCCGACGACAGAGACATAACCACCGCGGACGCGATCTGCGAACACCACCGGGACCTGCCCGCCATCGTCGATGCGCTGGCTGCCAATACCGCCTGAGGAAACGGCTGTGTCGCTGGAACCAAACTTCCTGGTCATCGACGGTTATTACAAATCCGGGCGCGAGGAACTAGCCGCAGGCGGTGCGACGCCGGCCGGCGTACTCTACGAGAGCATGCTCGAGCGGATTCATCCCGGCTGTGAGGTAGACGTGATCTATCCCGCCGATCCCGGCGTGGCGTTACCCACGGGTGCCGCACTGGCGCAGTACGACGGCATCGCGTGGACCGGCTCCAGTTTGACCGTGTACGAAGATGAACCAGGGGTCGCCGCGCAGATCGAGCTGGCGAAAGCGGCGTTCGCGGCGCAAGTTCCCTCTTTCGGCAGCTGCTGGGCAGCACAGATAGCCGTGGTCGCGGCCGGCGGTCTGTGCGCAAAGAATCCCCGCGGCCGCGAGATGGGGTTTGCCCGCAAAATACAGTTGACCGCCGAGGGTCGGGCCCACCCGCTGTACCGCGATAAAACCGGCGTGTTCGACGCCTTCATCAGCCACGAGGACGAAATCACCCATTTGCCGCCCGGCGCCCTGAACCTGGCCGGCAATCAGTTCAGCACCGTGCAGGCAGTTGCGGTCACCTGCCAGGGCGGTACGTTCTGGGCCGTGCAATACCATCCGGAATACGATCTGCACGAAATGGCGCGCCTGACTTATTGTCGCCGCGAACGACTCACCGAGATGGGATTTTTCAGCGATGTCGATGCAGCCCTCGAGCACGTCGACAGACTCGAGACCTTGCATCAGGACCCGCAGCGCGGCGATCTCGCCTGGCAACTCGGTGTCGACGCTGACATCATGAACGAGGATGTACGGCAGATCGAAGTGAAGAACTGGATTAACGAACTGGTCTTGCCAGCCATGCAACGGTGCCGCTGAAATGACCAACCACGACCAGCACCGCACACGGCGCGACTACCTTGGTGATGCGTTGATGCGCGCCGACCTGCATGCCGATCCTTTTCAGCAGTTCAGCGAATGGCTGCAGGAAGTGATCGATTTGGGCAGCAAGGATGCGACAGCCATGGCGCTCGCGACCGCCGACGCCGATGGCGCACCGACGGCGCGCACGGTGTTATTGAAACAGCACACGCCGGCAGGTTTCGTCTGGTTCACCGATTCGCGCAGCCACAAAGGTCGCGACCTCGCCTCGAACCCGCGTGCCGAGTTACTGTTCTACTGGCGTGATCTGGATCGACAGGTGCGGGTACGTGGCAGTGTATCGGCACTGCCATCCGAACGCGCCGATCAATATTTTCACTCACGCCCGGAGGGCAGTCGCTTCAGCACCGCGGCAGCTCAACAATCGGCAGTAGTGGCTAACCGCGAGGAACTCGAATCGCGCATACAGGAGTTAGAAGCCCGGTACCCGGACGGTAATGTGCCGCGACCCGAAGCCTGGATCGGTTACTGTCTTGAGCCACGCTATTTCGAGTTCTGGCAAGGCCGCGTCAACCGTCTGCACGATAGATTCCGCTACGTGCTGAAAGACGGCACCTGGCTCATTGATCGCCTGGCACCATAAACTCTCTCACGGCTCACTGTGTTGACTTGCCCTGAGGGCTGGCCGATGATCTCCGCGCACCGGAACCTGTGCGTGACGGTCATTACAGATGCAGGTCACACTAAAATTCAACAAAAGTCAGGAGGAGACCATGAGAAAACAATCGCATTCCACCGCAGTGGCTTTGGGCGGCGCTTTACTTCTCTGCGCTGCGGCAATGGCTCCGGTCGCCCAGGCGGCGGTCGAGTCGACGGATCCGATCAAGCTGACGATCCACGACTGGACCGGGCAGTACCTCACCACGCATATCATGGGCGAGGTATTGAAGAAAGCCGGCTATAACATCGAATACGTGCAGGCGGACTACATCGCTCAATTTGCGGGCCTCGAAACAGGCGATCTGCACATTGCCATGGAGATGTGGGAAACCACCGGCAAGCAGGCCATGGATCAATCGCTGGCCACCGGCAAGACCGTCGATCTCGGTGAGACCGGTATGGACGCCAAGGAGGAGTGGTGGTACCCGGTGTACATGAAAGAGCGCTGCCCCGGCCTGCCGGACTGGAAAGCGCTGAACGACTGTGCCGAAGCTTTCTCCACGCCCGAAACCGCACCTAAGGGCCGCTACCTCGGCGGACCCGTGACCTGGGCGGGATTCGACGATGAGCGCGCCGAAGCATTGGGGCTGAACTATGAAGTCGTGCACGCGGGCACCGACGCGGCGTTATTCGCCGAACTGGAATCGGCCATCCAGAGAAAAGAGCCTATCCTGCTGTGGATATATGCGCCGCACTGGGCCGTCGCCAAGTATCAGGGTGAATGGATCGAATTCCCCGAATACACCGATGCGTGTTACGAAGATCCGAGCTGGGGCATGAACAAGGACATGGCCTACGACTGCGGCAAGCCGTTTGGCTGGATCAAGAAAGTCGGCTGGAAGGACGGCGAGAAAAAATGGCCGGGCGCTTACAAAGCCGTGCGCAATTTCCATATCGAGAACGACGCCATGAGTCAGCTGATCGTCGAAGTCGATCTCAACGGTCGCAGCGTCGACGATGTCGTGGCCGATTGGATGAAGAACAACGAGTCCACCTGGAAGGCGTGGATTAACTGAGGATCGCAATCGTGACAGGCACCCGCGCTCGGATGCCTGTCGCTCTTCCCTACCTGCTGCCGCAGCCGGATTCAGCAACGTGAGCGTGGTCAGCGCAGCCCTGGAACACCGGACAGCGCGGATCAGCCCGTGGCTGGCGGCGTGGGCCGGTTTGCTCGTCGTCACCATCGCGCTCTATTTCGCCAGGGACCTGATCCCCTGGGCGTTCAAGTATCCGCGCGGCTGGCAACTACCGTTGCACGGGTGGATCAGCGCGTTCATGAAGTGGCTGATCAACAGCTTCGACCTCGGGCTGTTCACCTTCAAGGAGCTGACCCGCGGCATCGCCTGGGTGATCGAAAAGCCCTACTGGCTGGTCAAGAGCCTGCTTTCCACTGGCTTTCTGAAAGGTGTCGGGAGTTACGCGGAACAGGTCTTTCCGCGCCTCTCGTGGCTCGCGGTGATCGCCACGGTGGTGCTTTTCGCCCGCCATGTGAAAGACTGGAAACTCGCGCTGCTGGCGGGAATCTGTTTTGGATATCTGGCGGTTTTCGGGCAATGGGACAGCGCCATGATCACCCTGAGTTCCATTGCCATCGCGGTTCCGTTCGGGGTCGCCGGCGGGTTGTTCCTCGGTATTGCCGCGTTGCGCTCGCGGCGTTTCGAAATCGTGCTGACACCGATACTCGATCTTATGCAGACGGTACCGGTGTTCGCCTACCTGATACCCGTGTTGATCCTCTTCAGCTTCGGACCGGTATCGGCAATGATCGCGACCATCATCTACGCGATGCCGCCGATGGTGCGCGTGACGATGCTGGCGCTGCGCAGTGTACCCGCCGAGGTCGTCGAATCCGGACGCATGTCCGGGTGCACGAAACGCCAGCTGCTGTGGAAAGTCCAGCTGCCCTCGGCCATGCCTACGCTCATGGTGGGCGTCAACCAGGTGATCATGCTGTCGCTGAACATGGTCATCATCGCCTCGATGATCGGCGCCGGCGGCCTCGGCTACGACGTACTGACCGCGCTGAAGCGTCTGCAGATCGGTCAGGGTGTGGAAGCGGGCGTGGCCATAACATTGCTGGCTATCGCGCTCGACCGGCTCAGCCAGGCCTCCGCCCGGCGCGCGCCCGCGACACGCAACGCACAACTGCGCGGCTGGCGGCGCCACCCGTATCTAACGATTTTCTTCACGGTCACCGCGGCAACCTGGATTCTGGGCCTGTGGTTTCCGGCGCTGAGCAACTACCCCGATGCCTGGGAAATAACCACCGGCTCGTTCTGGGGCGACGTAGTTCGCTACATCAACGTCAATTTCTTCGACGTGCTCGACGCCATGAAGAATTTTCTGTTGCTGAACGTGATGATACCGCTCAAGCGTTTCCTGCTCTCGCTGCCCTGGGTGGCGGTGGCGGGGATGGCAGCGATCGCGGGATTGCAGCTGGGCGGCTGGCGTCTCGGTCTGCTGACCGGGAGCCTGGCGACGTTCATCGCTGTCGTCGGCCTGTGGGCGAAAGCCATGGTCACCGTCTATCTTTGCGGCCTGGCTGTAATTATTGCGTGCCTCATCGGCATACCGATCGGTATTGCGGCAGCGCGCAACGATCGCCTGCACCGCATTGTCAGCGTGATCATCGACACCTTGCAGACGTTGCCGAGTTTCGTTTACCTGATGCCGGTGGTAATGCTGTTCAGAGTCGGTGATTTCGCCGCGCTTCTCGCAGTCGTGGCCTACGCAATCACGCCCGCGATCCGCTACACCGATCACGGTGTGCGAAGCGTTTCACCGGACCTCATAGAGGCCGCGACCCAGGCCGGGTGCACACGCGGCCAGATACTGCGCAAGGTGCAACTGCCGCTGGCGTTGCCGCAGATCATGCTGGGAGTGAACCAGACCATCATGATGGCGTTGTCGATGCTGGTCATCACGGCATTGGTCGGAACCCGCGAACTCGGCCAGGAAGTCTACATCGCGCTGACCAAGGCGGACACCGGTAAAGGCCTGGTAGCGGGCGTATGTGTCGCGTTCATCGCGATCATTGCCGATCGATTGATCGGTGCCTGGGCGTGGCGGCGCAAACGCGAACTTGGACTCGAATAGCAAGGACCCACCGTAAGCCATGCCCGCAACGCCCACACTGCCCTCGCAGGCGCGCGTCGTCATCATCGGCGGCGGCATCATTGGATGCTCGACGGCTTATCATCTCGCGCGCGCGGGTATCGGCGACGTATTACTGCTAGAGCGCGCCAAGCTCACCAGCGGCTCGACGTTCCACGCCGCGGGGCTGATCGGACAGTTGCGAAACAACGCCAATGTGACCCAGCTGCTCAAGTATTCTGTTGAACTCTACGCGGATCTAGAGGCGCAAACCGGCCAGGCGACCGGCTGGAAGATGAGCGGCTGCCTGAGGCTCGCGTGCAACGAAGAGCGCATGATCGACTACCGCCGCCAGGCAACCACCGCGCGGTCTTTCGGTCTCGAGATGGACATACTCTCGCCGCGCGAATGCCTGGATCTCTGGCCACTGATGGACGGTTCCGACCTCGCCGGCGGTTGTTTCATGCCGAGCGACGGCCAGGCAAACCCTTCCGATCTGACCCAGGCGCTGGTGAAAGGCACGCGCCAGGCGGGTGCAGTGATTGTAGAGGACTGTCCCGTCAGCGCTGTCCACATCGCGGATGGCCGCGTCACGGGTGTGGCCACACCCGCCGGCGACATCCGCTGTGAAAAAGTCGTCAACTGCGGCGGTCAGTGGGCCCGCGAGATCGGCGTGCTGGCCGGCGTCAACGTCCCGCTGGTGTCCGTTCAACACCAGTACGTCGTCACCGAGCCTATCGAGGGTGTAGCAGCTGATATGCCAACGATTCGCGATCCCGACCGGCGATTGTATTTCAAGGAAGAAGTAGGTGGGTTGGTCGCCGGTGTCTATGAAGACAATCCGATGCCCTGGGCGATCGACGGCATCCCGCCTGGGTTTCACTTCAACCTGCTGGATTCGGACTGGGAACATTTCGAGCCCGCCATGCAGCAGTGCATCGAACGGGTTCCGGCCTTTGCCGAAGCCGGTGTCAAACAACTGATCAACGGGCCGGAGTCGTTCACGCCGGACGGCAATTTCATCCTCGGTGAAGCGCCCGAGGTGCGCGGCTTTTTTGTCGGTGCGGGCTTCAATGCCTTCGGCATCGCCTCAGCGGGCGGAGCGGGCCGCGCGCTCGCGGAATGGATCGAAGCAGGGGAAGCGCCGATGGATCTCTGGCCTGTCGATATCCGCCGCTTCGGCCAGCCCCACCAGAACCTGGACTGGGTGCGTCAACGAACCCTGGAACTGTACGCCAAGCACTACTCGATGCCCTGGCCCTTCGAGGAGCATACATCCTCTCGACCGCATCAGACATCGAGGCTTTACGACCGGCTCACGGAAGGCGGTGCGTGTTTCGGAGAAAAAATGGGCTGGGAGCGCCCCAATTGGTTCGCGACCGATGGGGTCGAGGCGCGGGACGAGTATTCGTTCAACCGGCAGAACTGGTTCGCGCACGTAGGCGCCGAACACCAGGCCGTGCGGGAGCGGGTCGCTGTAATCGACCAGTCTTCGTTTGCCAAGTTCGAGTTGCGTGGCGCGGACGTTGAAACGGCGCTTTCGTGGATTGCGGCCAATAACGTCGCCCGGCCCACCGGCAGACTGGTCTACACGCAGATGCTCAACAAGCGCGGCGGAATCGAGTGCGATCTCACCGCCGCACGTTTTGCCGACGATCTCTACTACATCGTCACCGGCACTGGTTTTCGAAGCCATGATTTCAGCTGGATCCAGCGCAACATCGATGCCAGGCTGGACGCCGAGCTGATCGACGTTACCGAGGAACGGTTCACACTGTCACTCATGGGACCGGAGGCGCGCAACGTATTGCAGCGTGTCACTGATGCCGATCTCCACAACGAAGTCTTCCCGTTTGCACACTGTCGAGAGATCGAAGTCGCAGGTTGCCCGGTCCGGGCGTTGCGCATCACCTACGTCGGCGAACTCGGATGGGAGCTGCACGGCCGCCAGGAAGACGCGCTCACCGTTTACGAAGCATTGATGGCAGCGGGTGCCGACTTCGGCATCGCCAACGCGGGTTACCGAGCGATCGAGTCCCTGCGTCTGGAAAAAGGCTACCGTGCGTGGGGCGCCGATATCGGGCCAGACTACACGCCGTTACAGGCGGGTCTTGGCTGGGCGGTAAAACTACGCTCCAACACACCGTTTATCGGCCGTGAATCGCTGACCCGCCAGGTGGCTGCGAAACCGGACAAGTTACTCACCTGCCTCACGGTCGAAGACCCGGACATCGTACTGCTGGGACGCGAGACGATTTATCGCAGCGGTGAACCGGTGGGCTGGCTCACCAGCGCCGGCTGGGGATACACCGTCGCCAAAAACATCGGCTTCGGGTACGTTCGCAACGAAGAAGGCGTGAGTGACGACTATCTGAAAAACGGCACTTACGAACTCGAAGTGGCCACGCAACGGATCGCTTGCGAACTGCAGTTGGCCACGCTCTACGATCCGCAAAATCTGCGCATCAAAATGTAGCGACGGCGGATGCACTGCAGGAAAATCGGCGAGATGATCCGCGCAACCGAGGAGTGAACACAACGTTACCGCGGTAACTTTTTTCAGTTGTGCAGACTCCAAACGAGAATTTACATCGCAAAATGCTGATCACGCAGCCACCGTGCAATTTGCAGTCCTGCGACGATCAACACAATCCATTTGCTTCCTTGCCCCCACGTTTTCAACTTCCCGGACTCATCCTTGTTAGGGAGGTAAACATGGCCGGTGAAAAGTAAGAAGCAAACTAACCAAAGGAACGGAGGAATAACCAGACCTATCACCGCGGCTATCATGTTCACCGTGGATCGGCGAAACCATGGCACTTCGGAAAAAGTTACGTAGCCAGTGTCACTGTGTTTTCCCACCTGAGATTCGATCCTTCCCTTAACCGCATTGTAGATCAGAGCAGCGTCAGAGATCGTCGAGCCCAGCGCTGTATTAGAACGCTCACTAATACGCTGACGTGGCCTCCCGGTGGAAGAGTTCCAGCCCCGCAAGCACTCCGTAGCCCTTCCGGCCGACGTTGCCGGCTCGACCGAACTCGTCTAACTTCTGGCATAGGTCGGGACCGCTCCTCTGAAACTGCAAGTGGAGGCAGGGATCGCCCCCAGCGGTTGGGTGAATTGTTACTATACTCGCATTATTTTGGAAATCACTACGAACGGATGAAAGCGATGCGGATTTGCGGACTTATACTTCCAGCACTGCTCCTAACCGGTTTTTCACTCCCGGCTTTCAGCGACTACCTGGCTGGCAGGCAGGCGTACAACGCGGGACGGTATGAAGAAGCGTACAAGCTATGGCAGGAGGCTGCACGGCGCGGGGACGCTAAATCCCTGTATGAACTCGGTAAATTGTACGGCGACGGATTGGGTGTACTACGCAACATCGTTCATGCACATGCCTACTTCAACGTGGCGGCTGCAAAAGGGCAGAGAGAAGCGTTCGCGGCGAGGCAAATCGTCGAATCGCGCATGACGCCGGAGCAACTCGCCCAAGCGGAAAAACTTGCGCTTGAACTGCATTCCGACTTGACCAGGAGTGCTGCAGCAAGCAGCGCTGCTAAAAGCGTAAGTACTACTGGGGCAAACAGGAAGGCTGAGAGACCTGCTTGGAAGAAGGGCTAC
>Ga0224508_10002323_pt1 | contig 16254 bp, 13 predicted proteins | sample SF_Jan12_sed_USG_4_FD_170157 | JGI IMG/M metagenome (GOLD analysis project Ga0224508, IMG submission 170157) | Sediment microbial communities from San Francisco Bay, California, United States - SF_Jan12_sed_USGS_21 | ecosystem: Environmental > Aquatic > Marine > Sediment | place: USA... | reverse complement strand
CCGCCGGGATCATATTCGGGCGTAACCGATTTGACTGGTCGTATCCCGGTGACCCCGACCCGAGTCGCGGCGGCATGGACGATATCTGGTCAGCCGGTAACGCGTTCGGTGGCAGCAGCGCCATCAACGGCATGATGTACGTCAGGGGTAATCCGCTGGACTTCGATTCCTGGGCGCAGGCGGGGTGTGCCGGCTGGGACTACAAGAGTGTTCTGCCGTTTTTCAAGCGCATGGAGACCTGGGAGGACGGTGAATCGGCATGGCGTGGCGGCGAGGGCCCGGTCCACGTGGTGCGCGACCCGGTCCGCCATCCGCTTGCCGCAGCATTTATCCAGGCGGCATCACAGAGCGGCTTCCCGATCAATGATGATTACAACGGCCGCGATCAGGATGGCGCGGCGGTCGTGCAGGCGAATCAGAAGCGCGGCTTGCGGCACACGTCCGCACGCGCCTACCTGGGGTGGGGAAAACGGCGCTCCAATCTGCAGGTGATCCATCGAGCCCGCGTCGACAAGATCCTGTTTGATGGCAATCGGGCAATCGGCGTTCGCTACACGCGCGGCGGCCGCGTCGAGACGGCTCAGTGCCGGCACGAGGTTATTCTGTCGGCCGGCGCGTTGATCTCACCGAAACTGCTGATGCTATCGGGTATCGGCGACGCGGACCATCTCGCGCAATTCGATGTCGAGACGGTCTGCGACAGTCCGGGTGTCGGCCGCAATCTGCAGGAGCACGCGGTTACCGCGCTCAGCTTCGAGGCCAGCGTCCGGACGCTGAATACGGAAAAGGTCTTTTCGCTGCGCGCGTTCCGGCATGCATACAATTATCTTGTTCATCATCGTGGGCCGCTGGCCGCCTGTGTCGGCGCTGCGCAATTGTTCTGCAAGTCTGACGCGGGAGAGCCGAGACCGGACTTGCAGATTATTTTCGTGCCGATGGGCTACGATTTCGTCGAAACGAAAACGACGGTCGAACTGCGGATGCACCCAAAACCTCACATGACGGTGGCCATTACGGCGTTGCATACCAAGAACCGCGGTTCGATTCGCCTGCGCTCGGCGGACCCCGAAGACACTCCACGTATACAGTTCGAATTGCTCGGCACAGACGACGTCATCGAGAAGCTTGCGGCCGGCTGTCGAATCGTGCGGACGATCAGCGGCAAGCCGGCTCTGCAGCAGTTCATCGTCGAGGAATCGTTGCCCGGTACGGCTTTGGCAACGGACGATGAGAAGGGCTGGGAGGAGTACCTGCGGAGTGCCTCATATCGCGGCGATCACCCCTGTGGCAGCTGCAAGATGGGTAGTAAGGATGACTCACTGGCGGTCGTTGATCCTGAGTTACGTGTGATTGGGGTCGAGGGCCTGCGGGTAGCGGATGCCTCGGTCATGCCGACCGTGGTTTCGGGTAACACCAATGCGGCGGTGATGATGATCGGCGAGCGGGCGGCCGACCTGATCCTCAAGAGTCGATAATAATTGACTATTGACAGATAAAAAGGCCGAATTAATTTTGCATATCAGGCCAGAGATACAGTAAACTCGATTTCGATCGAGTTATGAGTTGAATTATTCTGGGGGAAAAATGAACGTCGAACGGCTAAGCAAGCAAGGCCCTAAATCAGCAAATTCTTCGAATCTGGCGCGGATGAATCCGACGGCAATCGCATTGGCGGTCGCAGCGGCCTGTTACGCGCCGATCGAGGCCACCGCGCAACTCGAAGAAATCGTCGTCACGGCGACGCGGCGCGAGCAGTCCCTGATGGACGTTCCTTATAATATTTCGGCATTCACTGCCGCAGACCTCGAAAAGAATCGCGTCCTCGACCTTAACGATATTGCACGCATGGTGCCCGGCCTGACCAATATCGACCAGGGGCCAGCAGCGCGTGGTAACAACAATAACTTTATTCTCCGCGGCCTGAACGCCAACACGGCGATCAACAGTGCTGGTGTCCCGAACCAGACCGTTTCTCCCGTTTCGACATACGTTGGTGAAACGCCGATGTTCTTCCCGATTACCGTTAAAGATATTGAGCGTGTCGAAGTACTGCGCGGACCGCAGGGCACGCTCTACGGATCCGGTTCGGCCGGCGGCACGATCAGGATATTGCCGCGGCGTCCGCAGTTCGACGAGTCCACCTGGGAAGTCAACGGCAGCGCATCCATGACTCAGGACTCCGACGAGGTCAACTACGATTTCGACGCAGTTGCCAATTTCGCCGTCAGCAACCAGGCAGCGTTTCGTTTCGTCGCGGGTTACCAGCAGCTCGGCGGCTTTATCGACGCAACCGGACTCGTGAGCCGATCGGGGTCCGCTGTCAACGCGGTTCCCGATCCCGCGGTTCCCGGCGACCTGGCCAGCGGCTTCGTGCTGTTGCCGGCGGAAGAGGATATAAATGACTCCGACGACTGGTTTGTCCGCGCGAGCTTTCGCTGGCAGCCGTCCGATTCCGTGGATCTGCAAGTCAATTTTCACCACCAGGAGACCACCCAGGACTCGGAACAGGCGATGAACAGAGGTTTTGCAGGCGGACCGATAGACATCAGCCTGGACCAGGTACCCGGCTCGCTGTTTCTGAATGCCTATGCGCCGCTCTTTCAGTATTACGGGTTCACACCGTATCCGAACGGCACTACAACATTTCCGGCAACCGGCAAGCGCGAAGTGGGCAAGCTCATACTCGAGCCCTACGAAAGAGAGGTGGATCTCGTCAACCTGGATGCCAAGGTGGATTTCGGTTTTGCGACGTTCACTTCTGCGACCTCTTTTTTCACGAACGACTCTGAACAGATTCGCGATATCACCGGTTTCGCGGAAACGACACCGGTACCCGATGGTGCCCCGTTGTCCACGTTCTACGGCTATTTTCCTCGCCTGACTTTGACCGACAGAGACGTTACGGAAGACGAGGGCTTTGTTCAGGAGTTCCGGCTCGCATCGAATTGGGACAAGAATTGGGATTTCATTGTTGGCGCGTATTACCAGGATGCTGAAAACACGGTTTCCCTCACTCAGTATGTGCCGGGTGTCGGCCAGTTCAGGAATTCGCCCGAGGGCTCGGCGATTTTTGATTTTGTGCTGCTGCCATTGTTTATAACCGGGGCCGTGCCTCAGTCCGATGATGCCGTGTTCACTGTTGATCGCACGTTTGAGTTTCAGGATGTTGCGGTGTTCGGTGAACTCACCATGCGGCCGAGCGAGCAGTGGCAAATCACTGCGGGCGTGCGAGCATTCTGGCAAGAATTTGACAACAAGTTCCAGCAGCAATTCCCGTTCTGCTCTTTCGTGTGCGCAAGTGATCTTACGGATCCGCTGGGCACATCCATTCTGGGAGGCAAGGAAGATTTTCAGGACCAGATATTCAAATTTAATACCTCGTACAATTTCAGCGACGACATGCTGGGCTATTTCACCTGGGCGGAAGGATTCAGGCGCGGCGGCGCGAATGCGATTGCAACCAGTGGAATATTCGCCTCGTTGCCCGATTTTCAGGTCTTTGAACCTGATAAGGCGACCAACTGGGAGGTGGGCCTGAAAGGCAGGCTGTCAGAGCGGGTGAATTACACGATCGCAGGATTCTTCATCGAGTGGGATAAATTCCAGTTCGATGACTTCACTCCTGCCGGGTTGATCGCGGTATTCAATGGTCGACAGGCAGAATCCAAGGGGCTGGAGCTGGCCGTCACGGGCCAGATTAGCGACGAGTTCTCGTATATGGTCGGCTATACCTACACGAGTGCGGAGGCGACCGAGTCATTCACGATTTCCGATTTGCCTTTTGGCGCAGAGATCTTCGGTCTGGACCCGGTGGAATTCTTCAATATCGAGAAGGGCGATCCACTGCCGGGCGTGCCCGAGCATACGGCGACCCTGGCGTTCGATTACGTACAGCCATTGAGTAACGGCAATCGCACGCTCAATTACCATCTCAATGGTGCGTATCGCAGCGACGCGCAGTCACAGTTCAATCCGGACGTGGCATTCGGCAGACAGTTTTTCGAAACGGAAGCATTTACGATTCTGGATGCCTCGCTGACGCTCGACGCCGGCAACTGGTCCGTGGGTTTGTTTATCGACAATATCACCGACGAAGACGGCATTACTGGCGGCTTGCCTGGCAGTACAGCGGCAGCAAGGGGCGAATACTTCTATGTCACCCGGCCACGCACGATCGGTCTTGCAGTCAGTTTTAGTTCTAACTGACCTCGCGGCGATCCGGACTTCACCCTGGCAGGACGCGGGGCACAGCTGAAATGGTCGGGCGGATGTCGAGGTCCGACACGCGGCGTTTGACCGCATCCGGAACATTACTGACACTGCCTTTATGACTGGCGCAAGACAAACCGGGACGGTTGCCGAACTGCTCGATCAGGGCCGGCGCCGCCTTTACCAGCAGAAGATCGCCGAGGCGATCGCTGCCGCCAATGACTTGGTTAATCGCTTCCGGTCAGTCCCGGACGGCTGGGCCTTACTGAGCGAAATCAATTTGCGCATCGGCAAGCTCCCTGAAGCACTCGAGAATATTCAAACGGCTATCACCAAGGATGATAAACGCGCCGAGCTGTTTGCCCAGCTGGCTCGCTGTCATACGGTCATGCAGCGAAAACACGAGGCCTACGAAGCCGCGATGCAGGCCGCGGCGCTCGAACCCGATGATGCGGCAACGCTCGATGCTGTCGCCGCCATACTTTCTTTATGCGATGAGCAGGAGCAGGCGCTGCCGCTCGCTGAGAAGGCGGCCCAGCTTGAGCCAGCTAATGCTGTGTACCTTTACAACCTCGGTGCCGTGCAGCGTATGACAGGTCGGGTCGAAGAGGCGGAACAGAACCTCGATCGGGTAATTCGTATCAACCCAAACGATTACCGCGCCTATTACACACGCAGCGATCTGCGTCGGCAGACGCCCGAGCAAAATCACGTCGATGAGATCGAGATGCTGCTGACTAACGAGATCTCGCAATGGCGTGGCGAAATGTTGCTGTGTTTCGCGCTGGCAAAGGAATGCAGCGACCTGGCAGACCACGACAAGTCGTTTGCGTACCTGAAGCGAGCCTGCGACCTGCAGCGCAAGCACAGCGAATACGACGTCGACGACGATATAAAGACGATCGACACGATCATCAGCCTGCACACGCGAGATGCATTCGAATCGGGGCCGCCAGGTTGCGATAGCGAGGAGCCGATCTTCATCGTCGGCCTGCCGCGCACGGGCACGACCCTGGTCGAGCGGATCATCGGCAGCCATAGCCAGGTCTTTGCCGCCGGTGAGCTGCAGGACTTCGCCGCCGTGCTGGTGAGAGCCGTGCAGGGCTCCGGGGGCAGACAACAGCTGACCAAAGAGGATATGGTGCGGCAGTCGCTGCAGCTTGATTTTGCAAAACTCGGCGCCGCTTACATCGAGAGTACACGGCCGCGCACTGGCCATACACCACGATTCATCGACAAGTTGCCATTGAACTATCTGTACTGCGGGCTGATTCATGCAGCCTTGCCTGCAGCGAGGATCGTTTGTCTCAATCGAAACCCGATGGATGCGTGTTTCGCCATGTATCGAATGATGTTCAACAGCGCCTATCCGTTTGCTTACGATCTCGATGATCTCGGCAAATACTACGTGGCCTGGCACCGCCTGATTGCGCATTGGCAGCAAACACTGGATGACGCGCTGTTAGTTTTGGATTACGAGAGACTCGTTGATAATCAGGAAGAGGTCAGTCGCGAGATCATACGATTCTGTGGCCTGGACTGGGAAGATGCCTGCCTCGAATTCTATAAGAGCGAAGCGGCGTCGAGCACAGCGAGCGCAGTGCAAGTTCGTCAGCCGGTCTACAAGTCGTCAGTTGGCCGATGGCGACAGTATGAGAAGCAACTGCAGCCGTTGATCGAACTGTTTAATGAAAATGGAATCGCAGTCAGTTAGATAACCGTGACAGCAAGCTAACGATAACAAAGCAAAGGAGTAGCGCAATGGCATTGGTAGAGCCCTTATCCCCGGATACGGACCCCGAGGTCAGGAAGCTGGCCGAGTTCTTTCAAGGACCGCTGGGTTTTACACCGAATAGTATTCTCACAATGCAGCGGCGGCCGGCGATCGCCAAAGCGTTTATCGAGCTTAACAAGGCTGTTACTGAGCCGATTTCGATCAGTAGCGAACTCAAGCGCATCATCGGCTACATGACTAGCCTGACCGCAGGTTGCCGCTATTGCCAGGCCCATTTGGCCCTCGGATCCAGTCGATTCGGCGCTGCGGACGAGAAGATTCAGGCTGTCTGGGAATTTCGCAGCAGTCCGCTGTTCACAGAGGCGGAGCGCGCGGCGCTGGAATTTGCGCAGGCAGCATCGTCTGTGCCGAATGCCGTAACACCCGAGATAGAAACTGAACTGAAGAAACATTGGGATGATGATGCGATTGTGGAAATTCTTGCTGAAGTCGCATTGATGGGTTTTCTCAATCGCTGGAATGACAGCATGGGTACAACGCTGGAAGATACGCCGAAAGCACTCGGTGAACAGATCTTGGCCGATGGTGGATGGTCAACCGGGAAACATTTCTAGTCGCTCGCGACAGGTGGGGAGGAGTTAATGTCACAAGAAGAACTTGCGGTGCATCTGGTCGGCAGTATTCCGTTAGCCGATGCCGAGTCGGTATTCGAGAACGTCGGCCGCATCCTGGAAGGCAGCGTGAAGCGAATCCCGGACGGTGAAACCGGAACACGCAATAACTGGATTGCCTGGCAACTGCCGCTGCTGAAGACGAATCCGAATCTTGAGCCGGATCCGGATACTGCTAAGCCGACAGGCCAATCCGCGGAGGATGGATTGGCGGTAGACGCCAGAAGTTTTCGCTTTCTTAGAGTAAAGCAGGGTGTGGGGGAGGCCGAACTTAATTGTCAAACTGAGTATGCCCGGCACGCCACGGCATCGTTTCAAAAGTTTGACGACCTTCAGGCAGCCGGCAAGATTCCGGGCGGCGTTCGCTTCCAGGTCAGCCTGCCGACACCTTACGCTGTCGCCAGTTTGTACGTGTCACCCGGGTCCTGGCCCGTATTTCTGCCTGCCTACGAACGCGCGATCCTGCGAGATCTCGAGATCATCACCGCCTATATTCCGCACGAGAGACTCGCCATACAGTGGGACGTCTGCATGGAGGTCATGGCCTGGGAAGGACAGCTCAAGTCCCCCGAGCCAGATCTTAAACAATTTACGTTTGGCAGTATCGCAAGGCTTTGCGATGCCGTTCCGGATCCGGTCGAAGTCGGGATCCACCTTTGCTATGGCGACCCGGGCCACAAGCACATCGTCGAGCCAAAAGACTCGGAAATTCTCGTGGCGCTCGCCAACGGAATATCAGCCGCAGCCGAGCGGTCGCTGAACTGGATCCATATGCCCGTGCCCAGGGAGCGCGATGACGAAGCTTACTTCCAGGCCCTCGCGGAGCTCGATCTCGATGCTGGATGCGAGCTCTACCTGGGACTGATTCATATCACCGACCAGGATGCGGGCGCGGCGAAGCGAATTCGCGCAGCACGAAGCGTGGTGGCTGATTTTGGTATTGCCACGGAATGTGGATTCGGCCGCCGTCCGCCTGATACGGTGATACCGCTGCTGGAACTGCACAAGCGGTGTGCCGAGGCCGGCGTGCCGGGTGCACTCGGGACTGATTGATGCATATGATGATTGCCGGCGGCGGCATCGGCGGCCTGACGGCCGCACTTTGCCTCCATGAAATCGGCATTGAAGTTTCCGTGTTTGAATCGGCCAGCGAGTTACGGGAACTCGGTGTCGGCATCAACATACTACCGCATGCCGTTAAGGAATATGAGCGCTTGGGAATTGATGAGCGCCTGCTCGAGAGTGGCGTCGAACTCGAACGCTACATGTGGTTCAACAAGTTCGGCCGGGAAATCTGGAGCGAACCCAGAGGCCGCAAGGCCGGTTACCACTGGCCGCAGATTTCGATCCACCGAGGCCGCTTCCAGTCTATTCTCGCCGAAACGGTTCGCGAGCGACTCGGGGCGGACGTCATACGTTGCGATCATCACCTTGCGGATTTCGAGCAGGACGGCGACCAGGTCGTTGCGCATTTCATCAGCAAAAAAACGGGACAGCCAGCCGGGAATTATCGTGCCGACGCCCTGATCGGTGCCGACGGCATTCATTCGGTCGTGCGCAGGCATTTCTACCCGGACGAGGGCCCTCCGCGATGGAGCGGCAATATGCTCTGGCGGACCACGATTGAGATCGATCCGGTCTGCGACGGGCAAACTATGATCGCAGCAGGATATTCGCAACGCAAGATTGTCGGCTACGAGATATCGCGCGAAGCGAAGACCCGCGGCAAGTCTTTATTCAACTGGATCGCCGAAGTTCGACTGGCGGACCCGGAGACGCCGTTGCCCGAGCGCGAAGACTGGAATCGCGAGGGCGATGTCAGCGAATTCCTGCCGTACTTCGCCGATTGGAATTTCGACTGGCTGGACGTACCTGCACTCGCGCAGCAATGTGATCGAGTGTGGGCGTTCCCGATGGTTGATCGTGATCCGGTCCCGGCCTGGAGCTTCGATCGTGTCACCCTGCTCGGAGACGCCGCGCACCCGATGTGGCCGATCGGCTCCAACGGCGCCTCCCAGGCGGTGCTGGATTGCCGCTGTCTCGCGGACAAACTGGCCGAGCACGATGCCATCAGCGAGGCTTTCGCTGCTTATGATGCGGAACGTCGCCCGGCGGCGTCGGCGATTGTGCTGGCCAATCGGGCCAACGCCCATGACGAGGTCCTGGAAATCGCGGAAGAGCGTGCGCCAAATGGATTCAAGAATATCGAGGAAGTGGCGAGCTATGAGGAACTTGACGCGATTGTGGCCAAGTATCGAGTGACGGCATTGTTCGATAAGAAACAGCTGCAGCAGTAGCGCTGGATGACTGCAGAGCGGCTGTTAATAATTCCAGCTTGAAGGAGCGTTGCGTTGCTTTACTTCGTCTATTGTGAAGACAATCCGGGTAATTCAGACGTGCGTTTGTCGAAGCGCGAAGCCCACCAGCGTTACATGAGCATGCACGATAATCATATTTTTCTTGGTGGCCCGACGATGGATCAAAGCGGCGGTAAAGCCGATGGGACCGCACTGGTCGTCAATTTTCCGAGCATGGGCTCGGTGCATGAGTTTTTGAATGGTGACCCCTATTACAATGCAGGCCTGTTCGCCTCGCGGATTGTAAAGCTCATGCAGCCTGTTCGGATCGCACCAGAGGTACTGGAACAGTCGCAGGAACAGATACCGAGAGATTATGAATGAATGCTCATGAAGAAACGGTACGAGCTTATTTCGCCGCCCTGGATAGCAACGATCTGGACGCTATGCTGCAGCTCTTTGCCGCCGAAGCCATCGTGCACTCGCCGATGCTCGGTGAAGTTCGCGCCGCGGAGTTTTTTCCCAAGGTATTCGGGGCGTCGTCGGCAACAAGCATCACCGTATTTGACGTCCTGGTCAGTGCCCAGGGACAACCGAGGGCCGTCGGTTACTTCAACTATGACTGGACGTTAAAGGATGGCACGGTTATTCAGTTCGATGCGGCGGACGTTTTTGATTTTGACGCGGACGGGCGGATTGCAAAGATGACGATCCTGTACGACACCTATCCAATTCGCGACACAGTCGGAAATAAATACGAGTAAACCGTTGTTTGCGAATGATTGCCGACCGGTCATGCGGTCCGGTGAAAATTGAACGCACTATTCCCTGAGCCGCTCCGGCACGATGTCGCGTGCGAACACGTCGTCGACCGTCTCCGGACGCCGCACGATACTTGCTTCGTTGCCGTTGACGAGCAGCATTCCAGGTCGCGGTAATGCATTGAAATTCGATGCGCAGGATTCCGCGTACGCACCGGTACCGAGAAACGCGATGACATCGCCAGCTTCGATATCGGGAGCCGGTTGCCGGTGCACAAGGATCTCCGCGTTGCAGGTCTGGCCGACTATGTCATATGGCGTCGCGGCTGCCTCGCGCATCTTGTTTGCGACGACAAAATCGAATGCCGGCCGCTCCAGGTTTAGCCCGTGCACGCCCATAAATACCTCGGATGTATCTACTTCCGCCCAGCGCTGATCGATATGCACGTCATCGGCTTTGATGTTCTTCACCGTGGTCAGGTGAATACCGGTGTCCGTATGCAGGCCCCGGCCTGGTTCGATCTCCAACGTCAGTCCCTGTGGGTCAAAGCCGTATTGCAACAGGGCGTCATGACATACACCGCCCACCGTTGCGGCGAAGTCTTCGAGTGGCGGTGTTTCGTAATCGACGAATGCCACGTCGGGATCGTGGTCGACGGGACTTGGAAAGCCGCCGCCAACATCGATGACTGTTGGTGTCCAACCACCCATCAGATCGCTAACTTCCCGAAGCAGTGCGACGCAGGCGGTAATCCACGCGCGCCAGAGCACCAGTTTCTTGCTGTGTCGGCCCATATGGACGTGTACCCCTACCGGCCTGATATGCTTTAGTTGCAGGCTGCGGGGCGCCATAACCAGCAGTTCTTTCGTCGGGATGCCGTACTTGATGATCTGCGTCAAATGGCTGACCTGGATGCCCGGTACGAAATCCGACTCGAGTTCCAAGTCGCCCAGAAAGGGCTTTAGTCGAAACATGACGCTGACGACCGTATCGAGCTTCGCTGCTTCCTCCTCGCAGATTTCCATTTCGCGCGGGCTGTCCAGCACGATGCGGGCGCCTGCCTCGATCGCCTTGCGAATGATTTCGCGGCTTTTGATTGAGCCGTTCACGGATAGCAGCTCACCCGTGACGCCACCGCGCATTGCGCATTCCAGCTCGCCCGGACCGAAAATGTCACAGCCGGCGCCTTCCTCGGTGAGGATGCGGCGGATGGCTATGATCGGATTGGCCTTGAGGGCGGGGAACACACGGACCGGACCGTCGCTCCAGTACTCCTGGAAAGTCGCGTGCCAGCGGCGCAGGTTGTTACGCAGCTGGGCTTCCGAGGTGACGTACATCGGCGTGCCGAACTGTCGGGCAAGCTCGACGGTGTCGCATTCCTCGATGAACAAGCGGTTGTCGCGGATGCTCAGCGGTTCGCGCAACAGTTCGGCAATCGCCTGTGTCTCGCTGCTCGTCATTGGCTTTCCCTTTCCTGTGCTCAGCCTTGATTCGCTTCGAAGAGCTGCTTTGCGAATCCCACCGACAGGCCGCCGTCGACGTACACGGCTTGCCCGGTCATCCAGCTGCTCTCGTCCGCGGCGAGGAAATGGTAGATGCCCACGAGGTCGTCGGTCTGACCGAGCCGCCCCATAGGGCTCGCCAGCCGCGCAAACCGGGACTCCATGTCATCCGGCGGCTGCATGGGCGTCGTGACCGTCCCGGGACAGACGGCGTTGACACGGACCCCGAGCGGAGCGAGATCGATTGCCGCCGTCCGCGTCAGGCCGACCACGCCCGCCTTCGACGCCGCATACGGGCCATAGGTTGGAAACCCCACGCTGGCGGCCGCCGACGCGGTGTTGATGATGCTGCCGCCGGCGCCCATGTGCCCCGGCGCGAAGCGCAGCCCCCACATCACCCCGTTCAGGTTGACGTCGATGGTCGCGCGGGCGGCATCGATCAGTGTCTGATCGGCCGGGCCGGTCTCCGGCGCGATGCCGGCATTGTTGACGACGATATCGAGCTTGCCGAGATCCCGGGCTGCGGCCGCGAATGCACGCTCGACGCTGTCCGGATCCGCGACGTCGGTCTCGACGAACAGTGCACCCGTGCCGTCGAGCGCGTCGCTCTCCACCAGGTCGGCGATTGCCACCTTTGCGCCAGCGTCAAGGTAGCGTTGCACGACCGCGAGGCCGATGCCGCTCGACCCTCCGGTGACGACTGCGTTCTTGCCCGTTAAATCAAAGAAACTCATTGTGCATGGCTGCTTAGCTGGCCGGTGTTATTCTGATATCGTGAGCCGTCGGTGCCCGGCCGAGCCGGATGCGGCGCTCCCTGATCGTGCACTATCGATGGAGAACATAGCATGTTGAAAGGCATCCGAGGAATTCATCACGTAGCCATATCCGTTCCCGACATCAAGGCTGCGAAGGACTTCTACTGCGGCGTGCTCGGTTTCGAGCTGGCGGAAGAATTCAGTTTCACGCCTTCCGAACTCGGCGACGAGATTACCGGCGTCAGGGACGCTGCTGCGGACGTGCTGATGCTGCGCGCCGGCAACATGCATATCGAGATCTTCGAATACAAGAACCCGGGCGTCGCCGCTCAGGCGATGGACAGGCCGGTCTGTGACCACGGATACACGCATTTCGCGCTGGAGGTCGACGGCGATATCCAGGAGGTCTACGAGACGCTCGAAAAAGCGGGCGTTCGCTGGCACGCGCCGGTACTTGACGATCTCGACGGCGAGGGATTTGCCGTGACCTACGGCCGTGATCCCTTCGGCAACGTCATCGAAATACAGAAGCTCACACCGGCTAACCCGGCCCATGTCAGTCGATTGCCGGTCTGGAAAGCCTGATATTGCTGCGGAGCAGGGCCGCAGATCGATGCTCCGAGTTCAGAGGCCGGCCGGCAGACCGCCGGCGACGGGCAGTGCCACGCCCGTCAGGTAACTCGCCTGCGGTCCGGCCAGGAACACGACGACCTCGGCGATCTCCTCGGGTTCGGCCCAGCGCTGCTGCAGGCTCACGTTCTGCGCCAGCGCCTTGCGCGCGTCTGCGGCGGACTGGCCCGGCGCCCGGAACAATTCCACCTCGGCGTCGCCCATCTCGGTATTGACCATGCCCGGACAGATGGCGTTGCAGCGGATGCCGTCGCCGCCGAACTCGCAGGCGATCGCCTTCGTCAGGCCGACGACGCCGAATTTCGTCGCGGTGTAGGCCGCCATCAACGGTTCGGCGCCGAGCCCGGCCAGGGATGCATTGTTAATGATCGCGCCGCCGCCACGCCTCTGCATAAGCGGGATGACTTCGCGGCATACATCCACCATGCCTTTGATGTGCACCTTGTAACTCATGTCCCACTGCATGTCGGTCAGCTCGAGGAACGGACCGACGCCGACGGGCGAGCCGGCGTTGTTGAAGAGAATGTCGATGGCCCCGAACTGTTTGTCGATCCGCGCAACACAGTCGCTGATCCGGGCCTGGTCGGTCACGTCCATTGCGATCCCGACAGCGCTGCCGCCGGCCGAACGGATTTCGGCAACGACGGCATCCAGGGACTGCTGTTCCTCGTCGTCGCGCACCAGGTCGGTGACTGCGACATCCGCGCCAGCCTGAGCAAGTTTCAGCGCGGTGGCCCGACCGATCCCGCGCGGCCTGCCGGCGCCGGTAATCACTGCCACCTTGCCGTTCAGGAATGACATGCTTCGAATCGACTCATGCTTCGGCCCGTTCGCGAGCGGTGATCATATTTACAACAGCGATATAGATCAGTAACGCCAGGAATATTGAGATGGCCCCCTGGTAAAGTACTGCGCCGAGGCCGAACCTGCCAATGACGATGCCCGCCGTCACCGATCCGATAACCAGGGCCGTCGTCTGTGCCATCGGCAACAACACGATCAGGCGACCACTGGTGTCGGCAGTGGCGGCGGTTCCGAGAACGAATGGCAACGCCAGGTTCCAGCAGATGTTGAAGAGCGTGACCGCCACGAGGTAGTCGTTCGGTACGCCGACACCGGCGATCAACCAGATCGACGCCGCTTGTCCGAGCAGTGCAATCGTGAGCGGCAGGATCCTGCCGAAACGATCGCCAATCGCGGCCGCGCCGAAAGCTCCGGCCAGGCCCAATGCCATGCCGACGGCCAGCGCGCGTCCGACGGCCGCATGCTCGATGCCGGCGTCGACGCCGAGGCGCTCAATGAATGCCCACACGCCGCCGGTTCCCACATACCAGACCCACTGGCAGCCGAGCGCCAACCAGGCCGGCACGCTGGAGCCGGCGGCGGCGGAGCGAGCGACGGCCGGCCGCTCCCTTCTCGATCGCGGCAGGCGTCCCAGCGCCGGTAGCATCACGAGGCCGAGAATGGCAAGCGGCACGAAGACGGCCTTGACGCCCCAAGCCTCGATCTGCGGCGGCAGCAAGGCGAACGCCAGAACGCCGACGGATACCTGGCCGACAACGGCAAGGGAGAAATTGCGATTGAGTTTTTGGCTATCGCTAACGGCGGCAACGGCCAGTGCATAGGCGGTGCCTAGACCGAAGACCCCCGTCAGGAAACGCGTGATCGCCAGTACGTGAAAGTCTGTCACCCACGCAGAGGCCAGGTTGCCGAGAAAGATGAACGAGAGCGCGAAGGCGGCGACGACCCGCCAGTTCCACCGCTTCACCCAGAAGAACGCGGCGATGCTCGCGATCACGCTTCCGGATATTTCACTGCCGGCGACAAAGCCGAGTTGCTCGCTGCTGAAGTGCAGATGGTCGGCCAGCGCGCCCAGGTATACGGGCTGAATGATGAATGGTGCGACACCGGCCACGCTGATGCCGATCGCGATGGCGATGGACGCCGGTCGATCGGCCGGATTGACGCTATCGGCGGTACGCGAGTCGTCCACGGATTTCAGGCATCCTCTTCGGTCAAGAGGTGGCGGCGAAAGAAAGCGCCGGCCTCTGTATTCGCCCTTTGCGCTTCCGGCACTTTCGGAAACGCGTTGAAGACGTGCCACATCCCGTCCCACACATCCAGGGTCACATCGACATCCGCATTGCGCGCGTTGCGCGCGAGCCGCAGTGAATCACTCAGCAGTATCTCCCTACTGCCCACCTGTATGAGCAGGGGCGGAAAACCATCGAGATCCGCGTTGACCGGCGAGATCAGGGGATCGAGCAGCGAATTCGAGCCCGCATACGGTTCGACGCATTCGTAAAGAATGGACGGGTCGGTGAAATCGGGGTCGGCGCTGACCATCGTCGTCACCGAATCGCCGTTTCCTTCGAGATCCACCCATGGCGACGTGAGAAATATCGCGCCGGGCAGAGAATCGCCGGCGTCGCGCAACACGAGTGTCATCGCCAGCGCCAGGCCGCCACCGGCGGACTCACCAATGACGCCGATGCGGTCCGCGCTGTGTCCTTTTGCCTGCAATGCCCGGAAGACCGCAACCGCATCGTCGACGGCAGCGGGATACGGGTATTCGGGCGCGAGTCGGTAGTCAGCCGAAAACACTGGCATCTTTGCGGCATGCGCGACGCATATTGCCGATGCGGCGTTGGCCTCGGGTGAGCCCAACACGTAGGCGCCACCGTGGAAACAAAGCAGGATAACCTGCTCCGCGCTCGTGTCGGGCGTGGTTATCCAGCTGCCGGCAACCCCGCCGATCTCGTCCGCTTCGAGCGTGTAAGGATGATCGATTTCATCACGCGTCTTCGCCCACAGCGGATGCAACGCTTTCCTGAGCGCGGCAGCGCCTGCTGGGTCGCTGATGTCGACGTCGAGCGTATTGCGCTCTGCGTTACGGTAATACTCCTGCGCCGCCTCGCTGATATGCCGAGGTATCTTATTTTCGGTTATCGCCCCACCGGGTCGGCGGTTTTGGCTGTCGGAGTTGATTGGCGAAGTCTCCGGTTGTTGTTATTTCTTGCGGGTTGCCGATTGACCGGCCCGATTCAGATGTGCGCATTTGCGACAACATGCAATGCGCATCGTGGAATCGGGTCATTCTAGTCGTAAAGCGAGGACAATTCGACTCACTGCCTATTGATTGCGATTTTTGGAGCGCCGACACGATACAGCGCAAGAGCTGCATCCAAAAACATCGGTTGGCAAACGGCCCGACTGTCGCAGCCAATGGACGCGGTGCGCGATAATTGCATGATTAAGCTGTGCATCGTTGTGCACGGTGATGCGAATTGCGCAACGGGTACCCCCAAGACTGATTAAAATCTAAGTCAAAGAGTTTCGGCTAGCAAACTGAATATCGGCGTGTCGGTGCAATAACTCGAAATCAAGGTGCACTGCAGCCCTTGTCGTACTCAGACAGTGGCCGTCACAGTTGAGTCAATCGCTTAAGGTTTCTTATCAGGGAAATTATGGGCGCAAAAATCCCCGCAAAACTCCCGCAAAGACACTCCCTTAAAAGACAGTGCTCGAGTAAGAAGCTTGCCAAGAGATTGATCTGAATAAGGAAATACTGGTCGGGGTGAGAGGATTTGGTTCACGCTTGCGGCGTGAATTCCTTCGGAACCAGCTCGCTTCGCGAGCTTGCCCAAAATTTCTTCGCAATTTTGTGAACCTTTTATTCGGTTCCAATTCCCT
>Ga0224508_10002322_pt1 | contig 16259 bp, 16 predicted proteins | sample SF_Jan12_sed_USG_4_FD_170157 | JGI IMG/M metagenome (GOLD analysis project Ga0224508, IMG submission 170157) | Sediment microbial communities from San Francisco Bay, California, United States - SF_Jan12_sed_USGS_21 | ecosystem: Environmental > Aquatic > Marine > Sediment | place: USA... | reverse complement strand
TCTTGAGTATGCGGAATCCCTGGCCGACGTGCTCTGCGGCGTCGGCAACCGTCTCCTCCACCGAATTGATCCCAATGGTAACGGAGGTGGGCAGCCTGTCATGAACACGTCCAAGCATTTCCACCAGTGGGATGTTGAGATGCTGGGCGAGCAAGTCATGCAACGCCATGTCTATTGCCGCCCGGGCTGCAGGCGCGTCGGGCATGCGCCGTTCGGCTTCGCGGCAATGGGTCTCGCATAGTCGTAGATCGCATCCTATCAGCCAGTCCAACGCCTCTGGCGAGAGCGCATCACCACAAGCTTCTGCAGTTTCTCCGGTAACATATGGCTCTGGCGCGGCAGCACCTAAACCGACCAGGTCGGTGTCGGTATGCACGGCGACGATGAAATTTTCAACAGCATCGACTCTACGAAAGGCAATGGTGTAAGGATGTACTAACTCAAACTGTTCGGCACGAGATTGAATTGTTGTGATCTTCATGTTGTCTCGTTTGCAATAAACTGTTGTACCACGGGAACCAATTCGCCCATCCCCTCGACCAAGGGACGCATTACTGGTATTTCGAGACGACAGGTAAGTTTTTGCTGATAGCGGGCCAACGCATCCGCATTCATGCCGTGCTCATTTAGCGTTACGGCAAGTGCGCGTGCTCCATAATAGTGGAGCAACGTGAGCTCGTCCTCGATGGGTGGAATGCGAAATTCCAGGTGTTCATATCCTTCGTAGAATTCGCGTGCCGGTGCGTGTTGCATGATAACACCCCGTGCCTGCGCAGATACCAAGAATTCGGCCCCGCAGGGCCCGCTTGGATTACGCAACGACGATTGACCTTCGATGATCATTAAGTCCGGTGCTACTTCTCGTTCGCAGGTCACAACCGCGTGTTCCAACTCGCCACTCACATAGTCATTGATCACTGAATCGAGTACGAAGCCGTAGCGACCACCTTGCATCCAGCCGGTCTGACCAGTGTAGATCATCTCGGCCTTGAGCCCGCTTGTAGTCAGGGCGTCTATCAATAGTCTCGCTGTAGTTCGTTTGCCGATGGCGCAGTCCATGCCCATCACCGCGAGCCTGGGTGTGCGCACTTTAGCAATCGCGCCGCTCCAGAAATGCAATTCCCGTCTTGGTTTGAGTTTGCGTAAGTCGATGATAGACGCGCCGTGACGAGCGGCCGCGTCAGCGATTTGGGTATCGGCGCTAGCAAGGTCATGCAGGCCGTTGACAATAGATAGGCCAGCGTTCGCAGCTTCCACCAGCTCAGTCCTTAGGCTCGCGGTGAAGTGCCCACCGTGAGTGGCCACACCTACGACACAGTACCGTGGAAGCGTAGCGTAACTATGCAAGACCTGGGAAAGGGAGGTCACAATGGGGATGCCGCGATGTTTGCCGTCTAACAAGACTCCGGCATCCTGCCCCGCTGAGTCAGCGTCAACGACTGCCACCACTTGAAAGCGGTTACCTCCTCTGACCAAGCCATGGGCAACCTTAGCGTTGGTGCTACGATAGGCCCGGTCGGTCAATATTATCGCTGGGTCAGCCACCCGGTAATCCTTGTGGCCCCTCTACCACATTCGCTCGCACTCGCCAACGCTGACAAAAATGTGCTCAAAGACCTTTTAGCAAGTGTAAACTCTGTTTTGTTGCGCATTTTGGCGGAGTGAGGACGCATTATTTCTTGCTTTCCAGAGTGCTTTTTGTCTGTGGGGCGTTTTTTGTGTAGTGTGATGGGGTTGCCATTGAGGTTAATGTGTCCAGTATCGGCTATCCAATCCTAATCCAGGATGTAGACGCTAGAAAAGGTGGCTGGGTGCTTGAATCAGTATCGAGCTACACTTCAGTGGTAAGCGATGGTTTAAATTAACAGATGAGCTTGCCCTTACCATCTTCGGGTGGACGAGCTCTTGGAAAGGCAATATGACCACAACAAACAGCAATGGGGTGGATCTACGGCATCCGTTAGATCTGCCGGATATTCACATCGCGGTTCGACAGAGTTTTGGTTTGGACACCGATATGGAAGTCCCAGCGTTCAGCCAGAGCAGCGAGTACGTTCCGGAGGTCGACGACGCTTACTGTTTTGACCACGATACAACGCTAGCCATTCTGGCCGGGTTTGCGCACAACCGCCGAGTGATGATCCAGGGTTACCATGGAACTGGCAAGTCCACCCATTTAGAGCAGGTGGCTGCTCGTTTGAACTGGCCATGTATACGCGTGAATTTGGATAGTCATATCAGTCGTATCGACTTGGTGGGCAAGGATGCCATTGTGTTACGCGACGGCAAGCAAGTCACCGAATTTCGCGAGGGTATGCTGCCCTCGGCAGTGCAAAATCCGTGTGCATTGATCTTCGATGAATACGATGCCGGCAGACCTGACGTTATGTTTGTGATCCAACGGGTACTGGAGGCCGACGGTAAACTTACGCTGCTTGACCAGAACCGAGTAATTCGGCCACATCCCTCATTTCGCTTGTTCGCCACCACAAACACGGTAGGACTAGGTGACACGACGGGTCTCTATCACGGAACACAGCAGATTAATCAGGGGCAGATGGACCGCTGGAATATCGTCGCCACACTGAACTATCTGCCCCACGAAAAGGAACAAGAAATCGTTTTGTCCAAAACGCCTGAGTACGATACCAAGGAAGGGAGGGACACGATTAGCGCAATGATAGCGCTCGCTGAGCTCACCCGCTCCGGGTTCATCGCGGGTGATGTGTCTACCGTGATGTCTCCGCGCACCGTCATCACTTGGGCTGAAAACGCGAGAATCTTCTCCGATGTGGCATTCGCCTTTCGCTTAACCTATCTAAACAAATGCGACGAGTTGGAGCGATCTTTGGTGGCGGAGTATTACCAGCGTTGCTTCGGCACAGAACTCGTCGAGACAGGTGTCACGGTAGATCGAGACTAGCGGTATCATGTCAGAGGCACATAAGCTGGTGGATCAGTTTCGCCTGGCGACAGCGGGGGCCATGCGCGCGGTGGCGGGGCGTGACGATTTGACCGTGTCTTTTGTCAAGGGCTCCGCCGTTTTTATTGGTACTGAGGCGCGCTTGCCCGAACCCAGCGATGATCTTAGCTTTGACACTGTGTCACGGCTTCGCGGTGAGGCAGACTCCATCTCGCTTCGACTGCGCTATCACGATGATTCCTTACATACTAAGGTCGCGCCCACCGATGCTGATGCACGTGTCGTATTCGATGCGCTAGAGCAGACGCGAGTCGAGTGTTTGGGCGTTCGTAACCGTGTTGGTATCAGTATGAACCTGGCCGCCACTATGGAAGAGTATTGTCAGCGTAAGGCCTACAATGAAGTGGGCGAGCGAGCGCCGGAGCAGCTTCCGGATGCGTTACGGTTACTTGTGCGCGAAGCGTTGCTCGGGGAGGCGCCACCTCGCAACGCCAGCAAGATGGTAGACCGGTGGCGTCCGATACTGGAACCGGAAGTTCAAAAAGCGCGGAATAGGTTGCACACGCTGCTCGATGACCAGGGCGCATACGCGCAAGAAGTGCGACGATTGTTGACGGCTTTGGACATGACCTACGATCGCTCTATCGATGAGTTCGACGAGGCGGAAGAGAACACAGAGGGTGAAGGTGAAGAACAGTTTAGCTCCGGCGAGTCCATGGAGACTTCGGAACAGAGTCCTAGCGACGACGACCAAATGGGTGAGATGGAAATCGGCGACGAGGAGTCGGGGGCAGATAGCGTCTCGGCTCAACCAGACGAAGCGGGTGAAGAGTCGGAGCAGCAGTATGCGGTGCCCGGGGCAGGTGGATCGACCATCGATCCCTATCGATGCTACACCACGGAGTTCGATGAAGTCGTCTCCGCTGAGGAGCTCTGCGATGCACAAGAGTTGGCGCGACTACGTGAGCACCTCGATTTCAGGCTTACTGAACTGTTGAGCGTAATCGGCCGGCTGGCCAATCGGTTGCAACGCAAATTATTAGCGCAGCAGCAACGCGCATGGGAATTTGATCTTGAAGACGGTATGTTAAACACCGCACGAATTGCTCGGGTGGTGGTCAATCCGGAACATCCACTGTCTTTTAAGAGAGAGATTGAAGCCGATTTTCGAGACACAGTGGTGACTTTACTGATCGATAATTCCGGATCCATGCGCGGACGGCCGATTACTGTGGCGGCGTTGACTGCGGATATTCTCGCTCGCACCTTGGAGCGCTGCGGAGTAAAAGTAGAAATCCTCGGGTTTACCACCCGTGCCTGGAAAGGCGGCAAATCCAGGGAGAAGTGGTTGAGTCAGAACAAACCGGAACGTCCTGGTCGGCTCAACGATCTGCGGCACATCATTTACAAATCCGCTGATACGCCATGGCGACGAGTCCGAAGAAACCTCGGGTTGATGCTGCGCGAAGGTATTCTAAAGGAAAACATTGACGGTGAAGCCATCCTTTGGGCTCACCAACGACTAATTGCTAGACCTGAACAGCGCCGCATACTCATGGTGATCTCAGATGGTGCGCCGGTGGATGATTCCACATTGTCAGTTAATAGCGGGAGCTATCTGGAGCAGCACTTGCGGGAAGTGATCGAGTGGATCGAATCCCGCTCTCCGGTGGAGCTTTTGGCCATCGGTATCGGTCACGATGTGACACGGTATTATCGTCGGGCGCTGACCATTGTCGATGTGGATCAACTCGGCGGGGCAGTAATGCATCAGCTCGCGGAATTGTTTGACGAAGAGGATGTGCGGGTTAGGTGCCGTGCCAAGCATGCTGCCTAGGGGCGTACGAAGATAGGTGTATTCTGTTTTGCTCTAATACTTGACGGCCCATATCAGGGTAGTCGCTGATAATACCGTCGACTCCAAGGTCAATCATTTTTTCGACATCACCGGGGTCATTGACTGTCCAAACTACTACTCCCAGGCTGTTCTGGTGCGCCTCGTCAACATTCTTCCGGGTGACCTCACGGTAATACGGAGACCAGATCGATCCGCCGACCGTATTGATCAGACTCGCCAACGAACCGTTGAATTTTTTGATATCGAAACCTGCAGTCCAAGGTGATATTTCAGACTTATCTGCTTTGATGTTGTCATACCAATCCTGTTGCGCTGAGAGGTAGACCGTCGGGATGTGGGGGGCAATTTCTTGTGCGCGTTGTAATGTGCGCCAGTCGAAGGACTGAAGTGTAGTCCGATCGGCGATCTCCGCTGCATGCAGTACTTCGATCAAAGCGTCGGCCAAGATCTCGGGTGGCGGGGTTAGCTCAGGTTCGCACGGTTTAATCTTCGTTTCGATATTGAAGCCGACTGTGTCGTTGCCTAACTCTTTCGTCAGCGCTGCCACTTCGACCAGTGTCGGTATGTAGGTTTGATCGATGGCTAGTTGGCTAGGGAACTCGGCGGCGTATTCACTTTTTGGATTAATGCGCCCGATGTCGTAACGCTGTACCTCGGCCAGAGTAAGCTGATAGAGGGCAGGCCCGGGTTCATCTATCCAGCGACCGCGATTGTCCCGCGTGATATCCGGATTAAGGCTCAAGTCGTGGCTAACAACAACCACTCCGTCTCGGGTAATGGCCACATCCATTTCCAGTGTGGTGACACCGATCTTCAGAGCCATTTCAAAGGCAGGTAGGGAGTTTTCAGGAGCCAACCCCCGTGCCCCCCGATGGCCTTGTAGATCGATCGACATGCCACCAGTCATCATAATTTGGCGGCAATTCCCGGCACTATCTCTTAGCCTTCCTGACTGTCCTGATCAAAGTGCTTTTCCAATCTTTGCCAATATGGGCCCGTGTAGTTTGAGTCCAATGCTTGCGCCGCGTCTATCTTGCCATCTTCGCAACCTTGTTCTCCGATCGGTGTGGTAAGAATCTTATCAATCAGGCTGTCGCCTGTTTTGATATTTTTGTCGTCGGTGGCACATAGCCGAGTGACTTCGCGCAGAATTGGGGCCCTGAAGGCAACATCGAACTCGACCTGATCGTGCCTGGAAATAGCCTTGCCGATCTCGTGAAGATAAGCGCAGTAGTAATGTGTAAAATGCTCGCGTCCCGCAGCGAGCTTTGAGGGGTCCAGGTCCAGCTGAAACATATTGATTGTGCTAACGAGTTTCTCGGAGGCCTTTTTGAAGTCGGCGATCCTCTCGGCCTTGCCGACAATCGGATTTTCTCGCTTGCGGACACGCTCCAGCGAACGAGAGATGACCACCATCAGTACGACGATCGTGAGGATCATTAGCACGGTGGGATCCATTTCTCGCCTCGTACAGTCAGATTAAGGTTGTTTTGTCTCAGCCATTGGTAGACTGTGACGCCATTTGTATCTCTAGCAGTATCACTGCCTGGCTATGATACCAGTAGCATGCCCGGTGTCTCGTTGCCTGTGCTAACCTAGGCTGGAATATTGCACGTTGTGGGAGCGGATAGGGGATATCAGCCCAACGGCATGGAGTATGTTTGGAAATAGGTGCGCGGCAATTTAAGCACTAAGTGGATTTTTATGTGCCTGAGCAGAGCCCATGCCCAGCGTTTGTCCTGGCACGAGTATTGCCCGGCTGGGCAATGATACGCGTTAGGTTTGATTGAATAACGAACATGAAAAAAGCACTTTCCATCCGCGAGCTTACTAAAGTCTACGACAACGGTTTTGTTGCGCTAAAGGGTATTGATCTTGATGTAGAACAAGGCGAGTTCTTTGCTCTGCTTGGTCCAAACGGCGCTGGTAAGTCTACAGCCATCGGGATTATTTGCTCCCTGGTGAACAAAACTTCGGGTAAGGTCACGGTGTTTGACCACGACATCGACACCGACTTCGGTAGCGCAAAGGCGTGCCTTGGGGTGGTTCCCCAGGAGTTTAACTTCAATATGTTTGAGACCGCACGTAGTATTGTGCTCAATCAAGCCGGATATTACGGAATTGCGCGTCCGGTCGCGATGCATCGTGCCCAGAAATACTTGACTCAATTGGGGCTATGGAACAAACGGGATACCGTCGCCCGTAATCTTTCGGGAGGAATGAAGAGACGACTATTGATCGCTCGTGCATTGATTCACGAACCCAGATTACTGATCTTGGATGAGCCCACCGCCGGTGTAGATATCGAAATCCGAAGATCTATGTGGCAATTCTTGAAGGATATCAATAACGAAGGAACCACGATCATACTGACCACGCACTATCTAGAGGAAGCAGAAAGTCTCTGCCGTCAGATCGCTATCATCGACGGAGGCGAACTGATCGAAAACACCACTATGAAGCACTTACTGGGCCAACTAAGCACTGAGACTTTTGTATTGGACTTGACCAGACCGGTCGACACGTTGCCCGCAGTTATTGGTCACAATGTCCACTTAATCGATGACACCACTCTAGAGGTGGAGATCGATAAGCAGCACGGATTTAATAGACTGTTTTCCGATTTATCCGCCAATGGCATTGACGTACAGAGTATGCGGAACAAGTCGAATCGACTGGAGCAACTGTTTATGGGTCTCGTGGATGGCAACGGATCCCGCGACGGGACGGCTCAGCAGTGAAGCTTAAGGAGAAGTGTGTCGCTTTCAGTACCATCGTCATTCGAGAAATTACTAGATTTACCAGAATTTGGACCCAAACCATTCTTCCACCAATGATCACCACGTCTTTGTATTTCATTATCTTTGGCAATCTAATCGGTTCTCAGATCGGTGACATGAAGGGTTACAAATACATGGACTATATCGTTCCGGGCCTGATCATTATGTCAGTCATCACTAACTCTTATGCCAATGTGGTGTCCTCTTTTTTTGGCTCGAAATTTCAGCGCAATATAGAAGAAATGATGGTCTCGCCAATGCCCGGTTATTTAATTGTTCTAGGGTATGTAACGGGCGGCGTGGCTCGGGGTATAACAGTGGGAGTGGTGGTGACGTTAGTCTCTCTTTTCTTTAGTCGTCTTCATATTCACCACCTGGGTGTTGTCGTGACCGTCATTGTGCTTACTGCGACTTTGTTTTCGCTGGGAGGGTTTGTCAATGGCGTGTTCGCGAAAAGCTTTGATGATATTTCCATCGTGCCAACGTTTATACTCACGCCGCTAACTTATCTCGGTGGAGTGTTTTACACTATTAGCTTACTACCTGATTTCTGGCAGAATATGTCTTTGATAAATCCGATACTATATATGGTCAACGCGTTCCGTTACGGATTTCTTGGGACTAGTGATATCAGTCTCATTGGTTCGTATGCAATCATTGTTGGTTTTATAGTCGCTTTGTTTGCATTATGCATATATCTGATCAACAAAGGGTATGGCATTCGAACATAACAAATAGTGCGATCTTTATATTCTATGTAGGATGGTTGCTAGGTGGACTGACGTTGAGACTGAATCGATCAACCGGCTGTCTTGTCGCGATATGTGGGCTGGTGAGTTGCACCGATGATACACAATGGGATCACAGTACAGATCTAGGGGAAACACCAATCGTGGCGCATACAATCGAATCTAATCAAAGTGCCGACTTTGCAGCCGAACGCCAACGCATGGTACGCGAACAGATCGGCGGTCCGGGAGACGGTCGACCTCCAGTCAGAAACTCATTGGTGCTAAAGGCTATGCAGACGGTTGAACGCCACAAATTTGTACCGCCGGATATGAAGGAATACGCTTATCAGGACAGCGCGCTGCGCATCGGTCACGGACAGACGATTTCTCAACCATATATGGTGGCGGTGATGACCGAACTGGCGCATCCAAGCCGAGGGCACGTGGTGTTGGAAGTGGGAACTGGATCCGGATATCAGGCGGCGATTCTCGCCGAGATAGTCGAGCAGGTTTACACCATAGAAATTGTCGAGCCTCTAGGTCTAAACGCGCGAGATACATTGATACAACTCGGCTATGACAACATTGAGGTGCGGATCGGTGATGGCTATCAGGGATGGGAGGAGAAGGCACCTTTCGACAGCATCATCGTTACTGCAGCCCCCGATCATGTTCCAGCACCTCTGGTGGAGCAGCTAAAGATAGGTGGCAGGCTGGTCATCCCGGTTGGCCCTGAAGGTGGTATTCAAGAGCTGCGTGTATTGCAAAAACAATCAGACGGCTCAGTTAAAGAAACCGACGTCATGTCGGTTCGATTTGTGCCGCTAGTTGGGGATCACGCGCAATAGTGGACCTGCTCTGATTCTTGGCTACCGGTGTCCGTAGTGAGCCGGTAGTAAAAGGCCTGATGTCCGTCGACGGCGGCTGTAAGCAGTGAGTTTCGGCACGGTCGCTGTTGTCCTGTGCGCTGCATTGCTGCACGCAATCTGGAATGCCTTAGTAAAAAGAGGTGGAGACCGACTTCTGGCTTTGGCGTCGGTGTCGTTTGTCGGTCTGCTCATGGCGGTGGTGCTGATCCCTTGGGTGCGTCCTCCGCATCAACTGAGCTGGGTTTTTCTGGGTGTTTCGGTAGTGTTGCATGCGGGGTATCACTTTTTCCTGCTGCAGTCGTACCGCTTCGGCGATCTAAGCCATGTCTATCCGCTGGCGCGTGGCATGGCGCCATTGTTGGTGGCGGGCGGGGCCGCGTTACTGGCGGACGAATGGCTATCGCGGCCTGCAACGGTCGGGGTGCTGTTGGCTTGCGTGGGGATCATTAGCTTGGCCTTTGAGAACGGCCGGCCGTGGAAAAATGATTCTCGTCCGTTGGTTTATTCAATGGGGACTAGTGGTTTTATCGCGGCATACACGGTAATGGATGGAATGGGAGTGAGGGCATCGGCAAGCCCGTTAGGATATATCTGTTGGTTGTTTCTTCTGGATGGATTGATACTTACATTATTTGCACTATGGCGCCGACGAATGGCTACCTGGTCTTTTTTGCAGACTGAATGGCGGATCTATATCGTTGGTGGTATCGCCGCCACTAGCGCCTATGGGTTAGTAATTTATGTGATGAGCTTCGGCGCTTTAGCGATTGTGTCTGCGCTACGAGAAACTAGCGTGATCTTTGCTGCACTAATCGGTATGCTGATGCTGGGGGAGCGTTTCAGCATTCGTCGGATAGTTGCAGCAGTGCTGGTAGCCTGCGGTGTCGCAGTGATGCATTTTCTCGGATGATTACAAGGAAAGGCCGATTGAGGACGGGAGTACGGCGTGCGCTGAGGTTCTTATGAAATCCTCAAATGTGTTTATGTAGATCTTATAGCACCCCATCAGCTAAGAGTATCACTCGACAACGCAGCCCCCCGTTGTGACCGAACTATTGTCTTTGTTTTCGGTGTCAATCCGGATGTTTCTTCTGCGGTAAATCTTTTAGCGGCTTCGTTGGTCTAATCGATTGTTGAACACGCTACACGCCAACGGCCAGAGGCTGGATCGATGACAGCACAGAGCAACACGGTCGGTTTGTTAGTATTGAGTCTGGGCTTAGTTCTAGAGTCAAGTGCGCGGGCCGCAGAAAGAGCTGCGCAAGATGTAGTTATCGGCGATGTGGCGATCAGCACAGACGAGCGCGCTCGGCTTTTCGAATCTGACAACTAGTCAATCAGTGCGGGTGCTAAATCGAAGGCTACAACACTACTTTTCCAGAGGTGCCACACCCAATGGTACACTATGACGCTCGCACCATAAGTAGAACTCGGTGTATTTGGACACATCAATCGAGGCGGGAATCTCATAAGTTTGTGTACCTTTGTTCGACTTGAGTGCCGAGATCGTAGTCGACTTGTCGTAGCCGTTATGACCAAATCCGACTTTTGGGTCTGGTGCACCATCGAAACTGAAGTCTGATTCCAGCACCGCGATAGTGGCTTCTGAAGTTTGCTTGATGGTCACTGTGCCGGACGTGGCATGACCACTCAATCCCTCGAACTTGCCGCTGGCAACAACTTGATCCTCAGATGCTGCCGTCGTGCTCCACAGTAGCACTATTGCGGCGCCGGTCACGACGAGTCGGTTGTGCTTGTTTGATGTCTTTGCCATATCATTTTTCCTATCAGTAGGTGAAATGTTAGAGTCGGCCTTACAAACTTTGTTCCCTATTCAGTCCGACTGCAAACCAAAAGTGTAATCTACACCAAACTGGGAGTCGCAGATGGATACAAACCCCGCAACAGACCGTGAAGTGTCTTAGGGGATCGATAATGAAGAAATTTTTCTACAGCGTTATCCTTGTTCTGTTGTTGCTTCCGGCGATCGTGTTGATACTGCCGCTGGCTGAGCACGCTGCCCGGTACTATTATCGTGACATCACGACGACCGGCGATGCTGGAAGTTATTTCAGTAAAAATTGGTTGCTTCAGGAATTCGGCAGAGATCTAGTCAAGTTGAATTCGTGGCGTACACGGGAAGGTGAATTCGAGGTTAACAAACCGGACGGGGTGTTCAGGATTGTTGTAATCGGTGACTCCTTGACGTTTGGCCAAGGCATTGCAGAGGATGATCGCTTCACCGACTTAATTGAAGAGCGCCTGAACAAGAACGAGTCAATGTTTGAGGTACTCAATCTGGGACGGATGGGGGCACAACCAATTGACGAGATCCGAATGCTCAAGAAATTGACGGCTGAAACCACAATTGATTTCGTTTTGCTTCAATGGTTTGTTAATGATTTCGAAGGATATGATTACTCACATAGACCAGATCCGAAAAATGTTCTCCCGTGGAGAGAATATCACGACCGCTATCGTCGGCACTCGGTCATCTACTTTGTGCTTAATACGATGTGGCATCGATTTCAGGCAGCGGCGGGTAAAGTGGAAACATACGCAGACTATATGGTGCGGAGATTCGGTGATTCTGATAGTCAATCCACGAAACTTGCGCTGAATGACGTTAGGGAATTCATCCGACATGCGAAGAGCGCTAATGTTCCGGTAGCAATCGTGCTATTTCCTTTTTTGATGCCGGAACTTGCAGATGATTACTCTTTTGATTTCATGCATGAATATGTTTTGCAGGTATGTGAGCAGGAAACGATTCAGTGTCTAGATTTGCGGGATGTTTATAGGCCATACGCTGAAGATGTGGCACGACTTCACGTTAACCAGTTCGACGCGCATCCCAGCGCATTCGCCAACAAATTGGCGGCTGAGGCGATCATGGACGCGTTCGCTGCACAATGGATAGAGCAGGCGGATGCGGCCGAGACCGTGCTCAACGATTAACCTGTAAACGCCCCGTTGGCGTCTGCTTTGCTTTGAATGGATGGCCGGCCGGGCGACTAGGCGGCGGAGGATCTTGAAACCAGGGGCTGCTGATCGATGACGGGATCGGTGACACCGCGCTTAGCCAACTCCTTTTGCACACCGGGAATGATGTCGTTACCCAAGGCTTCCATCGTTCGCATTACCCGGCGATGTGGGACACCACCCAGTTGTACGTTGCACAACATGTGGGAATGTAACATCACATCATGATCTTTGACTATTTTTTCTATGCAGTGCTCTACGTCACCGATGATATAGTTCTCAACCATTTCTTCTATCGGCGGTTCATTCTTTGCAGGGCTGTCCTCTACGTAGATTCCATTGAACTTGGCATAATCTAGCCGCAAGGATAGAGATGCACGGGAAGAGTAGCGGGCCCGCTCAGCAGCATCGATAGCCTCTTCTCGACTGTTAGTCACATGAATGAAACGCATCAGGCCCAACGGCAAGGATGCGCTATCGCGCCCGATTGATCGATTGATGTCACGGTAGCTGTCGCGCACCGCGATCAACGACGACATTGGATTCCAGCTCGGTGTCAACATTGGGACGTAGCCGCTTTGAGCCACTCGCTTTTGCACTTTGGGATGACTCATCAGACCGGCTACCCAGATTTCCGGCATTGGTTGTTGTATGGGTTTTATAGCGATCTGCGTCGCCGGATATTTATAGTATCTTCCCGTGTACGCGAACTCATCTTGAGTCAGTCCAAGTTCAAGTATGTCCAGTATTTCCAGCGTGTGATCCACGTTTTCTGCAAGCTTGACCCCGAAACGCTGGAACTCATAGTCCTGATACCCGCTACCAATACCCACTACCAGTCGACCGTTACTCATTACATCGACCATCCCAATTTCCTGCAACAGACGCAGGGGTTGGTAAAGCGGTAGTACCACTACAGCGGTGCCCAGTCGGATCCGACTGGTCTGGCCCGCACAGTAGGCCGCGGCCATAAGCGGTGAGGGACATAGACTGTAATTGTTGAAGTGATGCTCTGCGAACCACGCAGTCTCCATACCGATCTGTTCACCTAGTCGCACCGTATCAACCATGTCATCGAACACATCACCAGCAGTCCAAGTTTCGTCACGTTTTTGCATTAGGCTGAAGAGATCGAATTTCATAATGTTGTCCTAGGATTCACGATCTGGATATCTACGAGTTTGCTGCACCACCGTCAACATTTATCACTTGCCCAGTGATGAACGTTGAGCCTGGGCCGCACAAAAACTCCACCACTGTTGCAACTTCACGGGGTTCCCCCAGGCGCCTTAAAGGCACTTGTCCAATAATTTGATCACCACGCTGCTCAATGATCTGTCGTGGCATTGGGGTGTCAATCACACCCGGTGCTATGGCGTTGACCAACACTTGCGGCGCAAGCCGACGGGATAATGCACGGATGAGTCCTGCAATTCCTCCTTTTGCTGCGGAATACGCAACATGATCGAAGGAGCCCTGGCGGTATGCCACTGAGCTTAAGAACACCATGCGACAGACCTCATCCGGGTCGAGTCGCTGGCTACACGCATACGCCATATCGTAGGCGTTAGTGAGGTTGGCCGAGATCACCTCGTCATAGGTGCGTCGATGCTTGGTGCCTAGATTTCCGTCGGGCTTGAAAATTCCTGCGCAATGCACCAGAGCGTAAATTGGCTTGGTGACCGCATCTAACGTGTTGATGCATTCTTTTCGAGACTCAAGAGAAGACTCTACGGACACGATACATTTTGCCCCGCTAAGTTCGTCAGCCAATTTTTGCAGCGGTTCTTTCGCAGCATCTACGAGCAACAGCTCGGCGCCCAGCGCATGCAGTAATCGTGCGCACTCGCTGCCAATTCCGCCTGCAGCGCCAGTAATGGCAATAACTTTGTTATCGTAGGCAGGCACAGAGATCTGCTAGAGGATTTCCATGAATCAAGTCAACGACTATGGCATGGGTCTGTAACCCATGCAATCCAAGGCCCAGAGTTTATTATGCGTAGTATTAATTGATGCTATGTGGGATCCTATTCAGAGAGTCATGTCTGGTCGCACTCGATTGGCGATCAGGCGGAGTTGGACTGAAGCTGTTTTACGTATGAAGGGATGTTTGTTGAAATGACCTGATTGCCATGATCTCCACTACGCATTGATCTGGGACCCCGCACAGTACCATCGCTTCGCTGCCGAGCGGCTAAAGGTGGCCACGGACCTCATTGCCCGAATTCAAATCGATTCGCCAAACGCCATCATCGACTTAGGATGCGGTAGTGGGGAAGTGACCAATCTACTAGCCGAACGCTGGCCTCATGCCGCGATAATAGGTGTTGATAACTCCGAAGAGATGCTTGCCGTGGCAGAAGCTCGCAACACCACGGTCCAATGGGTACACCGCGACATAAATCATTGGCGGTCAGATTCCAAATTTGATCTGGTGTTCTCAAATGCGGCGCTTCACTGGATTGATGATCATCGACGACTCTTTGTGAGACTTAGTCAATCTGTAAATCCCCGCGGCGTTCTTGCCGTACAGATGCCGCGTAACTATGATGCAGCGTCTCATACTGCCTTGGTCGATACCGTGACCTCTGGTGCTTGGCGTGAAGCGTTAACGCCATTGCTGCGACGAAATCCAGTGTGGGATGCGAAAAGTTACTATGAATTGCTATCGCAACAATTCGGCCGGGTGGATATTTGGGAGACTGAATATCTTCATGTCCTTGAGGGCAAGAATCCCGTTGCGGCGTGGACAAAAGGAACTTTGTTGCGACCGTTTTTCAGTGCGTTGACTGGCGAACAGTGTCAGCGGTTCGAAACAGAGTATCGTCGGCGTATACTAAAGGCTTATCCTCCCGATGTTGACGATAAGACCGTTTTCCTATTCAAGCGATTGTTTATCCTTGCGACGAAGTAGCTGTGGCAGCGCTCGCCGTACTTGGGTCCTCACGCTGGGCTCAAGTAAATCTGTTTCGAATTCAGGGACGAGCATAGCTTCGGTTCGACGGCGAGTACAACATGCCGATTGCGAATCGTAACCGGAAACCTTCCTATTTAAATTAAAGTTTGAATACGATACAGCTCTGATCGGAGAACACTCGCAGTGAAACCAACAACACTAACCATATCACTTAGGGTTGATCCTCTTCAGTTCACTGCGATCTATCATTACTGGATTCCGACAAGACAGATTCGGTGGATGGGGTGAAACAGGAGGAAATCGATATTCGTCTCCACCTCGACTATGTCCACACTTTCAAGTGACATCTTGATGAACCGCTTTGGCCGCCACTGCCTCGATTTCGATCAGCCAGTCGGGAGACGCTAATGCGGAAACAACGACAAGTGTGGAAGCAGCGCGGTGATCTCCGATGATGCGGTTGCGGACCTCGCGATAAACTGCTATGTCTTTCTGCCGCGTGAGATAAGAGTTGAACTTAACGATGTCGGACACCGTCATTCCCGCCGCTTCCACAATTGAGATAATGTTTCTAAACACCTGGTCTGTTTGAGCTTCGATTCCCTGGGCGATTGTGCCGTCTGGCATCACTCCAACTTGTCCAGAGACATACAGCCTTCTGTTATTAGTTGGAATCTCTACTGCATGACAGTAGTTTCCGAAAGGCGGCGCTACGGCGTCAGGATTTAGCATCTGGTTCATTGTGTTTCTCCAGTTGAAATGGCATGCTGGACAGGCGTGGTATGTCGGATGGACATTGGATACGTCCGTAGACTGACCTCATTGCATTTGTGTTCAAGCCAGTGTGACAGGATGAATCGATAGCACAATGATACGCTATGACACAACAAATCCGCACCGTCCCAATACCCACTGATAACGCTTCGGCGGCGCACGATCCGTTGGTGGATTCTGTGGCCGACTGGTTGATGAGTCAGTCCCTGAGCTCGACGGATGTCGAAGCGATTGTTGACGGCTGTTGCGTTCGACTGCACGCCGCTGATGTGCCGGTGTGGCGCTGCCATGTTGCCTTCCGTACGTTGCATCCCCTGTTTGAGGCGGTTTCGTTGACTTGGCATCGAGGAGAAGGGCTTCAGGTGGTTGCCCATCCCCACAAACAGGAGATTTCGGCGGATTGGCAACGCAGTCCGCTTTACTAT
>Ga0224508_10002321_pt1 | contig 16260 bp, 16 predicted proteins | sample SF_Jan12_sed_USG_4_FD_170157 | JGI IMG/M metagenome (GOLD analysis project Ga0224508, IMG submission 170157) | Sediment microbial communities from San Francisco Bay, California, United States - SF_Jan12_sed_USGS_21 | ecosystem: Environmental > Aquatic > Marine > Sediment | place: USA... | reverse complement strand
CGGTCATGATGTTGGTCTCGGGCGTGTTGACCCGGTTCATCGAGGAGTAGAGCGTGTTCGTCTTGCCGGAGCCGGTCGGGCCGGTGACCAGCACCATCCCGTACGGCTTGAGGATCTGGCGTTCGAACTTGGTCAACGACTCCGACTCGAAACCGAGCTTGGTCATGTCGAGCATCAGGTTGTCCTTGTCCAGCAGACGAAGGACGATCTTCTCGCCAAACAACGTGGGCAACACCGAGACGCGGTAGTCCATCTCCTTGGGCTTGCCCGCGAGTTTCATCTTGATCTTGATTCGGCCGTCCTGAGGCAGCCGCTTTTCTGAGATGTCCAACTTGGCCATGATCTTCATGCGGGACGTAATCGCGTCCTTCAACTTCATCGGAGGATGCATGATTTCGTACAGCACGCCGTCGATCCGGAAACGCACGCGGAAATCTTTTTCGTAAGGTTCGATATGGATATCGGAAGCCATTTTCTTGATCGAGTCGGTAAGGATGATGTTCACCAACTTGACGACCGGCGCTTCCTCGGTTGCCGCCTCGAGCGCGTTGAGATCCAGCTCTTCTTCTTCTTCGAGAACTTCGAATGCCTCGGCGTCCGCCTCGGCCATCTCGTCCATGACCTTCTTGAGCTCGAGGGCATGTTGCGATCCGTAATACTTCTCGATCGCCTCGCGGATCGCGATTTCGCTCGCGACGACCGGCTCGACGTTGTAACCCGTCATGAACTTGATGTCGTCCATGGCGAATACGTTGGTCGGATCGGCCATCGAGATCGTCAGCGTCGCACCGGTGCGGTTGACGGGCAGCACGAGGTACTTCTGGGCAACCTCGGACGGGATCAGATTGATCACGGTCTCATCGATCTCGAAATGCCGCAGATTGATCGACGGGACGCCGTATTGTTCGGACAGAAGCTGGGTAATATCGTCTTCTTTGACGTAACCCAGCTTGATCAGGTTGAAGCCAAGTTTCTCGCCGTTACTCTTTTGCGATTCGAGGGCTTCATCCAGTTGCTGCTGGCTGACCAACCCGGCCCGGACCAGCATCTCTCCCAGTTTAACCGCCATCGACTCCGACCCCTTTGGACCTTGAACCAATAGTTCAAAGTCTCGGCTCACCTAGGTAATCCTCCAGGGTGGCCTATGAATTCAACTCCGTTGAAATCTGGGCCGAATTTAGGGCCCCTACAAATTATTGTCAAGCAACCCACAGGGGTGACAAAAATTGCGCCTCTGCAATCAAAAACATACACGATTTTCCGGGTTTTAGCGGCTATCGAGAAAACGGTCCATGAAGCCTGTAGACAGGCGCCCGCGGACAAAATCCTCCTCCTGGAGGATTCGCTGCTGGAGTTTGACGTTGGTCTGGATTCCTTCGATGACGAACGAATCCAACGCACGGCGCATACGCAGGATCGCCTCGCCACGCGTGTTGCCTCTTGCGATCACCTTGGCGATCATCGAATCGTAGTAAGGCGGAACGATAGCCTCCCCATGGCACGCGGTGTCGACCCGGATCCCCGGCCCCCCCGGAGGGTGGAAAATGGTGATCGTTCCAGGGCTCGGCCGGAACGTATCGGGATCTTCGGCATTGATCCGGCATTCGATCGCGTGTCCGTTGCGCGTCACGTCTTCCTGGCCGAACGACAAGGGTTCCCCGGCGGCGACCCTGATCTGTTCCTTGATCAGATCGATCCCGGTGACCATCTCGGTGACCGGGTGCTCGACCTGAATCCGGGTGTTCATCTCGATGAAGAAGAACTCGCCGTCGGGCGCGAGGAGAAATTCCACGGTCCCCGCGTTGACGTACCCACAGCCCCGCGTCGCCGTCAGCGCAGCCTCGGCCATCCGCGCGCGCAACGGCGGATCCAACGCCGTCGAAGGGCACTCCTCGAGAAGTTTCTGGTGCCTCCGCTGGACCGAACACTCCCGTTCGAACAGGTGCACAGCGTTCCCATGTGAATCGGCGAAGATCTGGAACTCGATGTGACGCGGATTGATCAGATATTTTTCGAGGTAGACATCGGCGATACCAAAGGCATTCGCGGCCTCGGTCTGCGCCGCCTCGAATTGACCCTTCAATTCGTCAGCCTCGGAGACGATTCGCATTCCGCGACCGCCACCGCCGGCGGAGGCCTTGACCAGCACCGGATATCCGATCCCTTCGGCAATCCCGCGGGCCGTGGGGACATCGGGCACCACACCTTCGCTTCCCGGGACGACCGGTACGCCCGCCTCGATCATCGTGCGCCTCGCCTCAGCCTTGTCGCCCATGCGGCGGATCACGTCGGGCCCCGGGCCGATGAAGGTCAACCCACACTCGCGACAGACCTCCGCGAAGTGTGCGGACTCGGCGAGAAATCCGTATCCGGGATGGATCGCTTCGGCGTCGGTGATCTCCGCCGCCGAGATGACCGACGAAATGTTCAGGTAGGACTCGGTGTTGCGCGCCGGTCCGATACAGACTTCCTCATCGGCGAAACGCACGTGCAGCGAGTCGGCATCTGCGCTGGAGTAGACCGCGACGGTCTTGATGCCCAGCTCACGACAGGCCCAGATGATCCGGAGCGCGATCTCGCCGCGGTTGGCAATGAGGATTTTGCGAAACACGCGTCAGCTCAGCGGCCGGAGTCGGAACAGCACCTCGCCGAACTCGACGGGTTGGCCGTCGGACACGCAGACCTCCATCACCTCCGCATCGATCTCGGACTCTATTTCGTTCATGACCTTCATCGCCTCGACGATGCACAGCACCTGCCCTTTCTTGACCGTCTGCCCGACATCGGTGAACCTGGGCGAATCGGGGCTCGGCGAGCGGTAGAACGTCCCGACAATCGGTGAGTCGAAGTCGAGCAGGCCGTCCGCGACGGCCGGTGCGGCTTCGGGGGTGGCTGTCGTGCGCGCGGGCTCGGACGGCGCAGAGGAGGGGTCCGCAGCGGGAACCACCGCGGGAGGGGGGGCGCTGGGCTGGCCCCCCGTGGACGCCGATTCCTTGACCAATTTGAGCTTGAATCCGTCGGATTCTTCCAACTCGAACGTCGAGAAATTGCTGTGCGAAATCATCTCGATCAGTTCGCGAATTTCCTTCGGGTCCAAGACAGCCTCCAAGCGGTCCAACGGGCGGATCGGGAGAGTACCACCTCGCCGGATCGCCGCTCAAGCGGTAGGGTTTCGGTCCGACGAGTCCAGCTTGCCACGCATTCGCGTCAACCAGCGTTCGAGGCGCCGGACCTTTTCGACGTCGGGCGCGCGGATCGGTTCGGATTGGAAGGCCGTTGCCATTTCGGCGATTTCAGCGGGCCCGGCGGGACGCGGTTCCTCGACGGGGGCAAGCTCCGGCTCGCTGTGAGGACGGTATCGATCGCCGCCAAGCACGAGGTAGAGCTGCCAGAGATCTTCCCCCTCCTCGCCGGCATCGATCAACGCTTCGAGGATCGCGATGGCGCCTCTCGTGTCACCCTGGGCGCGCCGCAGCCGGGCGTGGGTCAGCGTTCGAGGATGCGGCGCATCGGACATCGTCTCGAAATGCTAACAGACCCAGGGGACAGAAAAAGGCCCCGTCGCGAGCAACGCGGCGGGGCCCTATCGAGCGTTCAATGAGCTCCGGGGACTACAGGCATTCCTCAACGGACAGATCCGCAACGACGGTCGCGGTGACGGTCGTCCCTTCGAGGGTATGGCCGCGGAACAGGAGGCTCACGGATCCGGTCGTCGACGCGTGACCCGCGACGAGGTCCTGGAGCGCGATGGGAATAAACGTGACGTTTCCGCCTCCGCCCGTCGGTATCAACGTACCGCCCAGACCGAAGGTGCGCGGCGGCACCGCCGGTGTGAGGCCGTAAGTGGCGGTCACATCGACCATCGCGATGTCGTTGGCGGGACTTCCGGCCAGCGTATTCTTCGGAATGTTGGACAGCATCACCGTCCAATCGACGACCGTAAGGGTGCAATCGAAGACGACGTTGCAGGACTCGAAATCCGGACAGTCGTCGGAGTTCGTACAGAACTGGGTCGTCGTAACGCTGCACGTGCCGTCCTGCGACTGCACGGCGGTGACCGCCGGTGAGGAAACGCCGACAATCTGGAGGATTACATCGGCACCGTCCCCATCGTCGAGACTGTTGTTGGTACAGGCTCCCGCAAGCAGCAATACGGCCGCCATCGGAATCATCAAGAGTGCTTTGATTCCACGCATCGTCGTCTCTCCGTTAGTTCAATTTGATGATCTTCGGTGTGATGAAGATCAGCAATTCGCGGTTTTCTTTCGTGATGTTTTGGCTTCGGAACATCCAGCCGAAGACGGGGATCTTTCGGAACCACGGCACTCCGATTTCGCTACGACCGTCGGTCACGGCAAAGATCCCACCGATAACCGTTGTGCCGCCGTCGGTCACCAGCACCACGGTTTGCGCGCGCTGGGTGCGGATCGAGGGGATCGAGGCCGCCGTATTGACGAAGTCCGGTGAATTGTTCTCGACCTCGACGTCGAGCACCACCGTACCTTCGGCGGTTATCTGCGGCGTCACGGCCAGTTTCAACGATGCCGAAACGAACTCGACGTTGATTTCCGTCGCCGTCGTGTTGACGATCGGAATCCGCACGCCCTGCTCGATCTCGGCGCGTTCGTTGTTCTGGGTAGCGATTCTGGGTGACGAGAGAATGCGTCCCTCGCCCTCGCTCTCCAGCGCGTCGAGCGCGATATCGAGCGTGAATGAGTCGATGATATTCCCGAAGCTGAACCCCAGCGTGGAAGCCTGCTGGCCGGGCAAGTTCAACCCGTAGCGGGCGGAGGCGTTGTGCGGGAAGGCCAGGTTGGTGCTCGTGCCGAGCGAGGCGTCGGCAATCGCTTCAAAACCCCACGTCACGCCGAGATCCTGGGCGAAAGTGCGCGTCGTCTCGACGATGCGAGCCTCGATCATGACCTGCGGAGTCTCGGCGTCGAGCGTGTCGATCAGCGTGTCCAACGGCGCGACCTTCTTGGGGATATCGCTGATGATCAGTGTATTGGTGCGTTCATCGACGATCACCCGACCGCGCGTGGACAGCACGCCGCTCTCGCGGATCACCGCATCGACCTTGCCGGCTTTCGCGTACGACAACGTGCGCGTCATCGTGATCGGCTCGACCTCCAGATCGGCAGCCTCCTTCAACTGTTTGCGGGCGGCGGCCTCCGAGGCCAATTTCGACGTCGGCGCGATGCGCAAGACGTTGTTCTCGAATTCCTTGTCGAGCCCGTTGTTCTTGAGGATCAGATCCAGCGCTTGATCCCACGGTACACGGTCGAGAACGATCGTGACGGTGCCACTGACCTGCGGATCCAAGACAAAGTTCAGCCCCGAGATTTCGTGGAACAAGCGGAACACTTGCTTGATGTCGATATCGACGAGGTTCAGCGAAATTCGCTTGCCGCTGTACGTCGTGACTTCTGTCTGGATTCTCTGGGTCCGGAAGGAATTCGACTCACTCTCCTGAGGCGGGGGCGCTTCAAACGCCGGCGCCTGCGTCGTCAAACGATCGAGCAGGCCGGGGTCCACCGAGCGGCCCGTCGGAGCGGAGGCGACCGGCGTGGCTTCCTCGACCACGGGTGCGGTCAATTCGGCGATCGGGTCCGGCTCGACCTCCGGGGCGGCCTCGATGACATCGCTTGGCTCGGCGTGGAACACCGGTTCGATCGGCTCGGAGGGACGCCAGTCGCTCAGCGCGGCCTCACCGAACCGGATCGAGAGACCTTGATCCAGTTCATCGATCTCGTAGGCCAGCGCTGCATCGAGATCGAAGACGACACGTGTGACCGGAATCGGGGTCGTTTGGTGTTGGGCCGCCCGGACACGCACCAAACCATCCTGATCGACGTCATAACTACGCCGTTCCAGACGGTTCGTCACACCCGGGAGATCCACGACCAATCGGTCGGGTCCGTCGAGTACAAAGGCCTCGTACTCTACCGCGCCATCGGCCCACAGCGTGACCGATGTTGCCCCCTGTTGCGCGTCGACACGCAAGTCGAGCAGATCGCTCTGCGTCAGATGCGTCGGCGGCGAACTTTGCCAAGCCGGCTGCACATCCGCCTGCATCGCGCCCACGGCGCATAGACAGGCGGTCGCGGCTACCAACGCCAACTTCCACTGCTTGTTCATCGGATGCTCCCCTCGTTCTCGAGCGCTAGCAAACTCTTTTTGACGTCACGGTATGGTTTGATCCGGCGCGGATCGTCGATCTCTTGGCGGAACGTCACGACTCCAAGTCGTGCGTCGATTCCGGTTATCGTGCCGTCGAAAACGGAATCGCCGACACGCAGGAAGTAGCCCTTGCTGTCCGAACCCGTAAACACGGCAACGTCACCGTCGTCCTCGTCCTTGACGATACCGCCAAGGTCGATCTCGGAGATCACCATGCATTGAATCCCTTCGGTGCAATCATCACCCCCATCGCCGCGTTTTTGCTCCATCGGGTTGCGGAACGGATCACGCCGATCCCGGGGATCGTAACTAAAACGCTGGCCGGACAATAGGGCTTCTTGTTCCTGGAGAATTTTTTCGACGGCCTCGCTTTGTGGTACGGCTTCATCCGCCGGGGCACTTTCCGTATTCTCCGTCTCCTGCGGGAATGCGGGCGCGGTGGCGGCAACCAGCACCGTCAACAGGGCCATCACGGCAAGCCAGGTGATGCGTCGTAAGGTCACGGGCTACCCTCCGCCCCGGTCGTTTCTTCGTCGTACACGAAGGTCGTCGCCGTGAAACTCGCTTGAATCGTTTTGCCGAGATCACGCTTCGGGGCCGTGCTCATCCGCATGTTGTCCACATTGATGATGCGCTGATATTTGCTTACGCGATCGAGGAACAACCCGAGATCGTGATACGTCCCGGTGACGTTCATCTCGATCGGGAACTCCTTGTAGAACTCGACCGGACGCAAACCACCGGGCGAGAAGGATTTCAGATCGAGGTTGGATTGATCGCCAAGATTCTTGATCCATCTCAACAGGTCGCCGGTTTCGCGTCCCGTGGGAAGGATCTGCTGGACATCTCCGAGTTTCTCCTTGAGGCTCGCTATCTCGCGCTCGAACTCGGGTAGCCTGGCCTCAATGGCCTGGCCGTCGGAGATCTCTCGCTGTTTTTCCGCCAGATCGTCCTGCATCGTGTCGATCTCGGCCTGCATCGTCTTCAGGTCCGGGAAAATGAAATAGGCGATCACCACGATGCCGAGGGCCAGTGCGGCGAAGACGAGAACTTGTCCGTAGAACGGTAGTCTTTCAAGCATTGTTCAAAATCCCCCGGATCAGCCTTGCTCGGCGCTGGCGGGCTCGCTGACGCGAACACCTCCAAACCGGCAGGTCAGGCTGAACGAGACGCCCTCAGCGACCTCGAACGTGCGCCCCAGCGTTACATCAAGGAAATGACCGGAATCGTTCAGGTTCCCGTAGAAGTTCGACACCGCGTTGTAGTTCGTCGCCTTGCCGTTGAGGTTGATCGCGTTGGAACTCGACGTCATCCCTTCGAGCCACAGGAAGTCGGGGAGATTCTTGGAGATCTGGTCGAGGATGTGAACGGGAGCAGCCTGTTGTTTCTTGAGGTTGGTGATCAATTCGATCTTGCGCTCGAGAAGCTCTTTTTGCCGTGTGTATTCGTCGCGCTTGCGGCGAACGTCGGAGAGTCGCTCCAGTTCGGCGTCCGCGGCGGCGATATCGGTTCGCAGCCGCGAGGTCGAGGACTTGAGCGACCACCACCAACCAGCGCTGAGGAGCACGCCGATCAACAGGATGCCGATCAGCAGCAGATTGCGGCCGCTACCCATCCCCTCGGTCTGGATTGAGGGAGACGTGGTGGACCTGGCCTTACCCTGTTTTTTTTCGGCCAGTAGGTTGATCTTGATCATCGGCTCAATCTCCAGGCTTGCGAAGAGCCAAACCAACCGCCACCGAGGCGGTAGGCATCATTTCGTTGATCAATTCCGGAGACGCTTCTTTACTCGCCGGCGGAATCTTGCGGAAAGGATTAAACAATTCGACTTGCGTTCCCAGTCTCTCGGCAAGCGATTCTTTCATGTGCACGACCTGTGCCGTGCCGCCGGTAAGGTACAGGCGGTCGAGCTTCTGGTCCGTGGCGGAGATCTGTTTGAAAAAGTCGAGCGTCTTTTGAATCTCGGTCCCGATATCCTCGGTTACCGAGGACAGGATCGGTTGCACGCGTTCGTACGGGATGCCGTCGATTTCTTCACCACGTTTGGCCTGCTCGGCCTGGTCCGCGGAGAGGTTTAATTCTTTCTGGATCGCATCGGTGTACTGGTTGCCGCCGATGTTGATGTCGCGCCAGTAGACCGACGAGCCTCCGTGCAGCACCGAGATCGACGAGACGGCCGAACCGATGTCGACGAGCGCGACGACCTGTTCGGGCTCGAACTCGTAATTGGCCTCGAAGGCGTTCTGCATCGCGAACGACGCGATGTCGACCGCCTGCGGGTTGAGTCCTGCCTGGTTGACGACGCCGATGTAATCGTTGATCTTGTCGCGTTTGGCCGCGGCCAACAGCACATCCATGTTGCCTTCACCGGACAGGCTCGAGCCTTCGAGGATCTGGTAGTCCAGGTTGACGTCCTCGATGTCGAACGGGATGTACTGCTCGGCTTCCCAGTGAATCGATTCGGCCAGTTCGGCGTCGCTCATCACCGGCAACGAGATGCGCTTGACGATGACGTGGTGGCCACAAACGGCGGTGGCCACCGGCGTCGTGGTCTTGATCTTGCAGCGCTGAAACAGGCGCTGGATCGTCTCGGTCACCAATTGCGCGTCCATGATCTGTCCGTCGACGATGGCTTCGGAAGAGAGCGGCTCCCAGCCGAGCCGCACCAGCTGGTGTCCGCGGCCCTTTCCCTGTTCCTTGAGTTCCACCACTTTGACCGAGGAATCCCCGATGTCGAGTCCCACAAGATTTCGGCTGCGTCCGAACACGGTCAGCACCTCGCCGGGCCAACAAAAAAGCCCGTGAATGCCCCCGTTTTACCGGGGAACCAAGCTATGTCATCGTCGGATAGGAATCAAGAAAAAACAACCTTGACTCTTTTGTCCGGCGGTTTCTCTTTCCTGTGAGGAATCCGGCGGCCTTTTTTGGGCAACCGTTTTCCTCGGCTTCCGGGTTGTCGGGGTTTCTGGTCCCGACGTGGTGCAAATATAAATGCAGAAACGGGAATATCAACTATCCGGACAAGGAAAAATTGCTATTTATTTGTTTTCCGGAACGCCCGGAGGCCGTCCTTGACAGTTTTGGGGGGCTCTTCTACGATGCCCGCTTTCCGTCTAACGGCACTTTTAGCGCCACAGACGGCATTTTGAGGGTTGGTCGATATGGCTCGAGTTTGTGAAATCTGCGGCAAAAAAACCGTCTTCGGTCACAACGTCTCGCATGCCCACAACGTGACCAACCGGCCCTGGCATCCCAACCTGCAGCGAGTTCGGGTGGCGGTCCCCGGTGGGGGCACCAAACGGGTGCGGCTCTGTACGCGCTGTCTGCGGACCGGCAAGGTCAACAAAGCGGTCAGCTAGGGCGCCCCACCCGCGCGACCGCGTCCATTTCGACCTCAGCGCCTTTGGGCAGCCGTGAGACCTCGACGCAGGCCCTCGCCGGCGGTTCGCCCGAGAAGTACTCCGCGTAAACCCGGTTGACGGTCTCGAACTCGCCCAGATCGGTGAGGTAAATCGTGACCTTCACGACTTCGTCCAGCTCGGCTCCCGCGGCCTCGACGACGGCCGCCAGATTGTCCAGCACCCGCCGGGTCGCGGCCTCGATGTCTCCCTTGAGCAGCCGCCCCGTGGCCGGGTCGAGCGGGATCTGCCCCGAGACCCAGAGCCAACCGTCAACGACGACCGCCTGCGAGTACGGACCGACCGCGGCCGGCGCGGCTGCGGTCCGAATCACCTGTTTCATCGCAAACCCCCCGGCGCCATCCCGGAGCCCTAGGACAGCACCCGTTCGACATCCCGAACCCCGGGCAGTTTCTTGATCCGACTTATTACACGATCCATGTGCTTGCGGTCGGAAACCGAGACGATCATATGGATCCTGGCGTCCTCCGTATCAAACGTGACGGCTTCGATGTTCTTGATGTTCGTCTTGAGCTCAGAGATTGCCGAGACGATCTTGGCCAGCAGGCCCTGCCGATCTTCGACGTCAAGAGCCAGTTTGACGTCGAACAACGAACTCCCGTCAACCTCGGAACTCCACTCGACGTCGATCTTGCGCTCCGAATCGAACATCAACTGGGTCACGTTGGGGCAATCCACCGAATGTACGGAAACCCCCTTTCCGCGGGTGATGTAGCCGACGATATGTTCGCCCCGCACGGGGTTACAGCAATGCGCCAGTTGAACCATCATGTCGTCCATGCCATGAACCTGGACCCCGCGGTCGCCTCGCCCCAGCACGCGACGAACCGTCCGTGTGACGACACCCTCGGGTTTGACGGCGAGTTCCTCATTGGGCTTCAGTGTCGCAACCAGCGACTTCGGATCGAACTTGCCGTAACCCACGCCGGCAAAGAAATCGTCGAGCGTCGCCAGACCGAGCTTCTTGAGCGCAGCCTCGAGATTGTCGTCACCCTTGAAGCTCTTCAACGACAGCTTGTACTTGCGGAATTCCTTTTCGGTGAGCTCCTTGCCCAGCGCGACCGAACTCTTACGCTCGTTGGCATTGAGCCACGCGCGGATCTTGCTTCGGGCCCTGGATGTCCGCGCGATCGACAACCAGTCTTGGCTGGGGTGCCGGTTCGGTTGGGTCAGGATCTCGACGATATCGCCGTTCTGCAACGTGTATTCGAGGGGCACGATCTTGCCGTTGACCTTGGCCCCCGACGTGTGATGCCCGACCTCGGTGTGCACCGCATAGGCAAAGTCGACCGGCGTCGCGCCGGTTCGGAAGGGCATGACCTCCCCCTTCGGGGTGAACGCGTAGACCTCCTCGGGAAACAGATCGACCTTGACGAGTTCGAGAAAATCGCCTGTGTCCTCGAGTTCGTTCTGCCATTCCATGATCTGACGAAGCCAGGCCATTTTCTCGGCGTCCTGGCCAACCCCCTTCGAGCCCTGCTCCTTGTAGTGCCAGTGGGCCGCGATGCCCTCCTCCGCAATACGGTGCATCTCTTCGGTGCGGATCTGAATCTCGAAGGGCTGGCCTCGAGTGGTCATGACGGAGGTGTGCAACGACTGGTACTTGTTGGCCTTGGGAATCGCGATGTAGTCCTTGATCCGCCCCGGCACGGGCCGCCAGATCGAATGCACGATCCCCATCGCGCCGTAACAGTCCCTGACCGAATCGGTGAGGATACGGAACGCCATGTAGTCGTAGACCTGGTCAACACCTATCTTCTGCGCTTTCATTTTTTCATAGATCGAGGAGTAGGCCTTGATCCGGCCCGTGATCCTGGATGCGATCCCGGCTTCCTCCATCGCGCTCGATAGGCGCTGGGAAATCTCCTCGATGAAACTGTCGCTGACCTTGCGGCGCGACTCCAGCGCCCGGGTCAAACTATCGTGGGCGTCCGTTTCGAGAAAACGGAACGCCAGATCATCCAACTCGGCCTTGAAACGGCCGATTCCCAAACGATTGGCCAGCGGGGCGTAGATATCGCGTGTTTCTCGCGCGATGCGCATCTGCTTCTCGGGTCCGAGGTGTTCGAGGGTACGCATGTTGTGCATGCGATCGCACAACTTGACCAGGATCACGCGAATGTCATCGACCATGGCCAGGATCATGCGTCTCAGGTTCTCGGCCTGGGCCGCCTCTTCACTGACGAACTTGATTTTCGAAATCTTGGTCACACCGTCGACGATGTGCGCCACATCGGCACCGAACAACTCCTCGACGCGCTCCAGCGTGGTTAGCGTGTCTTCGACCACGTCGTGGAGCAGGCCCGAGGCGATGCTGGCGGTGTCCAGGTTGAGCTCGGCCAGCAGGTAGGCGACCTCGAGACAGTGGAACATGTACGGTTCGCCCGAACGCCGTGTCTGATTGCGGTGCTCGTGGGCCGAGAAGTCATAAGCCCGGCGCAACAGGTCGAGGTCCGCGTCGGGGTTACTCTGCTCGACCCGCTCGACGATATCCTCGAAGCGGCGGACCATGATGCGCAAACCTCCCCGCGGCAGGGACCCTCCCCCGCCTTATGCCAGGGATTATACGCGCAAAGTGGCCCTAACCCGCGCCGCGGACCGGAACCTTCGTCGCCGCCGCGCCGCGGCGCTTGGCCAGGAACTCGGACCACAGGATCAGGAACGGGCTGGCGACGCAAATCGAGGAATAAGTGCCGACGACCACTCCGACGGTCAGGACGAAAGCGAACGGCCGCAGGGCCGCGCCCCCGAAGACGAACAGCGCCAAAACGACGACCCAGGTCAGGCCGGACGTGATGATCGTGCGTGCGAGCGTCTGGTTGATCGAGCGGTTGATCGTCGTCTCGATGGACTCGGCTCCGCGGTTGCGTAGGTTCTCGCGGATGCGGTCGAACACCACGACCGTGTCGTTGACCGAATATCCGACCAGCGTCAGGAATGCGGCAACGACCGCCAGGCTCATTTCCTGCCTGAACAGCGCAAAGAGCCCCAACGTGATCAGTGTGTCGTGTGCGAGTGCGACGACAGCGGCAAAGCCCCACTGGAGTTGGAATCGAATCCAGATGTAGAGCAAGAGACCGACCAACGACCCCGCGATCGCGGCGAGCGTCTTCCTGATCAGTTCCTGTCCCACGGCCGGACCGACGTAGGATCGTTTGCGTAACGAAAGGGGCCCCAGGGTCATATCAGTCTTGAGCACCTCGAGGGCCTCGTCCGTCATCCCCGGAACGGCCTTCAATTCATCGAACGAACGGAAGATCGCGCCATCCTTACGCAATTCTTGAATTCCGTCGGCGATCGACTGCGCCGTACTCTCCGCCCCGGCGATTCCCGAGAGTTTGGACACGAGCATCGAGGAATCGACAATATTGAGGTCGTTCCCCCCTTCTCCGACGACGCCGAGTTGCCGACGGAGTGCCGCGAACGCCGCAGCCCCCTGTTCGTCGTCCGCCGCGGTATCCCCTGCGCTGGGCAGGCGGATGACGACCTCATTCTTCGCCGCATCCCCGATCGTGGTCACCTGGGAACCGGAAAGGCCGGCATCCGTCAGGCTCTGGCGAATCGTCGGAACATCGGGCGGTTCGGCGAACTGGATTTGCAACTGGGTTCCACCGGTAAACTCGATCCCCTGGTTCAGACCGCGAAAGGCCAACAAGCCGATCGCAACGAGAACCATGACCAGGGACACGGACAACAGCACCTTGCGCTTGCCCATGAAGTTGAAACTCGGATTCTTGATGATGCGAAACAAGATCGACCTCTTAAATGCTTAACGTCTCGGCGTCACTACGCGCACGGAGGAACAGTTCGAAGATTTGGCGTGACACGAACACGGCCGTAAACATCGACGCCAGCAAACCGATGGTCAGGGTCACGGCGAAACCCTTGACGGGGCCGGTGCCGTAGGAGAACAGGAAGAACGCCGCCACCAGCGTGGTGACATTGCAGTCCAGGATCGTCGAAAAAGCCTTACTGAAACCTTGTTCGATCGCCGAACGGATCGTCTTACCCTGGCTCAGTTCCTCGCGAATGCGTTCGAAGATGAGGACGTTGCTGTCGACGGCCATACCGATCGTCAGGATCAGGCCTGCGATCCCGGGGAGCGTCAGCGTGGCGCGCGCCCCTTTAAAAAGGAACGGCAACGCGGCGAGGACCCCGAAGACCAGGACGATGTTGAGCGCCAAAGCGACGACGGCGTTGATCCCGGATCGCCGGTAATAGACAACCATGAACAGCATCACTCCGACGAAGCTCGCGAGCAACGCGCTCACACCGGATCGGATCGAATCGCGGCCGAGTGAGGGTCCGACGGCCCATTCTTCCTCGACACTGATGTCGGCGGGGATCGAACCGCTCCGTAGTTGAAGAGAGAGGGCGTCGGCGCTTTCGATCGTGAAACCACCGCGGATGATCCCGGAGTTGCGAATCTTGCTTTCAATCCGCGGCGCGGAGATTACTTCCTTGTCGAGCAGGATCGCCATGACTTTACCGATGTTGGCCTGCGTGGCCGTTTCGAAGCGGTCCGCAGCCTCGGGATTAAGGTCGAAGGCGACGACCGGGTCTTGCCATTCGTCCACATTGCGGTAAGCGTTGCGAAGATCACTTCCGGCCACCGTCGAAACACGTTTGAGCGGCCACCACACGGAAACCTCGTTGCCATCCGCACCGATCGACTTCTGTGGGAACAACTCGGTGTCTTCCGGAACCGTTCCGCCGAACAGCGCCACGACGGCCTCGCGGCTCGGTGGCGGCTGGTAGGCATTCACCCCGGGCGGATAGGTCATCTGTTTCCATTCGAGTTTGGCCGGGGCTACGATGATTTTGCGGAACTTCTCGAGATCTTCGACACCCGGAAGTTGGACCAGGATGTGGTCGCCGTCGCGCCCCTGCTTGGCAATCACGGGCTCGGAAACACCGAGTGCGTCGACACGGTTCCGTAGCGTCTCGATCGAACCCGTGACCGCGTTGGTTTCGATCTCGGTTCTGTAGCGCGACGGGATCGTAAAACGAAAAACCCCGGGCGAGGTTTTTGCGATATCCCAACTCCCCACCTGGCGATCGATCAACTCGCGAACCTCGGACTCCCGAACCGGGTCGGTCCCGCGCAACTCGATCGCTCCCGCGGCGTAATCCGGCACCGGCGTGCCGGCCAGACCGCTCTCGGTCATGGCGTTTCCGAGGTAGGTCACGCGGTTATCCATCTCGTTCTTGACCGCGGACATCGTGTCCACCTTGAGCAGGATATGCAGGCCGCCCTGAAGGTCGAGCCCGAGGTTGACCTTGTCCTTCGGCGGATAGCTGGCAAAGATCGAGCCGGCGATCACAACGCCGATCAGGACGAACTTCCAGAGGAGTGGTTTGCTGTTCATGGTCTGGGGAGTCCTCGCTCGGTTAATCCGTGGGGTTCTGCAACGCCTCGATCGCGAACTTCGAAATGTCGATTTTGACCTGGTCGGCGATTCTTAGTTGAACGACCGTATCGGTCACGCCGACGACCGTGCCGTGGATACCGCCGTTGGTGATCACCTTGTCGCCGGCCTTGAGACCGCCGCGCATGTCTTGCTGTGCCTTCTGTTTTTTTCGCGCCGGGGCGATCAAAAGGAAGTAGAAGACCGCGAACATCAGCACGAACGGGGCGAACCCCATCCAACTCGGTTTCTGGTCGCCGGCCGGTTGCGACATGGCAAGCAGGTTGGTTAGGACGAGCATTCCATTCCCTCGAAGCGTTGTTGGCCAAAAAGCAAAACGTGGATTGTTACCGATGGGCCGGAAGGCGTCAAGGACGGCCGGAAACCGGTCCGATCAGGCTTAGCTGACGCCCGGAAGCAGCACCCTCGCGGCGATGCGAGAAAAAGAGATCCGCCGCACAGGAGGTGCACCAGGGAGCCATATGGATCGAAGCCGCGGGAATCCCCGAGGCCAGCATTTGCTGCCGATTGGCCTCCCTGAGATCGAGTCGCGGTTCGTCTCGGCCCGTTTCCACGACGCTCTCGACGGCGACACCGGAGGCTTCCGCGACGTCCGCCGCGACCTGGGGTGAAACCGGGTAGCAGCACGGCCCGATTGCGGGTCCGGCCGCAGCGATCAACGTGGCGGGTGGACAGCATCCGTCTGCGAGCGCCTGTACCGTGTGCCGCACGATACCGCGGGCGGTCCCGCGCCATCCGGCGTGAACGGCGGCGACGAAGGCCCCGTCCCGCGACGCCAGCAGGATCGGAACGCAATCCGCGGTACGCACCGCGAGGAATCGATCGCCGAGTCGTTCGACACCTTCGATGGCGGCGTCCGCCTCGGCGCCACCGGTCTCGATTGCGGCACCACGAACAATCCGCGCGCCGTGCACCTGGAACAACAGACACTCGGCCCCGCTCCCGCAAGAACTCAGCGCCGCCAGACGATCGCGTGCGCGCACGTGAGCCGAAGTGGTGGAACCGGCCGGACCGACGTCGTGGGTTCGCAACCCGAAGCCGTGCGCGATGCCCTCGACACGCAACGCTGTGCATTGCGCCAGTGCGCCGTCGACCCCGCGCTCGATGGACCAGATCTCGGGCAAGGCGAACGCCTACATCGTTGCGGCCAGGTTCTTCATCTGCTCCGCGTCGGGGGCATCGGGCGCATACCGTACGTAGTCTTGTAGGGCGCTCTTTGCTCCGGGGCGATC